>Ga0335082_10008807_pt1 | contig 10967 bp, 8 predicted proteins | sample Lox_Sample_41_FD_206718 | JGI IMG/M metagenome (GOLD analysis project Ga0335082, IMG submission 206718) | Soil microbial communities from Loxahatchee National Wildlife Refuge, Florida, United States - Lox_Sample_4.1 | ecosystem: Environmental > Terrestrial > Soil > Wetlands | place: USA: Florida... | reverse complement strand
GACAGGGTGATCGTGATCGGCGTGTCTACCGGGGTGGTGACCGCCTGATCGGTCACCACCGGCGGCAGATCGATATAAATGACCAAAACCCTATTGTTTGCCGTATCTGCAACATAGAGGTCATCTCCTACCGCCACGCCGTACGGGTTGTACATGCTCGAAGCGGAAATGCCCCCGTAATTGGCATTATTGGATCCAAAGCCGGGTTGGCCGTAGACCTGATCCGCCACCGTATCATGTGTGATTGGCGTATCGTACTCGAGGACCCGACTGTTGCCCATATCCGCAACATAGAGGTCGTCCAACATATCCACCGCCACGCTTCTTGGACTAGACAAACTGCTGGCACTGGGCGGGTAGCTCGCACCATTTGTGGTGAAACTACCGGCTTGCCCGAAGACCCGGTCGGCGACGGTATCCGCGGTCAGCGGCGTATCGTATTCCAATACACGGTTATTGCCGTTGTCAGCAACATACAAATTCCCGGCGGAGTCCACGGTGACGCCCGAGGGATTGTTAAGACTGCTTGCGCTGACGGTCGAGCCGTTTATGTTGATGGTGTTGCTTGAGAAATTAGGCTGACCGAAAACCCGGCTGGCCGCGGCTCCCGTAGACACCGGCCCGTTGTACTCAAGCACCCGGTTGTTTGCGAAATCAGCGACGTACATATTACCCGATGCATCCAGCGCCACCCCGGTGGGGCTGCAGAGGTTGCTTGCGCTGGGCGTCACCGTAATGCAGCCTCCTCCTCGATCGGTGAAATTCGATTGGCCAATGACCCGATCCGCAATCGTGTCTGTCGTGAAGGGACTGTCATACTCTAAAATCCGGTTGTTACCTGTATCCGCCACATAGAGATTTCCGGCGCTGTCCACAGCCGCCGCCCTTGGATTACACAGGGTGCTGGCAGACGCAGCACCCGTTCTTTGATTACATCCACTGCTATAAATATTGGGCTGGCCGATGACAATATCGGCCGGTTGCCCGTTGAGGAGGGACGAAACATCGTTCCAGCCAAGTACCCGGGATGTATCGGAAGATGTATCGCTCGGGTTACCATAATCGACCACATAAATATGGTGGAGGGTTCCGCTTCGGTCCACGGCTACGCCGGAAGGGAGAGAAAAGCCCGCGCCGTCAATGGCGTTTAACGAATAGTTTGTTAATGTATACTGTCCCAGTACTCGATCGGCCACCGTATCTGAAGACACTGGAGTATTGAACTCCAACACACGGTGATTTAATGGATCCACCACATAAAGGTTGCCAGGCCCGTCGACCGCCAAACCCGTAGGATTACATAGTGTGCTCGCGCTTACACTGCTTGTCCCATAAACGCACGTTGTGGTGCTAATGGTGCCTTGACCGAAGACGCGGTCGGCCACAGTATCCGCTGGCGACAACGGCGTATTGAATTCCAGCACTCGATTATTGGCCAAATCTGAGATATATAGATTTCCTGGAGTATCCAGGGCCACATCGACAGGGTCACGCAGCGTGCTGGCGGTTGCCGCATTGTCCGTATTGGTCGCAGCCGTGGTGAAACCGGCCTGGCCAAAGACATGGTCGGCAACGGTATCGGTTGTCAAAGGGGTGTTGTATTCCAGTACGCGGTGATTGTTTCGATCCGCCACGTAGAGGTTGCCCTGACCATCGACCGCTACCCCAAAGGGAGCATTTAGGCTGCTGGCGCTTCTCGACGGGTTATTGGGCGTGCCTGAAGTAAAATTAGGCTGCCCGAAAACCCGATCGGCCGTTGTATCCGAGGACAACGGGGTGTTGAATTCCAGCACACGACTGTTACCCTGATCCGCCACATAGAGGTTACCCACCGTATCCGTGGCCACACCATAAGGCTGGAAAAGAGTGCCGGCAGTTCTCCCTCCATTATTCGATATCGCCGTGGTAAAGCTGCCGCCCTGTCCAAATACCGTATCCGCAACGGCGTCAGTGGCAAACGGGTTATTGTACTCCAGCACTCGATGATTATTTGTATCCGCCACATAGAGGTTGCCGGAATTGTCTACCGCAATTCCTGTCGGAGCACAGAGACTGGCCGCGGTCACACCGCCGTTATTACAGAGATTGCTTGAAAAGTCGGGTTGCCCGATGACCAAAGTGGCTGTATCGCCGTTTACGAATGCGGAAGCGCTTGGCCAACCCAAGACACGATTGTTGTTGGAATCTGACACATAGATTCGATTGGAATTTTTATCAATGGCAACACGGTAAGGATTATCTAGCCCGTGGCCATCAATGAGGTTGAGGCCGTTATGAGTGAAGTCGAACTGGCCGAGGACGATATCGGCCACCGTATCACCCTGAAGGGCAAAAGGGTAGGATATCGAAAGGAGTACCAGAAAGAGCCCTGAAGCAATCGACAACTTTCTATATTTCATGGGATCGGGTTCCCTATGAAAATAGTTGTTTTCCCGTGTATGACGGCCGACCGCGGAATCCCATCCGCGGTTTCGTACTGAATGTAGAAGCTGAGCGCCACTTCATCGGGCGGAACGAACTCATTCGGGATGGTAAAGCTCGCCTGGATCATTTTGGATTCGATGGTCGTCAATGTCCCGATACGGATGGCGTCCTCATCGGAGAGCAATGGGCTGAGCGTCCATTGGTTGATCGTGAGATTATTTATGTCATTGCCAGAGAGGTTCAATAATTCAAGGATGAGGGTTGTGGTCGTAGTGCCAACTCCCGACTGTTTACCTAGGACCTGGTAGTGGACTCCCACCTCATCCGCAAATGCTTGGGACAGAGAAATACAGGACCAGAACAACACTATGAAAAAAAGGCAGACTATGTTTCTTTTACTTTGTAACATGGTCGCCTCCGATCCATTTTTCTATTCATATTATATTGTTAACTATTGAATATATCTTCAAAAATACTTCTCGTCAATTACACGAAAGTGGCGTATCAAAAACGACACACGAGGTCAGTCCGTAAACGAAGCGCACCTTTGGATTCAAACCACAAAGATGGCACTTGTCACCCCGTTCATTCGTTCCAATGGAGATCGAAGACGCGACAGTACGGTAGGTAAACCCAATAACGGGCAAGGGCCCCTTTACGAGTGGCATAGCGTCTCCTCCTGAAGAACAACGGGTAATGTTAACTCAGACTCAGACAAATGATCTTGGACAGATCATCTCAACAGGAAGAGCGGTCGGTCACTTACAAACTTGCTCTCTATCACCTCCTACACAAAAGTGTCATTCATACAAAGATGAAAACGGCGGAAAGGATTTTCCCTCCCGCCGCAGACTAAATGGGCTCTTAAAGATAATCAAATAAATAAAATAAGTCAACTATCAAATTAAAGCGAATGCCAGGTAAATTCTACAACGATGAGAATACAAAGGGACCTTTGCCACCCAATTGTAATGAATCCATATTACGGATGAGTTGTAATCACTCCGGATCCGGAGAAAGTATGCCCATCTGTTAAAGTCCCGGAAGCATGGATCGTCACATTTTGACCGGAAGCCACATGCGTCATCATGGTCACACAGTCAAAATTAAATTCAAACTCTGTGGTGTAATTATAGGGAGGATGCACCGGGTTATCCTCTTCTTTGTTTTCAACCACGCCCGCCAGAACATAACCGTCCGGGAAGGTCATCGTCTCCACAACGGTTGAATCAACGATATCATTGGTGGTGTAGCCGCCGTCCCCGCTGGTTCGATCCCCTGGTGTCTTCTCAAAGCTGAATTCCACTTCACGCTGAAGAGAACAATCCCCGTCCACAAATTCCTCAAAGTGAAAACTTGCGCTTGGGATCGTCACATCACTTGGTGGAGGGAGAGGCGGCGGCCCGCCGGGACTCGCATATCGTATTACCCGGTGGTTTGCAAAATCGGCCACCCAGATGTTTCCATCGCTATCGCTCGCCACCCCGAACGGCAAACAGAGGGTCTTCGCTGTCACGCCCGTTTTGTCGCAGCCGTTTGTGGCAAAATCCGGTTGCCCAAAAACGCCGTCGCCGATCGTATCGGTGGTTGCGGGGTAGTCATACTCCATAACACGGGAATTCCCGCGTTCCGCGATATATAAACTGCCGGAAGGATCGATACCGATGCCGATGGGGTAGGACAGCGAACCCGCATTGGGGTGGAGAACTCCGCCGCCCGCATTCACAACGTTCGAATTAAAATTTGGCTGGCCAAAGACCCGGTCGGCCGCCTTGTTTGTCGTCAGGGGTGAATCAAATTCCAAGACCCGATTATTGGCAAAATCCGCCACGTACACATTACCAAAGTTATCTACGACCACGTCATTGGGTTGATTAAGATGAGTAGGACCAACCCCGGGAGTTTTTGAGGAGAAGTTGGGCTGCCCCAAGACCAGGTCGGCAATCCTGTCCGTGGTTAAAGGGGTATCGTATTCCACCACCCTGTTATTGGCCATATCCGCCACATAAACATTGCCCGCATTGTCGACCGCAACTCCAAAAGGATTGCACAGACTGGCGTTGCTCGCCATGCTGATGCTGGGATCGCTGCAACCCGCCGCTGAAAAAACAGGCTGACCCAGGACGAGGTCGGCAACGGTATCACCGCTACCCGAAACGGCTGTGACGGTATACGGGGTCAGGTAGATCAAGACTCGGGAGTTGCCGCGATCGGCCACATAGAGATTCCCGGCATTATCCACGGAAATATGCATCGGCACACAGAGAGACGCGGCGGTAGTTCCTCCGTTATTACAAACGTTACTGGAAAAATCGGGCTGCCCGATGACCAGGTCCGCCGGAGCACCATTGGTTAAGGCAGAGACATCCGCCCATCCCAGCACCCGGTTATTGGTGAAATCGGATATATAAACCCGGTTGGGACTGGAACTCCGATCAATCGCCACGGCAATAGGGTCACTCAACCCCGCATTGTTGACGACGGAACTTCCCATATTCAACGCATTACTGGTGAAGTCAACCTGGCCGAGTACCAGTTCAGCAGATAAATCTTTAAAACGAGGGGTCGGGGGAACAGACAAGTCGTGAGCAACAACGGCGGAAGTCCCCTGACCACCACTCCCCCCTCCACCCCCACATCCTGCCAGGAGAAAGAGGACAACGGTGAACCAGAATTTTTCAGGACGAATCGGCAAGCTGATCTCCACCACTCGAATGAAATTTTCTTTTGAAAAACCATAACCCGACCGGCCTGTTAAGGTCGACGCGACAACCCTCCTACGAATCCGGCATTGGATTCGTAGCCGTTACGGTTGTTACCGCAAGAAAATAAAGCAGTTTAAAAATAATCTTAAAGAATAAAAAAATCAACTACACGAAAGTGGCTTTTTTTATCGAAAAAGATCTATGAAAAACAGGGATTAGAGCTTCCTAAAATCGACAGGTTTACCCTTACGAAAAGACCGGGGGAGAAAACAGGATTGATTTGGTTGGGTTCTAAGAATCGTAATGCTTCTATGTGGTCGTACCTCCACAGCTGCTGCCCGCGCCGGCGGTGCATCCGAAACAGTGAGAAGCGAAGAAAATCCGCCGGCTTATGAGCTTATCGAAATCAAAATTAAAGACTGTCATCGGATCGCCGTTCCGGATTGGCATCTCCACCATCTGGTTAAAATCGCAGTCATATAATTTACCGTCATATCCCACACTGAGCAATGACCTACACATAATCCCCTCCGCCGCGGCCGGATTGAATGCGTTCACCAGCTTCGTCATATATTCCTCATATGTGCCCAGATGCTCCAGTTGTTTCTTAAACCGGTGAATCGGCATGTTTGTGATGGTATAAAGTCGGTTAAAAACGATTCCGAACTGCTGATGGAGGCGGCGCTTGAAGTCCGCTTCGAGACTGGCCTGCGCCGCGGGGAGAAAAGCACCGACGGGATTGTACACCAGGTTTAAAACCAGCGAACCGTCCTCTCTTCCGTACCCCTGCGCGTTGAGCCGCTTCAGACCTTCGATGCTTTTTCGAAATGCCCCCTTCCCCCGCTGCTTGTCCGTGAAATATTCCTGGTAGTACGGCAATGAAGAGATCACCTCCACGCGATTTCGCGCAAAAAACTCCGGCAGATACTCCTTGGATTCCTTCGTTTTCGGATGACCGTCGAAAGTCACGGTCAGGTTGTGACGAACCATGACATGTTTTCCAATCCTTCGCGCCTCGGTCACAAAGTAATCGAAATTGGGGTTGAGCTCCGGGGCACCGCCCGTGATGTCAAGGTTCTCAATCGCACTATTATCCCTTAGGATTTTCAGGCATTGATCAACCGTCCTTCTGTCCATTTCCTCGGTGCGATAGGGGGAGGCATCGACATGACAGTGCTGGCAGGCCTGATTGCAGAGCTTCCCGACGTTGACCTGGAGTGTCTCAATGGAAAGCGGATCCAGCTTCAATCCGTGACGGTCGATCACGGTCAGGAAGAGTTCACGGTTATCGTCCCGCATCCGGATCACCCTCCCTGCCGATCGAGGCCGTTGTGCATCTGAACGACATGCACGAGCGTCATGCCCGCTTCCATCGCGGCCGCGACATGAGCCGCTTCGGTCATCTCTTCCGGATTCGATCCTGTCTCCAGGCACTGAGTCGTGTAGGCGTCGATGCAGTAGGGACATTGTTTGACATGCGCGACGGCGAGCGCGATCAGCGCCTTTTCCCGCTTGGTCAATGCCCCGTCCTTGCCGGTGGCCTCATTATAATAATCGAAAAACTTCTTCATCAGGTCGCCCGCGAATTTGCCAACCTCGGCGAAGCGACCGAGATCCTTCGACTCGTAGTAGTTCATCTCTCACTCTCCTTTTTCCCGTTAAATTAATTAATTCATTATAACTGGGGCACCACTGAAATGAAAGCATTAACTTAGCAAAATCATGATGCCAACGCGTGGCGCAGTCTTGGATACAACCATGGCGTTGTTTTTACCCAAGCACGACAATTTGATTTCCAGAGGGATTATAATTATACTAAAAGGTTCCGGAGAAACCGAACAACATGGCCGAAAATTTACAGGGTGAGACTATCTGTCGGAAGATATGCGTCCATTTAAAACGGGCGCACAAGGGGAAAGACTTATTCTTCGGTCTTTCTCTTGCTGCGATTCTTCTGACAAGTTGCGGAATCGGAAATGGGGGAAGCGGCGGCGGGAGCGCTGGCGTCAGCAATGAACCGTTTTTGACGGAACTAGCCCTATCGGCAGGAACGCTCGTGCCTCCCTTTAATAAGAACACGACCACCTATACGGCAACGGTTCCCTTCCTTACCCCCACCACGACGGTCACGGCAATCCCCACAGACCCAACCGACACCGTAACCGCAACCGTCAACGGTAACGTAGGGTCCCTTACGGCACCCGTGAGCCTTGCGGAAGGCGCCAATACAATCGATGTAAAGGTGACGAACGTTGGAGGAACGCCCAAGGTCTACACTGTCTCGGTAACACGCCAGAGCGCGGCGAGTTTTGGGCTACAGGCGTATGCGAAAGCCTCGAATACCAATGCGGGGGATGAATTCGGATATAGCGTCGCTCTAAGCGGAGACACACTGGCCGTCGGCGCGCCTTTTGAAGACAGCAATGCCACAGGGATCAACGGGGATCAGTCTGATACCACCGCACCGAATGCAGGAGCGGTATATGTTTTCGTCCGTAGCGGTATCATGTGGAGCTATAAGGATTATATCAAGGCCTCCAACACCGATGGAGGTGACAACTTCGGATCAAGCGTGGCATTGAGCGGCGACACACTCGCCGTTGGCGCGCCCTTTGAAGACAGTAATTTTAAGGGCATTGATGCCGGTCACGGTGTTGGTCAGGACAACAACTTTGCAGGCGATTCCGGAGCCGTCTACGTGTTTACGCGCGACAGCAGCGGTGCATGGACGCAACAGGCTTATGTCAAAGGCTCCGACAACTCTAAGAACGACCAATTTGGCTCGAGCGTTTCTCTCGATAAGGATACTCTTGTGGTCGGCGCACCCACTAACGGAAAGGTGTATATGTTTAACCGCAGCGACACCACCTGGACCCAACAGGGATATTTTAATCCAAGCGGAATGGGATTTGGTTCGAGCGTCTCGGTGAGCGGCGATACCGCGGCCGTCGGCGCGCCCCTTGAATCCAGCAATGCCATAGGGATCAACGGCGATCCAAACAATACCAGCGCACCGAATTCGGGGGCGGTATTTACATTCGTTCGTACCGGCGTCACGTGGTCCCAAGAAGCCTACATTAAGGCCTCCAACACGGACGCGCATGACCTGATTGGCGACAGGTTTGGCACCAGCGTGGCATTGAGCGGCGATACGCTGGCCGTCGGCGCGCCTCTTGAAGACAGCAACGCGAGGGGTGTCTACCCTACGGGTCAGAACGATTCAGTTCAGAACGATAACAGCGCAGCCAATGCCGGAGCGGTTTATGTGTTCACGCGAGACAACAGCGGTTGGTTACAGCAGGCCTACATCAAGGCCTCAAACAGCCTCGCGGGGGACGAATTCGGCTGGAGTGTTGCACTGGACAACGAGGACTTGGCCGTGGGAGCGAAAACCTCAAGCGGGAATGACGGAGCCGCGTATGTTTTTATCGGAAGTGGCAGTTCTTGGGCCGAAGAGATATATCTGACGGCCTTCAATGCCGACTCCCTCGACGAGTTTGGCTACAGTGTCGCGTTGGATGGCGGAACGCTGGCCGTCGGCGCGCCTTTGGAAGATAGCAACGCCACGGGCGTCAACAGCAGTGGTGGAGAGGCCGATAACAGTGCAGCCGATGCCGGAGCGGTGTACGTATACCAGTAAACCCGCAGCCGCCGCACTGCGCTTGCTATTCGGGATCAGTCCGTTAGCCGCGAAGGCTTACTTGGGCATCTTGTCCAGGTCCGGCATCTGAGGCATCGGCGGCATGGATGGCCCGCCGGGACCCTTCGACGGTCCCTGACCGCCGGGGATCTGATTGAGGACCGGTATTCCACTTAGATTTCTTGTCAATATTACGATGTCACACGATCGGGATTTGGGGTTCAGTACCAAGGGAGCGTTGCGCTTTCATTCACGCCGCCGGATATCAGGAATAAGGACGTTCTGTCGCACTGAAGATAATAAAAAGCTGTCCCCTCATGGATGAAGTAGCTCGGGCACATCCTATTTCGCAGACCGCTTCTCAAGATTGAGTCAGCAGCTTGAAGGCGTGCATCCAATCGTTTCGGAGAAAGCCCGGGATGCACCAGAGGATGCACAAGGGCTCGATCGCGCGCGCCGCCTCGGCCTGGCCCATGTCGGCCGTTTCCCAGCCGAACTGCTCGAGGATTCCACTCACGATCTTTTTCGCCGCTTCGTCGTTTCCGCAAATGAACATCGTCGGCTTGCCTCCCTTGAATTGGGGATTGACCATGAGGGCATTGCCGACCGAACTAAACGCTTTGACGAAACGGACATTCTCAAACTCGCGCTGCAGCCGTTCCATCAGGGATTCGTCGAGACGGGTGAAAAACTTCAACACGCCGTTGGATGGCGGGGCGTCCGCAATGGGATTGGTCGCGTCGATGACGGGCTTCCCCTTAAGATTCGCGGCACCCGCCGCTCGGAGGGCGTCCACCGCCGCGGTGCCTTTGACGGCCAGAACCACCAGGTTGCCAAACCTTGCCGCCTCCGAAAAACCGGCAATGCTCGCCTTGGGATTTTTTTTCGCCCAATCCGCGAGCTTAGACGGCGTGCGGGTGCCCAGCATGACTTCATGACCATGTCGAAGAAAACCACCGGCCAACGACCTGGCCACTTCACCCGACCCGAGAATTCCCACTTTCATACTGGACCTCCTCTTCAATGAACGAATGTCCCGCCCAACTTCTCAGATTATAGGAACCCATCGGAGAAATCAATCTGACACCGTGTTATAAGTCGGGAGGAGGCCCCGGACCATGTGTTATTCGGCGCGATAGGCATCAAACGCACGGTTGTGTCCATCCATCTCCAATGTGACCGGTCTCCCTTTATCAACGCCGATCATTTTCGTAACCACTGCAACCCTCACCTCAAAACTTTGCGTCTGGCCCTTTCTGGTTTCAAGCGTAATTCGCCTGTTGACCCAGTCAAAGTGTTGAACCGTTCCGGTGACTTCATCGCCGATATAGGCCCCGGTTCCATGTGGCGGGGCGACGGCGAGAATCGTATTGGCTCGCCGGTCCAGTATCAGGTCCACCTGATCGCCCGGTTTTATCAACGGCATGCCATCTCGGCTGACTTCTTTCATCCCATCGGTCCGGATCGTTCCCTCGTTCGTTCGGAAAAAGACCAGATCGCTCGCGACCCTCGTAACGGTCGCAGTAATACTCCGATGGGAGGCGGAATCGTTCGGCTGAAGGTAGGGCTCCTCCACCCTTAGATGGTCGGCGTATGCCGTTGAATAGGAAGATGCAAGAATCAAAAGCGTCAAAAATATTTTGCGTCTACACATGGCACATCTCCTTGTGTGTTTTAGGATACGCTGCAATCTTTACACGGGATTTCTCATCGGCGGAGGAGGACGAAACGCGCAAGGGGGCCATGACGATTGTTTTGAAATGAAGGAGGGAAAACTTGGCCCCATCGAGAGCCTCCTTTCCGAAGGCCCCTAAGATACGAATCGGATGACGTGAATAGAGATGACTCTAAAAAAGGATTCTGAGGAAACCGCTTTGGGAAATCGAGGATGAGTATCTAACGTTCAACAGGAGGAATCGCTTCTGTGTGCAAGGCAATACTATTACAAGCCTTTATCGGTTGTCAAGATCCCGTCAGGCCACTTCCATTTTATTACAGCTACTGCCACGTCCCGATGGTGACAACTGAAATGGGGTGGATGCCCGCGACGACCGTGGCTGTGCTCATGGGCGTCAGAGCGCCACTCGCACCGATTTTGTATTCCGAGATGATGGAGTTGCTAGCGTTTGTCAAATCATAGTCCGCCACGTAGGCGTAAGATCCGGACGGATCGACGGTCACGGATATAGGGTTTATGC
>Ga0335082_10008806_pt1 | contig 10968 bp, 10 predicted proteins | sample Lox_Sample_41_FD_206718 | JGI IMG/M metagenome (GOLD analysis project Ga0335082, IMG submission 206718) | Soil microbial communities from Loxahatchee National Wildlife Refuge, Florida, United States - Lox_Sample_4.1 | ecosystem: Environmental > Terrestrial > Soil > Wetlands | place: USA... | reverse complement strand
TGGGTGTCCCACGTCAACGAGGTGGCGAGCGCCACGCTCTACCCCTCGTGCAACTCCTGGTACCTCGGCGCCAACGTCCCCGGCAAGCCGCGCGTCTTCATGCCGTACCTCGGCTACCCGCCCTACGTCGAGAGGTGCAACCGGGTCGCGGCCCGAGGTTACGAGGGGTTCGCGCTGGCCTGACCGGTGCGGCGCCTCATCCCCCGGCGAGGAGCTTCGGGTCGATCGAGCCGGTCAGGAGGCCCGCCGCGAAGCCACCGTCGCTGAAGACGTTCTCGGCGTTGACGTAGCTCGCCGCATCGCTGTTGAGGAAGGCGAGGATCCACGCCTGCTCCTCGGGCCGCGCGTTGCGGCGCAGCGGCCGCGGGAAATTGTCGAGGAAGGTCTGGCCCGCCTGCTCGATGAAGTGCGCCATCATCGGCGTGTCGGTGGGGCCCGGGCTCACGCAGTTGATGCGGATCCCGGTGGCGGGCGCGAGGCTGCAGCCCCGCACGAGCGTGTAGAGGATCGTGCACATCTTGGAGAACGAGTACGGCTCGAAGCCCGGCTCGCGCGCCTTGGTGGCCACCCAGTCGCGCGCCGCGGGGAACTCCGAGAGCGCGAGCAGGGGCTTCACCTGCGCCTGGAGCGCCTGGTACATCACGCCGGCGGCCGACGAGATGCTGGCGATCGCGTCGCCCGCGGAGAGGTGCGGGATCACGGCCTCGGTCAGATGACGCAGACCGACGAAGTTGACGAGCATCACGTCGAGCGGCGGCAACGCGCCGCCCGGCAGCCCGGCGCAGTTGAAGAGAGCGCGCACCGGTCCGATCTCGGCGGCCGCGGACTCGATCGCGATCGGATCGCGCAGATCGACCTCGAGGAAGCGCGCGACGCCGACACTCGGCTTCTTCACGTCGATCGCCAGGACCTCGCCGCCCAGCTCGGCGACGAGGCGCGCCGTCGCCTCGCCCATCCCCGAGGCCGCGCCCGTGACGATCACGCGCTTGCCTTCGTACGAGAGCAGATGCTTCACCGCGGCCCTCCGTGCGCGAACGGCGTCGCCAAAGTAGCCTACCGGCCCGGAGGTCCGCGCCATGGCCTTGTTGTCCAAGTCCGCCCGCCTGCCCACCAGCGTCGAGGCACTTCCCGGGCGCGCCGAGCGGATGCCCGTGCCGGCGCGCCACTTCGTCCTCGACGCGCCGCTCGCCCCGCCCTACCCCGCCGGCCTGGAGCTGGCCCTCTTCGGGATGGGCTGCTTCTGGGGCGCGGAGCGCAAGTTCTGGGAGCTCCCCGGCGTGTACACGACGGCGGTCGGCTACGCGGCAGGCTTGACGCCCAATCCGACATACCGCGAAGTGTGTAGCGGGCTGACCGGGCACAACGAGGTGGTGCGGGTCGTCTTCGACCCCCGGCGCGTCGGCTACGCCGAGCTGTTGCGCACCTTCTGGGAGAGCCACGACCCGACCCAGGGGATGCGCCAGGGCAACGACGTCGGCACCCAATACCGCTCCGGCATCTACACCTACGGAGAGGCGCAGCGCAGCGCTGCGCTGGCCTCGCGGGAGAGCTACCAGAAGCGCCTCGCCGAGGCGGGCTACGGCGAGATCACGACGGAGATCGTCGACGCGCCCGAGTTCTACTTCGCCGAGGACTACCACCAGCAGTATCTCGCCAAGAACCCCGGCGGCTACTGTGGCCTAGGCGGGGTCGGAGTCTCGTGTCCCATCGGACTGGAGGCAGGAAGCAGCAGATGATCGTCCACGACACGCTCTACATCGGCGGCCGCCGCGCCAAGCCGGCGTCGGCCTCGACCATCGAGGTGCGCTCGCCCTTCACGAACGATTTGGTCGGTCGCGTGCCCGAGGCGGACCGCGCCGACGTCGACCGCGCGGTCGCCGCGGCGCGGCGCGCCTTCGACAGCGGCCCCTGGCCGCGCACGTCGCCCGAGGAGCGGGCCGACGCGCTGCAGCGCCTGCACGCCGCGCTGATGAAGCGCATGGGCGAGGTCGCGCAGCTGATCTCGCTCGAGATGGGGAGCCCGATCTCGTGGTCGCAGGCCGGCCAGGCGCTCGCCTCGTTCCTGGTGCTCGACTACTACGTCAAGCTCGCGCGCAGCTTTCCGTTCGAGGAGCCGCGCGAGAGCATGATCGGCCGCGCGATCGTGCGGCAGGAGCCGGTCGGCGTGGCGGCCGCGATCGTGCCCTGGAACGTGCCGCTCTTCACGATCATGCTGAAGCTCGCCCCGGCTCTCGCGTCCGGCTCGACGATCGTGATCAAGCCGGCGCCCGAGACTCCCCTCGACGCCTACCTGCTGGCGGACGCGCTCGACGAGGCGGACCTGCCGGAGGGCGTGGTGAGCATCGTCCCCGCCGGCCGCGAGGTGGGCGAGTACCTCGTGTGCCATCCGGGCGTCGACAAGGTGGGCTTCACCGGAAGCACCGCCGCGGGCCGCCGGATCGCCGCGCTCTGCGGGGAGCGGCTGCGGCGCGTGACCCTCGAGCTCGGCGGCAAGTCGGCGGCGATCCTCTGCGACGACGTCGACCTCGGCGCCGCGATTCCGCAGCTCATCGGAAGCGCCACCATGAACAACGGGCAGGCGTGCGTGGCGCAGACGCGGGTCCTGGCGCCCCGGGTGCGCTACGCCGAGTGCGTCGCCGCACTGGCGGACGCGGTCGGGAAGCTGCGCGTCGGCGACCCGCTCGATCCCACGACCGAGATCGGCCCCCTCGTCGCCGAGCGGCAGCGCGCGCGCGTCGAGGGCTACATCGAGGCCGGCCGCCGCGAGGGCGCGCGGGTCGTCGTGGGCGGCGGGCGCCCCGCGAACTTCGCGCGCGGCTGGTTCGTCGAGCCGACGCTCTTCGCCGACGTCGACAACCGCATGACGATCGCCCGCGAGGAGATCTTCGGGCCGGTCGTGTCGGTGATCCCGTACGAGGGCGACGCCGAGGCGCTCCGCATCGCCAACGACTCCGACTACGGGCTCTCCGGCAGCGTGTGGACCACCGACCCGGAGCGCGGGATGGCGATCGCGCGCGGCGTCCGCACCGGCACCTACAGCGTGAACCACTTCATGATGGCCTTCGGCGCGCCCTTCGGCGGCTTCAAGGCCTCGGGCGTCGGGCGCGAGCTCGGTCCCGAGGGCCTGCGCGCCTATCTCGAGCCGAAGACGATCAATCTGCCGCCGGGGATGTAGCGGGGAGGTGGTAGAGCTCGCTCCTCTCGTCGCTCGCGAGCGGCTCGCCTTGCCGCTCGCGGATACGCAGGCGTTCCCACTCGTGGTAACTTGATTGGCCGTCAGATCGTCTCCCCGGCTCGCATCTGGAGGATGCCCGACCCATGCCCCTCACGATCGACGCCGACGCGCACGTCATCGAAGGCGCTGCCTTCGCCGTCGAGGCGCTGCAGCGTTGGCCCGAGAAGGTGAAGCTCGAGCGCACGCCCGAGGGAACGCCGGTCTTCACGATCGAGGGGCGCCGCTACCCGGAGGCGAAGGGCCCTGGCGCCGGCTGCCCCCCCCAGCACGGCATGTGCACGAACGCGGGCGACCCCCTCTCGCCCGGCGGGATCCTCGCGGACGCCGCGCGCGAGGGCATCGACCGGATGGTGCTCTTCCCGAGCCTCGCGCTCGGCGTGCCGGCGTATCGCGATCTCGCGTTCGCGGCCGACTTCGCGCGCGTCTACAACCGCTTCATCGCGGAGTACGGGCGCAAGGGCGAGGGACGACTCTACGGCGCGGCGGTCGTGCCGATCGAGGACGTGGAGGAGTCGATCGCCATCCTCGGCGAGGCCAAGGAGGCCGGCCTGGTCTGCGCGGTCGTCCCGCCGGCCTTGCGCGAGCGCAACCTCGACCACCCCTCGCTCGACCGCTTCTACGCCGCCGCGGCCGATCTCGACATGCCGCTCGGCGTCCACGGCGCGCCCGGCGTCCACCTGCCGCAGATCGGCGTCGACCGCTTCAGCAACTACATCCAGGTGCATTGCGTGAGCTTCCCCTTCGACCAGATGACGGCGATGACCGCGCTGATCTCGGGCGGCGTCTTCGACCGCCACCCGCGGCTGCGGGTCGCCTTCCTCGAGTCGGGCGTGACCTGGGTTCCCTTCTTCCTGGATCGCCTCCACGAGCACTGGGAGAAGCGCGGCGACTGGATTGCGGGCGGCTGGCGTCGCGACCCGCGCGAGTACGTGGCCGCCGGGCAGGTGTTCGTCTCCTGCGAGCCCGGAGAGACGCTGCTCGCGGCGGTCGTCGAGGCGCTCGGCGCCGACTTCATCCTCTACGCGAGCGACTATCCGCACTGGGACAGCGAGTTCCCGGAGAGTGCGAAGACGCTGCGCGGGCGCAGCGACCTCGCGGTCGAGGCGCGCGCGCGCATCCTCGGCACCAACGCGCAGCGCTTCTTCGGGATCTGAGATGGCGCGCGCGGCGGCGGCTCCGACCTGGGGTGCAGCGACGCCCCTCGAGGACGTTTCGGGCGAGGTGGCGATCGTCGGCGTCGGCGAGGCCGACCACAGCGGGCCCTCCGGGCGCGACGCGGTGGCGATCGGCGCCCAGGCCGTCGAGCGCGCGCTCGCAGACGCGGGCCTCGCGCCGGAGGACGTCGACGGCATCCTGTACCGTGGCGGGATCGGCCCGCAGTTCGACGAGCACGCCTTCCGCGCCCACTTCGGCACCCGCAAGGAGCTCTTCGCCTCGCCAGACGGCGGCGCGATGAGCTGGGCGGCGACGGCCCCCTACCTCGCGGCGCAGGCCATCCGCGCGGGCAAGGCGCGCGTGCTCGTGAACGTCTTCGCGGTGGACTGGGCGAGCCGCCGCGGGCAGATGGCGGGAGGTCCCGGCGTCTTCCACGCCCAGGAGCGCATGAAGGCGAGCCTCGAGGTGCCCTTCGGCTGGTTCCCGCAGCCGGTCTACTTCGCCACCATCGCCCGCCGACACATGCACGAGTATGGTACGACGGAGGCCCAGCTCGGCGCGATCGCGGTGGCATGTCGACGCCACGCGAACCGCCACCCGACCGCGGTGCTGCGCGACAAACCGCTCTCGCTCGACGACTACCTGGGTCGGCCGATGCTGGTCGATCCGCTGCGCGTCGAGGACTGCTGCCTGATCTCCGATGGCGGGGCCGCCTTCGTGATGACCACGCCCGAGCGCGCAGCGGATTTGCGGCGCCTGCCGGTGCGCGTGCTCGGCGTGGGCGAAGGGCGCTCCGAGACCGGCACCTACTGGAGCCAGCAGCGTGACTTCACCTCGACGCCGCAGGTCTTCTCCGCCCCAGCGGCCTACGCCATGGCGGACATCGGCGCGGCCGACGTCGACGTGCTCGCTACCTACGACCCCTTCACGATCGTCGCCCTGATGCAGCTCGAGGACATGGGCTTCTGCCCGAAGGGCGAGGGTGGCGCGTTCGCCGAGGGCAAGGGGCTGCACTTCGACGGCGGCCGGCTTCCCTACAATACCCACGGCGGTCTGCTCTCGCACGCCTACGTGCTCGGCATCGCCCACGTGGTCGAGCTGGTTCGGCAGCTACGCGGTGAGGCGGCCAACCAGGCCGCCGGCGCGGAGATCGGCGTCTACGGCGGCTACACGGGCGCGCTGGCGAGCACGCTCGTGCTGGGGCGGCCGTGAGCGCCGCGGTGCGCGCGAGCCATCCCTCGCTGCTCCCGGACCCGACCTGGGAGCCGCTGCGCGGCTTCTGGGTGGGGGCCGCGGCCGGAGAGCTGCGCATCCCGCGCTGCACCGCGTGCGGCGCCTTCTGCTGGTACCCGCGCGAGCGCTGCCGTCGCTGCGGAGCGGCCGAGTTCGCGTGGGCGGCGACCCGCGGGCGCGGGACGGTCTTCTCGTTCGCCGTCGTGAGGCGCGCCCTCTACGCGCCATTCGCGCCGCTGGTCCCCTACGCGACCGGTCTGGTGGCGCTCGAGGAGGATCCGGCGGTGCGCGTCGCCACGCGCTTCGTCGATTGCGAGCCGGCCGAGCTGCGCATCGACCTACCCGTGCACGCGGTCTTCCGCGCGCTCGAGTTCCCGGGGGCCGCGGGCTCCCTGCCCGCCCCCTTCTTCACGCCAACGAGGGAGACCCGATGAGCGATCTCTTCCACGACGTCGGCAGCATCGACTATCCGATCCTCGACGCGGACGCGCACGTGAACGAGCCGCCGAACCTGTGGCAGGAGGGCGTCCCGGCGAAGTGGCGGGAGCGCGCGCCGCGCGTGGCGCACTCCGACAAGGGCGACGTCTGGGAGTTCGACGGCGGGCGCGAGAAGTGGCCGGTCGGGCTCACCGCCACCGCAGGCCAGAGCTACTTCCAGTTCTCGCCGATGGGCCAGACCTACGCCACGATGCGCCCGGGCTCGTTCGACCGCGATGCCCGCCTGCGCGACCTCGACGCCGACGGCATCTGGGCGCAGGTGCTCTACCCGTCGGTGACGCTCAAGGGCGCGAAGATCTACTCGAAGGAGCGCGAGCTGCAGCTCGCCTGCGTGCGCGCCTACAACGAGTGGATCGGAGCCTTCTGCGCCGGCTCGGGAGGGCGGCTCGTCCCCCAGGCGATCATCCCCACGACCGGCGTCGACGACGCCCTCGCGGAGCTCGTCTGGGCGATGAAGAACGGCCACAAAGGCGCGGTGATCTCGTCCTTCCCGAACGGCTCGCTCGTGCCCGACGACGTCGACCGCCCGTTCTGGGCGCGCGCCGAGGAGGCGGGCTTCCCGCTCGCCGTGCACATCGGGAGCTTCCTGCGCCGTCCGCCCGCCGGGGCGCAGGACAAGAGCGGATCCTGGGTCGGCTCGCTCGCCTTCGTGGCGCGCGCGGCGTGGACCAAGGCGGGCGGACAGACTCTCGACGTCGTCTGCGACCTGCTCTTCTCGGGCCTTTTCGAGGCGTACCCGCGCCTCAAGATCGTGCTGGTCGAGTCCAACATCGGCTGGATCCCGACGCTGCTCGAGCAGAGCGACGACATGTTCCGCCGCTACCGCTGGTGGACCGGCGCCCACGAGAAGATGTCGGAGCTGCCGAGCACGATCTTTCACCGCAACTTCTGGGCGACCTTCATGGTGGATCGGGCCGGCATCGAGCTGCGACATCGCCTGAACGGCGACCACATCTGCTGGTCGACGGACTACCCGCACAGCGGCACCGACTGGCCCAACTCATCGGTCTCGATCGAGAGCCTGTTCCGCGGCCTGCCGAAGCGCGAGGTGAAGCAGCTGCTCCACGACAACTGCCGGACGCTCTATGGGCTCGACGTGCCCGCGCGCGCGCGGGGGCGCTGAACGGCCAGCGCGGCAAGAGGCTCGCGCAGCGCCTGCGGTCGGGCGCATCGAGCGATGCACGCGAAGCGTGCAGCCCTCGGGCGACCGCCGGCCGAAGACCCGCCGTGGGCGCGGAGCGAGCCTCTTTCCGCGCCTCCCGCTAGGAGGCCGACTCGAGAGTCGGCCTCCGCGCAGTGAGGCGCAGTCCGCGGAGCCGAACGAAGGTCATCGGCTAGGGCGGCGGCTCGAAGCCGGCGGGGGACTCGACGACTGGGATGTGCGTCGGGCCGGTGCCGTTTCCGCACGCTCCTCCCACGCAGAGCGGGGGCGGTGCGACCGGCGGCGGGCCGACTGGGAAGCCGGGCACCGACGGAGGGGCCGCGACGTCGACCGGCGTGAGGTCATTGACGGCGATGGCGCAGCTCGCCGCATCGACAAGCGAGACGCCGAGGGCGGCTCCCGTCGGGGCAGGCGGAGAGGACCCGCCGTGCCAGCCCACGCACTGGCCGGGCTCGAGCGTCGACTGCGCCCCGCCCGGGCGGCTCTTCACGTCGATCGGCGTTGCCCACTCGCAGAGCCCGGACTCGGCGCTCGCGCCTTCGCCCCGCGCGAACGCCTCGGTGTCGTTGCCGCGCGCGAGGCTCTCGGCCTGCGGCGTGGCGATGCGATGGGCGGGGCCGACCTCGACCTGCTGCTGGTCGATCGCACGCACCCGGCCGCGCAGCAGGTTCAGGTCCGGCGCTCCCTCGGGCGTCTTGCCGAGCGCCACCTCGGAATCCGGCGCCAGCTGCACGTAGAGCTCGTCGGCCTGGAAGGCCACGTGCGCGTCGTCTCCCGTGCGGATCCCGTCGCCGGCGTAGACCGCGGCGTCGCAGCCGAGCGCCCGCGGCGGGCAGCCCTCCTGCACCGCGGAGACGGTCCCCGAGAGCGCCACGACGTGCCCCACGAGCGTGCGGTGGGGGTCGTCGCAGACGGTGACCCGCGGCCCGCGAATCTGGTCGGCGCGCGCGGCGGCGCCGAGCGCGAGCGCGAGTGCCAGGACGAGCGGGATGCGAGCGCGGCTCATGGATGGGCTCCGGGCTGCTTCTGCCAGTAGTAGGTGAGGTAGCCGCCGACCAGGTGTCGGTCGTAGTCGAAGACGTCGACGTTGCTGAAGTTGCGCAGGTAGTCGTAGCGGAGCGACGCCGTGAGGCGGTCGGTGATCGGCCGCTCGAGCCGCACGTCCACCTCGACGTAGTTGTCGGTGCGATCGCTGTTCGTGGGCGGCGTCGCGTAGGTCGAGGGGTGATCGAAGGGGCGGTAGACGTAGCGGGCCTCGGTGTCGAGCGCGAGGCGCCAGGGGAGCTGCTGGCGGAAGCCCGCGTGGACCCCGACTCCCCAGAAGTCCCAGTCACGGCCCTTGGCCTCGTAGCGCTCGCCGAAGACGCCGCCGCGCAGCTGCGTCTCGCCCCCGCGCAGCGACACGGTGTGGTCGATCCCGGGAATCACGCCCACCCCGTCGCGGTTGCGCTGCGAGTTGTTGCCCTGGAAATCCCCGCCGCCGTTGTGGTTCGAGAGGAAGTTGTCGCCTGCGACGCCCGCGTAGACGCGGGTCACGCCGTAGCGCCCCTGGTCGATGAACCACTGCGGCGTCGCGAACCAGGTCGCGACATAGGGGTCGTAGCCGAGCCAGGCGTAGCCGAAGCCCGCTTCGAGGCGCAGGAGCGAGCGCTCGCCGAGCTGCCGGTCGACCCAGGCCGCGACGCCCGGGTACTGGAGGTCGAAGTCGGTGTCGTCGGCGTGCGCGGACCCCGAATAGAAGGCGCGCGCCCCGACCGCCCATCCGTCGCGGTGCCAGAGCTCGCTGCCGCCGTCGACCGACCAGACGCCGCGCACGTCGGACTTCGAGCTGATCTCGTTCGGCGTCGCGAGCCCGTTGCCGAGAAACGCGACGTTGCTGTCCCACTCGAGCCCGGCCTCCAGGCGGAGCCACGGGTTCGGCGCGCTCGGTGCGGCCTTCGTCTTCTCGAGGGCGCGGCGCGCCGCGTCGGCCCACGGGGTGCCCGGGTACTCGTCGATCACGCGCTCGAGCGCCTCGCGGGCGCGCGGCGCGTCGTTGGAGGCCTGCCACGCGAGGCCGGCGTAGTACGACGCGGCCGGATCCAGGGCGTTCGGGCGCGCGCGGCCCGCCTGCTCGAACGCGCGTGCGGCGGCGGTGGTGTCGCGCCCGCTCTGGAGCTTCAGCAGCGCCTCGTAGAAGTCGAGCTCCGGGCGCTCCGTGCCGGAGGCGCGGGCGTCCGCGAACGAGCGCTCGGCGCCGACGAGGTCGTCGGCGTGGAAGCGCGCGATCCCGAGCTGGAGGTCGATCAGCGGGAGGCGCGGGTCGAGCGCCTTCGCCGCCTCGAGGGATTTCACCGCCTCGGAGTAGCGGCCGAGGCGGATCTGACACTGGCCCTGCACGACGAGGGCGCGCGCGTCGAGCGGCGCCTTCGCCGCCATCCCCGCCAGCACGCCGAGCGCCTCGTCGCAGCGCCCCTGCGCCGCGAGGCGCTCGGCCTGGGCGCGCGGCGCGTCGTCGGCGACGGCGGCGGCGGCGAGCAGCCCGAGCGCGGCGGCGACGGCGGCCGCAACACGACGCAGCGTCACCTGCTCCTCCGGGCTGCGAGTCCGGCCAGCCCGAGCGCGAGCAGCGCCGCGGTCGCAGGCTCGGGGATGTAGTTGCCGCCCTCGAGCCCGGCGAGCCCGAGCGGCGGCATCACGTACTGCCCGCCCATGATCGGCAGCGCACCCGAGATGATGTAGCGCACGCGGATCTGCACTTCCTGTCCGGGCTCAAGGTCGCCGAGGGGGAGCGCGCCGTAATCGCGCACCGCACCGTTGGCGCTCGTGTACTGGATCACGTCGTAGAGGTCGTCGTCGAGGGCCACGTCGACCGCCGGATAGCCCGGCTGCGCGATCGTCTTGGTGAAGAGCAGCAGGACCTTGTCGAGCGTGCGCTCGGTGTCGTTGCGCACCGTCCACATCGAGTCGGCGACGAAGGGGACGGCCTGCGTCGGATTCGAAGGACTGCCCCCGTTCGTGAACGGGTTCTGGGAGTTGCCGGGATCCTGGGGGTGCTGATAGACGGGCTGGAGGAGGCCCTGGGTCACGGAGAGGTCGACGCCGGGTGCGTTGGCGGCCGAGAGGAATGGCACCGGCGCGCTCGCGGTGAAGTCGATGTGCTGCCCGGGACCGGTGAGGCCGAACACGCCGAAGCCCTGGAAGTAGAGCGGGTCGACCTGGAAGGACGGCCCGCCGGCGCCGCCGATCGTGATCGGCGTCGCCTGCGCAAGCTGCGCGACGCCCACGAACGCGAGACACACGCCGAGCCCGATCGCCGGCCGCACGCGGCGAACACCGTCCATCAGCCGCACCTCCCCTGTGGCCACCGGTGGGTGGCTTCGTTCTCCCTACTGGGTTGCCGTGGGACGGCGCGGGTGGCAGGGAGGGGGTGGATTCCTCCGGGGGAAGGGGCGTCGGCGGCCCGGTCACTTCCCGGGGAGCGCCATCAGCTTGGTCTCGAGGTACTCCTCGAAGCCCATGCGGCCGTTCTCGCGGCCGAGCCCGCTCTGCTTGTAGCCGCCGAAGGGGGAGTCGACTCCGAACCACATGCCGCCGTTGACCGAGAGCGTGCCGGTTCGGATCCGGCGCGCCACGCCGAGCGCGCGCTCCTCGCTCGCGGAGGCGACCGCGCCCGAGAGCCCGTAGATCGAGTGGTTCGCGATGC
>Ga0335082_10008804_pt1 | contig 10970 bp, 9 predicted proteins | sample Lox_Sample_41_FD_206718 | JGI IMG/M metagenome (GOLD analysis project Ga0335082, IMG submission 206718) | Soil microbial communities from Loxahatchee National Wildlife Refuge, Florida, United States - Lox_Sample_4.1 | ecosystem: Environmental > Terrestrial > Soil > Wetlands | place: USA: Florida... | reverse complement strand
GTCACGGTGTTGCCTGGCCACCTGGCCCCGGTGCTGGCCGATACCAATCAGCTCGAACAGGTCATCGTCAATCTCGCGATCAATGCCCGGGATGCGATGCCGCGCGGCGGGCGGCTCACCATCGCCACCGCGGCGGTGGGACCGGATGACGCCGCCGCGCGGCAGCATCTCGGGCAGCAGCCGGACCGCTACGTGCGGCTCGAGGTCACAGACACGGGCACCGGCATGGACTCCGAAACGATGGCGCACATCTTCGAACCGTTCTTTACCACGAAGGGAGTGGGCAAGGGTACGGGCCTCGGCCTCGCCATGGTGTACGGGATCGTGAAGCAGTTAGGCGGATCGATTCACGTCGACTCGAGGATTGGGCAAGGCACGTCGTTCCGGATCTACCTGCCGCGCGCGGCCGCGGCCGCGGAGGCAGCGCCCGTGAGAGCCACGCCTGTGCCGCGCGGCACCGAGACGGTGCTGCTGGTTGAAGACGAGGACGCCGTGCGCGGTCTCGCGCAGCGCGCATTGGAGTCACACGGATACCACGTGCTCCATGCACGCGCCGGATCCGAAGCCCTCGCGATGCGCGCCGGGTATTCGGGCCGGATCAACCTGTTGCTCACCGACGTGATCATGCCCGGCATGACCGGCCGCGAGCTCGCGGAACGCCTCATCCCCAGGGATGAGAAGATGCGGGTGCTGTACATGTCCGGGTACACCGACGATGCGAGGCTCCGGAGGGGCATTCTCGAGCGTGGAACTGCGTATATTCAGAAACCGTTCACTCCCGACGCCCTCGCGCGTCGGGTGAGGGAGGTGCTGGACGCGCAATAAATGGGTTGCCGCCTCAGTTTTTCCCCGATTCTCTGCTCCACTTTTTGCTGATAAGCTGGCCATCCGAAAATGCCTGATCGCCCTCGACTAAAGGCGCCTCACTTATCCAGCAGCTCGCGCACGCGCGCCAACAGATCTGCCGGCGTCCAGGGCTTATGGAGCATGGGTAGTCCGGGCTCGGCGGGAAGGTCCCCGCGGCCATCCTCAGGGGAGTAACCGCTGGCGAAGAGAAACGGTGTCTCGTAGCCCTCGCGGCGGGCGGCTTCGTAGAACGCGCGGCCACCCAGTCGGGGCATGACGAGATCCGAGATCGTCAGGTGGATGCCCTTCGGCTGTTGCCGCAGGATCTCGAGGCCTTCCTGTCCATCGGCGGCCGTCAAGACGCGATAGCCCGCCTGCTCGAGCACGCGCTTGGCCGCGCGCCGCACGTCGTCCTCGTCTTCGACGAGCAGTATGGTCTCGTCTCCCCCTTGGACATGGTGATCGCCCGATAGCCTGCGCCGCGGGGGTTCAACCGATGGCGGCAGACCAGGGAAGAACACCTTCACGCGGGTCCCGCGAGCGGGCGCGCTCTCCAGCTTGATCACGCCGCCGAGCTGCTTGACCAGGCTGTACACCGTTGCCATGCCAAGCCCGGTGCCCTTCCCCGAGGGCTTGGTGGTGAAAAACGGCTCGAATACCCGTTCGAGCGTGGCCTGATCCATCCCGTTTCCCGTGTCCTCGACCGACAGCCGCACCCAGATTGGACTCGGAGGCACACCGGCGGCCGCCTGCTCTTCGACCCGCAGATCGGCACGGGCCGTCTCGATGCGCAGCACGCCGCCCGACGGCATCGCGTCGCGGGCGTTGGTCACGAGATTCAGAACGATCTGCTCGATGGCGTGGACGTCGCACCGCACGTCCGGCAGTACGCCCGCGTCACCCGAGACGATCACCTCGATGTCGGCGGGCAGCACGCGGCGCAGCATCCCGGCGATATCGGCGATCACCCCTCCCAGGTCGAGCGGCGCCAGATCGAGGCTCTGGCGTCGCGCGAAGCCGAGCAGCTCCTTCACCATCGCGCGGCCGCGCAACGCCGCCGAGATCAGATCGCGCAGGTCCGCCTGCTCCTCCTGCTTGTCGGCGCCGAGGGATTTCCGGATCAGCTCCGCGTTGGCGAGAATGATCGTGAGCAGGTTGTTGAAATCGTGGGCGATCCCGCCGGTGAGCTGGCCGAGCGCTTCGATCTTCTGCGACTGCCTGAGCTGCTCCTCGAGCAGCCGGCGCGACGTGATATCCTCGGCCATGGTCTCGATACAGTCGATCGTGCGGTCGGGACGGCGCACCGCATGACCGCTCAAGCGCACGAGAATCCGCTCGCCATTGCGACGCTTCCATTCGACCACACCCTGGACCGTTTCCGATTCGGCGAACCGTTCGAGGATGCGGGCACGTTCCTCGGGATTGGCGTAGACATCGCGCGAGATGCTGAGCCCGAGCACCTCGGCTTCGGATTGGTAGCCCAGCATCCTCACGAGCGCGGGATTCACGGCGAGGAAGCGACCGTCGGAGGTCGAGCGGAAGATGCCGTAGGTGGCGTGCTGGACGAGTGCCCGGCTCGACTCCTCCGAGCGGCGGAGCGCATCTTCCGCGCGGTGGCGCTCGGTGACGTCGGTCGCGACACCCGTGACACCGGCGACGGCGCCGTTCCCGTCCCGAATCGGCGAATACCACGCCTCGAACACCTGCCCGAACACCTCGACGGTCGAGGAGAACGACTCGCCGGCGAGCGCGCGGCGAAAATCCGCGAGCAGCTGCGGCAGGTCGGCGTACACGTTGAACACGGACTGGCCCACGAGCTGCGCCGGCCGCACGCCCAGACTCTCCAACCCCTTGCCCTCGACCAGCGTGAAAATGCCGTCCTTGTCGAGTGCGAACAGCACGAGAGGGGCGACCGCGACGACGGTCCGCAACCGCTCCTTGTTGGCCCGGAGCGCCCGCTCCTGGGCGAGCCGCTCGGTCACGTCGCGCGCGTTCACGATGAACGACGCCGGCTCATTCGAATGGGGTCCGGCACGGACCTGGCCCACGGACTCGAGCACGCGCCAGGTGCCGTCCTTGTGGCGGAAGCGAAACTCCGCGGCATACGACGTTCCGGGATCGCGGATGGAGCTGGTCATCGCTTCCGCGACGGCAGGCAAATCGTCGGGATGCACGAAGTCGAACGCGCTGCGCTCTAGCAGCTCGTGCGGCGCGTAGCCCAGCAGGCGTTGCACCGATGGGCTCGTGAATCGGAAGATCCCATCGTGGCTCAGAATCGTGACGATATCGGAAGCGTTGTCGATGAGCGAGCGGAAATGCTGCTCGCTCTGGCGCAGCGCTTCCTCCGTGCGGGATCGCGCCAGCGCGGTCGCGAGCACGTTCGCCATCGCCTGGACGTAATGCACATCGTGAATCGAGAAATCCCGCCGCGACGCCGTGTAGCCGCCCAGGAGCCCAAAGGCGCGGTCCGCGCCCTGAATCACGACGCTGATGCCGGAGATGATCGCGTGTTCATTGAGCAGCGGCGCAGCGTCGAAGCGCCGTTCGGTGCGGAGATCCTCGATGACCACGGGCGTCGGGCACCGCAGCGCGTACCCGGCGTGGGTGTCGCCATCACCCGGGATGATCGCCCGGTTGACCCATCCCTCGTTCCATCCCACGCCCGCCCGCAGGACCAGCGTGCGGTTTTCCGGACGAAACTCGAGCAAACCACCGCGTTCGACATCGAGCCCCCGGGCGACGCTCGCGACCGCCTCGTCCATGAGCGCCGGCAACGCCGCCCCAGCCAGGGCCTGATGACCGAGATGCGCCACGGCCTCCTGCTGCCGGGCGATCGTGCGCAGGGTGTGCTCTGCCGTGTCTGGGCCTGCCTGCGGCGCCTGCGCCGCACGCACCAGCCTGATCGGTGTGCCACTCACGTTCCCGTCCGTCCCCTTCCCGAGAGCTTAAGAGCCGGCATGAACCTGCCGCCGCCTTACCCGCACCGCCGTCATTGCGCACACCGGGAGTGCGTGCCGGCCGTCACCAGCGGCCGCCAAGGTAGGAAACTCGACCAGTAGAGCAATACGTCCCGAATAAAAAGCGAAACTGTGGCGTCAATGCATCATTCTTGCGCAAGTGATCGACGCATCAGGTGCCAACCCGCAAGGGGCTGCGTCTGACGACAAGTACCAATCCCAACATGACTTAGCACCCATCGGATGGGGTCGGAGCGATTTTGCCGCTACATTTCCAGTCCATGCCTCTGCGCCCCATCTACGGCCACGACCCCATCCGGTCGCGGCTTGGACGTGCGATTCTCTCCCACACGCTCCCCCAGACCCTGCTGCTCGTCGGTCGTCGGGGCGTGGGGAAGCAGCGGCTTGCCCTGTGGATCGCCCAGGCTCTCCTGTGCGAGCGGAGGGGGGACCAGGGAGCACCCTGCGGGACCTGCTCCGCGTGCGCCAAAGTCACGACGCTGGCGCATCCCGACCTGCATTGGTTCGTGCCGGTCGAGGTCACGAAGAAGGGAGCCGACGCGGACAAGCAGGTCGATCTGGTGGAAGAAGCCCTGTGGGAGGAGATGGCCGCGCGCCGAGCGGAGCTGTGGCAAGCGCCCGCGGGAATGGCGAGCCACAGTATCGCTTCGGTGCGGCTGTTGGCGCGGTCGCTGCAGCTCACCCCGGCGATGGGGCGCTATAAGGTCTTCATCGTGGGGGATGCCGAGCGACTCACGCCGCAGAAGGGCAATCCGGAAGCGGCAAACGCGCTGCTCAAGGCGCTGGAGGAGCCGCCGCAGGACGCGTTCATCCTGCTCACGAGCTCCGATCCCGACTCGCTCCTCCCGACGATTCTGTCCCGGATGGTTCGTGTGAGCGTCTCGCGATTGCCGGACAGTGTCATGACAGAATTCGCGCAGCTAGAGCTGGAGACCAAGGACGCGCGGCGCGTCGAATCACTTGTCAGGTCTGCGGATGGCTCGATTGGGAGAATGGTGGAGCTCGCCAACGGAGGATCGACCGTGGCCGACGGGAACGCCGTCAGCCTGGAAACGCTTCTGAAGAGAGGCGGGTCGCCGGTCGAGCGCTACGCCCGGGCCCTGGCCCAGACGCCGTTCCAGGCGCGGGGAGGGTTTACCGGGTTGCTCGATGGGCTGCTGGTGCAATTGCGGGCACGCGCCCGCCGCGGTGGCGACACCCAGGCGGTAGTTGCCGCGATTGCACAGGTGCTCGAAACGCGAGAGCTGGCGCAGGGTAATGTCAACCCGCAGCTCCTCACCGCGTTGCTGGGTGACGAGCTCGAATCCGGGCGAGGCGGATCGTGAAGCTCACGCACGTTGATGCGGCGGGTCGCGCGCGGATGGTGAATGTCGGGTCCAAGCCTGTGACCGCGCGGACCGCGTCGGCTGAAGGCGTGATTCGGATGTCGGATGAGGCGTTTCGCGTGATTCGGGAAGAGGCACTCCCGAAAGGAGATGTTCTCGCGGTCTCGGAGATCGCGGGGACGCTCGCCGCAAAACGCACGGCGGAATTGATTCCGCTCTGTCATCCGCTCGGCCTCGATCAGGTCACGGTGGCGGCGAGTCTCGAGCCTGAATTGCCTGGAGTCCGCGTGCGCGCGAGCGCAAAGGTGACGGGGCGCACAGGAGTCGAGATGGAGGCGCTCACCGCCGTCTCAGTCGCGCTGCTTACCGTGTATGACATGGTAAAAGCGGTAGATCGTGAGATGGAGATCGAGCAGGTCCATCTTCTGGAAAAGACCGGTGGGACGAAGGGGGATTGGCGCCGGCCGGCACGCGCTTGATGTGATGTTGATTACACGGCGCGAGTTTTGCGACTGACGCGAACGCCTTTTTACGAGGAGACGCCGATGCACACACGAACCCAGCGAATGATGCAGCAGGGGGGATTCATCCTCCTGGGCTCCATCGTTGTCGGGACTATCGCCGGGTGGGCACATCGCGCCTCAGCTGACGACCAGCCTGCACCGGTCACGGCGCCCGCGCTGCTCGGTGAGCTGCGCACGCTTTCCCAATCGCTCGAAGCCACACGCGGCGAGCTGGCTGTCGCGCGCCTACAGCTCGAGCGCGCCAACGCGATCATCGACTATTCACGGCAATACAACATCCCGGCCGACCTGGCGGCGGCGATTTACGACGTCGCCCTGTCCGAAGGGGTCGATCCGGGCCTGACGTTCAGACTCGTGAAGACGGAGTCCGGCTTCAATCCGAACGCGAAGAGCAAGGTGGGCGCCGTGGGTTACACCCAGGTGCTGCCGAGCACGGCGCGCTTGTACGAGCCCGGCCTCACCGACAAGCAGCTGTTCGAGCGCAATACCAATCTGCGGCTGGGGTTCCGGTATTTGCGCGATCTGCTCGAGCGTTACGATGGCAATCTGCGTCTCGCCTTGCTCGCCTATAACCGCGGGCCGGGGAAGGTGCAGGAGCTGCTCGATGCCGGACGAGACCCGCAGAACGGGTATTCGACGGCGATAATGAAGGGATACAAGCGGTAAGCACTGCGCGGACCCCGGGGCGCCGCCCCGGGTCCGCCGCAGCGGACTATCTCGGCGGGATCCGCACCACCTGTCCAACCTTGATCACCGAATCGTTCGACAAGTCGTTGTAGTCGAGTAGCTCGGCCAAGGACACGCCGTACTGGCGCGCGATCTGGCTCAGGGTCTCGCCGCGCTGGACGCGGTGACTGCCCCCCGCTCCACCCACTTGGGAGCTCTTCGATGCCGTGGAGTGCGAACGGGTCACCGAACGGTACCGCGGCTCGGGAGGAACGGACCAGGCCGACGCAGGCACGATCCGGCCGCTCATCGGGACGATGATCCTCTGCCCGGTTCGCAGCGCGCGTGGCCTGAGACTCGGGTTCGCGGACTGCAGCATGGCCACGCTCACCCGGTAGCGTCGCGCGATGTCGCCCAGCGTTTGTCCGGGAGCGACGTAGTGATCGACGAACGTGATCCGCGCATTGACCGGCAGCGTGTCGTAGCGTGCCGCAACCTGGGTTCCCCGCCCGCGCGGAACACGCACCACCACCGTACGGCCGGGCGGAGTAATCCCGCGCACGAACTGGGGATTCAGCTCCAGCACGGCGTCGACGGTCGTATCCGCCAGGCGCGCGATGACGTCGAGTCCCGTGGCATCGGAAACGGAAATTTCGTCGAACACGAGCGGCGCCATCGGGTCCACATCGGTAAACCCGTAGTGTGCGGGCTGCTTCGCGATGAACGAGGCGGCGATGAGCTTGGGGACATAATCACGCGTCTCGCGCCGCAAGTAGCGGCGATCCGCGAGCTGGAAGAACGTGTTGTCCGTGATCGAGTCGGTCTCGCCCGGCAGCCGTCCCAGCCCACGCTCGACTCTCCCCACTCCGGCGTTGTACGCCGCGGCGGCCAGGTAGACGCTACCACCCAGGCGCTCGCGCAGATCGGCCAGGTAATTGACGGCCGCTTCCGTGGCTCGGAACGGATCGCGCCGTTCGTCCACCCATGGATCGACCGTGAGGCCGTACAGGCGAGCGGTGCCGGCAATGAACTGCCACATCCCCACGGCGCGGGCCCGGCTCACCGCGGTGTTGGACAAGCCGCTCTCGACCAGCGTCAGGTACACGAGATCTTCGGGTAGCCCCTTGGCGCGGAGCCGCTCCCGGATCATCCCCTCGTAGCGGCCCAGACGGGCCAGCCAGATCTCGAAGCGATCGTGCGCGTCGACCTGAAAGAATTCGAGGTATTCGAGCACGCGCCGGTTGGCCAGGTAATTCCCGACATTGATATCGAACGTGGGTTCGCTGGCCGCGGCCGCCGCGATCGCGGCATGGCCTTCGGCCGCGCCGAACAGGTTCGCCGCCTCCCGTTCGACTTCTTCGCCCTTGACCTGAGGGTTAGTCCTCGGCCCCAGCGCTGAATCCGGCCGGCCGAGTCCCGGCTGGTGCAGGCTGTCGAGTACCGCCTGATCGGCCGCCGAGTCGCGGCCCGCCCGCGCGACCGCCGCGCCCAGCGAATCCACCGCTGGGGGCGTGGCACGCCCCGTGTCGTGCGTGGCGGGATGCAGCGCCGTGGAACCAGTTCCCGTTCGCGCCCCGCCGCCGCAGGCGGTGGCGACGGCGAACAACGCAATGGATACGTAGCGGAGACCACGCGAGAGACAAGAGAGCATCAGCGCGCCAGGTAGTTCCCCAGAATTCGGTTGGTCGCGTTCAGGACCGCAAGAGCCGCGCCCCGTGGCGCGTCCTGTTCCGTCAGATAGGACCCGACGAGCCGCGAAACCGTTTCCGAGGCACGCGCCGAAAGCGAGACGATGATCACCAGGGCGTCGAACGCCCGGACCGCCTTCACCCCCAGCACTTCGAATGCCACCTTGGGTTGCGACGCCCGCTCGAGCGCCCGAACCGCCGCATTGGCCGAGCAGCGGAGCTCCCCCGCTTGCGAGTTCACACCCTCGGACTCGCCGATGAATTGTCGTCCGTCCGACCATGAGAGCACCACCCGGGCACGGCAATGACCGCTTGCCAGCCGCTCAAATGAAAAATCCTGGAAACGCAGCCGCTCGGGGTAGTGAGGACCGACGGGCGCTGCCACGGATCGACTCAGCCTACCGACGTTCTAGGGAGCACAGCCGAGCTCAGGCCAGGCGCGCGGCCAGCAACTCGGAGAGTGCGGCGTCGGGAATGCGTTCCGCCTGAATGAACAACGACGATTTTGATGCCGCTTCCAACGGATAGAGCGTCCAGAGTGCCCTGCCCCGCGGTTGTCCGGACGCCGCCCGGAACGAAAGAACCAGCTGCCACGCCTGCGTATTGGGTGGACGCTCGGCGGCGGCGTCCACATGCCAGACCTGATCGCCGTGTGCGATCACTCTCCAAGGCATTCACAACCCCGGTCAACTTTCGTGGCTCAGCAATATGGCGCTCGCCCTATGGACGGTCAACAATATTAGAGGACGAAGGGATAAATCCGAGTGCGCGCGGGTCCTCGATGGTATCTGCATCACGCAATGGCGCGAGCAGTACCGCAGTCCCGTGCAACGCCGCGGCGCGGGCCCGTGTGACGCGCATCACCGATCACCGCCGCTCGGAAGACTCCGTCACGGCCGTACTGCCGCGGCGACGCGCGAACAGCGACGGCACGAAGCTGAGTGCGACCAGCGCCGCCAGCGCTACGGAGACTCTGACAATCACACGCTGCGCTTCCACATGCGGCTTGCCGGCCACGAGCAGCGCGTCCGCGAAGTACGTATAGACGAGCGTCGCGGGAACGACCCCGATCGCGGTCGCCAGCGCGAACGTGCGCCAGGACATCGCGGTCAGGCCGGCCGCGAAGTTGAGGAGATTGAACGGCACGATCGGAATCAAGCGCAGGCGCAACAGCCACGCGAACCCCCGCTCGGCGCTGAACTGATCGAGGGCGCCGAAGCCGCCGCCGGTCAGCGACGTCAGCCCTTCGCGCCCGAGCCCGCGCGCCAGCCAGAATGCCCCGCTCGCTCCGAGATTCGCCCCCAGCAGATTGAGCACCGACCCCCACCAGAACCCGAAAATCGCGCCGCCCAGGAGCGTGAGCACGGCGCCGGAGAAATCGAACGCCGTGGCGACCGTGTACGCCGCCACGAAGGCGAACGGCGCCCACGGCTCACGCCGCAGCTGCGAGACAAGGGTGGTGATTCCCTGGGCCGTGAAGTACTGGTGCGCCGGCGACGCCCGGACCACAATGACACCGGCCACGAGCACCAGGATAAACAGCAGCAACTTGATTCCACCCCGGGGCGAGAGCTTCAGCGCCTGCTCCTTCCGGTCGGGTGCGGGCACGGCGCCGTCTAAGCCGCGTCAGGGCATTGCGAACCACCACACCCGCCTGATAGTCCGCCACATGGGTGATGTCGTGAGTGTGGTCAGTCGCCCCGCGTCGCGAGGACCTTGAACCGGCGCGCGAGCTCCTTCGTGATCGGGCCCGGAACTCCCGCGCCGATCTTGCGCGCGTCGAGCTTGGTCACGCCGATGATTTCGGCGGCCGTACCGGTGAGGAACACCTCGTCCGCGGTGTAGAGATCGTAGCGATTGAGCGGCGTCTCGTACGCGGCGTAGTCCGCTTCGCGTGCCAGCTCGAGCACCGCATCGCGGGTCACACCTCGCAGAATCCCGGCGTACGCGGGCGGCGTCCTGAGCGCCCCTTTCGAGACGACGAACAGATTCATCCCGCTGGCTTCGGCCACGAACCCCGCCGAGTCGAGCATGATGACTTCGTCCACGCCCGCGCCGATTCCCTCCACCTTCGCGAGAATGTGCGAGAGGTAGTTCAGGGACTTGATGCGCGGCGAGAGACTCTCATGGTGATTGATGGGTGTCGCCGAGGACATCGCGACCAGCCCTTTGTCGTAGCGATCCGAGGGCCACAGCTGGATGTGGTCGACGATGCAGATGATCGAGGGCGTACCGCACTTTCTGGGATCGAGCCCCAGGTCCCCGATGCCACGCGTGACGACGAGCCGGATGTAGGCGTCGTCGATCCCGCTCTTGGCCACCGCCTCCTCCATCAGCCGGCCCATCGCGTCGGGAGCAAGCGGGATCTCGATCCATGCGGCTTTGGCCGACGCGTACAGGCGATCGACGTGCTGATGCATCCGGAAAATCCGGCGATTGTAAACGCGAATACCCTCGAATACGCCGTCCCCGTAGAGCAGGCCATGGTCGAAGACCGAGACCTTGGCATTCGCCTTGTCGTAGTACTGCCCGTCTATCCAGATCGTGGGTGCCATGACCGTCCTCTCTAGAGGGAGGCTACTTGAAATGACCACGATTGTCCACGACACTTTCCGCAATGGACGGTCAACCGCTCAAGGGGCTGCACGTTCTGCTCGTGGAGGATACGCCGCGCCCGGGAAATATGTCGTGATGGAAATGAGCCATACCGGCACCGTAAGGAACGGGACTGGCTCTCGCCACGGTCTACGGCATCGTACGGCAGAGCGGTGGGCACGTGAGCCTCACGAGCGCCCCCGCGGGCGACTAGCTGGTGACGATGATCCGCTGCCGGATGGCGCCGATGTGATACCCGATGTGGGCGATCGCGCCGAGCGTCCCGCCAATCGCGTCTTCCGACCATTCCGATTGCATTTCGATCGTCAGGGTCAGATCCGTGTAGCC
>Ga0335082_10008803_pt1 | contig 10970 bp, 13 predicted proteins | sample Lox_Sample_41_FD_206718 | JGI IMG/M metagenome (GOLD analysis project Ga0335082, IMG submission 206718) | Soil microbial communities from Loxahatchee National Wildlife Refuge, Florida, United States - Lox_Sample_4.1 | ecosystem: Environmental > Terrestrial > Soil > Wetlands | place: USA... | reverse complement strand
CTTCACTGATACCATGGGCAAATGAATCCACGTCAGGGTCGCCGCTCATATTTTTGAACGGCAGCACGGCAATGGATGGCTTTTCGGATATTGGGATTGCCTGCGCCGATGCGCTTTTGCCGGGAGTTGCGTGGGGCGAAACAGATAACGTCGAGATCTCTTCGACGTCGCCGACGAAACGGAAACCCCGCTTATAGTGCGTTCGAATGAGCGCCTGTTCGGCGCCATTGTCGCCGATGGCGTGCCGGGCTGCGCTTACGCGTGAGCTCAGCGTTTCTTCCGAGACAATACGGCCCGTCCAAATGGAATCGAACAGTTCATTCTTGCTGACGATGCGATCGCGATTTCGAACGAGATGAATGAGCAAATCGAAAACCTGCGGCTCGATAGAAACGAGTTCTCCTTTGCGCCGCAGTTCACGCCGCGCGACATCTATTTCAAAATCGGCGAAGCGAAAATCCAAGGAAGTAACACCCCACACAGCGCGACTCAGGCTGGCTATCGATTTATTATTTCATCAGCAGATTTTGGCTGAATGTGAGCAACGTCACACAAGTCGCAAATGATTCGGCAGTCGGAACGACCTTGCGACCGTGGTGACGGCCGTGCGCTCGCATCATCCGTTCGGAGGATAGAGAGCATAGAGGCCGCCTTGGGAGGCGGCCTCTTGGCAATCAGGCTACAGCAGGGGAAGGGAGCGCTTAGCGCTGACTGCCGATGCTAAAATCAATAGCCTCGTCCACCGGCGTGCCGGCTGGCGCGTAGGCACGGGCCTCGGTGGCACGGTGCGTCCGAACGTGCTTGCTGACGACGTGTTGTTCAAGCGGGCTTACGGTGGGCATGGAGGCTTCGCGCTCCAACAACGTATCTTCCCCAGCGGCGAACGCCGGGCTGATGGTCGACAGCGCGAGAACGGAAGCAAAAATAATCCTGACGGCGATTATCACGGTTCTACTCCGTTGTTTTTTGAGCAAATTGCGTTTCTTGCGGGCGTGCCTTGTCGCGCAGCGGGGCTCCGTGCTCAAGACACGCCAATGTCACGACATCTCGCTTACTGTTCACGAAAATGTCATGGAATACGATCGCGCGAAAATAATCGTTACAAATCAGTGACTCAGCGAGCGCCCGCACGGCACCAGCGCCGTGAGGGGCGCCGTCATTGCTGCAATTCAATATTGCCGTGCCTGGGGATGAGACTTCGATTCAAATTTGAACGGTCCAGGCGAGCACATTTTAAGATGCTCGGATTTACGATCGAACCATGCTGCGCTTTTTGGCCACGCTGGCCTTTGCGGTCAGCTTCGACATCATCCTGACTGGCGGCAAATACGTTGGTGCCGTTGATCAAGTAGCTGTCGCTATTGTTCAACGTTTCTGAAGTCCGCAAGCCACGTATGCCCGCGTGTCAGTTTTACCGGCCTGGTCCCAGGACCAGGCACCAGTAACGCTGACCGTCACCAGTCGCCGACGCGATGCCATAGCTGCGAACATCCGGCAGCAACATATTCGCGCGGTGTCCTGATGACCCCTCCCACATGCTGATCGCGCAGCTTTCAGTAGCGCATCCCATTGCTACATTTTCGGCCCGCGCACCCCGCGGCCCACGTTCAGAATAAAATCCGTCGTGGTCCATTGAGCGACGTGCAGCCATGCTGCTGGCGTGGCGCTGTGCCATTGCTTGCAGGCTTGAATTGCGATGCAGGGACGCAAGGCCATGGGCCTGCCGGAAAGAATTGAGCGTATCCGCGCAAGCCGGTGAGCAGCAGCAAGCGGCGAGCAGAGAAAATAGTATCAGGGTAAGCCGGCGCATTCAGGGTGATTCGGGGATATCTGCAATGTTTGCATATACTCGCACATAATCAAACCGCACGCCGGGACGCCGAATCAAAAGAAACGCGCGCCTGATCATCAATCTGGCAGGGTCATGCGATAAAAATATAAAAAGTGACGCCCCCACGCTCGCTACATTTTCCCATCCGGCGCTAGGTAACGGAACCGGTGGCCATGAGGTGTGATCGTCGGAAACATCCAGGACAATCTTGTCCCGTCCGAATCGCGTCGCCTCCGACCACGTTGTTAAGCAATCGCAATCTGTAAGGCAATTCATGGAATAGGAGCGTCCCAGGTCGACGGGGCTCGCTTTCCCTTTTTTACGCGAGCTTTACGCGCGACTGCCAATCGAACCGCCGTACTTACTGAGTGAGCCATTCAAGAAAAAGAAAAGGGTCGCCATCGGCGACCCCGGAAAAGGCAATCTCAGCCGCGGCGTTTTGCTGCGACCGCCAATCCCGCTTCATAACTCGGTAACGCGACAGATGGTTCACACAATTCTTCTCCGACAAAACTTACGTGCATCAATAGCGCGAATTTCGGCCGCGCGTCCCTCGCAACATTCATGATTGGGCTATGTCATTTGACATATTTCATCACGCAATTCGATCGCCCGAGGCGCGGAATTGATCAAAGAGGCACCGGGTGATTTTTTATGGTCGATTAATGCACATGAGCCACGCTGAACGATATAGAACCCCGGCTGGCCGGACACCTTCGCGCCAGAGCAGGCAACGAGCAAAGCAATAACTTTGAAGGTTGAACGGAGATCCCAATCTGAACTTCCTGCGAGCGGCCGAGCTGCTGCCTCGGGAAAACAGCCGTGAACGAAAAACGCATCGCTCCGCGCAGGCGCGTGCTCAAGACCGCCTTCATTATCATTAGCGAGAAGGCACCCAAATTAGAGTGCACCGTTAGAAATATTTCGGAGACCGGAGCAGCACTACTGGTATCAACGACAATTGGTATCCCGCAAAACTTTGATTTGGTCGTTGACGGCACCCGCCACCATTGCCGCGCCCAGTGGAGGACGGACACAAAGATCGGCGTCATGTTTATCTGAATAGCCGAGCACCTGCGGAATACTTCACAGTATCGCTATCGCCGATAGTTCCGTGGGAACAGAATACCGCTTGCCATGTTGGCTCTGTGACGCATTTATCGGCGGAAGTTGGCAATGACCCGAGCCGAACAATACAGAAATCTGGCTTCAGGTGTTCGCATGAGGGCCGCCAAGGAATCGAACCCGGTCCTGAAGGCCGAATGGGAAAATTTGGCACAAACATATATCCGGCTTGCAGAGCAGTCGGAGGATATATCAACCGCGGATCCGACCTATGACCCGATTTGGGATATCTTGGACCGCTCGCGCTAGACGTGTCATTGGCCTCGTCGAAGCACCCGATCGAGTTCGGCGGCAATGGCAACCGCCGACGGCGTATCGGAATGCACGCAGACCGTCGTTGCCTTGACGGGAATATCGCGGCCGGCCGTTGTCGCGACAGCGTGATCTCGAATTACGCGCAATACTCTCGCGGCCGCTTTAGCGGGATCTACTGCATCGTGGACGCGACTGAGAATCAGATTGCCGTCGGCGTCGTACTCAAGGTCCGCATAAAATTCCGGTATGAGTTCAACGCCCTTGTCCCTGTAGGCAGTTTCGTGCGCCGTGAAAGCCATCCCGAGAATTGGCACCGCGAACGGCAATACGGCATCGGCAATCGCGGCAGCAATGTTTTCGTCGCGAGCGGCCATACCATACAGCGCGCCGTGCGGCTTTACGTGATTGAGCGGAAGACCTTCGGCGTCCAGAAAGGCCTTTAGCGCGCCAACTTGAAACGTCACTAGATCGGTCACTTCCGCCGGCGCGATGGCCATTGCCCGACGGCCAAAACCCTGCAGATCCGGCAGGGATGGGTGCGCTCCGACTTTGACGTTGTGCTTTTTAGCCAGGCGTACCGTCTCGTGCATTGTCGTGGGGTCGGATGCATGAAACCCGCACGCAACATTGGCGAGGTCGATGTGAGGCATCATCGCCGCATCATCTCCAAGCCGATACAGGCCAAACCCTTCGCCCATATCGCAGTTGATGGTCATCCGCATGCGTAAGACCCGTACCCGATCGGCGAAAAATCCCTCGGCGGGAGAAATTAAGGCTCGGTCAGGTTTCTTTTAGCAGCAGGGGCGCTGGGCCGAAACCGGCAGGACACACCGGCCGGAAGTGTCTAAAGCGGCTAATGTTCGGCATGCCGCTCGATCAGGAAATCTTCCGGTTTTTTGCCGTTCTCCACCGCATCACTCAGCCACCGCGGCATGGCACCGCGGCCAGCCCAGGTCTCGCCATTTGGGCCGCGGTACTTTGGAAGAGCTTTCCTGCGCCTCGCCCTCGGTGCGCTGGCGCCATTACTTTTCTCCTCCCCGCCGGTGACCCGGTCCAGCTCCCTGCGCAAGGCTTCGGCGCGGCTTTCCAGCAGCTCCGCGATTTCGTCACGTAGCTTGCAAAGCGCTTCGTTGGAAAGGGTAGCAAGCGAAGATTTTTTGGGCACCATGGGTCGTCCATCCACACTGAAGTAAAACGCCCCACTCGGTGACTGAAATGCCTTGCAGGTGGAATTACTGATCGAATTTCTCTTCAATCTCCGACGCCATTGTCGTCAGATCGACGCCTAACTCCTGCAACATGCGTGAGAGGTCTTCATGCGAACAATCGCGGGCCGTCGTTGTACATTTTTGTGCAACAGCCCGAAGGTCTTCAATAATGCTTTTTATCATCCGTCAGAACCTGGTTCGCCCACCCAGTCGGGTGGCTCGCTTAAAGCGTGCGGTCAGGTTTGTCTTGTCATTTTCGGCCAACAATTTGACGGTTTTTCCCGGCGTTGACGCCCGATTTAACGGCTGAACGCGCGCGATTCGCGGCGTATTTGCCCGATCGCTGTTGCTTGGCCCGCGCTGCTCGGGGATTGGTGCCCGTCCATCGCTGGAACGCACGAGTAAAGGCTCCGATTTCGGAATAGCCCAAAAGCCAGGCAATCTCTGAAATCTGCAGACCGTGATCCGCCAGGTAGCGATGCGCCAGGGCCGATCGCACGTTGCTGAGAATTTCAGCGAACGAGGAATTTTCGGACGCCAGCCTTCGCGCCAGCGTTTTCGAACTCATGCCGAGCTTTTCTGCGACCACATCGATGCGCATTTGCCGATGTGGCAGCAGCGTGGCGATTGTGTTCTCGACCTTGACCTTCAGCGGGCTGGTTTTTGTCTCAAGACGGATGAGCGCCTCTTCGGCGCAACGCACGCAAAGTCGATTGAGATAGGGGTCGGCCGTTACAATCGCATAATCCCCACTCTCGGCAGGAAGCACGACTTCATCGACGTCCGTCCCTATTTCTATCTCGCTGTCGAGCAATTTTTCTATTTCGCGGCTGTCCTGTGTCCTTGCGTGCATGATCCGCGTCCGCACGGGTTTGAGATCGCGGTCGGTCACCTTCCGACAAACGCGAATGAGTGAACCCATCCAGAATTCAATCTGGTGCGTGTCGGTGTGCCGTGCCACACCCGAATACTGGAATTGGACGCGAAGAAGCGGATCCCTTCTTACCGTCAGCACAATGCCATCGTTCACAACGATGCTGTATCGCGCAACCCTGAGCAAAGAGTCGAATAACGTGTCAGCCGACGCGGCCACGTAATACAACAATCCGATTTCCCGCGGATCGTATGAATATGCCAGATGAAACCCGAAAAGCTTGTCATGAACCGCGTTTGCCACCTGATCGACGAACTTGATCTGGTTTCGAACACCGAGCGGGGTGTCCTTATTTTCCATGGCTTCGACGGTGAGTCCTGCTTTGCGCAGCAATGTCTCAACGTCAACACCTTCATCCCGGGCTCGCGCATATGCGAGACGTGAAAGGAGGCCGCCACAGCTTCGTAGTGCGCTGATCTGTTTCAGACCGGACTGGGGCATCGATCCACCATTTCCGACTACAAAAGCTCAGCAGAGCATACCATTTTGGGCAAGTCGGTCATGCCACCTGAAGTGGCAGAATACAGCTGGTTTCAAAGTCTGCCGGGCACTGTCACAACAGGTAACGGCATTGTGTTGTAAGGTTTCGAACGACATAATCCGCAATCTCGATTTGTCGTGAACTACGGGAAGCGATGCGCTCGCAGACGCCTCCGCGCGCACTAAAAGAAATCTCAGCAACTGCGCCCTCGGGCATCCGGATTTCGCTTTTTATAGTTTGCAAAAGGGTCAGCCAGGCGAGTCGGAGTTGACCGAATTAAAACGTGGCAATTGGGACGGGCCCGAGATTATCGACTTCACAAGTCAGCTAAAGGATTTCTCGGACACCGCCGCTCTCATGGAGAGCCTCGATCTGCTTATAACCGTGGACACCTCGACCGCACATCTGGCTGGATCTTTGGGCAAGCCTGTCTTCATCCTCAACCGGTTCGATACCTGCTGGCGATGGCTTTTGCAGCGAACTGACAGCCCCTGGTCCCAGCAACTGGGCCTCTCGCCTATTCTGATGGCAGCCGCCAATTCTTCCGGCGGTGTCATGGGCAAGATGATCGATGTGCAATCAATCGTGGTCGCCTCGACGGCCACCAACTGGTTCGGGCACGAGGGATCGATCCTGCGCTTCGTGTTCTTGCACTCGATTGCGCTGGCTTGCTTGGTCGGCGTGCTGGTCATGCTCCAGGCCTATGTCTTCCCGGGCATGATCGTGCAACCGTAGACCGTCGCGTCGACGTCACAATGCCCTGCATCTTGCGATGCAGGGCATTTTTTCTGTGTCGAAGACTGGGACCTAGGCCACCCGCAAACCGGCGTCGCCTTCCGATGCGTCTGCCGCCGCGCTCACAATGGTTGCGTAGTGCTGAAAAACACTCGGGCACCCGGCAAAATGCAGAAAATACGCTTTGGAAAGTTCATTCATGAGATGCGGCCAGATTGCCTTTACTTCCGGCAGCGTCGCGGTTTTCCCAAAAAATTCGGGAAACTGCATGACCAGGAATTCGAGCACGCCCCAATTGAATCGCGGCGATAGTTTTTGATGCGCGCCTTCCATCAGCAGCGCGTGCGACAGAAACGGTTGCTCGTAGAGACGGCCACGATCTTCATTTTCGTAGACGTGAAGAAGCAGTGCGTTGTGGAACACCGGTGAAAGGACAAGCACACCCGCGCCGTACATGATCCCGGTTTCGTTTTTAATGCCGTACGTCGCGTAATTGTTTTCCTGGAAGAACTTCCACATCAGCACCGCGTCAACAGCGCCGTAATCTATCTTGAGCAGCCTCTCGACATAGATCAGCCTTTCATGGACCGACAATTGATCGCTGCATTCACAGATGCCCACTCTGCGATGATCCGGCATACTCTTCATGATGTCGGGAGCCGCGTTTGAAAAAACAATGTCGGAATCCACCCAGACCAGCCGCTCATAGTGGTGCGCCCACGGTTGGTTGAGAATCAAAAGCTTTTGCCAGGACACCGAGCGAGCGCGGGCGCGCTCGGAATCGTCGAGGTGGCATTGGATGACGATGATGTCATAACCGTATTTGTCGGCGTAAGCGGTCCAGCTATTTTTGCAGGCCACATTCCACGGCGTTTGGTAGCGGTCACCCATTACAATGCTGACAATGGCATTTTTGCAGTGGTTGTCCGCCGGCAAAGGCTGATCTCGGTGGTTCAATATCGTGATCATCCGGAGGACCCCTTCTACGGATTCAAAAAAACGCCCCGCGTCCTGAAATACTGCTTAGACTTACCGACAGGCTGCGAATCAGTCCGCTCATTTGATACGTAAAAAAGCAGGATGAGTCGTCTCGTGAGCTAAGTCCACCTGCATTTTTCATTCGGGAATTACAGAATGCTCGACAGACCCAGCGTTTCTGCCGTTGAACCGGCTTTTCCCGCAGGCGACTATGTCTCCGCGGGTTTACGCCGAGTGCAGCCCGATGCTTGTTTTCCGTTCATGTCGATCCATCCCGACAAAGCATCAAATCCCTGGCCCTACCTGCGCAAAAGTATCCCTCACAACTACTATTCCGATCGCAGGTCGCCGAACATCGGTTTCGTCAGCCGCGACGAGGCTCATATTCTCTACAATACCGCGCTGCTTTTTCACGGTCAGCGGGCGCTTGAAATTGGTTGCTGGCTGGGATGGTCGGCATGCCACCTCGCGCTCGGCGGCGTCGAGCTTGACGTTGTCGATCCAATCCTTGCCGATCCCGACTTTTACGGAAGCGTGACGGCATCGCTTTCTGCCGCGGGCGTTAATAACCAGGTTCATCTCATTCCCGGCGGCAGCCCGGGCGAAGTGTTGCGCCTGCATAACCGTGAGCGCCGCAGCTGGGCGCTGATTTTCATCGACGGCAATCACGAGCGGCCCGGCCCATTGCAGGATGCAAAGGCTGCGCATCTTGTTGCGGCTCCCGATGCCCTGGTGCTGTTTCACGACCTTGCCTCGCCGGATGTGACCGAAGGTCTGGACTATCTGCGTGACCAGGGTTGGCAAACGATGATCTACCAGACGATGCAGGTCATGGGGGTGGCCTGGCGCGGCAAGTGCAGGCCGGTGCCGCACTCGCCAGACCCGGCGATCGACTGGCCGCAACTACCGGATCATCTCAAAGGTTATCAGGTCAGCGGCTAACTTTCCGATGACAAATTCAGCGCTCGCCGATCAGCCACCGTGGGTGAATGAGATCATTGCACGTGTGCGGCCTTTCACGATGACGAGTCCCGAACGCATCGCATCTCTGTGCAACGCCGTCGAATATGTCACCCGCTGCAATATCCCCGGCGACATCGTCGAATGCGGGGTCTGGAAGGGCGGCAGCATGATGGCAGCGGCGCTCACGCTGCTTAAACGCGGGGAAACGCAGCGTAAGCTTCGCCTGTTTGACACCTTTGAGGGAATGTCAGCGCCTACCGAGAAAGACCAAACTGCCTACATGGGCGGTCAAGGCATGGTCTCCGCGGCGGATCTTCTGGCGCGATCCGATCCCGCGCAGTCAGAAAATGTCTGGGCGCGTTCCCCTTTGGAAGAGGTCCGGCACAACCTGGCGAGCGTGGGCTATCCAAATCATCAACTCGAATTCGTCAAAGGCCGGGTCGAGGATACGCTCCCCACTCCAACGGTCAGCCAGATCGCATTGCTGCGGCTCGACACAGACTGGTACGAGTCAACGCGTCATGAATTGCAGCATCTCTATCCGCATCTGATGCGGCGCGGGGTCCTGATCATCGACGACTACGGGCACTGGGAAGGCGCTCGCAAGGCGGTCGACGAATACATCGCCGCCAACAGTCTGCCGCTCCTGCTCAATCGCATCGACTATACCGGCCGCATCGCAATCAAGCCTTGAACAGCAACCCGGCTTTATTCGTATGCCTGTCGCGAATGCGAGTACCGGTGATGTGCTCGCCGATGGTAGGCATATGCGCGCGAACTCTTATGCAGGGGTTTAGCGCCGCTATACGGCTTGCCAAAGCTGTCGCCGGTCGCGGGAGCGTTGGGGCCATAATTGGGCAGGCTTTGCGCCAGCGAGATGGTCGTCGCGCTCAAGAGCACCGTCAGTACCAGAAGAAGTGTTTTCATGGATCCAATCTCCATTTTCTGCTCTCTGAGAACTTGCCGCAAAGCTTTTGGTTCGGCCGGGTATCGAGGTGCTGCTTGACTTTCGACTTAAGTAGCGCTCCGGCTGCGAAAATTCCCGGGCGGCAAAAAATATCAAATAAATGACGCGCAAACACAAACGCATCCAATAAAAGCCCCTTTATCGATCGAAAAAAACCTGGCTTCCCACGCCCATAGCGGCCTTCCTCAACAACCGGAAGGAAGCCGTTATCGTGCAACGTACCCATGTCACCGTTACTGCTGCATTGTGCTTTTCGACCGTTTTCATCGGCGCTCTGCCCGCCGCCAATGCCCAAACGGGCATCGCCTCGATTTATTCAGGCGGCAAGACGGCGAATGGCGAGACCGCCAAAGCAAGTGGCATGACCGCTGCGCACAAAACGTTGCCATTTGGAACGCTGGTGCGCGTTACCCATCAGCACACAGGCCGGTCGATTGTCGTCCGGATCAACGATCGCGGACCGTTCGTACGTGGTCGGGTTATTGACGTGACGCCCGCGGCAGCGCGCGCACTGGGCTTCTCGGGCCTGGCGCCCGTGACGCTTGATGTGGTCGGCGGCCGAACGATGGCGCGGTCCTGAACAAAGCGTAAGCCGCAAAGGTACCCGGCAGGCAGAGGTTCCATCCGCGCGATGGAACCTCTTTTTCATTTTATGAGTGCGCCCGTCGCCTGCTAGTGAATGACGTCAAGTTTGACCTTCGCAACACCGCGATCGACAATCCCCAGCGTCTCGGCCGCCGAATACGAGACGTCAACAATGCGCCCGGGAACATAAGGACCGCGGTCATTGATGCGAACCGTGACAGACCGGCCGGTCGCCACATTTGTCACGCGCAACCGCGTGCCGAACGGCAAAGTCGGGTGAGCGGCTGTCAGCTCATCCGGGTTGAACTTTTCGCCGTTCGCTGTCTGTTGACCTTCCGAGTAGAAGCTCGCAACCCCAAAAGATGTAGCAGGCATCGCCACCGTGCGCTTGTACGGCGTGTGCTTGATTGCCTTGATTGCGACGCGCCTGCGCATCACCGGAGCTTCTTGCGTCACGTCCGGCACTGCCTTGGCGGTGCGCAGCGCGGATTTGCCGGTGACGGACGCGGTCTGCATGCACGCCCCAAGCGCTGCCACCGTCACAGCGACGGGAACCATTCGAACAAAGTTCCGAAAGCAAGCAGATGCTGTCAAAGATGTCTCCCCGCGCTGCGAAATCCGACAGCCAATCGGGGCGGCACCGTGACCGGATCACAGCCAATTGGAATCTGGCCTGATTTTCATGGTCGGTGTGATGCTTTTGTCACGCACGGGAACCTGAAGTGGTATTGAACAACCGGCGCAGCGTTTCGGGTCGATGCTAATTCGAATTTCTCACGCCATGTCCCTTCAGCGCGCTGCCGATTTCATCCAAAATCACCGGATCATCGATCGTCGCCGGCATGGCCCATGGTTCGCCGTCTGCGATCTTCTTGATCGTGCCGCGCAGGATCTTGCCTGATCGTGTT
>Ga0335082_10008802_pt1 | contig 10971 bp, 10 predicted proteins | sample Lox_Sample_41_FD_206718 | JGI IMG/M metagenome (GOLD analysis project Ga0335082, IMG submission 206718) | Soil microbial communities from Loxahatchee National Wildlife Refuge, Florida, United States - Lox_Sample_4.1 | ecosystem: Environmental > Terrestrial > Soil > Wetlands | place: USA... | reverse complement strand
CATCAAGAAACGCGGCGGCAAGGCGGCAGCGGGCTTTTTGATGGAGAAGGAACTGACGTATCTCGGCGGGGCGTTGAGCAATCCCGCGCGACCGTTCGTGTGCATCCTCGGTGGCGCGAAAGTGTCGGACAAAATCGCAGTCATCGAGAATCTGCTCAAGCAGGCCGACGCGATTCTCATTGGCGGCGCAATGGCGTACACGTTTAACAAGGCGCAAGGTTTTGGCATCGGCAAGTCGCTGGTCGAAAACGACAAGATTGATCTGGCGAAGGAGCTGCTGACAAAGGCGAAGGGGAAGAAGTTTTTGTTGCCGCTCGATCATCTGCAGGCGACCGAACCGAAAGCCGGCGCAACAACGCGCATCACCGATGGCCCGAGCATCGAGGACGGTTGGTGCGGCGTGGACATCGGCACGCAGACGATTGAACGCTACAAGAAGGAAGTCGCCGCCGCGAAGACGATTGTGTGGAACGGCCCGATGGGCATTTTTGAGATCCCCGAATTCTCCAAGGGCACGTTCGAGGTGGCGAAGGCCATCGCGGAGAATAGGAATTGCACGAGCATTATCGGCGGCGGCGACAGCGCAAAGGCGGTGAAGAAAGCTGGCTACGACAAGCAAGTCACGTTCATCAGCACCGGCGGCGGCGCGTCGCTAGAGTTTCTGGAAGGCCGAGAACTCCCCGGCGTCGCGGCATTGTCCGACAAGTAAGCCGGTGGCCTGACAACCAAGTTATTTGAACTGCATTTTCAACGGGACGCCGTTGGTGAGTTGGTAGCCGGATTGGAGTTCAAAGCCGTCGGCAGTCGGGGTGTAGACAAACGGCTGCCCGGTGGCGGGATCCGGATGTGACATCAGCGCGTCCGTGCCGGCGTCCACAACAGCCAGCGCTGCAATCGTCATCTCGCGCGTGATGGTCGCGCGCTGCACCTTATCCACGAAACGATCATAGCCAGCTAAAAAAAGCTTCGCCAACGAGTTCGACTGCTGAAGTTCGTCGGACTCGCGCAGCCAAGCTTGGTATTCCGCTTCCGAGCCAGAAGCCAACGCTTTTGCCAATTGTCGTTCGGAATCGGCAATTTGCTGCAACACAGCTAGAGCTGCGGCCTGATCGATTTCCAGCGGCCCGTCCATGCCATTGAACTCTATGTTCTTAAATTCGTCTGGAGACAGCGAGGCCCATTCGGCAACGCGTCGGTCGAGCATCGCGGCTTCCTGTTCCATCGCACGGGCCGGCGCTTGCGCATAGGACGAGTCGGCAATCGCCGCGGCCAGCCGCTGAGCATCTTCGCCGCGAAATGAATTGAGGTTTGATGCCATGCTATAGAATGAGATGCCTTGGATTGCGATGTCCACGAGACAGCCGATGATTGCAACTTGTGAGACGTGCTGACCGAGTTGTAAGGTGGATAATACATCCTCCGCTGCAAGCGTTGGATCGTTTGAATGACAGTGGGCGGCACTCCAAGCGGCTGTGCGTGCAAGGTTCCTTGCTGACGTAAGAAAACGCAAAGGCGTTTCGAGCGTCAGAGGTTCGACGCCCCAATCGCAGTTTGTCACTGCCACAGCTTGGTGCATGATGTCGCAAATCGGGCGAATCTTGTTGCAGAGTTCCGCCTCGACAGTTGCATTAATGTTCGTCGGCCAACTCGTAAGTAGCGCCTTCTCTTCCTTGGACAGCGCGTCGTAGAGTGCGAATGCCAGCCTGTAAAGCGTGGCGGCGTTGGTAACGGCCGATTCTTCTAGCTGACTTGCCGGCGTCTCGTCCGTCAACTCTGCATGTGGCGAAGTGGACCGGGCGCGGCGTTGAAGTTCGGGTTTTGCCGCCTCAGTCTGTGCCGTGGTTGGTTCGGGCGGAATTTCGCGCAGAGCATACCGGCCGAGGAGAATGAGGATTAGCAGCACCACGACCCCGGCAAAAGCGAATCCGGTATTTCTCCCTTTCATTGGAGCGCACAGCCAGTCTAGGTTGCCAGCGGGTTGGACTCAATGCGAAAGTATTGACTGTTTCCTGCAAATCTGGACACTAGCATCGAAATAAAGCGAGCCATGAAAGAAACTTCACGAAGACTCATCATCGCGGGCAACTGGAAGATGTACAAGAGCGCCGCGGAAGCGCTGGCGTTGGTCAACGCGCTGAAGCGCGAGGTTGAAGGCGTGCTGGAGCATGTCGAGATCGTCGTGTGTCCGCCATTCACGGCGTTGTACGCGGTGAGCACGATCTTGCAGGACAGCGACATCAAGCTCGGCGCGCAAAACGTGCATTCGGAAAAGGAAGGCGCGTTCACGGGCGAGATCTCGGCGCCGATGTTGAAGGAGTTGTTTGTGCGCTACGCGATTGTCGGCCACAGCGAGCGGCGACAGTTTTTCGGCGAAACGAACGCGGGTGTGAACAAGCGTGCGAAGGCCGCGCTCGCGCACGGCATTCGGCCGATCGTGTGTGTCGGGGAAACATTGCAGCATCGGGAAGCGAACATGACCCAGGCGGTGGTGCTGGAACAGCTTGAAGGCAGTCTTGCGGGTTTCACCAAAGATGATATTCTGGAAACTGTGATAGCGTATGAACCCGTGTGGGCGATCGGCACCGGCAAGAACGCCACGCCGCAGCAGGCGCAGGAGGTGCATGCCTACATTCGCGATTTGCTGGCAAGAATGTTCGACGCGGCGACGGCGCAGAAAGTGCGCATCCAATACGGCGGCAGCGTGAAGCCGGCGAACGCGGCGGAGTTACTGGCGCAGTCCGACATTGACGGCGCGCTCGTGGGCGGCGCGAGTCTCGACGCCAGAGGCTTCGCGCAGATTGTGAAGAGCATTTAGGGAAGGGATGCAATGAGCGTTTTGATTGGTTTGTTGACGGCGATCCACGTGATCGTGGCGCTGGTGTTGATTGGGCTGGTGTTGATGCAAAAGTCGAGCGAGCAAGGCATCGGCGCGGCGTTTGGCGGTGGTGTGACCGAAACGGTGTTCGGCGGCGGCACGACGACGGCCTTGGTGCGCTTGACGATTTGGTGTGCGTGCATCCTGCTGGCGACGACGTTGATTCTGGCGGTGCTGCACTCGCGGCGCGGCGGTGGCGGCGAATCGTTGTTGCAGCGAAACGTTCAGTCGGCACCGGCTAGTCCGCTGCAAGCGCCGGCGGGATCACCGCCGGCGACCGCACCCGCGTCTCCCATTGCGGTGCCGGTCGAGGCGCCGAGTGCGCCGTCTGCTGCGCCCGCGATGCCGCCGATGACGGAGACGAAGCCACAAGGGTCGGCGCCATCGCAACCTGAGCCGCCGAAGGCCCCCTGAGTCCACCCGCGAGGGACACGATGGTTTCCACTCGACTGCTGCCGTGTTTGGTTGCAGCAGCGATTGCCGTTTCAGCCCACGCCATCGAGCCGTCCTCAACCGTGATGCGCTACTTCGGGGCGACCGAGAGGATTCGCGGCTTCGACCCCGTAACCTCTGCCGACGTGCCGAGCGCGCTCGCGATCTACAAGGTGTACGAAGGGCTTTACGAGTACGAGTATCTGGTGCGACCGTACACGGTGCGGCCTTTGTTGGCGGACGGCATGCCCGAGGTTTCAGCGGACGGACTGACCTACACGTTTCATCTCAAGAAAGGCGTGAAGTTCGCCGACGATCCGTGTTTCCCCGGCGGCAAGGGGCGCGAAATGACGGCGGACGATTTCGTGTATTCGTGGAAGCGTGTGGCCGACGTGAAGACGCGGAGCAACTGTTTCTGGATTTTCGAGGGACACATCGCGGGACTCGATGAGTATCACCAGAAGTCGATTGACAAGGGGGTGAGCTACGATGATCCCGTCGAGGGATTCAAGGCGTTGGATCGCTACACGATCCAGGTGAGGCTGACGCAGCCGTATCCGCAATTGATCTGGGTCTTGACGATGAGCTACACGTTTGTGGTGCCGCGCGAGGCGGTCGAGCGTTACGGAAATGAGTTTCTTAATCATGCGGTCGGCACGGGGCCGTACATCGTCGGCAACTGGGAGTGGCGCAACTACAGCATCGTTTACGTGCGCAACCCAACGTATCACGGGGACAGATACCCGACGCGCGGCGCGCCGGGCGACAAGGAGAAGGGCCTGCTCGCTGACGCGGGTAAGCCGATTCCATTCATCGATCAGGTGACACAGTACGTGATCGCGGACAGCTCGACGGAGTGGCTGGTATTTCTTTCGGGCGATCTGGCTTCGGCGGGCATTTCACGGGACAACTTCGATGCGGTCATTACCGCGCAGCGGGAACTGACGCCCGAGCTGAAGGCGAGAGGGATCCGCCTGGAGAAGACGCCCCAGTTGTGGACGACCTACTTCGGCTTCAACATGGAAGACCCAGTCGTGGGTCGGAGCAAGGATCCCGCGGAGGATTTGCGTCACAAGAAACTGCGGCAGGCGCTGTGTCATGCCGTGGACATCAAGAAATGGTGCGCGTTTTACAATGAGCGCCAGATTCCCGCCAACAGCCCGATCCCGCCCGGCATGGCCGGCTACGACCCGGAGAAGCCATTGCCGTATCCGTACGACGTGGAACTCGCGAAGAAACTGCTCGCGGAAGCCGGTTACCCCGACGGCAAAGACCCGAAGACGGGGAACCGATTGACGCTGACGATTGAATTGGGCAACGCCAGCGATCCGGAAGAGCGGCAGTCCATCGACTTGATGGCGTCGTTCTTCGACGCGATTGGCGTGGAACTGAAACCGAGCTACAACAACTGGCCCGAGTTTTTAAAGAAGATGGAGCGCAAGCAGCAGCAGATGTTCCGGCTCGGTTGGGTGGCGGATTATCCGGACGCGGAAAACTTCCTGCAGTTGTTTGACTCCAAGAGCATTTCGCCGGGACCGAACCACACCAACTACAGCAATCCTGAATTTGACCGCCTCTACGATGAGGCGAGCACGATGCAGGACACGCCTGAACGCACGGCGCTGTACATGAAGATGGCTGATCTCGTGACCGAGGACGCCGTGTGGATCACGTTGACATATCCGCTGGCGTTCGGGTTGCACCAACCGTGGCTGAAGAATTACAAGCCACACGATTTTCCGTACCCGAACATCAAGTACTACAAGACCGACCCGGCCTTGATGAAATCCCGTTGGATGCCGAAGTGAGTGAACCGCCATGCCCCGCGTGGCACTTCCAACGTTCATCATCTTGCTGGTCTGCGCCGCGACCGCCGGCCCCGCCCGCGCCACGCTGATGCCGTCAGGCCAGCAGCCCTTCTTCGGCACGACCGACCGCATCCGAGGCTTCGACCCGGTGCAAGCCAGCGACGTGTATACCGTGGCAGCGATCAGCAAAGTTTACGAGGGGCTGTACGAATTTGAGTACCTCGTGCGTCCGTATCGCGTGCGGCCGTTGTTGGCGGAATCGATGCCGGAGATTTCGGCCGACCGCCTGACGTACACGATCCACGTCAAGAAGGGCGTGCGGTTTGCCGACGATCCGTGTTTCCCCGGCGGCAAAGGACGCGAGTTGACGGCGGAGGATTTCATCTACTCGTGGAAGCGGCTGGCTGACACGCACAACCGCAGCCCGCGCTATTTCAACTTCGAGGGGCGGATCGTGGGGCTCGATGAATTTCGCGACAAATCGGTTCAGCAGAAGGTCGACTACGACAAGCCAATCGAAGGGCTGCGCGTGCTCGACCGTTACACGCTGCAGATTTTGTTGAAGGCGCCGTATCCACAGTTGACGTACGTTCTCACGCAGGCTGAAACGTTTGCGGTGCCGCGCGAAGCCGCCGAATTTTACGGCGCGGAATTCCTCAATCATCCCGTTGGCACTGGGCCGTTCATCGTCGCGGACTGGCGCTGGCACAATTATCGCATTGAGTATGTGCGCAACCCGAATTACCACGGCGACACGTACCCCACGCAGGGCGAGCCGGGCGACAGAGAGAGGGGATTGCTTGTGGATGCGGGCAAGCCGTTGCCGTTGCTGGATCGGGTCACCGAGTACGTCATCGCGGACGATTCGACCGCGTGGCTGAAGTTTTTGGCAGGCGACCTCGCGATGTCGCCGATTTCGCGCGACAATTTTGGCGCAGTCGTCACACAGGAACGCGAGTTAACGCCTGAATTGAGGGCGCGTGGAATTCGGCTGGATGTGGCGCTGCAGATGGCCACGTTCTACGTCGGATTCAACATGGAAGACCCCGTGGTCGGCCCGAACAAGAAACTGCGGCAGGCGCTGGCGTGTGCCGTGGACTTGAAGAAGTGGGTGAAGTTCTACAATGACCGCCTTCTGCCGGCCAAGGGCATCCTCCCACCGAATGTGGAGGGTTATGACTCCAACGCGCCGCCGGCCTACGCGTTCGATCTCGAGCGCGCGAAGCGGTTGCTGACGGAAGCGGGTTATCCCGACGGACGCGATCCGAAAACCGGCCGACGGCTGACGCTGAACTTCGACCTGCCGCAGGCAAATGACCCGCAGGAGCGGCAGTCCACAGATTTGCTGGCGCATTTCTTTGACGCAATCGGCATCGAGCTGAAGCCGAGCTACAACAATTGGCCGGAGTTTTTGAAGAAGCTGGAGCGCAAGCAGTGTCAGATGTATCGACTCGGATGGATCGTCCCGTACCCTGACGCCATCAATTTCTTTGACCTGTTCTATGGCCCGAATGAATCGCCGGGCCCGAACGAATCCAACTACAAGAACCCTGAGTTCGACAAGCTATTCGAGATAGCGCGCGTGATGGACGACGCGCCCGAACGCACCGAGCGATTTCGCCAGATGGAGGCGATCGTGGTTCGGGATTGCCCGTTCATTTTTCTGTCGCACCCGCTGTCGTACCGGTTAATGCAGCCGTGGTTCAAGAACTACAAGTACCACGACTGTCCGTATCCGAACTCGAAGTTTTACAAGGTTGACCCTGCGCGGATGAACCACTAAAACACTCGCCATGCTTGCCTACATCATCCGCCGAACATTGTACGTGATTCCCGTGGTGATCGGCGTGGCATTGGTCACCTTCATCCTGTTCAACGTGGTCGGCTGGGACGCGGCCACGCAGATGCTCGGGCGGCACGCGTCGAAGGAGGAAATCGCGGCATTGCGGCAGCAACTTGGGCTGACCGGCCCAAAGTTCTTCAACTTCACCGCGGCGCTCCAGGGTCCGTGGTGGCGATTGTTCGACTCGCAGTGGTTTCATTACATGAAACAACTCGCGACGCTGGACTTCGGTCGCTCGTTTGCGAGCAATCAGAAAATCTCCACGCTGATGCTCAACGGCATTGTGCCGTCTCTGGTCTTGGCAGTGCCGATCTTCTTGATCACGCTGGTGGTGTCCATCACCATCGCGATGCTGGCGGCGTATTACCGCGACACGTGGATTGACCGCAGCATCGTCGTGGCGTCGGTGATCGGGTTGAGCGTCAGCTATCTGGTCTACATCATGGTCGCGCAGCAGGTGCTGGCGTATCAGTCGGGTTGGTTTCCAATCTGGGGCTTCGAGTCGGCGAAGTACCTGATCCTGCCCGTGCTGGTTGGCGTGGTGAGCGGGCTCGGCAGCGAGGTGCGCTTTTTCCGCACCGTGATGCTCGATGAGATGTATCAGGACTACGTCCGCACGGCCTTCGCGAAGGGCTGCACGCAGAACACGGTGCTGTTCAAACATGTGTTGAAGAACGCGATGATCCCCGTGCTGACCAGTGTTGTGCTCACGATCCCGTTTCTCTACACGGGCAATCTCCTGCTCGAGACGTTTTTCGGGATTCCCGGCCTCGGCTATCTCAACGTCGAAGCTGTCAATTCCACCGATTATCCTGTCATTAAAGCCACCGTCTTCGTCGGCTCGGTGTTGTACGTGATTGCCACGGTGATCACTGACATCTGTTATGCGATGGTTGACCCGAGGATCAAATTGCGATGACGGCGCCCGTCCTCGATCACGTCGCCACCGCGGCGGCGATGCCCGCACGCGATACGGAAATGGCTGTTTCGCTGTGGCGAACGGCGTGGCGCCAGATTCGCCGCCGGCGTCTGGCGATGACGTGTCTGGGCATCATTGTGTTCTACGCCGTCGTGGCAGTGTACGCGGAGAGTGTTTACTGGTATTACCGCCTCCGGCAGGAAACGCCGCCGTACAAGGTGGTTCACTTCGAGGACCGCTTCGCGAAACCGACGCTGCAACATCCGCTCGGCACCGACTCGCTGGGACGCGACGTGCTGCGGCAGGTGATCCAGGGAACGCGCATCGCATTCGAGGTCGGCATCTACACGTCGCTGATTGCAATTCCAATCGCTGTGATCTTCGGTGCGCTAGCCGGCTTCTTCGGGCGCTGGGTGGATGACCTCATCACGTGGGTGTACACCGTGTTCGATTCCGTGCCGTATCTGTTGTTTATCTTGGCCATCGCGATGGTGGTCGGGAAGGGCTTGTTCGGTGTTTGTCTCGGCATCGGCCTGACGACGTGGGTCGGGTTGTGTCGTCTCATCCGTGGCGAGTATCTCAAGCATCGCGACCGACAGTACGTGCTCGCCGCCAAATCGCTTGGCGTGGGCAATCTCTCGATCATCTTCCGCCACATTTTGCCGAACGTCGTGCATCTGGTCATAATCAGCTTTTCACTTCGGTTTCCGAGCGCGATCCTCACCGAAGTGATCCTGAGCTACCTCGGCGTGGGCGTTCAGGGCGAACCGAGTTGGGGCATCATGATCAGCGATGCCAAGATTCGTCTGTGGCAAGGTTACTGGTACGAACTCGGGGGCGCGACGGTGGCGATGTTCTTCATCGTGCTGGCGTTCAATCTCTTTGGCGATGCGCTGCGCGACGCTCTCGATCCGAAGCTACGGACTGCCGAGGCCAAGACGGCATGAGGAAAATCAACTTCACCCAGGTTCCCGTTCGCGAATACAAATCGCCCAAGGGCAAGTTCGGCATCATGTTCCAAGACACGTCCCGCAAGCTGGGGCGACGCGGTGTCCCTTTCGAGTTGGAGTTCATCACGCTCAAACCCGGCAAGGTCAATTTCCCATACCATCTCCACACTGCCGAATGGGAGATGTACGTCATCGTCAGCGGCACCGGCCAGATGCGCACCCCAGCCGGCAAACAGCGCATCGGGCCTGGCGACGTGCTCATGTGCCCACCGAACGAGCCGCACCAGATTATCAACAACAGCAAGCGCAACCTGAAGTACTACGTCATCGCCAACAATGTGGTATCCGACTGCTGCTACTATCCCGACAGCCGCAAGTGGGCGCTTCCCGGCAAAGTTGTCCGAGTCACCAATGCCAAATACCACGACGGCGAGGAATGAAACAATATGAACTCACCATTCATCCAAACGCCGACTTGGTCTGTGCCGGTAAAATCATCGAAGCCTGCTGTGCGGTGGAGGGCCTGCGCGTGTCGCTGAGAAGTTCGCTCAAAAGGTTTCCGGGCAGCAAGCACTGGCATTTCAAGCTCGGCGACAATCCGGGCACACTGGAAATCACGTTGTGGCAGCGCCGCCTCTGGTGTTCTGTGCGCAAAGGACGGACCGGCCCGTGGATCGACCGTGTCCAGCGCAAGGTCTGCCGATCCGTCGAGGCGCAACTGACAGCCCGATGAATTCTGCCAGCACATTGCTCGACGTTCGCAATCTTCAAGTCAGTTTCTTCACCGATGAAGGGGAAGTGCGGGCGGTGGATGGGGTCAACTTTGCCATCAAGACGGGTGAAACGTTGGCGCTGGTTGGGGAAAGCGGGTGCGGCAAGAGCGTCACCGCGCTGTCGCTGGCGAAACTCGTCGCCACGCCGCCCGGAGTTTACAAAGGCGGCGAGGTGCTGCTCGAAGGTGAAGACGTGTTGAAGATGGACAAGGAGCGGCTGCGGAGAATTCGCGGTGCAAAGATTTCGTACATCTTCCAGGAGCCTGCTACGTCACTTAATCCTGTGTTTCGCGTCGGCTTTCAAATCAAGGAAGTACTCCAGTTGCATCGTCCCGACGCGGCGACTGAAGATGAAGTGGTGCGACTGCTGACGCTTGTACGCATCGCGGATCCCGAGCGTCGGATGCGCGATTATCCGCATCAACTCAGCGGCGGGATGCAACAACGGGTGATGATCGCGATGGCGTTAGCGTGCAATCCCGCGTTGCTCATCGCCGACGAACCGACGACCGCCTTGGACGTGACGATTCAAGCGCAAATTCTCGATTTGCTCAAAGAGCTGAAACAGAAACTCGGCATGGCCATCCTGCTCATCACCCACAATCTCGGCATCGTCGGCGAGCTGGCCGACAATGTCGCCGTGATGTACGCGGGTCGTATTGTCGAGTATTCGCCGGCCGCCGCGCTGCTGAAGAAGCCGCTGCATCCGTACACGCTGGCGTTGATGCGCTCGATTCCCAAGCTCGGCGCCCGAGCCGAGCGGCTGCAGTCGATTCGCGGCAACGTGCCGAACGCGGCGCGGCTGCCCAGCGGCTGCAAGTTTCATCCGCGCTGCGATCGAGCGCAGGACGATTGTGCGCGCGAGCCTGAGCCGCGATTTCTTTCCGCCGATGGCCGACAGGTCCGATGCCCGTATTGGGACAAGCCGGAATTGAAGAGGACGATTCCGTGAGTCTCGTCGAAATCAAAGATTTGAAGACACACTTCCCGGTCCGCGCGGGGCTGCTTCAGCGTCCCGTCGACTGGGTGCGCGCGGTGGATGGCGTCTCGTTCGCCATCAGCGAAGGTGAGACCGTTGGGCTGGTCGGCGAAAGCGGTTGCGGCAAGACGACATTGGGTCGGACGATGCTGAGGTTGATCGAACCCACATCGGGCGAAATCAGATTCGATGGCCAGAGCCTTGATGGCGGCGACTTGAAATGGTTCCGCCGCGAAGCGCAGATGATTTTTCAGGATCCGTACGCGTCACTGAATCCGCGGATGACCGTTGGCAGCATCATTGCCGAGCCGCTGCGCATCCACAAACTGTGCGGGAACAAGAACGAGGAGCGGGAACGCGTGGCGGAGCTTTTGAAATCGGTTGGGTTGTCA
>Ga0335082_10008800_pt1 | contig 10972 bp, 11 predicted proteins | sample Lox_Sample_41_FD_206718 | JGI IMG/M metagenome (GOLD analysis project Ga0335082, IMG submission 206718) | Soil microbial communities from Loxahatchee National Wildlife Refuge, Florida, United States - Lox_Sample_4.1 | ecosystem: Environmental > Terrestrial > Soil > Wetlands | place: USA... | reverse complement strand
CACCGTGGTCACCGTGCCGGTGCTGTCATCCACCACGGCTACGATCACGGCGTCCGCAGCCAACACCGTCTCAGCAGGCCTGACCGTGAATCCCGTAGTCGGTGGTTCAGGCAACATTCTGAGCTTGACCATCTCGCCTTCAACCGTCATCGGCGGCGTCCCCGCGATGGGGACAGTCACCTTGACCGCTGCCGCTCCATCCGGCGGCGTGACCGTCAGTCTATCGAGTAACAGCGTGAACGCTACAGTCCAGCCAACAGTTATCGTGCTTGCCGGACAAACATCCGCGACCTTCCCCGTGATTACTCTACCGGTCTTGGCATCGGCCGGCGTCACGATCTCAGCCACCGCGTCGAACACGCTCATGGCCAACCTCACGTTGAACCCGGTAATCGGCGGTGGCAGCGGAATCCCGACACTAGCGAGCCTGGGTCTATCGGCGTCGGCTGTGACCGGCGGCCTGACCACCACCGGGACTGTCACCTTGACCGCGCCCGCCCCTGCCGGCGGTCAATTGGTGAACCTTACAAGCAATAGCTTGGTAGCGATTGTTCCTGGAACAGTCCTGGTGTTGTCAGGACAGACCTCGGCGAATTTCTTGGTGGCCACGATCCCGGTCTTGATGTCGACTCCGGTTACCATCGGCGCCTCGGCAGGTGTCTCCCTATCGGCAATGTTGAACGTGAATCCGTAGCATATGGCTGAATCAAACGTCCGCCCAGCGCCGGAGTAGATTGTGATAGACGCCGGTCAATGGAACCGCTGCAGGATGACTGGCGGCGCCGCTATTGAGCCGCTGCAGCGCGACATCCAGGTCAAACAACAACGTCCGTTCCCCATCGTCCCGAATCATGCTTTGAATCCAGAAGAAGGAAGCAATGCGCGCGCCACGCGTCACCGGCCGCACGTGATGCAGGCTAGTGGACGGATAAAGGATCAAATGTCCCGCGGGTAGCTTGATGCTGTGCGTCCCATAGGTGTCCTCCACCACGAGTTCACCGCCCTCGTATTCTTCCGGACTGCTGAAGAACAGCGTCGCCGATAGATCGGTGCGGATCCGATGCGCCGTGCCCGTAACGTTGCGGATCGCGTTGTCCACGTGCGTGCCGAACGACTGGCCGCCCTGGTAACGGTTGAACAGCGGCGGAAATACTCGCGCTGGAAGAGCGGCCGAGATAAAGAGCGCGTTTTGTTCTAGCGCCGAGAGGATCATTCCGCCGAGTTCGCGCGCCGCCGGCGATCCTTCCGGCAATTGCATGTTGTCCTTCACTTGCGAGGATTGGTGGCCTGCTGTCACGCGTCCGTCCACCCATTCGACCGTTTCGAAAATCTGGCGCGCGCGAAGAACCTGTTCGGAGTTGAGTACATCGGGAATAGACAAGAGCATCCGCTGGACTCCCGGTCAGAATTTGAACTTCAAGCCGGCTAACACCGAACGTCCCGGTCCCAGCACAATATGCGCCGGATGCAGTCCGTCGTAGTAGTAGCGGTTGGCGACGTTGTTAATATTCACCTGCAAATCCACGTGCTCGGCGAGCCGGTGCTTGGCCATGGCATTGAAGACCCAATAACCAGGGACTTGTTTCACCAGCCCGGTCACCGGATCGAATGGAGCGGTCGAGCTTGCCGTCCGGCTCGAAACGTAGTTTCCTCCCACGCCTGTTTCGAAGCGCCATGGCAAACGCTGCGTGCTCCAGAAATTGAAGGTGTTGCGGGGGACATTGGCAAGCTGGGCGCCGATGGCCGCCGGGAAAAAGTTGGAACTGATAATCTTGGCATCCAGGTTCGCGTAGCTGCCCATCAAGTCCCAGCGGCTGGTCAGACGTGCTCGAACCTCGAGTTCCGCGCCGTTTACCCGCTGCGTCCCGGCCAACACATTCAACAGCGAGTTCGTCGGATCCGGTTCTCGCGCGTTGAGTTTGGTGGTCTGGAACACGGCCGCGCGGAGGGAAAGCCGATTCTGAGGCAGATCCCACTTTGTTCCGAATTCATACGTCCTGTTTTTCTCAGGCGGCAGAGTCGCGGTGCTGGCGCTGAGCGCAAGTGATTCGGCGGAAGGATTGAAGGAAGTCCCAGCGGCGAAATAGATACTGCCGTTCGCCACCGGCTTGTATACCAGTGCAGCGCGCCAGCTCGGCATCTCGTCCACGCGATGAAATGCGGCGGCGGGCGCCACGGTCTGCGAATAGTCAGCGTCAAACCGGTCCCAGCGGATTCCAGCCGTCACGTCCCAGTGCGCGCCAAGCTTCATCGTATCGAGCACATATGCAGCCACGCTGACCGCCGTTGTATGCACGATCGACGTAATTGTCGCAGTTCCGGAAAGCAGATCAGCCGGATTCGGGTTCAGCAGGCTGGTCGACGGCACGTTAGTCCAGGTGGGCCGCATCGGATTCGACGTTTCGCGTGCCGCCTCAATTCCGGAAACCAGGGTGTGGCGTACAAAACCGGTCTCAAACTGCGCGGAGAGATCCAGTTGTTCATCCAGAAAGCTCTCGACACTATCCACACCGATCTCGTGCCGCGTAACGGCGATCGAGCTGAGCGGCGTAGCTTGGCCAACACCGGCCGGGATCTGCGCTTCCGTAATCAACGCGTCGCGAACATAATTGGCGTATCGGGCCTGATCGCGCAGGGTTATGCGGCTTGTGAGGTCGTGCTCCACTTTCGCCGTTCCGATGTCGTCGTAGGTGCGCAGGTAATTGCCGTTCTGAAATCCGTAGTAATCATTGCGAGGCACCGGCGCAGGACCGTTGAACAGCCACGGAATACCGTAATCCGGAGTATCGTCGGCACTCTGGTGGAAATAACTGAACGTCCAACGAGTCTTCGTGCCAAGTCCGAGCGCCAGCGAAGGCGCGATCCCGAAACGACGATTCTCGGCGACATCTCGTCCCGCTACGTTCCCTTCGTCGCCCATCAGATTCAATCGGAACGCCGCACCCTTCCCGAGACGGGGAACGGGGAGATTGAGGTCTAGCGCCGCGCGCCGCGTAAGATCGGTTCCGAAGTCTACCTCGCCGGAAATAAATCGGGTAAGCCCCGGGGCCTTCGTCGCTTGATTCACGACTCCGCCGGTGGAACCGCGGCCGAACGTGACTGACGACGGGCCCTGCAGCACTTCCACTTCCTGGGTATTGAACGGATCGCGATAGTAGCTGCCGAAGTCGCGCATGCCGTCGATGAAAAGATCGTTCCGCGCCGCAAATCCGCGAATCGTGAGATTATCGCCCTGGGCGCCGCCTTCGCCCGCCGCCAGGCTGATTCCAGCGACATTCCGCAGCGCATCTCGAAGCGTTGTGACGCCTTGCTGTTCCATAATCTGCTGGGGAACGGCAGTGATCGTCTGCGGTGTATCCAGCGGCGCTTCCGAATATTTTGGCGTAGCGGTCGCCAGCGCGCCGGTGCTTCCGGTCACCTCAATCTGCGTGGCGACGCTCTTGAGCTCCACCGACACAGTGGTCGAAGAAGTGAACCGATAGGTCAGACCCGTTTCAGCCAACAATTTCTGCAGAGCCTGCTCATCGGTATACAAACCGGAAACCCCGGCCGAAGAGACATCGCCGATGCCCTCCTGCGCCAAAGCGATCCTGAGCCCGGTCATTTGCTCAAAGGCTGGAATCACTGATCCAAGTGATCCCGCGGGAATCGCGAAGCGGCGAACGGGCAGCGAGCCTTGCGCAACAGCGCCGCTCCGCGGGCCAGCCGGGATACTTTGGGCCCGAGCGACTCCCGTCTTGCTCGCTACCGCCGAATAGGCCATGAGCGTTCCCATCGCCGCCCAGCGGTAAGCCATGTTCGCCTTATTCTTTTTCGTCTTACTCTTCTTGATCTTGATTCTCATTGATTGATCTCCCCGGGGAACGAGTCGGCACATTCTCGACACACCCCGCCGACTTCTAGTCTGGTAACTCGAACTCTGAAACCGGATTGAGCGGCGATCTCCGATTTCAATTGTTCGTACAAACCGCTTGAGAATTCCTCGATTCTGCCGCAGCGGAAGCAGGCGAGATGAATGTGATCGCGATTGCTTTTCAACTCGTAATAGTGCTTCTCGCCTTCCAGATGCATCAGATCCAGTTCGTCTACCAACCTGAGCTTCTTCAAAAGGTCGAGCGTGCGGTAGACGGTCGCACGATCGATGTTGGACTGCCGCTTGCGCGCAAGTTCCAGGAGCGCATCGGCATCGAGATGCTGCTTCGACTCTTGAATAACCTCGACAACGGCGCGGCGTTGGGCCGTCATGCGGACGCCTCGAGACGTGAGTTCCTCGAGCAGCGCACGTCGTTCAAGCTCCGGATTCATAGAATCTCTAGTTGCAACACAGTCGCAAGTATGGACGAACGAACACGTCGCAGTCGATCCTCCAAAAAGCGATTTGCGACTGATTCGCAACAAGATAACTGTGACTTACAAATATACGACCTCTTTAGTCCATTATTACGGACGCGGGCCCGCACTGTCAACAAAAATCAGCAATTGATTTGCAACTGGAGAACTCGCTGATTCCCCTTGACAACCCCACCGTCTTATCGCACAATACAACCGTATAGCATAACCATACGGTTTAATGTTCCTCACAATCGACATCGCGGACTCGAAACCGATCTACCAGCAGATCGCTGACGGCGTGCGCTTCCTGATCGCCTCCGGTGGTCTGAAGGAAGGCGTTCTGCTCCCGTCGGTCCGTCAACTGGCAAATGATCTGAGTATCAACTTGAATACCGTCGCCACTGCGTACCGCGAACTGCAGGACGAGGGCCTGCTCGTCATCCGGCCCGGCTCAGGCTCTGTAGTGGCTGCACGAAAGGTGTCCGACGCCAAACCTGCGGAACTCCGCAAGCCGCTTCGTTCGGCTCTCGCGCAGTTCGTCCTCGCAGGTCTGAACGCCAAACAGATTCGCACGATTGTCGACCAGGAACTGCGCGATCTTGTCAAGGAAGGCAGATTATGAATCCCTATATTGTCGGCTTGCTATTCATCACTCTGGTACGGATCTGGGGATTGCGACGCCTCTGGACGGTGGCCAAATTTCACGGCGAAGAGTTTTGTTTCGATGCTCCCGTTGCTCCCGGCTTCTATGCGTCGGAGTCGGGCTCTCACATTCTGCGCGCCTATCGTACCCGCATGTTTGGGGCATTCACAGCAGAAGTAGCCGTCTGCCTGATCTCTCTCGCGTTCGCCGGACTCGGCGGCGCCTTTTGGGCTCTCTTTGCCGCGATGCTGGCCAGCAGTTACTATACCGTCATCACCACGCGGCGCTTCGCGAAAGAAGCATGGAAATACGCTTTGCCCGACGTTCCTCCTGCCCAGCCGAAGCGCGTCATCGACCTTGCTCCGCACACTTCGAGCGAATACAACAACCCGCTATTGATTTGGACATTGAGAGTTGGCACGGCGGCCGCGCTCGTAATGCTCGCCGTCGATTGGGCGCGTTCCGGCAGTTCCATCGATTGGATCGTGGAAGTGTTGATTCCAGCACTAGCGCTCTACGCGCAAGCGGGCCTGCTGCTGATTCGCCGATCCCTCGCCGAGTGGCGCGTGTGCGGCATACCCGCAACCTTCGCCGAACCTGCACTCGAACTACGAAAAGAAGCCCGTGCTTACAATATCTTTTCATTCGAGCTCCTGCGAGCCTGGATCGTCCTGTTTCTAATCGTCTGGTCGGCCCGGCTCACGTTCCCCGATGTTAGCCTGTTGCGTAGCGAATATCGTCAATACTGGGTTTGGGTGCTGGTGTTCGCAAGCTTAGTGATTCTGTTCAGGCGTAAGCGGCGCCTCGTTGAAATCGCCAAACGCTTACGCGGTGCGGCACGTCCCGCTTATATCGAGCTACCCGCCGCCAACTTTCACCTGGGCAGTCTCGTCTACTACGATCGTGAGCAGCCGGCGATGTTCGTCCGTAGCCGGAATTTCCTCGCAATCAATCTGGCTCACCCGCGTTCTCAGTTAGCGATCGCCTATCTTGCAGGCTGGATACTTCTAGTCGGTGCCATTTGGAAGTTTGGCTGATCCACGGCTTCACTCAGCTCGAAGACTCGTCCTCATGAACCCCGTGACAAAGGCTTGCCGATTTCCCAATGGTGTCCGAACGGATCGACGAACCGTCCCAGCCTCCAGCCGTAGTCATTGCAGACAGCGCGAACGACGGTGCCACCCGCTTTCACCGCGCGGTCGAACGCACCATCCGGATCTTCCACCACCATCACCATTCGGGTCGTGCCGCCGCCCAGAGTCTCGGGACTGAAGTTCGAGTGCTCAGGCGACTCGTCAGCAACCCAAAAGTCGGCATCGCCCACCGCCAATTGAGCGACGACTGCCCCTTTCTCATCGTCGACACGGAACATTTCGCGTGCTCCAAAGGCGGCCTTGTAGAATTCAATCGCTTTCGCCCCTCTTCGAACCGAAAGCATCGGCGCAATCGATGTCTTGCGTTCCATAACGGCCTAACCGAACTCAGGTCTCGCGGGATGGTCCACGATGATCGCTTTGCCATCAGTGAGCGCCCTGACGGAATGACGAACGTTGCTTGGCACGATCCCAACCACGCCCGGCTTCGCAATCTTAGTCACGCCGTCAACGGTCAACTCCAGCTCGCCTTCGATCACTTCGTAGACTTCTTCCTGCGGATGGAAGTGCTCGTGAATTGACGACCCGCGCTTGAAGTCGTAATGAGCAAAGGTCATGCTCGGCGAATGAAAATAGCGGCCGTGCCAACCCGGCAAGCGCTCCGTAACTTTCAATTTGTTGGTATCGATAAACGGCATGCGGTGTACCTTGCAACAGACTAACATGAGGACCCGATCACGAAAGAATTGCCGGAGATCAGGCAATATTGTCCGTGGTTTCACTCCCATGTGACCTTTGATAATTCAGGAACTTATCGGCAGATTCTATTTGGCATGAAAACTGCCGAACTCTGTTGCAGGAGAACAAACATGCGACGTTTACTTCTAAGGGGCGCCCTGCTCGGTGCCGCAATGATCGTTCCGGCTACGGTGCTGCCTACGGCTCTGCGCGCCGACGATCGCGTTTATCACGACAGAGATCACAATGACGATCACCATTGGGATAGCCATGAAGATCGAGCCTATCGCATTTGGATCAAAGACAACCATCGCCGATACCACGATTTCAACAAACTGAGGGCGGAAGATCAGCGGGCATATTGGGTGTGGCGTCACGAACACTCGGACGCCGTTCTCCATATCAACATCCGCTAACATCCACTCTGCCGCGGATGGACGCAGATAAATGCCGACAGAAAGCGTCTGATGTTTTATCAGCGTTTATCTGCGTTCATCCGCGGCCAGTGTATTACGCTATCTGGAGTGCCGGAACTCCCCGACATTACCGTCTACATCGAAGCGTTAGAGAAGCGCATCACCGGCCAGCAGATCCAAAGCGTCAGAGTAGCCAGTCCTTTCTTGCTACGCAGCGTAACACCGCCCTTGAAAGAAACCGAAGGGAAAACTGTCCGCCACCTGCGCAGAGTCGGCAAGCGAATCGCCATAGGATTGGAAGGCGACCTGTGGCTGGTGCTGCACCTGATGATCGCCGGCCGCCTGCATTGGCGCGCCCGCGGAGTGAAAGTCGCACGTCCGCGAGGTCTTGCGGCGTTCGATTTTCCAAATGGAAGCTTACTCCTGACAGAGGCTGGCTCACAGAAGCGAGCGTCGCTCCATGTTGTCGCCGGCGAAGCAGGACTTCGCTCCTTAGATCCCGGCGGACTGGAAGTCATGGACGCGGACATCGAGACCTTCACCCGCGCCTTGACCTCCTCCAATCACACCTTGAAGCGAGCCCTCACCGATCCACGCCTCTTCAGCGGGATCGGCAATGCGTATTCAGACGAGATTCTGTTTGAAGCCCGCCTCTCGCCGGTGACCCTCACACAGAAGCTCAAACCAGAAGAGATTCGTCGGCTCTTCGAAGCAATCCGCGCGACGCTTACGCTTTGGGTTGAGCGGTTGCGATCGGAAGCAGGCGACAGCTTCCCCGAAGGTGTCACCGCGTTCCGTGACGGCATGACCGTTCACGGCCGCCACAAAGAGCCATGCGTAAGTTGCGGAGCGAAGATCCAACGCATCCGCTACGCCTCGAACGAAACCAACTACTGCGCGAACTGCCAGACCGGCGGAAAGCTCCTCGCCGACCGCGCTTTGTCCCGGCTCATGCGCGAAGACTGGCCGCGCACGCTCGAAGAACTGGAGTCTCTAACAAGCTCGAGCATCCCCCAACGATAGGCGTCGACGTTGGACAAACTTCTGGTTTGTCCCGAACAAGCCGGAGGCTTGTTCCAGCGCCCCAGCGCTCGAAGTGACGAAACTCGCCGACCTCGATTTCCTTTAACACCACCCACATACAATGTTCGCCACGCACAATTCCGAATCGAACCATTATGCTGATTCCGAATGAAGCCCCATGTCGGACATCGTGTCGCTATGAACTCCACGAAGCGCATTCCGAATGGCGCATCGCGGCATATTTCGCGGACTGGAGCAAAATCCGCCCACAAAGCCTTTTCTATCAACGCTCTAGAAAATCATCGCCAAACACAAGAATCCCGCGATGCGCCATTGGCACGAGTCGGAGTCATTGCTGGGTGCCTTGATGCCGGTCTTCCGCACCGTTCACCGATAGGCGACAAAAAACAACCGCCGGAATGGAAACAATACCTTGCCGCTCGGGCGCCTTGGGTAAGTTTCTTTATACCTCTCACCCAGCATCCCTTCAAATCGCTCCCGGTCTTCATCGGAATCCAGCGCTTCGAGAAACGGCCGCAAACCAGTGCCGCGAAACCACTCCAACACTCCCTCCGGCCCGGCTAACACGTGATAGTAAGTGGTTTCCCAAAGGTCGAAATGCGAAGCAATGGAGTGAAACACGTCGTAGTACAGCGCGGGAGGTTCCTTGGTCAGCGCTAAACGCGCCGCATCCATGCGATGGTTCCACGTAGCGTTCTTCGATACCGCCAGAATCTCACGATGAAGCGGCGAATCGTAATGGGCAGGTACCTGGACGGCCAATGCTCCGCCCGGCGCAACTTGATCGAGCAACCGAGGACACAAACGCGCGTGATCCGGAAGCCAATGCAACAAGGCGTTGGAGAAGATCAGGTCGAACGGGTCCTCGGCTTGCCAGTTCGCCGCGTCGCCAAGCACCCACGTCCCCTCTGGATACGAGCGCCTGGCCTTTTCGATCATCTCCGGCGAACTATCGAGGCCGACGACTTTAGCCTCCGGCCATCGCCGCCGCAAAGCTGCCGTACTGTTTCCGGGTCCGCAACCGAGATCCATGATCCGGCGTGGATCGCTAAGCCGAATGCGATGGATTAGATCGAGACTCGGCTGCGTTCGCTCGTTCGCGAACCTAAGATACACATCTGCATCCCACTCTGGCAAACAACCATTATGGCTTGTCCCGATTCTTGCGCACCTGAACCAACAAGGTCTCCAGAGTTCGTTCCAACTCAACGACTGTGGCTGCCATCTGAGTCGTCGGCGCGCGATCCGGCTCTTCGATGATGCCCAGCACTGTGCTCAAATCGCCATTGAGTTTTTCGAGTCCAGGGTCCTTTTGCTTCGACTCGCGAAGTTTTCGCAGCGCCTCATAATCCCGGTGCATCGTCTGCACGACCTTGGTCGCGAGTGTGAATTGCTGCAGCAAACCGGCAGACGACGTCTTCACACGTGGGTCCATCCGAACGGTCAGCGGCTGCCTATAGCTTCTTCCGTCGACAGTCAGCTTGATCGAATATTGTCCGGGAAGAACCGCCGGGCCGATCGGATAGCGTGGTGTGTCGTGATAGATCGCTGAAATAGGGTACTCGTGCGCCAGTGCGTCGGGAGGCGGATAATGCAAATCCCAAACAAAACGGTGCATACCGGCGCTCGACGACAAGATCTGCGGAGGGCGGATCCAGTACGTAGGAACGTTCAATTCCGGGTCGATCGGATCCGGTTTGTCGTCGCTCGAATAACGCCGCACCAATTTGTCGGCGCTATCGAAAACCTCAAGTACCACAGGCCCTGTCGCCGCGCTCTTCAGGTAGTAATAAAGGATGGCGCCATCCGGCGGATTTTCGCCCGCCGGTTCCTCTGGCGGGAGCGGCGTGTCCGTGCTGTTATTGCGGCGCATCCGGTACGCGATCCCGGGCTTGTAAAGGCGGGTTTCCGATCCAGCCATTTCGGTCATCTGACGCAAAGGCGAGATGTCGTCCAGAATCCAGAAGCCACGGCCGTGTGTGCCCACCACCAGATCGTTGCCGTGCACCACCAGGTCGCGGATCGAAATCGCAGGCATATTCTGGCGGAGCGGTTGCCACGACTCGCCGTCATTGAAGGAGACAAAGACAGCAAGCTCGGTTCCGGCGTACAACAGACCCTTTCGCACTGGATCTTCGCGCACCGTGTTCACCGGTCCATCAGGCAAGCCGCCGGCGATCTCCTTCCAAGTTTTGCCACCATCATGCGTGCGATAGATATGTGGTTTGAGATCATCCAGACGGAAGCGGTTAATCGCTGCGTAGGCAGTCAAGTCGTCGAAGTGCGAGGCGTCGAGCATCGAGACCTTACTCCACGGCGTCAGCTCGGGCGGCGTGATGTTCTTCCACGTCTTCCCGCCGTCGCGAGTGACTTGAATCAGTCCGTCGTCGGTCCCGGCCCAGATGACGTTCACGTCTTTGTGCGACGGCGCGAGTGCATAAATCACACCACGCCGCGTAGCCTGAGGTTTTGCTTGTTCGGTGAAGACACCCACGCTCGAGGGAACATCGTACTTCTCGCGCGTCAGGTCGGGACTGATCACATCCCAACTGTGTCCGCCGTTGATGGTCTTGAAAAGTACGTTGGAGCCAAGGTAAAGCACATGTGGATCGACTGGCGAGAAGATAACCGGCATGGTGCGCAGGAAGCGATACTTATCGCCGCGAAGCACCGCCGGACTGACCTGCTGCACTTCACCGGTAGTC
>Ga0335082_10008798_pt1 | contig 10973 bp, 10 predicted proteins | sample Lox_Sample_41_FD_206718 | JGI IMG/M metagenome (GOLD analysis project Ga0335082, IMG submission 206718) | Soil microbial communities from Loxahatchee National Wildlife Refuge, Florida, United States - Lox_Sample_4.1 | ecosystem: Environmental > Terrestrial > Soil > Wetlands | place: USA... | reverse complement strand
TCGCCAATATGTGCATCTTCTCCAATAACGGCGTATGGTCCGATGGAAGCGGAGGGATGAACACGAGCGAGCGGCGGAACAATCGCTGTGGGATGAACGCCACGAGCGATAGGCACGAGTTCGCGCAGAATCGCTGCCGCTTTGGCGAAGGCGTATTTTGCATTGCCCGCGCGAAGCACTGTTTTTCCAGAAAGGGCGATGCCCGGTTGAGCGACTACGACTTGCGCGGCGCTCTCGCCAGCTCGTTCCGCTTGTTTCGCTGCATCCACATAAATCAAGTCTCGCGCACCGGCGCGTTCCGGCGCCGCGACACCTTGCACTTCGGCAGCACCGTCGCCTTCGAGTGTCGCTCCAATCAGTTCGGCAAGTTCTTTTGCAGTTCGATTCATCGTGATCCTCACAGAAAATCGTAAAGGGGTGGCTCGCCCTTGGGCCGCGTCTTCCAGCGTGCGTGCACCCAGACCCATTGCTCGGGAAATTGCCGAATGATGTTTTCGGTGATTTTGGCAAAGCGCTGCGTGTTTTCCTGAATGTCTTGTTCCGAATTTCCAGTTTCGGTGAGGTCAACAGCGGGATCGAAGCGCAATTTGTATTTCCTGGCGTTCTCGTCCCAGTAAGCGTACCCGGGGACGACTGCCGCCCCGGTATGCAGCGCAAGTCGCGCGATGCCGGTCGTCGTGCAGGCTTGTTTGCCGAAGAAATCCACGAACGCACCTTCTTCGGGGAGTGTGTTCTGGTCCGCGAGAATTCCCACAATGCCGCCGCTGTGCAGCGTCTTCAGCGCCGCACGCGCCGATTCATTTTTGTTAATGGGTTCATTGCCGCAGAGACCGCGATAGCGATTGACGAATGCGTCGAGCGGCGCGTTGTCCAGCGGACGAGCCATGTAGCGCATCGGATAGCCGTACACGGCATGCGCAAAAGACGAAAGCTCCCACGCGCCGATGTGGCCGGTTAGAATGAGTACTCCCTTTCCGCAACGCTGCGCTTCCAGAAAATTTTCGTGGCCTTCAATTTCAATGACGCGCTCGATGTTGCCCCGGTTGTGGCGCGGAAAACGCGCAAACTCAACCGCCTGCCAAGCAAGATATCTCACCATTTCTCGAATCGTTTGGCGGCGCTGCATGTCGCTCCACTCTGGAAACGCGATCTGCAGATTGAACATCGCAACCCGCCTCAGCTTCGGGACAAGCAAAAGCAACATTCGAACCGTGACCACAGCAAGCATGCGCGCCAACGGGCGTGGAAGAATGCCGACAAATTTCAGAAGTGCCCGCGCCAGCACAAATTCAAGCCATTCCTTCATCGTGTGCCATTATGCTAGAAGATTACTGCCGAACGTAATGACCAACGGAAATTCCACGACCGAGACAGCAAACAGTTTGAGCACCGTCGCACGCGTCGGCTGGGGCGCGCTGATCCTCGCGACTCTGACTGTCTGCTATTTCAGCAATCTCGGGGCGATTGGATTTGTTGGGCCAGATGAGCCGCGCTATGCATGGATTGCGCGCGACATGGCAGAGACCGGCGACTGGGTGACGCCACGCCTGTACGGCAAACCGTGGTTTGAAAAGCCGGTGCTGTACTACTGGATGGCTGGGACGAGTTTCAAATTGTTTGGAGTGAGTGAAGCCGCGGCGCGACTGCCAAGCGCGCTTTGTGCTCTCTTCGCAACTCTGGCGCTCGCATGGCTTGCGTCGCGCGTTTACGGCGGCGAAACGGCGCGCTGGCTCTTAGTCCTGCTGCCCACAAGCGTCGGCATGATCGGCTTTTCCCACGCCGCGGCAACGGACATGCCGTTCAGCGCGATGGTGACCATCGCGATGGTCTGCGCGGCCGTGGCGCTCGGACTGGCGCGCAACGAAAGCACGCCCATTCTGCCGCGTACACCCTGGCTCGCCCTATTGCTCTTCGGATTTTTTCTAGGCCTCGCCGTCCTCGCAAAAGGGCCAGCAGGCATCATCTTGTGCGGCGGAGCGGTTTTCTTCTGGGCCATCTTCACCAAACGCTGGCAAGACGCTTTTCGCTTGCTACACCCAGCGAGCATCCTATCGTTCTGCGCAACTGCCCTTCCTTGGTACATCCTCTGCGCCCGCCGTAATCCCGATTTCTTCCGCGTCTTCATCATCGAACACAATTTTAAACGGTACCTGACCCCTGAGTTCCAACACATCCAACCCTTCTGGTATTACGTGCCGGTTCTTCTCGTTGCATTTCTTCCTTGGGCAATTCCGCTCGTTTGGGTCGTTGTAGCAAAACGGGCGGGAATCACAAAGGAGGGCCGATCCGAGCATCTGCAACTCTTGTTCTGGCTCGGCGCAATTTTCTGCTTCCTATTTTTCAGTGCGTCGAAATCGAAATTGCCCGGCTACGTCCTGCCGGCTATTCTCTTGATTGGATTCCTATTCGCACGAGAATTCTCATTGCTGGTGAACACGAATCGAAAACTTTTATGTTGGCTCTCCATTGGGGGCGCTGCACCATTTATGGGAGCGGCATTTGTTTTCGGCTGGGTGCTCCATCGTCCCACAGTCGCTTTGCAGGCCCAAGCTGATGGAATCGCGGCTGTCTGCGCGTTTTTCAGTCTTCCCTTGTTGTTGATTTGGTGCCATTTTCGCGGCAAACCAAAGGCGACGGACAGCCTGCGTTCCCAGATGTTTTGCGCCGCTACTTATTGCGTTGCTCTACTTCTCCTACGCTTTCCCCTGGCGCTCATCGACCAGGACGTTTCCTCGCGCTACCTCGCAAATGTTGTGTCTGAAAGGAAAATCGTACCAATAGGCCAGATCCGCTCTTACCATCTAGAGCGCGCGCGCAACTATCAGATTTCATTTTATTTTCACCAGGAGCTTAAGGAGTTCGACCTCGCCGAGAACAACGTTAGGGGAGTCATAACCTCGTTGTCCGGAGCTGAAGAGCTTATTCGCTCGGGCGTTCGCCTGGGAAGGCACATTTACGGTGGCGGGCTGAAGAATGAAGCGAGCTTCGACGAGATCTTACCTTCACTGTCAACGGACGAGCCCGCCGGTGGCGGGCAAGTGCGACAGGAAAAATGACACCACGCGATTCTCGTAGGTGCGCTTATCCTCTTCCGCAAGCCCTGCAAAATTACCATGCGGAATCATTGCCTGCTCACGCGGTTCCGGTGCTTTTACATAGAGCTGGCGCGTCAACTCAGCCAATTCCTGCTCGTCACTCGCCTCAATAAAAAGCTTCGGTACGCCGGAAAGTGCATTCAGCCGTTTCGAAAGCGGAGGATCCTGCTTGTGCTGATAATTCAGCCAATCAAAACTCAATTCCGCGGAACGAACCATGAACGGAAACACGCCAAGCCCCGTGTTGCCGACCTCCACCGTCACCATCTGCTTCGGCTCGTCGTAAACAGAATCGAGCACTAACGCCCGCACACGCTTGTCCGTTTCCGCCTCGCGCAGCGAAGCGTACGCGCCCAGGTTGTATCCCCAAAGCCCGAAGCTCGTCGGGTCCACGTCATTTCGCGAAGCAAGCGTGTCAATTGCGGCACGAAGTTCTTCCGCTTCCTTGTAACCGAAAGTCGTCATGCCGGGATTGGCGCCGTGCGCGGCAAAATCGAAAACAAAAACGTTATATTGATGATCCTGCAGCGCGGAAACAAGCGTCAGCAATTCACTTTTGCTCGATTCATAGCCATGGCAGAGGATAATCGTTGGAGCGCCACGCAAACCCGGGAAAAACCACCCCTCACGAGCGCCCAAACCCGCCACGGTAAATTGCACTGAATCCGGCCGTCCCGGGAACGTCGACATATTGATTTCAGAACTCGTGCGCTGCGGCTTGACGATGCGATAGACGAGGAATCCAGCAATCGCTAGCGTCGCCAGACCAACGAAAAACGCAATGGCGACAATCGCCGTGAACACCTTCGTATACCACTTCGTAGGATATCTCAGCTCAAAAAGGATGGACATGCGCGTTCTGGCCGCTCTGGACGCGGCTCACGCCGCGAGATTAAATTCCTTTGGAACTCCGTGCTTCAGGAAAAGCGTAGCATGCGGTTCTCCGCGCTTTGCACCGCGTTTGGCCCGATGTGTCGCATTTATATCGTGTCGGCTACGTATTGCACCGATTTACTGACTATGCCTATTTTCCGGGGGTATTCGGCTATTATTGGGGCGTATTGTTCCGCCTGGTTTCTGAAACACGGGCCCGGGGGCCGGGCGTCTTTCTTTCTTCATGAACATCGTTGACCTCCGCCAAACGACTGTGCGGCAGATTGAATCGCTTCTCGACGAAGAAGCTGTTCACTGGCGCGAACAGTTGCATTGGGACTACCGCGGTGCGCTCGAACTGATCAAGCGCTTCCTTGAAGCGCACGCGCTGTCCGGCTGCGTGGCCTACGAAAACGGCGTTGCCGCGGGATACGCATTTTACGTTCTAGAAGAGCACAAGGGCTTAATCGGCGGGCTTTACGCTTCGCCGCGATTCGATCAATCCGCAATTACAAAACGCATGCTGGAGGACATGCTGTTTTCGATGCGTGCAATTCCACACGTCACCCGGATCGAAGCACAGCTGATGCCCTTCGGCGGTCCGGTGGACAAGCCCCTGACCGAGCAGGGATTCCGGCTCTACACGCGGCAGTTCATGCTCCTCGATCTGCATAAGTCGACGGAATTTCGGATTTCCGCCACAGCAGGGCTGCGCTTTTCACGATGGCACGACCGTTACTTTGATCCCTGCGCAAAGTTAATCTATCTTGCGTACGCAGATCATGTGGACGGCGACATCAACGATCAATATCGCAGCAAGGCCGGCGCGCTGCGCTTTCTGAAGAACATCATTCTGCTCCCGGGATGCGGCCAGTTTGTTCCAAGCGCCTCGTTTGTCATGCACTATCCCGGCAGTGACGATTTGGTGGGGGCAGTCCTGACCAGCGAAGTTTCACCCGGCGTCGGACACACAACGCAAGTCTGTGTTTTGCCCGGCCACCAGGGTCACGGCCTTGGCCGCGCACTCATGCTCACTGCAGCCGACGCACTTCGCAGCCTGAAATTTCAAGAACTGACGCTGACTGTGACCACAGAGAACGTTACCGCCGTCCATCTCTACGAAGACCTGGGTTTCAAAACGCTAAAAACATTCACCGCTGGAGTCTGGCCGCGGTAATTCCAGAAAGTGCAACACCAGCAGGCCAGGTTTCGTGCTGCCTCACATCCCGCAAAGGTGTAATCTTCTTTCGAAATACTGATGGCACCGCGAGGATTTATGCCACGAGTCACCAGCTTGGTCGTCAACGGCGTGACGCGTCAACTTGACGCAGACCCTCAATCCAGTTTGCTTTCGGTTCTTCGCGAACAACTCGATCTTACCGGCACAAAATACGGATGCGGGGAAGGCCAATGCGGGGCCTGCACTGTACTCATTGACGGTGTGCCGCAACGTTCTTGCCTTTTGCCGGCTGGGGATGCCGCAGGAAAGGCGATCACAACCATTGAGGGACTTGCCAAAGACGGCCATCTTCATCCGCTGCAAGAAGCATTTCTCATCGAAGAAGCACTACAATGCGCCTACTGCACGTCGGGAATGATTATGTCCGCCGCAGGCCTGTTGCGAACCGATTCAAACCCGAGTGAAACCAAAATCAAAAATGCACTTGAGGGCAATATTTGCCGTTGTGGCACTCATCCTCGTATCGTCGCAGCTGTCCGGCGCGCGGCGCGCTCGATGAAGGGAGGAGTGCGATGAACGAACGGCAAAATATCTCTCCCGCGATCGAGCCGGAACGGTACGAATTGCGCGGCGCGCGCGCATACGTTTTTGATTTGACCAGGCGCGACCTCTTCAAATTTCTCGGGGCTGGTGCTCTGATTCTTTGCACCAATACTAAAACAAGTGCGTTCCAGGAATCCGGTAGAGGCCAGCGCCGCATGGACGATATGCCGAAAGACATCGGAGCGTGGCTCCACATCGGCGAAGACGGCGCGGTCACCGCTTTCACTGGGAAGGTCGAAGTCGGCCAGAACATCCGCACTTCACTTACGCAGGCGGTCGCCGAAGAACTTGGCGTTCGAACATCTCAAATCAAAGTCGTCATGGGAGATACCCTGCTCACTCCCTTTGACATGGGAACCTTCGGCAGCCGTACGACTCCCATCATGAATGTTCAACTGCGCAAGGCGGCCGCAGCGGCACGTGGGCTGTTGAAGGATCTCGCTGCCGAAACTTGGAATGTCCCGCGCGAACACTTAGTCGCCGCCGATGGAAAAATCTCCGACCCACTTTCGAAAAATTCAGGATCCACTGCTTCCGGCGACCGAATGGAAACTCGCCGGCCATACCCTCTCAAAAGTCGACGGCCGCGAGTTTGTCACCGGCGCTCACAAATATCCGTCCGATCAAAAGCGCCCCGGAATGTTGTACGGCAAAGTCGTCCGCCCTTCTAAATTTGAAGCGAAACTAAGCTCCGCGGATACGTCCGCCGCCGAAAAAATGCCGGGAGTCATCGTTGTCCGTGATGGCGATTTCATCGCAGTCGCCGCGCCCAGCGACGAACTCGCCACCCACGCCGCAGCTGCAATCAAAACGGACTGGACCGCCGCCACGCAGCCATCAAGCAAAACTGTATTCGACTATCTCCAAAACAATGCCGAAGCTCGTGAATCTTCCAATTCCTCCCCAAAAGTTTCCGCACCCGCAAATGCTCTCTCTGCCACCTACACCGTCGCCTATATTGCGCATGCACCTCTCGAACCACGCGCCGCTCTTGCGGAATGGGACGCTGACAAACTCACGGTTTGGACCGGCACGCAGCGCCCCTTCGGCGTCCGCGAAGAGCTCGCATCCGCATTTCGAATTCCGATCGAAAGCGTTCACGTAATGATGCCTGACACGGGCTCGGGCTACGGCGGAAAGCACACCGGCGAAACGGCCATCGAAGCCGCACGCCTAGCCCGAGCTGCAAAGAGACCCGTGAAAGTGGTCTGGACGCGCAAAGAGGAATTTACGTGGGCCTATTTTCGCCCCGCTGGCGTCATTGACGTTCGAGCAACAATGGGCGCGGACGGCCGGCTGGAGTATTGGGAATTCACGAATTTCAATTCAGGAGGCTCTGGACTGAACACGCCGTACGCTGCGGAAGTGCGAAACGAAAAATTCCAGCCAACGAAATACCCGTTGCGCCAGGGCTCCTATCGCGGACTAGCGGCAACGGCAAATCATTTCGCTCGCGAATCCTTCATGGACGAGCTTGCGCATCGGGCAACGTTGGACTCGCTGGAATTCCGGCTCCGGAATTTGCGCGACGAACGCCTGAAAGCCGTCTTCGAAGCCGCCGCACAAAAATTCGGCTGGCCCGGGAATAAAAAGTCTCCCGGCCGAGGATTTGGGATCGCGGGCGGCGTGGAAAAAGGCGGTTACATTGCGACTTGCGCGGAGATCGCGGTCGACCGACCGACAGGCGCTGTGCGCGTCGTGCATATTGTCAGTGCCTTCGAATGTGGAGCTATTGTCAATCCAGATGGCCTTCGTAATCAGGTGGAGGGTTCGAACATCATGGGACTCGGCGGCGCACTGTTCGAAGCAATCGAATTTGAAGACGGCCGCATTCTCAACGCGGCATTTTCAAAATATCGCGTGCCTCGGTTCCAGGATATCCCGGCGATTGAAACTGTACTGGTCGACCGGAAAGATCTGCCGTCAGCCGGCGCTGGCGAAACGCCAATCGTCGGCGTCGCCCCAGCCATCGGCAATGCCATCTTCGACGCTACGGGCGTCCGCCTTCGCTCGCTGCCAATGGTCCCGAACGGATTGAAAGTTCCCTGAAGTCGCTATCGCAACCTGCGCGGCAAGATTCTACTTCTGACTGCTAATCCTGGCAGCTTCAAATTCGTCGCCTTTGTGCCATTCCACGAGGCCTGGTTGATTTGCCGCTTTAGCCCCCAGCTCGAAACCAAAACGAGTCATCTTCTCGAGCCCGTCAAAATTCCAGTTCTCGTGAAATTCGTCGCTCACCTGGTGATAGTCGTGGTCAACGTAGTTTTTGGCCTGTGCCTCCCCCCACACGGCATCGTGACCCTTGAATTTCATCCCTTCATTGATCGAGAACGACGGAATTCCCACTCGCGCCAGGCTGAAGTGATCCGAACGATAGTAATGCCCCGCCCCAGGTTGTGCGTCGGGCCTGATAGCCAATTTGAATTCCTTGGCTTCGGCTTTGAGCGTCGGATAGAACGACGTCCGTTCCGCTCCGCTGACTTCTACCTCCTCTGGCTCTCCGAGCGGCGCCAGCGCATCGAAGTTCAAGTCGAGCGAAATCTTGCTCGCAGGAACTTTGGGATGCTTGCCAAAATATTCCGAACCGAGTAGTCCCTGCTCTTCGGCCGTCACCGCAGCAAACAGAATCGAACGCTTCGGCGCCGCCGATTTGGCCCACAACCGCGCGAGCTCGATCAAAATTGCGCTACCCGTCGCGTTGTCCACGGCCCCGTTGTAAATCTGGTCACCTTTCAGCGACGCATCGATTCCAAAATGATCGTAATGCGCCGTGTAAAGAACCGCTTCTTCTTTCAGCTTCGCATCCGAACCTTCGAGCTTCGCCACCACATTCCGAGAAACGAACGGTCGCAGATCGCTCGCAATGTGCGCCTTGAAATGCACTGGCAATTCCGTCGGTTTGAATTCCCGCGATTGCGCATCCTTATACAGTTGGTCCAAATCAAGACCCGCGAGCCCAACAAGCTTCTTAGCTGCTTCGAGCTGAATCCACGCTGCCGCCTGCAGCTTCGGCGTTCCATCGCGCCTCAAGTACGACCGCTCGGTTCCCCACGAATTCCGCACAACTCCCCAGCCGTAGCTCGCCAAATCCGTTCGGTGAATAATCAGCGTTGCAACCGCGCCGTGTCGCGCCGTCTCTTCGAATTTGTAAGTCCAGCGGCCGTAATAAGTCAGTGCTTTCCCTTTGAAGAAATTTTCATCAGTCGATTCCGGTTCATTTACAAAGAGCAGAGCGACTTTGCCCTTCAAATCCACGCCCTTGTAGTCGTCCCACTTGTATTCCGGCGCTGTGATTCCAAATCCCACGAACACAATCGGGGCATCAATGTCGGCCGTCTCAGTCTGGCTCTCGTTGCTCGTCACCAGATCGTCCAAATGTTTCAGCGGAATCCCGTCGCCCTTCGCTGGAGCAAACGCAAACGTGCTTTCCGCGCGAGTCTTCACGCCCACCATCGGGACTTCCTGAAAGAAAGTTCCTTTCTCCCCTCCAGGTTCTAATCCGAACGATTCGAACTGTTTTGCGATGTAGTCTGCCGCAGCGTCGCCGCCTTTTTGTCCCGTGCCACGCCCTTCAAACTCGTCGCTCGCCAGTTTCTTCACAAACTCGCGAATCTTTGCCGCTTCCGCCTGCGGCTTCTGCTGCGCCATCGGGCCAAAACCAAGGCACGCAAAAAGCGCGACCGACGCCGAAACCATTAATCGCATGCGAATTGAGATTCTAGGCCGCTGCGTGCTAGTCCGTTTTTCCATGCTCTCCCCCGCAAAGGTAAAATCATATTGTGCCGATTTCTGGCATCGCCGGATGTTTCCAGTTTGACTGTGGACTGATGACCGTCAACTCGCGACTTACTTTTTGGCTTTGTCTTTCAGCAATCCCTTGAGCTCAGACATGAACTCCGCCACGTCCTTGAAGTCCATATAAACACTGGCAAATCGCACGTATGCCACTTTGTCCAGCTTCTTTAGCCGGTGCATGATCATCTCGCCGATTTCCGTGGTTGTCAGTTCGCGCTCCGTCGCTTCGTGCACGACGCTTTCAATTTCATCCACAATCGCTTCGAGCTTCGGCGTCGCCACGGGCCGCTTTTCGCAAGCCTTCAACAATCCCTGCAAAATCTTCTGCCGTTCGAATCGTTCGCGCCGGCCATCTTTCTTGATGACCATATACGGAATCTCATCAATGCGCTCGTAAGTAGTGAAGCGCCGTTCGCATTTCAGACATTCGCGCCGTCGGCGAATCGTATCGCCCGTCCGACCTTCGCGCGAATCAATTACTTTGTCGTCGGTATGCCCGCAAAATGGACACTTCAATTGTCCGCTTCTCCTCCGCGGCTACTTTACTTTGCCACGCGCCGCTTCTTCCGCTAACTCTTCTTTTTCGTGCTCCGCCATCTCCCGCAACTGCCCAAAGGAAAACCCTTCCTGAACCAACAACGGAATTCCCGCAAAACTGCACGATGCAAACGTCACCAGCCAAAGCACCAGTGCAGCCGCCACTGCAGCCTCTTTTTCTACTCCAAACACCTGCGTATATGCAAAGATTGCCAGCGCCTGAGCCCCGCCTCCCACTGCCGGCAACTGCAAAATGGACCCGACCAGCGTAATCGCCAGCAGGAGCAGGCAGTCTCCGACGCCTAGCGTGCCCAAGGTGCCACCAAATCCATGCGAGACGAACAAATAGACCAGCGCCACAAAATACCAATGAATCGCCGAGAGAAACGCGGCTTCGGCAAGATCGCGCCACGTTCGAATCGTCTGGATTCCGCGCGCAAATCCGAGAATGATTTTTGCGATTCCCGCGCGCCACCCTTTTGGCCCCAGCCAGCCTTGCAGCGTGCGCTCCAGCATTCCCGATCCGTGCAGACGCAAGTACGCAAGAAATCCAACAATGCCGATAACCGCAACCGCCAGCAATGTTCCGCCCGTGCGCGTACTCCTCTCGATTACAGAGGATCCTCCGCCAACGTGTTCGCTCGACGCGTACAGCAACAAACCAATCGCCGCAATCACTGCACTGCAAACGATGTCGAACAATCGCTCGAGCACGTAAATTCCAAACATGTCGGCAACGGGAATTTTCGCTTTGCGGGAGAGTAACAGAGGCCGAATCGGCTCGCCGGGGCGGCCCAGCAGAAATATGGCGGCAAATCCAGCCAGCGTCATTCGATAGATGGGCCAGAATTCCGCCTGCCCCAGATTCCGCTGAAAAATCTGCCAGCGCA
>Ga0335082_10008796_pt1 | contig 10975 bp, 11 predicted proteins | sample Lox_Sample_41_FD_206718 | JGI IMG/M metagenome (GOLD analysis project Ga0335082, IMG submission 206718) | Soil microbial communities from Loxahatchee National Wildlife Refuge, Florida, United States - Lox_Sample_4.1 | ecosystem: Environmental > Terrestrial > Soil > Wetlands | place: USA... | reverse complement strand
AATCCGGCGTGTACGCGACGCGCGACACCGGCCCGATCGCGCTGCCAACGCGGCGGCCTTCCAGCAGATTGCGGATGTGCGCCTCACCCGACGGGAGCAACGAGTCGGGCTGCACGTACCATGGGCCGATGGCGATGCGTCCGGCACGGCATGCAACCGCCAGCGCGTCCTGGCGCTCCGGCCGGATCTCCAGGTAGTCCTCCAGCACCACGGTCTGCCCATCGAGCAGGAAGTGAAAGCCGGGATCGAGCTCGATCAGATCGAGCACACGATCGATCGTGTCAACGAGCCGGGCACGAAACGCCTGGAAGGTGCGGTACCACTCCCGGTCCCAGTGGGTATGGGAGACGATGACACACTTCACGCGCTGTGCTTACCCCACAGCCTGGGCAGATGCCAGGCACAAGTGCCGACCAGGGTGGTGCACTGGCATCCAGTTGGGGCGGAGGGCCTGCGCCGCGCAGTCTCCCCAGCCGTGTGACGAGTTAGTGTTTCGCTGGCGGGGCGGGGGCACCCGCCGGGGCGGCGGCCCCGGCTGGGGCAGCCGCCGAGCCGAGCGTCACCTGCGGGCGCAGCTTCGCGAGCATCTGCTCCCCTATCCCCTTTACCTCCTTCAGCTCGTCGACGGACTTGAACGGCCCGTTCTGCTCCCGGTACGCGACAATCGCCTTGGCCTTGACCTCACCGAGCCCTTTGATGTTAGCGAGCTCCGACGCTGAAGCGGTGTTGATGTTTACCGGCCCCGCGGCATCGGCCAAGGCAGCGAACCGATGACCGGCGATGAGAAGACAAACGATAAGTGAACCAGCAACTGCAATGCATCGAGAATGTGTCATCATAGCGACCTCCTTGCTAGGCGTCATTACACAGCATGTGGTCGAAACTACGCGGCGCAGATAACACATCTACTACGCCATATCACAACAGCATGCAAGTATTTATTGTATAGTAGTTGGGAGTTGGCCGGGCCTGAACCGGCCATCTCCGAGACCGCACCCGTCGCGACGATGAGCGCGGAGCGTGTTGCTAGCGGGCGCCCGCCTGCTCGATAAGTCCGCCGATGGTCGAATCGGGATGCACCGGTTCGACAAAGGCAATGGCGGTGACGGTGAGAATCATGTGGTCTGCGCCGTTCAGTTCATCTTTACGCTTCACCACAACGTAGCGCGGGTGCCCCGCTTCGGAGTCTGGTTCCTGGCGTACGGTGAAGACATCCCGCAAGACCGGATGGTCGGTGCCGAGGTGGGCGATCCGCCCATAGTACACAGCGCCGTTCTGCAGCACGACGGCCTGATAGGGTGTCGTGAGCAGCGGCCTGTGGAAGCGTCGGTGGTTCTGGTAGACGATGATCGCGAGCAGCGCCACGATCGCCAACCCGATTGCGGCACAAGCAGCTTCTTTCATGAAACCTCTCCTCGCTTGCGTATCGCGTCCTGAATGCGGGCTACCCGCCTTCGACAAAGATCGGCGACGACCAGGCGCGCTCTTCGATGGTCGCCAGGCAATCATCGCTCGCGGGTGTGCGGTAGTCACCGTAACACGGGCGCGGCTCGATGCAGCGGCCGGACTCGTCGTACTTGCAGCGCAGGTTGCCGGCGTTGACTGCAGGGCTGGGCTCTTCGATTGCACGCACGTAGTACACCGCGGGGCGGTGCGAGGCGACGAACTCCGGGTCTTCGAATTGCACGACGCACCCCGTAGCGCTGGGCTCGCACGGGAAGGTGCGCCACGTGTCTTCGATCAGCTGCGCGACCGGTTCGCCGGGTGAGGTTTGCGGGCGGATGCGCACGACCTCGATGCGGGTGATGCGCTTGCGCTCGTCGGAGGGGTTGTAGCACTCGCCTTTGCAGAGGTGCTGGAGCCGCGCCGGACTGAGTGCGTTGACGCTGTACTCCGGGCACCCCGCCTTCTGCTTGAACGCGCCGACGGCGCGCACCTCGAAGCGCGGCGTGCTCGTCATGCGCACGTCGCCGCCCATCGGCACGGTGGTCACGGTGCCGTCGGGACCCGGCGCGTTGAGCAGGTTGAACCAGAGCAGAACGCGATCGCCGCTGGTACCGTACACCTCCTTGCGCTTGAGCGCGTTCCACACCTCGTCGCGGCTGCGGCCATTGGAGTGCACAGCGACCAAGCCGCCGGTCATGAAGAACGACGCTTGGCGTTCCACTTCGAGTGCGTTGAAGCCGCGCGACGCCAGGTTGTTGATGTCGAGCACCATGGAGTGTGGCTCAGGGGGCGACTGCGGGCCGCGCAGGCGTTCACGCCACCTCGCATCGCGCGCTCCCGCGGCCTCCGTCGTGCCCAGACGGTCGAACTCCTTGTACCCGGTGCCAGGCCGCGCGCGATGGTTGTCGCTCGACGCGATGATCCCGAAGTGGAAGCGTCGCGGGTGCGCCGGGTCGTCGAAGTTGGAGATCGCCAGCGCGTACTGGGTCGAGCCGCCGGGGCGATAGTTGAACGACGGGATGAAGCAGTCCTTGCATTGTCCGGAATCCAACCAATCCTCCAGCTGGGCGCCCGGCACGGTCAGATGCCCGACGATGCCGAAGTTGGCGTAATTGTCACGCGCCTCCGCGGCGCGTTGCGCACACTGCGCGGCATCCAGACCCGCCCGGCGGCACCGCTCTTCAATGATCTCGCCGGCGCGCCAGCAGCTCGGCAAGTAGGTTTTGGTCGGCTCGGGACAGTGCGCCTTGCCTGCCGCGTCGAAGGTCACCTCGTGCCAGTCGCGATACTGCTCGGAGTTGCCGTGGCCCGACATGATCTCGATGAGGAACTGCTTGCGCGCGTCATCCATCCTTGCGGTGAGCTGCTTGTCCCAGGTGATGCCGGGCGGTGAGTACAAACCCCAGGTGTTGCCGTGCGGAATGACGATGCTGTCGAAGCCCCACTGGTCGAGCTTATCGAACAGCTCGCGCGGTGTGGCGGCGGACTCGTAGCAGTCTTTGGGAAGATCACGCGTGTTTACGCCCTGCGGACACAGCGGCACCGCACGCAACTCTTGCATGAACTCGACAAAGTTGAAGTACAGCTGCCGGTTTGGGAAATCGAGGAGGCCCAGCCACGGGGGCATACCGCCGACGGAGCTGCGCAGACCGTCGGTGGCGATACCGGCCGCGCCGATGACCCGCGCCGGCACCTTGTCGTCTTCGAGGTCGTGGAAGATGACGTTCTTGTGCCCGTAGTGGTCCGCGGGTGTCTGGCCGACCTGGCTCCACTCCCAGCCGAGGAACACGGCGACGTCGGGGTTTGCGGGATCGCCGGACACGGCGTTGCACTGGCGGATGCTCTCCCGCGTCTCCTGCCAGCGGCGCGGTGTGCTGGCCTCGGCGTGATCGTTGATCGACCAGAAGTCGAGCGCCGAGCAAAAGCGGGCGTAGTCACAGGCGTCGGCGAGCGGATGGACACCCTCGCCCTGCGCCATCGGCAGGCTCCAGAGGAAGGCGTCGGTGGAGAAGGTAGTGTGCACGTGCAGATCGCCGAAGAGGATCTGCTTCGGCTGCCCCACCGTCAGCGCCTTGGCAGCGACCGCCTCGGCTCGCGTCCGCGCCTCGACGACGTCTGCCGGGATGCGCGTCTTGGTGACCTCTCCGGGCCCCTCGTGGACGCCGTACAGGCGCAGCCAGACACCAGCGAGGTAGGCAGCAACGATCAGGATGATGACCAACAAACCTGCGAGGATCCGCCGTAGCGACATGCACTCCCTCCACGCCCGTCGCCATAGCACGGCTGGCGACGGCAGAGGAAGGAACTCGATCGAGCCGCCGTACCCTCACGGCGCCGGACGCGGGCTGGGGCAGGCCGTCTCCACTCTCGGTGAATCGCTCGTTCAGTGAAAGGCTGTCGTCGCGCATCCGCGGAGCGCATGGTCTACCGCAGCCACCAGCTCGTTGATCTCCACGTGTTTGCTGTCGTTCTGATCGAATGCGGGACAGGCTTTCAATTCGGTCTGGTCCAAGGCGATGGTCACGCCGAGCACCAGCTCGGTGATGGTGACGTCGTTGCTGCTGTCGCAGTCTCCGACGCAGATCGGTTTCGATTCCGAGGTTGGGGTCGGGCTTGGCGTTGCGATCCCAGTCGGCGACGCTGAAGGTGTTTCCGTGATCGTTGGGGATGGCGTAGTCGTCGTTGTCCCGGTTTCTGTCGGCGTGGTGGACGGTGTGCCGGTCGCGTCAGCGGTAGCCGAGGGCGTTGGGGTCTCGGTGGGAGGCGTGGTCCCGGTCGGTGTCAGCGTGAAGGTGGGGCTGGGGGCGCCGTCTGAGGTAGCAGTCGGTGTCGCCGTCAGCTCGGTCGGTGTCACGCTCGGCGGCGTTTCGGTTGTCGTAACGGTGTGAGTTGGCGACGGTGTCAGCGTTGCGCTGTCGGTCGGCGTCGGCGTGCCTGTGTTGGTGGGGGTGGCCGTAGACACAACGGTTGCGGTCACTGTGGTGGTCGCGGTCGCAGTGGCGGTACGCGTGAACGTGCGCGTCGAGGTTGCGGTCCTGGTCGGGCTCGCGGTGAGCGTTGGGGTCTGGGTTGGCGTACGCGTTCGCGTCTGTGTTGGGGTGCGGCTTGGTGTCGGGCTGCTCGACGGCGTACGCGTTGGCGTGCGGGTTCGCGTCGGTGTACGGGTGGGCGTCTTTGTTGGCGTCGGCGTGCGGCTGGCTGTCCGCGTGGGAGGGTCCTCTGCTGGCACGACACACGCACGCAATTGGCAGACAGTGCCGTTCGGACAATCCGTGTCGCCATCACACTCGGCGGGCGCGGGAGGAAGGCAATTGACCAGGATTATGCAACCGACGCACGTCCCGTCAGCCTTGCAGTGCTCATCGGTCGTGAACGGATTGAAGTCATCGCACTTCGCCCCGGCGTTCACCGTGTTGACGCACCGGTTTTGGCTTTCGCTGCAGCTGTCGATCGTACATTGATTGAAGTCGTCGCAGCTGCGTGGTGTGTGCACGCAGTTGAAGAAGGAGCACGTATCCACCGTACAGAACTTGTCGTCGCCGCAGTCGCTGTCGAAGAAGCACGCCTGGGCGGGGGCGTGGGCGAGCATGCACGCCACGGCGAGTAGCGTGATCCGCAGCCAGGCGCGTGCAGCTCTCCGCGCCGGCTGGAGCACCGCCAAGGATGAGCCCGTTGAAAAGTGCCCTGGCGCGCGGAAGCGGCGCTCCCGCCCACGCGCCGGCTTCGGCCTTGCAATCGTGAAAGCGCTTTTCATGCGCGCAGCGGCTCGTTGATATCCCTGCCCCGGAAATCGGGAGCCCCCTAGGATTCTCAACGGCGCGAGCTATAGGGCGGGTCGAACCCGGCTGTCAAGCGCTATTGCGAGGGCGTTCCGGAATGTTCGATGGTCGCTCACTCCGGAAACACGATGTCGCCGGTGTCAGCATCCTCCATCGACTCGAGGATCGCGGGGTCGTCCCAGATCGGAATGCCTTCGCGGGCGTACAGCTCGCGTGAGCGTTCGGTGACGGCGCCGACGCGCACCAGCGCCGGCATCATCAGATCGCGGAACGAGTGCAGCCGTCCGGGCGGCAGCTTGATCTTGATGCCGGCGGCGCCCGCTTCTTTGAGCGCCTCGACGAAGTCCTTCAGCTCGATGCCACTGTGTTCCAGCACTTTCAGGAACCCGGGGTCCGCCTTGCGCGGCCCGTTGCCGTCGACGCCGCCTTGCGCGTCGACCATGCCTTTGACCGCTGCGAAGGCGAACTGCGCGACGTCCTCGCGCTCGTCCGGGTGCATGTCGGCGAGGGTCTCGCGCAGGTAGACGTTCCCGAAGGCGACGTGGCGCGACTCGTCGCGCAGCACGTTCTCCGTCAACGTGCGCAGCAGCGGGCAGGCCGTATCACGGCGCATGTTGTGGAAAGCGGCCAGCGCCAATCCTTCGACCACCATGTTCATGCCGACCATGATCTTGGCGTAGTGGTCGGCCGACAGCGTCGCGTCGATCAGTTCCTTGAGCCAGGGTGAGATCGGGTACACGAGGGCGAGCTTCTTCACGTAGCGGTTGTACACCTCGACGTGGCGCGCTTCGTCCATGGCCTGCGTCGCACAGTAGAGCTTGGCGTCGTAGTCGGGTACGGCGTGCGTGAGTGCCGACGCCGTCATCAACGCACCTTGCTCGCCGTGCAGGAACTGCGACAGCAGTTGCGCGGTCGCGTGCGCCGCGAAGATCTCGCGCTGCGTCTGCGACAGGCGCTTGAAGAACGGCATGCGCAGAAAGAAGTTGCGTTGCTCGTCGATGATCGGCTTCGACGGATCGATCTCGATGCTCCAATCGAGCTGCTGCTCGGCGTCCCACTGTGCCTGCTTCGCCTTGCGGTAGAGGTTCTCGAGCTTCTCCTGCGAGATCTCGTAGGCGAACTGCCAGCAGATCTCCATCGGTGACTTGTAGGCGTCGGGCGGCGCGGCCTCGCTGTTCGCCGTTGCGGCGCGTGTCTCACTCATGTCGATCCTTCCTCGGGTCGACGGCACGGCGCCGATCGATCCGCCGAAGCTGCAGGGATGTATGAGTCTTCGCATCTTCGCGGCGCCCTTGCAACGCCGCACGCTCAGTAGCGCTGCATCACTTGCTCGGCGAACTCCTTGAAGACGGTGCGCGCCGCTGCCATCGGTGGCAGCAGACCGATCTCGTGGAGGCCCGCCTGTTCGGCGGTACGGATGCGCTCGATGAGTTCGGCTGGTTCGCCGACGAGAACGCTGGCGCGGATCGTCTGCTCGTTCACGAAGCGCCGCTCCTCCGGCATCATGAACGTGCAGTGGCCGTTGTGCACTTGCAGATAGCGCTTCGCGGCCGCGATCGGCATCTGCTCGACGTAGGCGCAGTACTCTTCCCACACGCCCTCGAAGCCGCGCGGGATCGCTGCTTCGCTGTGGGTCAGCTGGTAGGTTTCGTAGGCGAAGTGGAGGCCCGCCGTCACCTGCGAGCCGCACTGCTCGACGACACGGTCGGAGTCGACCCGTTCTCCTGGCTGCAGTACTACGGCAGCGGCGAGCGCGGCGGTGTGAAAGCCGTCCGGCAGCGTGCGCCCAGCTTTCGCGGCGCCGGCGCGGATGGCGGCCATGTGTTGGGCAAGCACGCGTGGATGCTCGTTGCCCATCGAGACCAGGCCGTCGCCGTGCTCGCCGACGACTGCCAAGGCGCGGGGCGCGTTGGCCGCCACGTAGATCGGGATCGGGTGCTCGATGTCGATGAACTCGAGATCGCGATGCAGGAAGCGGATCGCACGGGTCACGCCGTGCAGCGTGTACTCAACCTCCTCGCCGGCAAGCAGCCGCCGCACGACGCGCAGGTACTCCCGGAAGTCGCGGACCTTCATCGGGTCCATTCCCATCACACGCATCGCGGTGTGACCGGTGCCGATGCCGAGAAAGGTCCGTCCGGGCGCCAGGCGGTTGATCGACGCGATCGAGTGGGCCGTCACCGGCGCGATGCGCGTCCCGGGAATGGCGACGCCGGTCCCGAGCTTGATGCGCGTGGTGTTGGCGGCGGCCAGCGCCAGGGTGGCGTAGCAGTCGGACCAGATCATCTGCGAGTCCGGCACCCAGGCGCGGTCGTAGCCGAGTGCTTCGGCATACTGGATGAGTTGCCAGTCATCGATCTTGGTGGCGACGAAGATTCCGAATTCCATCAGGACCTCCCCTGCCATATAGACTGCTGCATTTCGTCCCGGAAGCCAACGCATCGAGGTAGGTGTGCGACCCTGAAGAGGCGAGGATTCGGTAGCAGGTCGCTCTTGGCGATTCGGTGCACCGGTGCAGGGATAGGTGGCCTGCCGTCCCACCCGCCGTGTGGTGTATGGTGCCGCAGCCATGACGCCTGTCCTTCGTTCCGCCGTGTTCCTGCTGCTCCTTTTCGGCGCCGTCGCCGCCGTGCACGCGAGCACCGGGACCCCTCTCGTCATCCTGCTTGCGGCGCTGCTACCCGCCCTCGCCTACGCCGCGCTGTTCACGTGGATCGCCCGTCGCCTCCAGTGTCGAGTGCACGTGCTGGAAGCGATCTTCGTTGGTGGCGCTGTGATCGCCGCGGGGCTGTCGGTGATCGCGAGTGACTTGCTGCACGTCTGGTTCACCGCACAGCTTGGCGAACAGGCGGTGCACGACCTGACTCCCGCATTCGGCGCGCCCGTGGTCGAGGAAGCGTCCAAGGCGCTCGCGCTACTCCTTGTCACCTCTCTGCGCGGCCGGCCCTCGTCCGTAGTCGACGGCATCCTCTGTGGTGCCTGTGTCGGTATCGGCTTCGCGATGATCGAGAACGTCGGCTACTTCACGCTCGCAGTCGTGCAGGGTGGACCGTTGGGTCTCGTCCGCAGCGTGTACTTGCGTGGTCTGGTTGAGGGTCTCAATCACGCCTCGTTCACGGGCGCCGTCGGCGCGGGATTGGCATTTGCTCGCGGCGCCACGTCGGTGCGCGCCCGCATTGGCGCACCCGTCGCCGGCTTTGCCGCTGCAGTCCTCCAGCACGTCATCTGGAACTTGGTGGCATCGAATGCGGTGATGGACGTGCTCTGCGACCCGCCGATTGCCGGCGGCTCCTGTCGTGGCGCTCCGACACCATTGGCGCTGTTCGCGACCGTGCCGTTGATCGTGACGCTCGCCATCGGCCCCGGCGTGAGCGCCCTCCTGGTCGTCGCCGTGCGGACGTCTCGGGGCGCACGACGCAACGCTGTGGTCGGAGCACGTGAACGGAGAACGCCTGGTCACTTTGATGCGCAATGACCTCTGAACCCGTTCGCACTGACATCGCGAACGGCGAGGAGGTGGTAGTGAGCGACGAGTCGGGAAGAAACGACACCCCGTCGTCAGCCGCGCTGATCAAAGCGCCACAACCCTGCGGCGCGTGCGTACGCGACGACGCGATCGACCTCACCCGCCGCCGGCCGGCGACACAGCTCCGGATACTTCCCTTCCTCGACGGAACCGGCCGGACGGTACTGGTCCATGATGTTGACGTACGTGTCCGGCGAGAGGTCGTGCGCCAGGAAGCGCATGATGTGTCGCGCATCATCGACGGCGCCCGGCATGACGAGGTGGCGCACCAGGACGCCACGGACGGCCAGCCCGTGCGGATCGAAAACGAGCGGGCCCACCTGGCGGTGCATTCCGCGGATGGTCCGCCGCGCAACGCCCGGATAGTCCTCTGCCTTGAGATAGCGGCGCGCCAGCTGGGGGTCCCAGTACTTGAAGTCGGGCATGTAGATGTCCACCACCCCATCGAGCAACTCGAGGCTGCGCAGCGAGTCGTAGGCGCTGGTGTTGTAGACCAGAGGCAACCGCAGCCCGGCTTGGACAGCGAGCAGCACGGCCTCGAGGAGCTGCGGCACTACATGCTCGGGTGTGACGAAGTTGATGTTGTGGCAGCCGCGCCGCTGCAGATCGAGCATGACCGCGGCCAGCTCGTCCGGCCGGACCTCGCGGCCTTCACCGGCCTGGCTCACGTCCCAGTTCTGGCAGAAGACGCAGCGCAGATTGCAGAACGAGAAGAAGATCGTACCCGATCCCTTCCAGCCGCGCAGGCAGTCCTCCTCGCCGAAGTGGGGAAAGGCGGAGGCGACGCGCGCGTAGCGCCCGGTGAAGCAGCTCGTGCCCTTCGGGACGTGCGCCGGCACGGCGCGCCTCGGGGCCTCGCCGGGCACGCGCTGTGGTTCGCTGAACGGGCGCTGACCGTCGTCCGCAGGCACCGCGTGCAAGCGATCGACGCGGCAGTCACGCGGGCAGACGCGGCAGCCCTCGAGTTCCGCGAGCGCCTGTTGCACGCGGAGCTGCAGTTCCCCGGAGTGCAGCAGCCGCAAGTATCCCGGCTCAGGCCGCTTGGCAACGACGAAGCCGCGTGCGGAACCGATCAGCTGCAGCTCATCAGTCTGAGGATGTGACACCAAGCCCAAGATTCTCGATCTCCGCACGGTCCCGAGAGGTGACCGGTCGGCACGCCGCTCAAACCATACCTATCATCGCCGGTTCTATTGCGGCCCTGCCTCTTTCGCAAGTCGATAGACATTCCGTTACACTCACTCGGGATGTCGCGCAGCGCATGACGAACCGAGCGAACGATTGGCTGGCGCAGGCTGAGCGAGCACTACGGTCCGATTCAGAGCAGCGAGGCCATCCGTTATGCCGGTGAGATCCTTACGTTCGTCCGTACTCAAATGGCCTGAGCGTGAGACGGTACTCACGGCGGCGCGCCGCTGGGCCAGCGAGCAGGCGCGCCGACACCCGGAGCTCGTGGCGCTCGGCTGCTACGGCTCGTACGCGCGGGGGGATTGGGGCGTCGGCAGCGACCTCGACGTCGTTGCGATCGTCGAGCACTGCGATGCGCCGTTCGAGCGGCACGCCCTGAGTTGGGACCTCGACGCGCTGCCAGTTCCCACAGAAATCCTCGTCTACACGCGCGAGGAGTGGGAGCGCATCGTGCGCGGGAGCCGGCGGTTTGGGCGCATGTTGCGCGACGAGACGATGTGGCTGTGGGTGCGGGCTGGCGCGAAAGAGTTGTGTCGGGTGCCTTCGGCGACAACTGGGTGATGGACTCGTGGATCGACCGCTACGTCGGGGAATGGAAGGATGCGGCAGGTAACTGCCTGAGCATCCGGAAGATCACCGACGAGACCGCATGCGTCACGTTTCTGGCCGCGCCGCGGCGAGCACCGATCGCTCGCCCGTGGTGCCACGGTCGCCTCTCGGTTGATATGCCGGCGCGCTACTACCGCGCGGACGGCCCAGAGCTGATCGTCGAGCTTTTGGAGGAGGGTAAGGGCTTCACCCTGGAACTGTGCTATGAGGCTGACTACGCACTGCGGGACGGCTCGATTGAGGCGCTGACGGTGGGGCTGGGGCGCCATGAGGGAGACACGTTCTTGGACCAGTACTGTCGGCTTCTGGGTCCCTTGCAGCACTTCACCAGAGCCGAATCAGCCGCTGCAGGAAGGCGTGCGCCGTGAGAGCGTTAGCCCGCAGATTTCTGCGGCATAACACGTCGAGACTATGCTCGATGATGGGG
>Ga0335082_10008794_pt1 | contig 10978 bp, 35 predicted proteins | sample Lox_Sample_41_FD_206718 | JGI IMG/M metagenome (GOLD analysis project Ga0335082, IMG submission 206718) | Soil microbial communities from Loxahatchee National Wildlife Refuge, Florida, United States - Lox_Sample_4.1 | ecosystem: Environmental > Terrestrial > Soil > Wetlands | place: USA... | reverse complement strand
GATCTCCTCGGCCGAGCGGCGGGGGAGGCGAGCCTTGGAGGCGGTTTTGCGTGGGGACGACTTGCCGCCGGTCAGGTCGCCGAGCGACAGGCTGGACAGCGTCTCGGCCAGCTCGTCAGCGGCCTCTTCGAGAATCGGTCGGATGGCCTCGGCGATCTTGTCGGCGAGAAGGTCCGGGAGGGCTTGCAACGTTTCCTTGATGTTCATGATCTTTCTCCGTGGGATGTTGAATCAGTCTCTTCCTGCGTCTGTGGTGAAGCGTCTGCGGTACTCGCCGCTGAGCACGTCGAGCTGGATCTCCAGGTTGACGATGTGCTCCTGAGTGGCCCACAACCGTTCCTCGGCGACATGCTGCTCTCTTCGAAGGCACTCGATGCCTGGATCGGTGTAGTAGGTGAAGCTGGTATCAGCGCCGGCGTCGTAGGACGGCATCGGATCGCTGGCCGTATCGAGCATCGTCACCGTGAACGCGCCGGCGACGAATCCTCCCAGGATCCCGAGGACGATGGGTGCGTAGCTCGCCACGTCATGCCCGCGCAGCGGGCACGACGACGGCGTACTCGACGCCCTCGTACCCGCTGATGTCGTCGGCATGCGACTGCGCGACCGCTTCGGTAGGGTACGACTCGGTCGTCTTCTCCTCCCCGGTCGAACCGTTGACGCCGCTCGTGATCTTGTACTTCACGACGAACTTCAGATCGGTTTGCATGCACATGCGATGACATCTCCGTGCTTCGGACAGTGGTAGGTCGTCATGCCGCCGAAGCCGACTTCGCCGATGCGGGACGGACGGAAGGTGGGGTCGCCTTGCGCGAGGAGCGAGCTACCGAGGCTGGTCATCACGTACCCGCCGACCTGGCCCTTGGCGTAGTCGATCACGCCCTTCCGCATGAGCCGACCGAGCGCCTGGGAGGTACGCCGCGACTCTGTCCCTCTGTCGCGAGGTCCCCACGGGTTCTCGTCGCGCATGATGCGTCCGGCGACCTCGCGTTCCAGCTCGGTCAGCTCAAGGGCGCTGTCGCCGACGATCTCGAAGTCCAGCGGACTCCGATGCGAGACGAGAACCGTTCGGCCGTCGTCCGCCTCGAAGCTGCATCGAACCACACCCTCCTTGCAGAAGGTGCCCAGGGTCCCTACGTCGAACTTCTCGCCGCCCTTCGTTGTGATCGGGACGAGGAGGCGAACCCGTTTGCCGTCGAGCTGCTTGGCGCCCTTCATCGGTCACCTTCTCTTTCCAGACACGCGCTCCAGCACGCATCCTCCTTGCCGAACAGCTCCCGGAACGCGTCCTGGCACATCGGGTCGTGGTCGCCGACTCGGCGACATGTCTGCCGTGCCTCCTCGGCCTCTTCCTCGTGCGCTTCGTTGTAGACGCACGCCTTCTTGCACGGAGGCAGCCAGCTGTCCCGGGCGCGCTCCTGCCAGGACGGCACCGGCCCTTCGAGCGGCCGCGCGACGGCGGCGTGGGCGTACCCCTTCGGCAGCTCGTGGGCGAGAATCTCCAGTCCCGGGTCGCGGCCGGTGTCGACCTGCCTCTCGGCGTCGAGGACGAGCGCTTCGTGCTGACAGTCTTCACTACACTCCCGCGAGTGGAGATCCGACGCCACCGTACCGACGATGACGCCGAGAACGATCGTCGCGCACACTACGACTGCAACGCGGAGGACGGCGAACGTCACGATCGAAGCCCGGCTCATGTCTCTCGCTTCTCCCAGACTGGCTGCGTGTTCATCAGCAGGTCCTTCACCACGGTTGCGAGCGCCGACACGGCCTCGTTCATGCGATCGTTCGGGCACCCGCCCAGGAGAGCCTCCACGCGCTCGATCTGGTCGAGCAGGTCGCGACCCTTCTCGGTCAGCGTGTTCACGGTCGTCATGTCAGGCCCCGACCTTTCCTCCGATGAGGACAGCCCAGCGAACGTGTGCTGCTGTTGAAGTAGCGTTTGCACGTCATGCAGAGGGTGTCTCGGCTATCGGCGACGAAGAGAAGCAAAGCCACAGCCACGACGGCCGCAGCGCCGACACCGACTCCGATGATGAAGACGATCATGATTCCGCCATGTACTTGCTGACGTCTTCATACAGCCGGTTCATCGACTTCGCATCTTCGTCGCCGAACAGGTTCGTGCGCGGCAGTCGTCCGCTTGAATGGGCCTCACTCGTCGAACGCAAGAACAGCTCTGCCGCCTTCCTAGTCACTGGGCCGTCGAGCCCGTCTGGGTCGATTCGATGCGCGAAGGTGACACTGTCCTGTTCGAACAGAATGCACACGAACCGCGCGTACTTCGGCGAAGTCCGCCACGCTTCGAGGTCAATTTGCATCCGTTCCAGGTCTTCGGACCAGCTGGCGGGCTTCATGGCGCTACGCGTACCTCCCGCTCGGGTTGACGGCGTCTCGCACGACTGCCACTTCCTTTTGCACTTCCTCCCACGACTTGTGGCCCGGCTCCTCCCAGCGAGAGCAGATCCGGTGCTGCATGTTGAGCCCGGCTCCACGGAACTCCACCGTTCGTCCGGCGCACTCGGGGCAAACGGGAAGCAGGACGAGCTTCTTGCAGAACGAATGCGTCCCCACATGCTCCGCACATCGCGCTCCGTGCTCGGGACACACGGCGGCGACCTGCTCGCTCCGGCAGACGGCGCAGTGCGCCGGCTCTCGGTAGCCACACAGGCGGCACTCAGGTCGCCAGCCGCGCGCCGAGCTGGTGAAGCCCTGGCACTTCGGGCAGAGGAAGCCGTGGAGGACGTAGCTCACCAGTAAAGCTCCCAGCCGTCCATGGCGAACACGATCGAGAGCATGAACCACATCGTCCCGACGAACAGCGCAACCGCGAGCATCGTCAAGTCCGTGGCGTCCATGACGCATTGAAGGTCGTCCCAGCGGTTTCTCATGCGTCCTTTGGTCTCCGTCGAAGGATCTCCGGCACGATAGGCGCTGTACGTTCGTGCTTCTCGATGAGAGCCGCCATGTGTTCAGCGCAAAGCGCCGCCCTCAAAGCTTCGTCGTTGAACTGGATTACGAACGCGATGCCGGCGAGGAACGCGATGTCGGCGTCCATGTTCTCGGCGAGGCACTGGCAGGCGAAGCACTTCGTCATGGATCACCAAGGTGGAGCTGTCGTCCCGGCCACTCCCCACAGAACCGCGTCGAACTTGTGGGGCTCGGCGCTTGTGTTACGCGCCGTCAACCGCGCCGGAGTGTTCGGCAGGAACCTGCCGCCTACCCATGAAGTCTTTGCGATAGCGAGCCAGCCCGCCCACGCCTCGTCTGTGAAGCGTTTGCAGCGACGTCCCATCTCCCAGTCGAGCTGGCATTCGGGGTGGTCCGTACACGGCACAGGGAGCGGAGGGAAGTATGTTGCGGCGATGGGTCCCGAGATCGCTCGAATACGTTGCGCGAAGTCCAGACTCTCGACGTCGAAGTAGGGCGCGCACGACGGCTCCACCACGAGGCGAGACGGCTCGAACGGTTCCGTCAAGATTAGCTCTACCAGGCACACGGCGTTCGGCTCGCATGCCTCTTCGCTACGGAAGTGGAGATGGGCGGTGCGCTTCACGGTTTCGTCGGCTCCTTGTGCCACTGACGGAAGAGCGTGAGCTTCTTCTCCGCCCGCTCGACGATCTCCAGAAGCTCGTCAGGCGTCATGTTCTCCGACTGGAAGAAGATGAGCGCAGCCGAGAGATCACCCAACTCCTCGACGAGCCTCTTTCTCAGGTCTCCGTCCCAGTGCTTGGTCTCGCCGGCGACCGCGATGAGCTTGCCGAGCACCTGCTGAAGCTCGCCCATCTCCTCGATGACCTTCGAGGTGCCCGGCCAGACCTTGCTGCCGATCGAGAAGTCGCCGCTGCTCATCTGAACCTCCTTAGAAGCGGGCCCGTCAGCCACCCCAGCATGAAGGAGACGACCGCGACGGCAACGCCCCACCACCAGCGAGGCCAAGAGGCGTACGCCAGCATGACCGAACCGATCACGAAGAGCGCGGAGCGCGAAGGTCCAAGGTGTGAGCCGTTCATCGCTTCGGCTCCAGCGGCGGAAGCTTCTGCATGGCACGATGGAACTCGCGGATGTCGGACGCCCAGGTCGGCTCGTCGTCCGGATGCGGCAAGAGGTGCTGGATGTCCCACGCCGCATGCGCGATGCGGAGGAGATCGGCTTCCGAGTAGGTGATGCTCGGCGGGATGCCGCGGATGAAGGGGTCGTCGGGCATGACCTATTTGGGCTCCACGTCGATGTTCTTCGGATTGAGCGCGCACGTCGTCTTGACGTGGCCCTGCACCTTGCAGAGCGAGCACGTCTTCTTTCGTCGCGGCCGCACGGTGTACTCGGTGAGGAGGACCGGATACGGGGTCGCTACCTCTGGAGCCGAAATCGCATCCTCTACCTCAGACAGGCAGGACGGGAGCCCCGACCCGAGCCATGCTCGCTCGGTGCGGTCGAGCCATTCGGTCCAGTCCCGGTTCTCTTCCGCCTCTTGCGAGCCTGGGATGCACCTGGCCATCTCGAAGACCTTGCGCAGCGCGGCTTCGGTTCGACCGGAGGGCGGACGCTCCTCCCACCAATATTTGTCTCGCGGGGCGGCGTTCACAGCTTCCTCAGCTCCGCAACGATCTGCTTGCCAAGCCGCTGATCGTGTCGCGCGTAGTCCGCCTCCCAGCCCCGCGCGTGCTCGTCGGGACCGGGACACATGCGCTCGACGATGGCGATGGCTTCCTTCTTGTACTCGACCACGCGCCCATCGCGTCCGATGACCGTGACGAGCGGGCCTTCGTCGAAGTTGTCTTCGACGATCTTTGCGAGGAGCTTGAGCATCTCGATCGGCTTGGCGATCGTCGCCACGAGCGACGGGCGCCCCTGTCCAGCGCCGCACTCGGCCGCGAGCTGCCGAAGGAGCGCGGCAGCAGCGGCAACGCCTCGCTTCTCGGCGCGATGGAGGTCCTCCTCGATGTTGCTGGCGACGTCCTCAGCCGGGAGGCGAGTCGAGGTGAGGTCCTCGACATGTTCGCGGGCGATCCGCTCGTGCGATGTGGACGTGACCGAGCCCTGGGTGGCGTAGATCGCGGTGGCGGCGATCGCGACACTGCCATGGCGCCCGTTGAGCATCGCCTCCAGCTCATGCTCCGGCCAGGCCTCCCAGCGCTCGGCGCCACGTAGGAACCACACGCGAGGACCCAGCTCGGCGCGCATCTGTTCGGGGAGCTTCGTGTAGCCATCGGGTGTGACCAGGCTCTGCTCGGGGGCCTTGCTGCGTGCGACGTTCATCGTTTCGATTTCGGCTGCATTCAGCGCCGTCAGAGCGATCTCCCTCTCGGTCGGCGTCGCGTAGTCCTCGTGCGAGACGGCGACATCGCCGCGCACGATCCGTTCGAGAGCTTCGCGGTAGATGGTCTCGGCGCTCATGGTTTGCACCATACGCTCGCGTACCGGATTGTCAACCAACACTTGACGCGATACCGGCGCCGGTTCATCATGCGGACATGGCGAAGAAATCGACGAACGGTAGCAAGAGTCAGTTCCAGATCCGTCTCGACGGCGACGCGGAGGCTCGCATCAACAAGTACCGGGAGAGTCTCGAAAAGAACACGGACCTGGAGGTGACCTTCGCGTCCGCCACGCGCGCGCTCATCATGAAGGGGCTGGAGGCTGTGAAGTTCTGATGGGCGTCGCAACCGAACAGTGGACCTACTGGTTCACTTTCATCGACGGGATCAGGAGCGAGACTCAGGCGGACGCGCGGATCCTCAAGTGTTCGCCCGGCATGTCGACCGTAACCATCGCCGAGCAAGCGACGCTCGCGGCCATCGAAACCGATCCGGGATTCTCTGTCGAGTACGAGGAGGTGACGATCGCCGTTCGGTCCCCTCTCGGTGAGGTCCAGTTCTTCGACGTCGACATCGAGCGGTCCATCAACGTGACCGCGACCCCCGCGAAGGCGCCATGAGCGACGACTTCTGCCTTACCTGTGGCGGCACTCCTCATGTCTCCGGCCTGCCGTGCGTCTGCGGCGGCCTCGGGACTCGCGACGCCGAGACGGACGGCCTGCGTCGGTACGCGTTCGAGCTGGAGCGCGCGATCGGAACGGCTCGGCCGGCGCTCAAGTGGATCAAAAACCACGCCCCGAGCCCCGACCCGCATGCGCTCGCCGGACACGCGGGCGTAGGACTGGACGCTCTCGCGAAGGTCTCGGGGAAGCTCTATCAGCGTGGCGCCGGCCGGTTCATGCGCTTGCTTCGCCAGTACAAGCCGGGCCAGCGGGTACGCGCCGTCGAGACCATCATCTACGGGACCGGCGAGGAGGTCCCGGAGGGGACGCACGGCAACATCCAGCAGACAAACGTGTACGGCTGCACGCCGCTCGTAACCGTTGCGTGGGACGGGCTGGCATCGGTCACGCAGCCGTGCTCGGTGGAGAACTTGGAGCCGGTGCCGTGAGAGTCGGCGACGTCATGCAGCTGCTCACGCCAGGGGCGCGGTTTCAGTGCCGCGGGTGCGACCGATGGCTCATGACGAGCGAGGCGAAGAGGGTCGACGATTGCGGCGCAGGATGCTGCGACGATTACGAGTGTCCGCACTGCGGACATGTCACGAGGGTCGAATGGCCGGATTGAAGCTGACGGAGTCCACGCTGCGTAAGGAGCTGATGACGCAGTTCAAGGCAGAGATGAAGGCGGCGAAGAACTGTCTTGGGCGGGCGAGGAGCGCCGAGGAGCTGGAACGCGCGATCGAAGAGACAGACCGTGCGCTCTATCACCTGCACGCTGCTCGCGTCGTCCGTGAGATGTCGAGCTTCCTTGAGGTTCGGTTCCCGCAATGAACTGGACCGTAGTTGCGGGCCTCCTCTTCGGCATCGTCGTCGGGGTTGTCGTGCTCGTCGCCATCACCTTCATCGGAACCGACAGTATTATGAAGGAGATTCGCGAGAAGGGAGAGGCTGAGCGCAAGAGGCGCGAGGAGTGGACCCGCAAGAGGCGCGAGGGCGAAGAGGCGGCGGCGGAAGCGCTCAGGAAGAGCAAGGAGAAGCCGTGAGACACGAGTACCGCACCTGCGAGGATCAGGACGACGCCGCCGGGATGGCGGAGACCATCCTGCGCGAGTTGGGCTACGACCCTCAGCGTGGACCGAACAGTCGGCCCGTGAACGAGGCGATGAGCGTCACCATGATGCTGAACGTCGCGAGGAACGCGGAACGGATCGCGCGGTGGGCGCGGGCGGAAGCCAAGAGGGTGCGATGAGCGACGACTTCGACGTGCAAGATATGGAACACCTCAAGTCGATAGAGCACGCGCCCTTCTACCCGATCGGGCAGCTCTACAGGAGCGTGATGGAAGGACTCGTGGAGCGAGGTCTTGCTAAGCGTGTCCAGTTCGACGGATACGTGATCAGCGAGCGCGGCGCGAAAGTCCTTGCCGTGCACCGCAACGCCGTCATCCTCGGGCTCGATCCGGTGGTTTGCGATGGCGTCTACCCGCGCACCAGCGATGGTCGATGCCAGGGCTGCGGCACCACCGACGAGATACACCCAACACGATCCCCCCGATGACCCTTTCCATCCAGCGCGCTTCTTCTCCAACGTGATTCATCCGATGACGCTCCCCCTCTTCCCATCCCCGCCGCCCATCGAGCGGCCGCATACCTGCCACGCGCGCGGTTGCCGCGAGCCGGTGCCGCCGGAGATGCTGATGTGCCTTGCGCACTGGAGGATGGTGCCACGTCTCATCCAGCGCGCCGTGTGGGCCAACTACCGGCACGGTCAATGCGAGGACAAGAATCCTAGCTGGGCATGGCATCAGGCCGCCGACGCTGCCATAGGGTTCGTCGCGCGCTCTGAAGGGTTCATGCTGAGACCGGCCGAGATGGAAGCGATGGAGGCGTTCGGATGCCGGTGATCACGCGAAAGGAATGTGTGCCGTCAGTAGGAGTTCGACCGGACGGTCGCGTCATCGTCTGCTTGGATCAAGAGGGTACCTCCCTCGACATGCCTTCGGCGTTGGCGCGTTGGCTTGCTGCCGAGCTGGTTGCCGCCGCAGACCGAGTTGACAAGCAGGAGCAGGAGACGAAGGAGCCATGAGCGACGAGAACGGTTGGGGCTTCATGGGGACGCTTCTAGGGCTCGCCGTGTTCGCGGTCGCCTTGCTCGTCTACCTCGTAGAGGCGAACGAATGCTCGAAGACGGGAGGCGTCTTCGTGCAGGACGCGTTCTGGTACTCGTGCGTGGAGCCGCACCGATGAAGGAGAGTCTGTCGTGATTCTGATCGGTCTCATCGGGCTCCTGATCGGATTCGCCATCGGTCTCCACGCCGGCGTCGCATGGGCGAGCCGATGGATTGACCATCGCTGGTACTGCGGTCGTCAGCATCCGGCGGCCCTCCCATGCGAACCGAACAGAGGATGGACGGAGACCTGGAAGCGAACGGAGGAGCGGCTCAACCGAGCTGAGGAGCTGGAGACAGAGGCGAAGCGGCTCAGGAGGTCATCGTGAAGCGTCTGGTGGCTCGAATCCTGGTCGAAGTGCACCTCATATGGATCCTCCTCGTGATCGTCGTCAGGATGCTGCGCGGCCGCGAGATAGACCAGGCGCTCATGAAGCACCGGCGCGTCTGCCACTATCAGTTCCCTGAAGGTACCGCTCCGGTCGTGATGGTCAGAGCCTGGAAGTACCTGGCGGGGATCGAGTGCGAGTGCGGACGCATCTTCTATCGACAGAAGGGTTGGTTGCCGCCGACAGGTCCGTGGGAACCCGTGAGAAGACCCGAGTACGTGGTACAGGTCATTCCGATCCGTTGCACGGCATGCAACCAGCCGCTCGTAGACGGTGACATGGTGGTCGCCGACAGTGACGGTCAACCCGCACACCTGTCATGTCCGCCCGCCAGGGAGGCCTCCCATGGTTGACCAGCTCGTTGTCCACGACGTCGATCCCCGCGTCCTGAGATCGATCTTCCCGGCCCCAGGCCGCAACGACCCATGCCATTGCGGCAGCGGGGAGAAGTACAAGCGGTGTTGCATGGAGGCCGATCAAGAGGACTGTCGCACCGTGAACGAGATGATGAAGGAGGCCGTCGCCCTGGCCGCAACGCTTCCGCGGTCTCCTCTCTACCCGGAGTTCAATCCGTTGCCATGAAGGGCGAAAACCTGCACACCGATCGGATCGGCCGCACGGAGCTGATCGCGCTCCTGAAGGAGTCGCGCGAGGCGTTGCACGCCATCTTGGCGCGCATCGAGAAGGACCCGCACGACGATTCCGGCACCGTTGGAGAGTGCATCGACGACATCGAGTACATCGCGAAGAGGACGCTGGGGATTCCGACGGAGGAGCCGGAATGATTCGCGGTGCCGCAACCGTGCTACGAGCATTGCTGCTGTTGGAGCGAACCCGTAAGCGCGACGTGCTTCGAGCGCGAGGTCGTTCGCCGAAGATTCACGACTCGTGCTTCTGCGCCTGTTGCGGTCAAGGACAGCGGCTCGGAAGCAGTCACTTTGGACGTTGCCACGTCAACGAAGCGCTCAACGCGCTCGGGCGGCGTACGTCGCATAGTCGTGACGCCGCACGCCGGATGCTTGGCATCACCGAAGAGGATGAGTGGCTACTCGGACCGCCGAAGCCAGGACAGGTGGTGAATACACCATGATTAGCAGATTTCGTCTGACGGGCGATAATATCCTCATCTTCGTCATTCTCGTTCTGGCCGTAGAGTTGCTGATCTTGAAATGGGTTTTGCCGTACGGGCTGGACACAACAACCGAAGAAATGATGAGAAGATGAAGACGAGAAAGACGTGCCTCATCTGCTCCGCCCCCGTCACGCTCATGCGCATGCGCGGCCGCGCAGGAACGAACGTGATCTTCAAGAATTGGCGTGTGGCTCTGGTCAATCCGGATGCCGCCTCCGCGTTGTGCGACGCGCACTTCCTGACATGGATCTCGTCGCCACACGCCCAGGCGTTTCTCTACATGGGCACTGGCGTCGAGCGCGTGGGTCTCACCCGACGCGGATTCGAGCGCGTGGCTCGGCTCGTAGGAATGCGACCGCGTGCCCTCAAGAAACGTTTGGTGCGGGCGCGTCCCAAGAAGAAACTGCGTCAACACGACTGGGCAATTCGGCAGGCGTGGTTCGACAACAACCCGTGGCTCGCGCTTGTGTTGGGATGCAGCGGCATCCTAGTGTCGGTAGTGCACGGGCTCGCGCTCACGCGGAGGGCCGCGTAGATGCCTGGCCCCCTCGCGCTTCTCATGGCCGTCTCGGGCGGCTTCTTCGGCACCGCGCTCGCGTTGACCGGGTTCTACTTTGTCGTGCGAACAGTGATCGTTCGCGCGTTCGCGAACTTCCTCAAGGGGCCGCACGAACGCAACGAGTGTCCGGTCTGCAAGCGATCGATGCAGCATGACCAGGATGGAGAAATCTGATGCATGGCGCTCGCATTGATTCCGTCGGCACCGCCCGCGATCACCTGATCGCTGCGCTTGCCGCCCTCGCGCGCGCTCCCGACGAAGCCAAGGCGCGCGCGGTCGTGGACGCGCTCGACGCGTACCTGGAGGAGGGTCCCGACCGAGCGGTCCTGACCTGGGAGAACCTGACTCCGGACTACAAGAGAGAGCTGGAGAAGGTGCGTGCGGAGCGAGACGCCGCCATCGACGGCGCCCAGCAAGCGTTGAAGACGATGCAGGGCATGCTCGACGCGCTCCGAACGCCGAACGGTGTGAGCGTGCCATGAGCCCTCGACGTCGAAGGCACCAACGGATCCGCCGGCGGGCTAGTCGCCTCGCTCGGCGCACCGGGAGCAACTGGAAGATCCGCGCTGGGGCGCCAGGCTCGCTGTTTCATGGCATTCGTGAGCGACGGCGGACATGAAGAAGGTGCTCATGCATTTCGCTCGTCGCGTCGGCGTTCCCGGCTTCGCGGTATGGGCACTCATGGTGTGGGCGCTCTGGACGGCTCATCGCAACGGCTGGGAGACGCGCGCTATCGTTGAGGTCGCGGCTT
>Ga0335082_10008793_pt1 | contig 10979 bp, 12 predicted proteins | sample Lox_Sample_41_FD_206718 | JGI IMG/M metagenome (GOLD analysis project Ga0335082, IMG submission 206718) | Soil microbial communities from Loxahatchee National Wildlife Refuge, Florida, United States - Lox_Sample_4.1 | ecosystem: Environmental > Terrestrial > Soil > Wetlands | place: USA... | reverse complement strand
CTGCGCCGTTGTCGCCATGGAAGTACTCGTAAAAGAGAATATGATCCTTAGAGTTTGGATCTGCATGGAACTTCTTGCTCCCGCCGAAGACCGGCCTTCGTCCATTCCAACCTTCGTTGTTCGGCGCAATCCGATATCGTTGGCATAAGCACCGTCGTGGCTGCCGTCACTGGCTTGCGAGCTCAAGGATAGGAAGGTTTCCCCAGTTCGAATCAGTGTCAGTTGTGCCAGCCGTTTTCGAATCAAGGAGTCAGGACACAAGAAAACACACGTCGACCGACGGACGGCCGTCATCAGTGGGGCCCAAATTCAAGCCATGCGGCGGACGAAGTGATAAACAAGCAGGAAGACTACCGACCCGATTACGGCGACGATGAGGCTATAAATATTCAGCCCAGATACTCCAGCCGCACCGACCGACCTGAACAGGAATCCTCCTACTACTGCTCCAACGATCCCCAATAACACATCAACCAGGAAGCCTTCGCCGGTCTTGTTGACGAGCTTGCTGCCGATGAATCCTGCAACCAAACCAAGAATGATCCACGCGAGAATTGACATCTCTCTGCCCTCCTCAGTTCTCGATCTTTTCCTTCAGTGCGGCAGGCTGTACGGTGCTTGATTTGTTGGGCCCATTCCGATCAACCAATGTGGCGTAATCTTCGGCGGCAAATGGATAGCGGGCGACGGACTCCTGTCCGGCGGGTGTTAATGTAATGTCGACTCGCCGGTTATAGGCCAGTGCGATGGTGTGCAGTCTCTGGAGCGTCTGCTGGCGCAATTCGTCATTCAGATCCGGATTCTGTTCCACCAATTGTTTCACTTCAGCATCGCTCAAGTTCTTGTCTTTCCCAAACGCCGTTGTATCGATGCTGGCCTCCGGCACTCCTTGCTGGATCAGGAATTCTTTTGCTAACTGTACGCGGCGCTCCGACAGCGGCTGGTTGTACTCTTGCGGGCCGCGCTCATCTGCGTGTCCGGCCAAGGCCAGGCGCGCGTCAGGTTTATATTCCATATATTTCTTAAAGCTCTCGGCCACAGCAGTCAGCGTCGCCTGTTCGCTGGGAAGCAAAGCGGTTTCAGATGAGCTGTGTCGCGGGCGATCAGTCGGAAAATAGACACTCCGGAGCGCCACTTCTGGTACCGGTTCAATACTGCCCACGAGATGTAAGGTCGCCGTCTTGGTCTCTGTCCCGCCGCAGTCGTTGCGTGCATTGAGCGTATACGTGATCTGCTCATCGACTGCTCCCGTGTCAGTTTTTCGGGGCGTCACCTGCAACGAGCGGTTGCCACTGGCGTCCACCGTTCCCAACGGATCGATCGATACCGAGGATGCATTGGACACATTCCAATTCAATGCCGTGCCCGCATCCTGCATCACTTTGTCGCCAATTTTCCGGTAATGAACCTCGCCGGGTGAAAGCTGCAAATTCGCCTGGACGGTGTTGTTCACATTGACGGTAGCTGCTGACGTTGCCGTGCCACCCGGCCCAACAGCCGTCAGGTTATACGTCGTGTTCTCCTTCGGCTGGACGGACTGCTCGCCCGAAGCAGCAACTGTGCCCACGGGGGTGATTTGCACATTCGGAGCGTCCGTCGCGGTCCATTTGATCTGCGACGAATCTCCACAATTGATGTTCTCCGCCGAGGCTGAAATCTGGGAAGTCGGCTTGGCGACTGCGACCGTCGCGCTGGCCGTACCTGCAGCAAATCGCGGAATCGAACTCAATTGCTCGCCGCGCTTCCAGTCCACCGTCTTGCGAACTCCATTGGGAACGCTCAACACAACTCGCTTATTGGCGGGCACCTCGACTTGCCCGGCCCACTTTTCTTTGTCCCCTTCCAGAACGGTCACTTGATAGTTGCCCGGAGGAACGACAAGTTCCTGTTTCCACCACCAGTCATGATTGAATTCGTCACCGTTGCCGACAAAGAATGCAGGTGACTTTCCGTTGAGCAGGACGGCGTCCCGGCTCGCGCCTTCAATCGTCATTGCACCAAACGGGCCAGATACCTTGCTGTCGACCGGCGTGAGAGTCGCATCAACGGTCGTGTTCTGACCGGCAGTGATCGTCACATTGCGGCTGTCCATGGCGTAGCCGTAGTTCGCCAACTCCACCTTGTGGTCTCCGGCACTAAGGTTGATCGAATGGCGCTTGCTTGCCTCCCCCATCGCGTGCCCATCGACAAAGACATAAGCCTGCGGAGGCTTAACTTGAATTTTGAGTTTGCCGTCCTGAGCCACAGTGGCAGATTGAATCACCAGCAAGAACGTAACAAGACCGACGAGGCGGACGACATTGCTTGTGGGCTTCATATCAGGCTCCCTTGTGATTTGGCCATTGGAGAAGTCGCATTCGCTTGCGGGCGTGCCTTCTGGTTGAAATCACTATTGCATAAACGTAATGTTTGCGATCTTCGCTGTGAACTGGCACATGTGACAGAGGTATTACGGAGCGTGAGTAGAGATGACGGGAAAGTAAGAAGTACGCCCTACCGATCACTTACAGGCGCCAATGAACTAGAACTGGAAAGGCGAGACAGGAAAATTCCGCCCGCAAGCGTTTCCCGCACGGCTCGCGGAAGATCTGTGTGCATGCGGGGTTTAAGCACATAACTCGCATCCAAAGAGCGAGCCGCCTCAACGTAGTCTGCATCCTCCTGAATCGTGAGAAAAACCAGCCTGGCCGAGAGTCCTAAGCGCCTCATTTCTCGAGCGGCCTGGATTCCACTAAGACGCGGCATACAGATGTCGAGGATGAAAATGTCAGGATGGAACTCCAGGCCCGACTGCACTGCCTTTGCACCATCGTCAACAGCCGCAACGATCTTGAACTCATCCGCGAGGAGGGCAGTCGCCTCTCGCAGAACACCGACGTGATCGTCCGCCAATGCAACTGTGCGCCGAAGATCTAGTTCGTCCTTCCGCATGTGGAGAACCATGTCTTCCACTGACACTGAATCGCTTGTCATGAAGTCTTGGCGATTTTCACTATAGTCTGGGCGTCGCTATTTGCAATAGCCTGACGGTGCCAACACACAGCCTGTCGGTGCCAGAACAGCTACGGACAAACGTTCCAGTTCTCCTTGTTCCGATTAGCGATTCGAAATCCCTTCTCTCAGCTGTCGAACTCTCCCTTTTCCAGATCCTTGTGACTCACGATGATTGAGTCCCCGATGGCAGTGACGGTAGGGCGGCACCAGCAGTCGGTTCCTTCCCAATGGCCGGGAAAGTTGAAGAGGCTCAGTCCGTCCGGAATGGCGCCGACCACGGCAAGCATGGACGATAAATCGTCGTACAACATGCTTCGTGTGGCAACCTCCAGTTCGATAGGGCCGGTCGACTGCTTAATCATGGCTGGGACAATATCGACACGTAATCTGCATTGGAACTGGGACAGTTGACAGGGAGCGAAGGGAATAACAGGAAACTTGACTTGGCGCATGATCAGTGCTCAAAGTCGTGCTTCATTAGCCAACCTGTTCCGGCGAGTTTCTTCAGAGCAAAATGCGTTCCCCGGAAGCAACTTAAGCCGCAGTTGAACTAACTGTGTCCGGTGCTAGACCTCGAGAGCGATGAGCATCGCAGATACGACCGCATTCATCGACTATCAGATCGGGCGACCTTAGGCTAACCGAAGACCACGTGATGACGCACCGCATACTGGACTAGCTCTGCATCGTTTCCAAGCTGCAGATGCTGCATGATCCGGTATTTGTGAAATGCAACTGTGCGGGTGGTGAGATTCAAAACACCGGCTACTTCTTTCATCGACTTTCCTTCGGCGAGCAGCTGCAAAACTTCCACTTGCCTCGGCGTCAGTCCTGGGCCGGCGCAGCGGTCTAGGGAGGATCGCGAATGGTTGGAGCTGGCAAGACTCGGCGAAATGTAAACGTCGCCTCGTAAGGCTGTCCAGATTGCCTGCACTAACTCGCTGGCAGTGGCCGTTTTGGAAATGTATCCCGACGCCCCACCCTGTATCGCTTCTGCGATGAGATCTTCATCGTGATTGATGGTGATGTAGATGACCTTCACTTCAGGGATCGCACGCTTGATCTGCTGCGCGGCCTCAAGGCCGTTCAGAAGAGGCATACCGATATCCGCAAGAATGACATCTGGCCGAAGCGCTTGGGCCGCTGAAATGAGACCTCGCCCGTCATGCACCGTACCGACGACGTCGAAGTCGTTGCTTAGGAGTTTCCTAAAGGCGTCTGCGATCACGACGTGATCGTCGGCGATCAATATACGCGGACGGCTGGCAGCAGACACGAGCACCTCCCATTACCGCACTTGGTTTCTTGCGAAAACCCCTGGACAATCGCGACAGGAACTTTGTCGATGATCATACTCCACGAGCCGCCAGAAGCCAATGCATTTTGCGGACAGGAGATGGTTCGGCAGAAGTAATTGAAGACGGACCTAACCCTTCTCTGTCTAGGGACCACCACGCCCCGAGTTAGTATAGGCAAATGCCTGCACTACTGTCATAGTTAACAGTAGGAGCGGCCCTTTCCGATAGATATCATTCACTTCCAAGCTGGGGAAAGAGGTCACAAATCTGGCTTTTCGGGTCCGACCGAACCAGGTCCGGCCAAGGAGTAAGGCGGGAATGGGGCGTCCTAAAATTCTATTGGCAGACGATCATACGCTGGTCTTGGCGGCTTTCAAGAAACTCCTGGAACAAGACTTCGACGTCGTGGGGACGGTTTCCGATGGTTGCGAGCTTGTCTCCTTTGCGCCCCAAGTCAAGCCCGATGTCATTGTTCTGGACATTGGTATGCCCGGTGCCAGCGGCATGGTTGCTGGTCTGGAGCTTAGGAAAGTCCTGCCTCGGACCAAGCTCATCGTACTCACCATGAATGAGGATCCCGAGATCGCACGTGAGGCTGTGCGCTTGTGGGCGTCGGGATACGTACTGAAGAAGTCGGGCGGCGGTGAACTCATCTCTGCGATACGAGAAGTACTCCGGGGCAGAACCTTCGTAACTCCCAGCATCGCGCGACAACTAGAGGATGCATTCATTCGCGATCCGCGTCCGGACCACAAGCGGGAACTAACCGCGCGCCAGCGGGAGGTGTTGCAATTACTCGCCGAGGGACGCACCATGAGACAAGCCGCCGAGCAACTGAACGTAACAACCCGCACCGTCGCGTTCCACAAATACAGGATCATGGAAGAATTTGGCCTCAAGACGAATTCCGATCTTGTCCGATTCGCCATCCGCGAAAGAGTCATTTCAGCTGCCTGAGTCCGTATAAGATCCGAAGCGGGTGAAAGACGACAGCGGGAATACCATCGCTTCCCGAAGTCGAACGACGACCGCGGACGTAATACTGGTAAGCACCTTCTCGAATCTCAAGATTTTCGGAGCGCGCCGACATGACGGCGGTTACAACGTCTACATTCCCACCGGGAAATTCACTCAAGGTGCTACCGATAACACCGGGCTCGGCATGTGGGCCAACGAGTTCACCATCGGAAGTACAGTCTATCTCGACCAGAAACGCCTATGGAATGCTGGGCACTGTTCTCATTGGAATTTAATACCAATAAGCAGGGCACAAACATCGATGTGGGAGATGTGGGAACAAGGCGGGCTAGGCAGAACCTTTTACAAGAAAACAAAGGGTCCGATTCCCATCATCCTGAATCTGGGCACCGCTGGCTACGCTCAATGGAAGGTCACGGGCGATAGCGGTTCTGATATTCCTCCGCTGCTACAGGGATTAAAGGATCATACCTTCGCTCTCGGTCCTGAGTTCAACATCTTCCTTCCCGCTCCGCGCCTCACGTTTCTGGTTCGGTATGAGCCTGAATTTGGTACGCGCAACAGAACCGAGGGACACACGCTTGTATTCAGCATCATTTGGGTGGCTAAATCGCTCATAAAGCACCAACCGTAATTCCAGAAAGGGCTGTTCTTTCAAAAAGAACCGTCTTCAATCCATTTCTCGATAAGCTGTCACTGTTGACAGTTGGGATCGGCGACTCCTCCCGTTACCGTCTAGTCCCGATGGCGCACATCTCCGACAACGCTTGGTTGGTCCGAATTGTACGTTGCTCAGGATCTAGGTTTGTTGTTTACGCACTTCGCATTACTGGATTACTGCTTTTGTTAAACGTGGCCCAATGGGCTCAACAGTCCGCGGGAACTGCTGCACCAGGATCAGGCGCAAGTGAAGAGGATCTTCAGAAGGCCACACAGAACCCCGTTGCTAGCCTGATCAGTGTTCCCTTCCAGAACAATACCGACCTCAACGCAGGCCCCTTCGCCCGCGACAAAAATACGCTTAACGTTCAGCCAGTGATTCCGATGCAGCTCAATAGCCGCTGGAATCTGATTCCCCGCATCATCACACCAATTGTCTTCACGCCGGATTATTCGCAACCCCACTTGGGTACATTCGGACTTGGGGACATCGCACCTACTTTCTTCTTTGCACCCAGGAAGGTCAGCAAGCTGATATGGGGCGTTGGACCATCATTTCTGTTGCCGACTGCCACCGACGACAATCTCGGAACCGGAAAATTCTGTATCGGCCCCTCCGTCGTTGCACTGGTACAGCCCGGCCATTGGACGCTTGGAGCTTTGGTTAGCAATGTGTGGTCGGTTGCCGGATCGTCGGACCGCCCGGACATCAATAGCCTGTCCCTGCAGTACTTTGTAAACTACAACATGAAGAAGGGTTGGTTCCTGACCAGTAGTCCTATCGTGAGCGCGAACTGGAACGCCTCCAGCGGGAATATCTGGCTTGTTCCGTTCGGTGGTGGATTCGGCCGCATCTTCAAAGTTGCCGCGCAACCGATGAATGGTTCGATCAGCGCGTACTACAACGTTGCGCGGCCCCAGCCGATATCGCCGACGTGGCAGCTACGTCTGCAACTGGCTTTGCTGTTTCCCCGAATCCCGAAGCCCGCCAAGTAGGCTCGGGCCGAAAAGTGATGACGACTCGCAATTCAGATCATGCATGGAAAGGAGATGTTATGAAGCCGCACCGCACCTGTTTCAACATCGCTTTAGTCCTTGCAGTGGCCTTTGGAGTGTTCATTCCTCACGTGCACTCCCAGGATCGTATGAACGACAAGGACCTGGAAAAAATGTTCGACAACCTGAAGTCTGATTCTAAGAAGTTCGAGTCAGCCTTCGACGACGCTGTGGAGAAGAGCACGATACGCAAGACGAGCCAGGAAAAAGAGGCAAAGACACGGGTGGAAAGTTTTCGCAAGCAGGCAGAAGCTGCGCTGAATAAGTTCAAGAAAGACCAGCATCCGGAAAATGAACTCGCAGGTCTGATAGCCAGCGGTGCTGAAATCGATAAACTGCTGACGAGCACACCAATGGGCGATAAGGCGGACGCCGCATGGTCCCCAGTGAAGAAAGAACTATCGGACATAGCGATTCAATTCCGAAAAGACTTCCCACCGAAGTCGTAGCCCACAGTCGAAAGGAACTAGTGGATAGTGGCACCCATAAGTCGATGAGGCGGGGCGCACAGGCCTGTCGAACTTAACAGTTTTAAGACTATCCTTTGCTCCAATTAAAATATGGACAAAGGAGCATTGCTGTTTTGCGCCTCAATATACAACAACTCGGTATGGTAGCGACTGAAGTCGGCAAGTTCGATATCGTTCTGAATCTGTCGCCCGAGCAGCGGCAGATATTGCATGACTTGCTGAGACAAGCGTCCGAGCGTCTAGAGGAGTACAAACGGCAGAATCCACGGTTGTCGAATGTAGCTCTTGCACAAAGGGCTATCGACAACCGTTCTGTCGTTCGGCAGCGGATGGCACATTTCCTCACGCGCGAACAGATCGGCAAGTGGGATGCCAAAGCCGCGGGTGAACCGGACTTCTTAGGTCTGAAGCTTGTGGCCTGACCCGATCTCACACCGGGACCCCGATTAGAACGTCCACCCGATGGTGTTGCTGACACCCAGCTCATTTCTTTTTGCGCCCGTCGGCGGGCTGCTGTCGAAGTTATCCCAGAACGAAAAATCAGTATGAAAGTTATTCACGAGCTTGACGGTCAATGTAGTTTTGGTAGTCAGTCGGACCCGCCCCGTGTCCGACAGCCCAGGAAAAACCATGAGCTGCGATTGCAGGTTGTAGCGGTCAAAGTGAAATAACTGGTACGCAAATCCCACCAATCCCTCCACGTTTTGAGCAGACGGCTGCGTCGTCGACGAAGTAAAGGTCTCGTGCGTATAGACTGCGCCACCCAACAAAGCGAACAGATTTTGGTTGGTATGAATCAGATAGCGTCCGTACCCTCCGCCTAAAGTTGTGCGCAATGTTAGATCCTGCTGAGAACTGTGCAGGAAGTCGCCGAGTCCACCGATAAACGAATTGCGGCCCATAAAGATCTGATCCAGCGTTTGCACCTCAAAGAGATCGGTCTTCGAAGTACCCGGCTGCCCACTGAAAGAGGACGTGAGCGTATTATTGGTACTCCACCTCGTAGTGAGATAGCCGGCGCTCGCGTTAGCATTGAGCTGCTTCTGGCTATTGCCGCTGGTAAAACTGAAGCCCATATCCATTGAACCACTCATTTGTCGCCAGATGCTTCGTTTGGAAGACTCCAAGTTGATGACCTCTGGCGCGGCCGTTTGCACCGTTCGTCTTTCGCTTTGCACTTGAAAGTCTTTGCCTGGAGCCTCCGCTTCCGGAACCTTGCTGATCGTGCCCGCAACGCGGTCACCGTTCTTTAGCTCAACTTGAAATCCTCCTGTACTTTGCACTCTCTCAACCTGCAGCCAGTCCACGCCAATCGATCCAGAAACATAATCGAGATCCACGTACAATACGCCACTCTCCAGTTTCTTCACTTCTCCGGTGAGGTGATCGCCGTTCTTCATGATCACCAGATCTTTCCGCTTTGCATCAGCTCGGGATGCAAAGAAGACGACTACCATCGCGATCACAATCAGCGTGATGCACTTGCGCAAGGAACCCAGACCAATCCAAGCCATATCGGCACTCCATCTGGATTTGCGATCATGCTGGCCTGCACGATCGGATTCAGTCACGAACAATGTCCAGCTTTTCCTGTATAGCAATTTCACTTGGTGAGCATGCTTATTTCGTAGCCGGAGCGTGAGGCGCCACACAGTAGACTACTTTTATCGCCCGGCGCGGAACCTTCCACACTGTTACAAGTGACAGAGGTACGAAGCTCTGCTGCCTGTGCGACTCATCGCTCAAACTCCTCGCATGCGGCGCCCATGTTATGAAATGGCTCGAAGAGCTAGACCGGTTCCAATGCCAATCGAGTGGACGATCGTTGACGCAGACTCGCGTTCACCTCATGCTGATCGCGTCCGCTGGGTGCAACAGGGACTCAATCGGTCGGAAGCAGTACTGCTTATCCGACTGCTTCTGACGCAAATAGGGCTCCTAGCATTTCTTGGTCGAGCGGCGCAATCAGCACAAGACGATCCTGGAAAAGCGGATTCGCCGCGGAGGCCGACATCGCACAAACTTCTGCCCGGCTTGCGCAGTGTCGCGCCAATGAGGTAGACGCCAAGATTTCCCAAGCCGTCAGCCTCTGAAAAAGTCGCCTGAACCGATCGGACGACCATCCAAAAACTCAAACATGGTCAGGATTCTGCAATTACAGAATGTGATGAGACAAAAACATGCCCCGCCAATGCGTGTTCAATCGCTGGAATCAAGTCCGAATTCAGGCAGGATTTGAGCACGTAACCAAGAGCTCCATTGTTAAGAGCTGCATTGATGTAGTCATTATCGTCATATAGCGTTAGAAACACGATTTTGGTTCTGCAGCAAGTATGTTGCAGTTCGCGCGCTGCTCCTAAGCCGTCCAACCCCGGCATCCCGATATCGAGCACGGCGACGTCGGGATCGAGCCGCAGGACCGCATCGAGCGCCATGTTTCCATTTCCTACTGCAGCCAGGATTTCATAGCCTGGGGTAAGAAGTCGCGAAATACGCTCCAGCACAGCCGCATGATCGTCAGCGAGCACGAGTGTCGGTCGACCGTCTTTGATTTTGAGATGGCGCATCGAAGTGAGCCGCACGTTCCCAGCAAGTCCACACCCGGCCAAAATTGGGAACCACTGACAATACACGCAGACCTGTGCGTTTATGACGTTCTTCCCGCTCGGAAAGGGCTGATGCAACCATGGATAGAGGGGAAGTAATTTGGGTTGCGATTCTTCTTCTGAAGCTTGCGAACAAGCCTTCCCAGCATTCCAATATCCCGATCAGAGCCCAAGGCCAACCACGCGGTAGGCGCGCCACGTCTTGATTCTGATCTGTAAATCTTGCCAGTTACACGCTCCGCCAATCCTTGGTTGGATAATCGTATTGGCCCCTCGTAACAGCTGCGCTCGGGAGGAACTGGAGGTTCGCCAAAATGGGTAAACCGAGGGTCCTGTTTGCGAACGATCGCACCCCGGTGGTCGAGGCCTTCGCAAGACTGGAGGCGGACGTCGATGTGCTCGGCAACGTTTGTGACGGGCCTGCGCTCGTGTCGACCGCACGTCGCGCCAAGCCAGATGTTATCGTTCTCGACCTGAGCCTGGAGTCGCTTGATGCTGTATCGGTCGGCAAGGAGATCAAACGCCGACTTCCACAATCGAAGTTAATCGTCCTCATGGACGGTCATCACGAGCCGGGCGCTGCCTCGTTGCGTCATTGGGCGTCGGCCTGCGTCTTGAGCGAGTCCAGCGGCGTCCAACTGGAAAAGGCGATTCGCGCAGTAGTGCGCGGGAAGTCATATGTCAGCCCAAAGCTGGGACGCGGACTCTTAGAGCTCTTTGTGGCAGATCGTCGAAGAGATCAGGCCCGGACCCTCACTCCCCGTCAGCGGGAGGTTCTCCAGTTGCTCGCAGAAGGTCGGACGATGAAGCAGGCCGCAGCGATTCTCAACTTGGCCACGCGCACGATTGCGTTTCACAAGTATCGCATCATGGACGAATTCGGGCTGAAGACAAATTCTGACCTCATCCGATTCGCC
>Ga0335082_10008792_pt1 | contig 10979 bp, 12 predicted proteins | sample Lox_Sample_41_FD_206718 | JGI IMG/M metagenome (GOLD analysis project Ga0335082, IMG submission 206718) | Soil microbial communities from Loxahatchee National Wildlife Refuge, Florida, United States - Lox_Sample_4.1 | ecosystem: Environmental > Terrestrial > Soil > Wetlands | place: USA... | reverse complement strand
CGTTGGTCAGACCGAACAACCGCTCCTTGAGGATCGGATCGCGGCCGTTCCACAGTGCCACGGCGAGCCACAAGCGCTGTTGATCGTCGCTGATGCCGGCGAGGCCGTCTTCACCCCAGCGGTAGGCGCGGCTGCGCGCCGCGTCGTGGGAGAGATACTCCCAAGCGTTGCCGTGGGGACTGTAGTCCTCACGCACCGTGCCCCACTGGCGTTCGCTCAGGTACGGTCCCCAGCGTTTCCAGCTGCGTTCCCGGCGGGTGTCTTCCGCCAGGCGCGCGTGCTCGGCGGTCTCCACTCGCCCACTCGACTGCACCGCTGTCTGCTTGGTTCTCGACGTCATGTGTCGTCTCCCCGTTGTCTCGACTCAGGTCATCAACAGGTCTCGACAGGCATCGATGGCGGAGCCCAGGAACGCCTGCACGAGCGCGGCCTGCGCTTCGGCGGCGTCGGCGGCAACGATCGTCGACCCGGTGAGCACCGCACCCAACCAATCCGTCCGATGCCACGCCCCGCCGCCGTCCAGTACCGGCAAACGCGGCGTCTCCGGATACGGGAACGGACTGACATACCAGTACGGCTCGGCGTAGCTGGCGTCTCCCGGGCTCAGCCCGATGCCGATCGTTCGCGCCGGCTCGGCTGCGCGGCCCGGGCGCTCGGTCACCAGCGTCGCGATGTCGAAGTGATGCGGCCAGCAGCGCACCTCGGAGGCGTTGGGCAGCGTTGCAACCAGGCGCCGCAGCACTTGGTTGGCGTTGGCGTACCATCGTCCGAGCTCGGCGAAGGTCGCGGCATCACGAGTCGAGAACGGCGCGCCACTGCCGACTGCATGCGGCGGCAGCTCGACCTGACGACGGCGCAGCGGCTTCGGCAACGGCCGCGCCGTGAATGCGGCGATCTCCTGCTCCAGCCACACCATCCCTTGACTGAACGTCCGACCGTGTAACTCGTGCTCTGCAACCGTCCGGTCGCGCTCGTCGAGTATACCCAGCCGCAAGTCGTCCGGTCGCAACGCGGCGCGGCAACGCGGCGCGTCTGCCGTGAGCCGGCCGGCGAGGCGTTGCGATTCGGCGAGCCACTCGAGATTGGTGTGGCTATCGTCGGGGGCCGGTGGCAGCAGCGTCGTGCCCACCGCCGACACCAGCTGCGCGGCCCAGTGCAGTTGGAGCCGCGCGTCGGTGAGCGCGGCCGGCGGCCGGTCGCCCAGATGCTGCCAGTTGATTGACGTACTCATGCCTCGCCTGCATCGACGATCGAACCTGCGGACGCACACCTGGGACGCCGAGGTGAGTGCGGTAGAGCCCGGTACGGGCGTCTTCCCATCATAGTCGCCCCAGTCATCATGCATCGCTCCTTCCCGTGACGTGCTGGTTGGATGCGATCGCCTGCCGGTGGTTTCAGTGTGGTGCGGTGGCTGGATCGCCAGCCTCAGCGCTCGTCGAGGAGTGCTTCGATCTCGTGCGCGGTCTCGGCATAAGCGCCCTCGCCGACGTGCACGTGTCGGATGATGCCGTGCTTGTCGATGACGTACCACGCCGGCCAGGCACGGTTGCCGTAGCGTTCCCAGGTGCCGGAGTTGGTGTCGATGGCCACCGGATACGCCAGTTGCTGTTCAGCAACGTAGCGCTTGACGTTCTCGACGTCGCGCTCGTAGGCGGTCTCCGGGGTATGGACGCCGATGACCACGAGGCCACGCGCGGCGTACTTGGCGTGCCACTCCTTCACGTGCGGTTCGACGTTGCGGCAGTTGTAACACCCGAAGGTCCAGAACTCGACGAGCGTGACCTTGCCCTGCAAATCGGCGCGGCGTTGCGGTGGCGCGTTGAGCCAGGTGTCGGCGGTGATCTCAGGGGCCGGCAGACCGACGCCGGCCATGGCGCGCGCAGCAAGGGCGAGCACAGCCACCACGGCGGCCACGCACACACGTCGAGAAGGGGAAACCGTAGCCATGTCTGCGCCTTCGTAGACCAGCGGCAGGCCGCCTTGCAACGGCGTAGCGCCAATCGCAACGAGGTGCCGGGCTGCGGCTGTCATCGGTCTCTCGATGTCGACCCGACGCCCCCGGTTTCAGGGCGGCCAGCGGTTGCCACGCCGTGGACGTCGTGTCAGCCTTCGCTCCACGCGGATCGTCGCCCATGCACCTGGTGATCTTCGACATCGACGGCACACTGACGCACACCAGCGACGTCGATGCGGCGTGTTTCGTGCGCGCCGTCGCCGACGTTGCAGGTCTGACGGGCATCGGCTCGCACTGGACCGACTACACGCAGGTAACGGATGCCGGCATCTTGGGTCAGATCTTCGAACGGCAGCTGGGGCGGTTGCCCTCCGCCGACGAGAGCGCGCGGGTGCGGCGTCACTTCGTCAGTCTCCTCGATGCGGCGTTTCGCGCCGCGCCGGCTGCCTTCGCCGAGGTGCCCGGCGCCGGCCTTGCCGTACGCACCCTGCAGGCGGAGGGTGAGTGGGTGCTGGCGTTGGCGAGCGGTGCCTGGCGTGCCTCCGCCCTGTTCAAGCTCAAGAAGGCCGGCATCGACGCGGCGCGGCTCCCGGGGGCGTTCGCCGACGATGCCCCCGGGCGCCCGGACATCGTTCGCATCGCCGCGACGCGTGCCCGTCAGCACTACGGCCACAGCTTCACCCGCACCGTGTGCGTCGGCGACGCCGTGTGGGACGTCCGTACCGCGGCGCTCCTCGGATTGCCGTTTCTCGGTGTGGCGCTGGATCGTCGGGCGGCGGCGCTGCGTGAGCATGGGGCGAGTCACGTCCTCCCCGATTTCACCGATCTCGACCGGGTGCGCGACGCCTTGCGCGCCGCGCGCGTGCCCGACGACTCGCGCTGACCCGCGCTTCAACACCCGTGCGAACAGCGGGCTTGACCGCGCCGCGGGCGGCCTGATTGACTCGCGTCGGCGACCACAACCGGGGAGGACGTGTGCAACGGCAAGACGAAGTCTGGAAGAACACGGCGTTGGTGCGCACGTTTCTCGACGGTGTGCGCGGCGGCATTCCGTTCGGCGCCGAGCAGCTCGAAGTGATGCTGCGGGTCATTCAGGCGCGCGGCACGCCGGTGCGACGCTTCGCCGACCTCGGCTGCGGCGGCGGCGCCGTCGCTCGTGCCGTCCTGTCGCAGTACCCGAGCGCGCGCGCCACGCTCGTCGACTTCTCGGAACCGATGATGGAGGCGGCGCGCCGCGACCTGGGCGGGCATGCGCCGCCGCCGCGTTTCGTCGCCACCGATCTGGCGACGGCGGACTGGCGCCGCGCCGTGGCCGACGATGCCCCATTCGACGTGGTCGTCTCGGGCTACGCCATTCATCACCTACCCAACGAGCGCAAGCGTGCTCTGTATGCCGAGATCTTCGCGCTGCTCGCCCCGGGCGGGATGTTCGTCAATGTCGAGCACGTTGCCTCGCACAGCGTCTGGATCGAGGGCATCTCCGACAACATGATGATCGACTCGATCCACGCCTTTCAGCGCACGCAGGACGGCGCCAAGACGCGCGGTGCGGTCGCCGACGCGTATCACCATCGTCCCGACAAGGCGGCCAACATCCTGGTCCCGGTCGAGGCGCAATGCGAGTGGCTACGCGCCTGCGGCTTCGCCGATGTCGATTGCTACTTCAAAGCCTTCGAGCTCGCCGTCTTCGGCGGCCGGCGGCCGTAACGGAAGCAGACAGACGTTCAGACCAGGGGTACTGCGCCTGCCCACCACTCCCCGATCGACAGCTCGACGGCCGTGAATGGCTCGGCGCGGACGACATCCGCATCACCATGTACGGCGATCTCCAACCAACCACCGCGTTCCAGTCTGTTGACGGAAAGGACCTGCGCTTCGACGTCGATGCACCAGAGGTAGGGAACACCGACACGGGCGTAAAACGGGCGCTTGATCCGCTGATCGTAGCCCCGCGTCGAGGGCGACAGGATTTCGCAGATCCAATCGGGTACTACGTCGATTGAGCGGTCGCCTGGGAGCGCCGGCAGCCGTTCCCGACGCCAGCCGGCAAGATCCGGCACGACCTCGGGAGCGTCCGGCAGCTCGATGCCGGGCTCAACCAAGATCCACCAGCCACCCGGGCCACCGCGTCCCTTCTGAAACGGGCCATCCAGGTCACTGGCAAGAGCGACTTCGACATATGCATGCAGGGGGCGGGGCCGCGGATGCGTGTACAACACGCCGTCGATGATCTCGCCAACGATGGCCTCGGGGAGCGCCTCGATGTCAGCCATGGTTGCCGGCTTCGGCGCGCGCCGCGGAGATGACGACATGGGCGCATTGTCGCGCGCTCGGTGCCGTTGGGCAAGGGGCCGCACGCCTCACCATTGGTGAGCTGGTGCGAGGATCCCGTAGAGCCGCTCGTGGGATCAGCGGAAGCGCCCGACCCAGGCGTCGATGCGCGCCCAGTGCTCATACAGCCACTCGGTCTGCGCGGCGCGGTCCGGTGGGATGTCGGCCGCGGGTACGCGCCAGAAGCAGACGCGGATCGTCTGCCCCACCAACGCACCGTTCGCCAGATCCTTGAAGCTCCCGGCCCCGTCGAAGCCGACGTGGGCACAGAAGACGACATCCGCCCCCGGGTTGGCCGCCAACAAGCCGAGCGGCCCGCCGAGTCGCGGCGGCAACACATGCCGCAGGGCCTGCGCCCGCGCCGCGAGATCGGTGTGACCAATCTCGGCGAGCCGCGCCAGAATGTGCGCGCGCTTCTGCGCCGTGAACCGCGTGCCCTCCGGATAGATCAGCACGCCCTGCTTCCGCCCGAGCCCGCCGGTGAGTCGCTGCACCGCGGCGATCTCACGGTCGCTCTCACCCGAGCCGCGCCGCACGAAGTAGTTCGGCAAACGGTTGCCCACGATGTCCAGACACGGGTCCCACAACAGCTCGCGCTTGAGCACGTAGCGCAGCGTGAAGCCGTGCCGGCTGGAAAGGATCACCGCGGGCAGCAGGGTGTCCCCGACGCTGGCGTGCCGAATGAACAACAGGATGGGCCCGTCGCCGATTTGGTCGTCGCCCTCGACCTCGGTCCGCAGGCGGAAGATGCGTGCGGCGCCACGGAACAAGGTGCGCGCCCACCAATGCTGCAACGCCCAGTGCCGGTCGAGGTAGCGTTGCTCGTCCGCGCCGGCCCACAGCGGGCGCGTCAGCCAGAACACGCCACTGGCGACGACCCCGGCGACCTCGCAGCACAAGTACCACGTGAAGAAGGCCATGCAGCGCAGCGTGGCCCATTGCCGGCGGCGCACCACATCGACAACCAACGCACCAACGAGCCACACCGGTAGCAGCGCGATCATCAGGACGCACAAGGCCGTATACAGCGGCAGAGTAACGGCGCGGCGGCCCCAGCGCTCCACGAACGACTCGAGCGGAGCAGCCACCGCAGCGATGGTTGCGCCGGAACCCGAGTGTGGAGCGCCGGAACTTTCGACCGTTGCTGGCATCTCGCTTCTCCCCCCGTCGATGGCGGCGCGGATCGTACCAGAGTGCATCCCACGGGTACCAGAGGCTTGTCGCTGGCAGCGCACGAGCATATGAGGTGGCTGTCGAAGGAGTGTTCATGACGGATCGCCCGGACACCGTGACGACGCATCCCACACCGGATGACGCCATCATCGACGGCTTGCGCACGCGATTGCGCGGGCCGCTCCTGCAACCTGATCACGCCGAGTACGAGCGCGCCCGCCGGGTGTGGAACGGCATGATCGACCGCCGCCCCGCCGCGATCGCGCGCTGCAGTGGCGTCGCCGACGTCATGACGGCCGTCGAGTTCGCCCGCACCCACAGCCTCCGCGTCGCCGTCCGCGGCGGCGGACACAACGTTGCCGGGCACGCCGTCTGCGATGGCGGCCTGGTCATTGACTTGTCGCAATTGCGCGGGGTGCGCGTCGACGCGGCGCAGCGCACCGCGCGGGCGGCGGCCGGCTGCACCTGGGGCGACTTCGACCGCGAGACGCAGGCCCTCGGACTCGCCACCACCGGCGGCGAGGTGTCTTCGACGGGGATCGCCGGGCTCACCCTGGGCGGCGGGCTCGGCTGGCTGATGGGCCGCTGCGGCCTCGCCTGCGACAACCTGCTGTCTGCGGACGTGGTCACGGCGGATGGCCGGCTGCTGGTCGCCAGCGCCGGCGAGCATGCCGACCTGTTCTGGGGGCTGCGCGGCGGCGGCGGAAACTTCGGCATCGTTACCTCCTTCGAGTATCGCCTGCATCCGATCGCCACGGTGTTGGCTGGACTGATTCTCTACCCGATGTCTCGCGCGCGTGATGTCCTGCGTGCATACCGCGACTGCACCGCCGTCGCCCCCGATGAGCTGACGATCATGGGCGCGTTGTTGGCCACCCCTGACGGCACGCCTGCGGTCGGCGCCATCGTCTGTCATTGCGGCGTACTCGATGAGGGCAAGCGCTTGATCGCGCCGCTGCGGCGCCTCGGTGCACCGCTGGTCGACACGATTGCGCCGACGCCGTATGTGGCGCTGCAGAGCATGCTCGATCCGAGCGCGCCGGCCGGGCGGCGGAACTACTGGAAGGCGAGCTTCGTGCGTGACCTCAGCGACGCGGCGATTGACGCCCTCATCGCGCCGGCCGCCGGGATGCCGTCGCCCTACTCGTCGGTGCTGATCGAACACCTGCACGGCGCCGTCACGCGCGTCGCGCCCGCGGCAACGGCGTTCGGCGTGCGCACCGACCACTACTCCATCGGCATCTTCTCGGTGTGGGAGGACGCCGCCGACTCGGCGGCGCACATCCGCTGGGCCCGCGACACTGCGAGCGGCATGGAGCCATTTTCCGACGGTGGCGCCTACGTGAACTATCTCGGCGAGGACGGTCAGATGCAGGTGCGCGCCGCCTACGGCGCCAACTACGACCGATTGGCGGCGCTCAAAAACATCTACGACCCTACGAACTTCTTTCGTCTCAATCAGAACATTCCACCCAGCTTCTAGCGGTTGCGCCGATGGGGTCTCAATTGGTGCAGCAAGCATGCGAGACCCAAAGCCCTCAAACCTTTTTCTGCGAGAGAGCGTCGATGAACCCGGAACGGGCGCGCCGCAGCGAACGCCGGGGAATGAAATTCCCCGGCTGAGTCGCCCCAAGTCGGCTCAAGCCGACTGCCGCCAGAGGCACGGGAGTCCCCGTCAGGGGACTTTTCGACGACTCAGCCCGGGAATTCATTCCCGGGCGGCGCGCCGAGCCGCCCGAAGGCGTGCGACGCGAACTCCCTTCACCACCGTTTGCGCCCAGGTGTGTTGTTGCCGCAGCGCCTTCGGCATACACTGCACGGACGCTGGCACCCGCCATATCGGCTCCACAGGGAGGATTCGTGATGAGCTCGAGGCTGCACATCCGTACTGATTCCAGCGCGCAGACGACCATCGCGTCACACTACCGGTCCGTCCGTGAAGCAACCACGGCGCTCACCACGCCGCTGTCGGCGGAAGACTGCCAGGCGCAATCGATGGACGACGCCAGCCCGGTGAAATGGCATCTGGCGCACACCACCTGGTTCTTCGAGACCTTCGTCCTCGATCACTGGATGCGGGGCTACCGACCCTTTCATCCGGAGTTCCGCGTCCTCTTCAATTCCTATTACCAGAGCGTGGGACCGCAGCATCCGCGCCCGCGGCGGGGTTTGCTGACCCGGCCGACGCTCACCGAGGTGCACGACTATCGCGCCTACGTCGACGGCCACATGCGGGCGCTGATCGACGACGGCCTGCCCGAGGGTGCCGCGGCGGTCGTCGAGCTCGGTCTGCATCACGAGCAGCAGCATCAGGAGCTGATCCTTACCGACGTGAAGCACCTGCTGGCCGCCAGCCCACTGCATCCGATCTACCGCGATTGCCCGTCGGCCCCGCCGGCCGCCGGCGTGGCGCGGCGCTGGCATCACTACGCGGGAGCGGTCCGCTGGATCGGGCACGACGGTCGCGGCTTCGCCTTCGACAACGAAGGGCCGCGACATCGCGCCGTGGTCGACGACGTCGAGCTCGCTTCGCACCCGGTCACCGCCAGCGAGTTCCTCGCGTTCATGGACGACGGCGGCTACGCCCGCCCGGAGCTGTGGTTGTCCGACGGCTGGACCGTGGTGCAGACACGCGGTTGGCATGCGCCGCTCTACTGGGAACGGCGTGACGGCGCCTGGTTCGTCATGACGCTGTCCGGCCTGCGGCCACTGCGTGCCGACGAGCCGGTGTGTCACGTCAGCTACTACGAGGCGGACGCCTACGCGCGTTGGGCCGGCGCGCGCTTGCCCACGGAAGCCGAATGGGAAGTGGCCGCGGCGGCGCAACCGGTGCACGGGAACTTCGTCGACAGCGGCAGGCTCCACCCGGCACCGCCATCAGCGGCGGCCGACGCCATCGCACAACTCTTCGGCGACGTGTGGGAGTGGACGCAAAGCCCGTACGGGCCGTATCCGGGCTACCGCGCGCCGGCCGGCGCGCTCGGCGAGTACAACGGCAAGTTCATGTGCAATCAGCTGGTGCTGCGCGGCGGTTCCTGCGCGACGCCGGCCTCGCACATGCGGCCCACGTACCGGAACTTCTTCCCGCCCGACGCGCGCTGGCAGTTCTCCGGCATCCGCCTGGCGAGATAAGAGCGCCGCTCTACCGACAGTGGACGAGGATCTTGGGTCCGTCCGCAAAGACGACTTCGATCTTCGTGCTGTCCTTGGTGGCCGTGACCACGCCCAACCCGAAGGTCGGATGGGCGATGAGGTCGGTTGCCGCGAAGCGTTCGCTCGGCCGGTAAGGCCGCGCCGTCGCCGCGTCGCGCCCGCCGACGAGCGTGGCATAATCGGTTGACCGCGGTGCGGGCGTCCGCGCCTTGCTCGTGCCGGCGCGGGCTCGTGTGCGGGTACCGCCGCTCGCCGTGGCGCGCTCGCCCGGTGGTTGCGCCCGGTGGACGTGCTGCGCGCCGCAAGTGTTGCAGTGCACGCGCGTGATCTTGCTGCCAATCATCGATTCGATGGTATGCGCCAGCACCATTTTGCAGCGCGTGCACCAGCCATCGATGTTCTGTCCTACCATCGGTTTCTTCATGCGCCTCCCGTACGCCGGCCTCGCCCCTGGTCTCCGTACTGCACAGTCAACTCCGAAATCGAGTGACGTTGCCGGCTCGCATTGAGTCGAGATTCACGGGGCGGGAGAGTTGCAGTGTTGATAGCAATCCGGCCATCGGAAGTCGAGGTCGTCGCGGCGCTTTCAACTCGAATCGAAGTTGGTAGAGTGCCGGGCGCATGCTCGGCTGGATCTGCGGGAGCTTGGCGCTGACGTACAGCGCCGGGACGCTATACGGGTGGCTGGCGCGCGGCCTGACGACCGGCCCGTACCCGTCCCCGGACGACGCCGAACGAGAGATGGCGGAGTTGGCGCAGCGGCGGCCGGAGATCTGCGCCGGCGAGGAGATCGGCCGCTCCACCGAGGGTCGGCCGATTCATGCGTTCCGCCTGCGCGGGGTGCATGCCGGCGAGCCAGCGGCCCCTCGGCCACAGTTGTTGGTGACCGCGCACATTCATGCCGTGGAGTACATCGGTTCGTTCGTGGCGCGTGCGCTGGCGCGTCGACTCGTCGACGGCTACGAGCGGATCGAGTCCATCACGACGCTGCTCGACGGCGCCGATGTATGGATGGTGCCGCTCCTCAACCCGGATGGTGCGGCGCGCATCTGGCGCCGCGGCGGTTGGGGCCGGCTGGGCCGCGCGCGCTTCACGGCGACCGGCGTCGACCCGAATCGCAACTTCCCGTTCGTGCCCACCGCGGGGCGGGCGGGCTGGAACTCCGGCAGCACGACACCGGGCTCGCCGTACTATCGCGGGCCGCAGCCGCTGAGTGAGCCCGAGTGCCTGGCGTTGGCCCGTCTCTGCGCCCGACAGCGCTTCTGTGCCGCCATCAACTTTCACAGCTTCGGCGGCGTCGTCTTCATGCCGCAGGTGCTCGGTCCGGACGCGGACAAAGCGGCTCGCGTCCTGGCGGTGTTCCGGGACACGTTCCCGTCGCGGCAGCGGCACGTCCGTTATCGGCCCATTTCGGAGCGTTCCGCGAAAGTCATCGGCCAGCTCGATCCCTTTCTCCTGCACGCCTTCGGCACACCGAGCGTGACCATCGAGGTGAGCCGCCTCGGCGCGCACGTGCTGGCGCCGTGGCGCACGTTCAATATCTTCTGGTGGGCCAATCCGGCACGGCCGGAGCGCTGGGTGGACAACGACGCCGCCGCGGCCATCGACGCGCTGCTGGCGCTCCGCGACCGCAGCGGCGGAACGCCATGTATCCCGGCGCACCCCGAGTTGGCCGAGCAGGTGCCACGCTGACGAGTCGGACGTCGCGACCATGCCGCACGCCGAGCCCTTCTCGCCCGATGATCTCTACTGCGTGTACTGCCACGCGCCCGCGGCGGGGCCGTGCGCCGCCTGCGGAGCCCTGTGCTGTGGTGACTGCGTCGAGCTGATCATGGGCCTCATCGCGCGTCGCGCCGTGTGCCGCACCTGCTTGGCGCAGGGCTACCGCCCGGCCGGCGCGAGGGTATTGCTACGGATCGGCGCTCCGGTGCTCGCCGTCCTCGCCCTGCTGTTGCTGCTCGCCTACGCCCTGCGCTGAACCGAAGCCGGGCGGGTCCACGCATCGGGCGGCGGTCCTACTTGCCGCCGGCGAGGCAGCTCTTCATGAACGCCTTGCGATCGGCACCTTTCAGCCCCTTGCTCGTCGCCTCGGCATTGCAGGCCTTGATCTTCTCCGGATCCTGACTCACAGGCTTGGCGGCGGCGGCTTCACGACCCGCGGCCATACAGGTCTTCACGTAGGTCCTCCGTTCGGCGCCCTTGAGGTGTTTCTCCGTCGCCTCCATGTTGCAGGCCCGTGCCTTCTCTTGCTGAGGATTCTCCGCGACCACGGAGCCCGCCGTGCCGAGCAACAGGCCAATCATCACAAGCATTGCGCTCCCTCTCATCATTGTCTGGCTCCTTTCGCCTTGCCGACCTGGTCACGTGC
>Ga0335082_10008791_pt1 | contig 10979 bp, 6 predicted proteins | sample Lox_Sample_41_FD_206718 | JGI IMG/M metagenome (GOLD analysis project Ga0335082, IMG submission 206718) | Soil microbial communities from Loxahatchee National Wildlife Refuge, Florida, United States - Lox_Sample_4.1 | ecosystem: Environmental > Terrestrial > Soil > Wetlands | place: USA: Florida... | reverse complement strand
CGATGCACGCCTCGGCGTAGCTGTAGTTCATCTCGAACTGTGACGGCGCCACCTCGGGATGATCCTTCTCGTTGGCGAACCCCATGGACCGCTGCACCTCGGCCGCCGTATCGATGAACAGCCGCAGCGCATCGCCGGGCAGCGAATGGTAGTAGCCACCCGTCGAAATGAACTCGAAGGCACCGGTCTCGTGATAGCGTCGCTCGGCGTCGCGACCCTTGAACAGGAACCCCTCGATCTCGTTGGCGGCGTAGCAGACCGTGCCGTCCTTCGCGAACAGTTTCTCGGCGTACCGCTTGAGCAGCCCCCGGATGTCCGCCGGGTAGGCCGACCCGTCGCGCTCCAGCACGTCGGCAAAGACCAGCACCTTGCCCGGCCCGAACACGTCCGCGGGCATCCAGTAGAAGGCGGGCCAATCCACCCGCAGGCGCAGATCGGATTCCTGCTGGCGGGAGAAGCCGCGGATGGAGGAGCCGTCGAACGTCAGATTGTCCACGGAGCCGAGCAGGAATTTCTTGTCATAGTCCAGCATGTGAAACCGGCCCTCGAGGTCGGTAAAGCAGACCGTAAGGGCTTTGATGCGCTTCTCGTCCTTCAAGTACTTGAGCCGTTCTTCCTGGATCTGGTGGGCGGGGACGCGATCGAGCCGCTGTTGCTTGGCCGCGAGGTTTCGCTCTTCGAGCTCGTCGTAGGGGATCTCCAGAAAGTCGCGCAACGCGGCGGTCATGCTGCTCCTCGCAACAAGGGTGAAGGAGGGAACGATCGAGAGGCGCCGGTCGGAATCGAACCGACGTATAGAGGTTTTGCAGACCTCCGCCTTACCACTTGGCTACGGCGCCGGGAGGGTCAAAGCTGGCGAGAAGGAGGCACTTTCTCAACCCATTAGACTCCTCCCCCGCCCGTTACGGCGCTCGATAGATCACGCCGTTCTTCATGACGAAGCGCACCTGGCCCGTGACCGCGATGTCCTTCGTGGGATCGCCGCTCACCGCCACGAGATCGGCCTTCAACCCCGGCACGACCCGGCCCACTTCCTTCTCGAGGCCCAGGATCCGCGCATTCACCGCGGTCGCGGCGAGGAGCGCCTGCCCGGGACGCATCCCGTCCCGCACCATCCACACGAGCTCGCGCGCGTTGGTGCCGTGCGTGAACACTCCCACGTCGCTGCCATTGCCGATCGTCACTCCATCCTTCAGCGCCAGCTGAAACGCCTGGGCGGCCTGCCGGATGCTCGCCGGCAGCTCGCCCCGGCCGGGCACGTAATGATCGAAATACTCGGCGTAGGCCTCCACGGCCGTGAGCGTCGGCAGGTAGGCGATCCCCCGCTCCGCCATCATCTTGAACACCGAGTCGGTCCCGCCGAAGCCGTGCTCGATCGTGTTGACTCCGGCGAGAATGGCCCGCCGCATCCCCTCGGGGGTCGTGGCGTGCGCCGCGACGGGCCGCCCCGACGAATGCGCCTCCGCCACGAGCGCGCTCAGCTCCTCCTGGCTGAAGGTGGGAACCGACGTGCCGTCCGGGCCCCGGGCGTAGTCGGCGTACACCTTGATCCAGTCGGCGCCGCGGCCCGCCTGCTCCCGGACGGCCGCCAGGACCTGCGGCACCCCGCTCACCGCCTGGCCCCCCTGGGGTAGCTCCAGGTCGGGCCGGAACCCCCTGGGGCCCGGACCGTAGCTCCCCGTCGCGACGATGGCGCGCGTCGCGACCTCGAGCCGCGGCCCGGCGATGAGTCCTTCATCGATCGCCCGCTTCATCGCGACATCCGAGAACCCCGCGCCCTCCGTGCCCAGATCCCGCAGCGTCGTGAACCCCTGCAGCAGGGTGTTCCGCGCGTGCAGAACCGCCTCGACCACCCGGTAGGCTTCGGGCTCCTTCAGCACCTGATCGTTCCACAGCGTCTCGTTGTACGGATGCAGGAACAGGTGCGAATGGGCGTCGATGAGCCCCGGAAGCAACGTGAGCCCGGGCAACGCGATGGTCTGGGCGTCCTTGGGGGCCTGGACCGCCTCGGTGGGACCGACGGCCGCGATGCTGTCCCCCACCACCAGTACGACCCAGCCCGCGTGCGCCGCCTCACTCGTGGCGTCGAAGACGCGGTCGGGCCGGAGCAGGACCGGGTGTCCGGGCGGCGGCGGAACGACCGGCGCGAACCCGGCGCGAGAGGGCAGCCGCAGCGCCGAGACCAGCGTGTCGGTCGTCTGCGCGGCCACCGGACCAGCCGCGAGGGGGACGAGGAGAGTCAGGGCGCGCATCGAAGCCAGCATCGAGCTGCTCCTTTCACATCACGGCAGGAGATCGCGGTACTTCACCACCAGCCGCCGCGCGGTGGCCACCGCTTCGCCGCGCGGCTCGGTACGGAATGCGCCGGTTTCGTGCGACCAGCGCTGCTCCCACTCGCACATCGCCGCCGCGAAGGGCCGCCGATCGAACGGCGCACCGGTCGTGAGAGATTGATCGAGCCGGTCGAAGAATGCGCGCCAGCGCGGCAGAAAATACGCCGTGAACATTCCCTGCCACTCCTTGAACGCGTAGAGATTGAGGTCATCGTTCTGTCCCTCGGTGCACTTCTCGCCCCAGAGGGTGATCAGGTTGCGCGCGTTCCACTCGTACAGGCGCCGCTCGGCGTCGGTCGTCCCCCAGCGCCGGGCGGCGGCGATCCAGCGACCGAGCAGGAACTCGGGCCGCGTCGCCACCAGCGTGTCCAGGTCACCGAGCAGCGCCAGGACACGCCGCTCAGCGGCGTGCAGGGCCACGGAGTCGTGCCGCTGGAACGCGTCCTGGACCTGGCTCACGAGCGGAAGACCGAGCCCGCCCAGTACCTGCCGCGTGAGGTTAACGACGTCGTAGCGGTAGGCGTCGTTCTCACCCAGACCGGACGCCGCCGCGAGCAGCGAGTCCAGCGCCTGCACCAAGACGCGCCGATCGTAGGGCGGCACGGGCTCGGACCGGTACGCCGTTCCCTGGACGTAGAATTGCGGCCGCTCGGCCAGGAAGTTGCCCGTCTGCGCGGCGGACCGATAAGCGCTGGCGAGCAGGAGCCGCCAGGCGTGCCAGGCCGCGCCGTCGGCCGCGCCGTAGCGGCGAGCCACGAACTCCCGGACCCACAATTCGAGCGGCGGCACGCTGTCGCGCCACACCTGGTCCATGACAAAGTCGGGAACGATCGGGTTGGTGCCGAGACCTTCCATCATCATACCGAGCCCGGAGAGCCGGCCTTTGCCGAGACTGCGGAGCACCGTGTCCAGATTGGCGGCGATTCGCGGCAGGTCGCCGTTCACGCTCACCTTGCCGCCGAAGTTGTAGAGCACGTTCCAGACCCACGGCTTGCCGTAGAACGCCTGGCGGTGCTGCCATACCGGGTAGCGATCCCCCCAGAGATCGAGGACCACCATACGATCGTCGGGAACGGCGCCGAGGAGGGCCCGCGCCTGCGGCTCGCGCCAGAACTTCGCCTGATAGTAGAGGAACCACCCCTGCAGCACCCACGTCGCGCCGGAGTCGGCGCCGCGCATCGCCCCGTAGATCGCGCGTCCCATCCCGGCGAGAAACGCCGAGTCGTCGGAGGGCGGGTCGATCTCGTTGAACGGGTCTGCGGCGTAGCGGTGGTCGGTGCCGAAGAGCTCGCGCTGGCGCTCGACAAAGCGGCGGCCGATTCGCTGAAACAGGGAATCGGCGGGATCGAGGAACCAGGTCCCGCTGAATCCCGCCGACCAGTCGCCGGTCCGGTGAATCCGGGCGGTGGGATGGACCTGGGTGATGGACTCGGGGACGTGGCCCGTGAATCCCTGGAGGACGGGAGTCATGCCCAGCGCGCGCTCCCGCGCCAGGATCTGACGCTCGAGCGCGACATGCGCACCGATCCAGGAATCGGGCAGCGGGCCGCCCAGGCCGTCGATGTTCCCCATCCACCCCCAGGGGAGGTAGGCCGGCCCGACGAGGAACGCGGCGATCTGCGCCTTGCTGAAGCCCTGCTCCCGCAGCACGTCCCGCCACACCGCCTCCTGTCCCGTCACCGCGAGCGGCGCGTTCACTCCTTTCAGCGCCATCCAGTCGATCATCCGCTGCCAGTCGTCCCAGTCCCACCATGCCATGGAGTAGGAAAAGGTGCAGTAGTTGAAGAAGTAACGGATGCGGTAGCGCGTGGTGCGTCGCACCCGGCCTGGGACTACGGGGAGGGCGCCGAGGTGAATCGGCTGGAGGGGAAGAGAGACGTTCACGCCGGCAACCTGCTCGAGATACCAGTTGAGGGCCGACGCGAGTGCCACGCCCGAAGAGCCGCGCAGCACGATGCGCCTCGAATCCTGGTCCACTTCGAAGACATCGAGCCCGGCGCTGTCGGGAATCACTTCGACCTTGAAGTCCCGGGCATGGCTGGGGACAACGCGGTCGACGAGCGCCGCCACGGCGTCCAGAGCCATCGGGCGCCGAGCGGGAGAGGTCACGCTGACCCCTGGCTTGCCGGGCATCCCTGCCCAAGCGCCGCTCAGGAGGACGAGGGGGACCCATCGGTTGGGGGCCGACCAGACATGCCGCGCGAATTGCATGACCAAGTGGTGGAAGTATGGAGGCTCGCGCGGCGACCGCCAGAGCGGGACTGAGGGAGTTCGGTCGCGTCCAGCGCTTACTTCGAGTGGGAGGTATGGCCTCCGGCGGGTGGCGGGGGTCTGCCGGGCGGAGTACGTTGGCGAGGAGATGACCGACCCTCCTACCAGCGAAGTCAGCCGGTTGCTGGTCGCGTGGCGTAATGGGGATTCCGGCGCCCTCGATCGGCTGGTCCCGCTCCTCTACGACGAACTCCGTCGCCTTGCGCGCAATCAAATGCAGGGCGAGCGCCCCGACCACACCCTCCAGACCACGGCCCTGGTCCACGAGGCCTATTTGCGCCTCTGCGGTGCCGATGTGGCGTGGGAGGGGCGCGTGCATTTCCTGGCGGTGGCCGCCCAGGTGATGCGGCGCGTGCTCGTCGACCACGCGCGGGCGCGAGGCCGGATCAAGCGGGGCGGCGGAGTGGAGCCCATCACGCTGGACGAGGCCCTGACGGTATCCCCTGAACCGTCCTCGGATCTCCTCGCCCTCGATGAGACGATCGAACGACTCGCCGCGCTGGATGCGCGAAAGGCCCGGGTGATCGAACTGCACTATTTCGGCGGACTGAGCTACGAGGAGACCGCGGCCGCCCTCGAGGTCTCGGCCGCCACGGTCGATCGCGAGCTGCGACTGGCCAAGGCATGGCTCTATCGGGAGCTGAGGCCGGCCAGGGGAACCGATGACTCCTGACCGCTGGCAGGAAATCCAAGCGCTGTTCCTGGTCGCAGCCGACTTGGACCCCGCCGCTCAGGCGGCCTACCTGGCGCAGGCCTGCGCAGATGCCCCGAGCCTCCGGGACGACGTGGTGGCCCTGCTCGAGGCCGATCGCCGGTCGGCTGCGACGCCCTTCATCAGTGACGCCGTGGCCGCCGCGGCTCAGGCGCTCGCCGCCGAGCGCGAGACGACACGGCTCGGCGAGCAGGTCGGCCCGTACCGCCTGGTGCGCGAGGTCGGTCAGGGCGGGATGGGAACCGTCTACCTGGCCGAGCGCGTGGACGGGCAATACGCGTCCTCAGTCGCCATCAAGTTCGTCCGCGGTGCGCTCGCGGCCCCGGAGCTCGTCAGGCGTCTCCGGGCGGAGCGGCAGATCCTCGCCGACCTGACCCATCCCAACATCGCCTGGTTGCTCGACGGCGGGACCGCCGCGGATGGCACTCCCTACCTGGTGATGGAGTATGTGGACGGCGAAACCATCGACCGCTGGTGTGACCATCGGCGTATCAGTCTGGAAAGCCGGCTGGCGCTGTTCCGCCGGGTCTGCGCCGCCGTGCAGCACGCGCACCAGGCGCTCATCGTCCATCGCGACCTCAAGCCGTCCAACATCCTGGTCACGGCCGACGGCACCCCCAAACTGGTCGACTTCGGGATCGCCAAGCTGGTTGCGGGTGACGATGGCCAGGACACCACGGGCTCCCTTCGTCTGATGACTCCCGCCTACGCCGCCCCGGAGCAGGTCCGCGGGGGTCGCATCAGCGTCGCGACCGATGTGTACGGCCTGGGTGCAGTGCTCTACCGTTTGCTCACCGGCCGGACCCCGATCGACACGGCGAGGGCGTCACCCGGTGAACTGGAACGTCGCATCCTCGAACAGGAACCGGTCGCGCCGTCACTCGTGGCCCAGGGCCCGGCGGCGGCCTGGCGGCGGAGCCTCCGGGGTGACCTGGACACCATCGTGCTCAAGGCTCTGCGCAAGGAGGTGGAGCGCCGCTACACCTCGGTCGAGCAGATGGCCGAGGATCTGCAGCGCCACGAGCTCGGGTTGCCGGTGCGGGCGCGGGCCGATACCTGGGGCTACCGCGGCGCCAAGTTTCTCCGCCGCCATCGTGCCGCCGTCGGCGTGGGGCTCACCGTGGTGCTCCTCACCGCCGGCTACACGATCCAGCTCGCCCGCGCGCGCGATCAGGCGCAGGTCGAGGCCGCCAAAGCGACGCAGGTCGCCCAGTTCCTCCAGAACCTTTTCGAGGTCTCGGATCCTACCCGTTCGCGCACCAAGACGATCACCGCCCGCGAGCTGCTCGACCAGGGGGCGGCGCGGATCCAGAGAGATCTCGCGAGCCAGCCGGAAGTGCAGGCCATGCTCATGCAGGTGATCGGCCGCGTCTACAAACAACTGGGGTTCTACGACGAGTCCCGGGATCAACTCGCCGCCGCGCTGGCCTTGCAGCGTCGCCTCCACGGACCGGTCAGCGAGGAGGTCGCCGAATCGGAGCGGTGGCTCGGCGGCGCGCTGGAAGGCATGGGCGCAGCCGATTCCGCCGAAGCGTACTACCGGGTGGAACTGCGGGTCGAGCGAGCGTTGCACCGGGGCGACGACGAGCACGTGCTCCTCGCCCTGGCAGACGTTGCCGCCTTTCTCAAGGCGCGTTCCATCAAACTGGCGGAGTCGGAAGCGTTGTGGCGGGAGGCCCTGGCCATGCGCGAGCGGCTGGGTCCGAATCCGCAGTCCCTCGCGATGCTGTCGGATGGGCTGGCCGGGACCCTGCAATGGGAAGGCAACTATGCCGAGGCGGAGACCTGGTACCGCCAGGCCGTCGCGCTGGTCCGGTCCCAGGTTCCGGTCGACAGCTCGATTCTCTACGTGGCCATTCACAACCTTGCCCTCACGCTCGAGAGCCTGGGCAAGATCGATGAGGCGATCCTCCTCGAGCGGCAATCGCTGGCCATGGCTTTGTCGTACTACGGTCCCGATCATCCGGAGGTGGCGGCCGTGCGAAACGGGCTGGGCAGCGCCCTCAAGGCCCAGGGGCACTTCGCCGAAGCCGAAATGGAGTACCGGCTCTCGCTCACCGCCGATTCGACCGTGCTTGGCCCGGACCATCCCGACGTGGCCACCTGCCTCGGATTGCTGGGTACGACCTTGCTGGCGGAGCACAAGCTGCGCGAAGCGGAAGTGGCGCTGCGGCGCGCCCTCGCCGTGCGGCGCAAGGCCTATGGACCGGAGCACCCCTACGTCGCCATCAGCTTGAATGAGCTGGCCGGTCTTTACCTGGCCCAGGGACGGCTGGGCGAGGCCGAATCGCTGTACCGGCAAGCGCTGGCACTGCGCCGCCGCGTCCACCCGCCCCACCATCCCTACATCGCCTATAGCCTGGTGGGACTGGCCCGCACCCTCCTGGCCCAGCAGCGGCCGCACGAGGCAGAGCCGCTGCTGCTCGAGGCCGACACCATCCGCCGCCAGGCATTGCCCGAGGGCAACCCGCTGCGCCGGGAAGTCGATTCCCTGCTCGTCGTAGCGAGGGAATCGCGCGGCGATCGCCAGGTAACCGCGGCCTCGCTCCGGAAGTAGCCGGGAGGGCTCGACCACCACACCGCCTCGCGGAAAGCCCGACGGGCAGATGTCCATGAGGACGCCTGCCCGTCGTTCTCCTCCCTTCCCTGCCCGGAATCAGGGCAGCGCGAGCCCCACATAGATCTTCGTGGTGGCTTCCGGAATCACCCAGACCACGTCGTCGCGGGTGTCGCCATCCACCCGCGTTACGAAAACCTTCGCGATGTTGAAATTGTCCGTGGCCGGGACCACCTGTTCGACCGGTGAGATCACCGGGAGTCCGTCGGAGTCCGCCAGCCCGACCCGGATTCTGGCCGAGTCGGCGTCGAGTTTTGTCCAGATCAGGTCGGCCCGACCGTCGCCGTTCAGGTCCCCCGTCAACGGGGCGTAGTAGTCCACGGCGTCACCGATGGAGCTGCCGGCCCGCTGGGTCCAGCCTCCGCTGCCGTTGCCCTGGAACTGGTGCAGATACACTGGGGGCCCGTTGGTCCGGTTCCAATAGATGTCGGCCACCTGATCACCGTTGAAATCCGCGACCAGCGGCTGGTAGTTGGTCCAGCAGCAAGTCGCGCTATGGTCCTTGCTGGGAAGGAACTGAAAGCCGCCGGGATCCTGGGAGAGCGCCGTGTAGGTGCGGTTGGGACTGCTCTGCCCGGGGACGTCGTTCCAGATCAGGTCCGCTCGGCCATCCTTGTTCAGATCGGCGATGAACATTCGATAGGGGGTCCAGCCGCTCAGTGGATGGATGTACGGCCCGCCCAGCGCGAAAGAGCCATCCTTATTGGAGGCGCCGACATAGGTGCTATTGATACTGGTGAGCGCATTCCAGACCAGGTCCTTGGCCCCATCCCCAGTCACATCACCCAGAAAGAGCTTGAACGAGGTCCAGTCGGCACCCGACAGGCTGTCCAGCGGGGCGAACGTGAATCCCCCGCCCGCGAGCGCCGTCGCGACGTACACCTTGTTGGCGGTGGCCCCGCGGTAGTTCCACACGAGGTCGGCCAGACCGTCGCCGGTGACGTCCCCGACGTGCAGGTCATAGTTGCTCCAGCCCTCGCTCGGTGTGGGCTGGCTGTTGGTGTAGGCCGTCGGCGCTCCGAACACCCCGTTCGCCCCACCGAGACTCACCGCCACCTGGTTGGCGGTGGGGCTGCGGTAATTCCAGACCAGGTCGGCGCGGCCGTCGCCGCTGACGTCGGCCAACTGCACCTCGTAGGGCGCCGGCACCGGGGCGGAAATCCCCTGCCCGCCCACAAACTGGAGCTGCCCGGGAACCTGGGACAGCTCCTGACAGGTGCGTTTGGTGTAATTGGTCGTTTCTGCGACGTCGGCCAGACTGTTGTCGGCCACGGTGCGGAACTCGTAGGACAATGGGACGGCGGTGGACAGCGGCGCGCTGACGGTAAAGTAGCTCCGCCAATCGCCGCTCCGGATCATCGCGGCCGTGGCCGAGTCCGCGCCGCCCATGGAGAAGATCTCGATCTGCGACTGGTTCACGATGTTCTTCTGCCGGGCCGAGAGCGAGGCCGCCGCCCCGTTGCCCAGGGCGCTGTAGCTCGCCTGGATGATGCCCTTCAGCTCGCTCTCGCTGGCGTTGGCCTTCATCGTGAACATCATCATCCGGCCGTAGCTAACCTTCGAGACATAGACCGGGAGGTTGTTCGGCCCGATGCGATTCAGATCGATCTGCTGCTGCAGCTTGTCCCGGGTAAAGGCGCTGCTGAACCACCCGCCGGGGGTGGAGGGCGGAGCCACCACCACATCGAACATCTTCTGCTTGAACTGCACGGCCACCAGGCTCTGTGACCCCGTGGTGCTGGAGCTCGCCTGGGTCTTGGCCTTCCAGCCGAGGTATCGCCCGGAGAGCCCGATCTTCAAGGCGAACTCTTGCTCGGAGCGGTAGGACTCCGCGCGGAAGAACGTGGTGCTGCCGGTGTTGAGGCTGTCCTCCACCGCGTTCCCGATCATGTCTCCCACCGCCGCGGCGACATCGCCCTGGTCCACCAGGCTGACGGTGCGGAAGTTCTGACCGGTCGCGAGGCCGGGAATGGAGACCTTGATGGGAGCCCGCTCGTCGATGACGAGGGGCAGGACCGTCCCCGCACCGTCCCGGTGCGAAGCGCCCTGGATGAACGCCCCGGGCCAGAGGAAAGCCGGGTTGGGACTGTACATGACCAGCTCCGACGGCGTTTCCGTGGCGGAATAGGGTAGGTCCTGGCAGGCATAGATGACGTTCTGCCTGACGGTGTACTGGCCCAGCACGTTGCCCGGTGCGCTATCGGCCGCAACGGTGTCACTGACGAAGGTCGGGCCGCCAGTGGGCGTCGAGTCCTCTTCCGGAACCGGCGGCGAGAAGCTGCTCCAGTCGGGCAAACTCTGCAGGTAGGAGTTCACCTCGGTGGTCGATCCCGGGCCGGTGCTCCCATTGTCCCCGCTGCAGCTGGGCACAAGGGTCAGCATCAGGCCGGCACCACCCAGGATCCAGGCGGCCTTGGTAAAGCAGAACATGGTGTCCTCCGGCGTCGTGGGCGCACCGACCGGCCGGACGCCGGGGTGCTCACCCCTCTCAAGCGCCGAACCCGCGCTCAGACCCTCGCCGGCATCACACGCTTAATAGCCGTGGGACGGGGTTAGTCGGAGAACTCCTTGGATCACAATCGGTTAGGGGGAGTCTGGCTTCGGTGCGATACCGGGGTGCCCTTTAGAACCAGTGATGACCGTCATCACGCGACCGGATGCAGCCACGCCGCGACCTGGCGGAGCTGCTCCACTCCCCGAACCTCGCCGGGAAACAGCGGCACCGCGACCGGCGCGAGCGGCGCGTAGCGGGTTCGCAGCAGCTCGAGGTGAGGACGCTGCTGCCCGGCTTTCTGCCGCAGAAACTCCGAGTCGGGGGCCGTCACCACGTTGTTGATGACCAGGCGGCCCACCTGGAGACCGTACCGTGCCAGCTCGGCGAACACGCCCTCCAGCTGCGCCACCGCGAGCGCCTCCGCAATCGTCACCATCGTGAAGCCGACCTCGCGGCGCAGGAACTCCATGCAGGTGCGGGCCAGCTCGTCCCAACGACGCAATACCTGCATCACCGACTCCCGGCGGTCCCCGGAAGTCCGCAGATGGGAGT
>Ga0335082_10008790_pt1 | contig 10980 bp, 13 predicted proteins | sample Lox_Sample_41_FD_206718 | JGI IMG/M metagenome (GOLD analysis project Ga0335082, IMG submission 206718) | Soil microbial communities from Loxahatchee National Wildlife Refuge, Florida, United States - Lox_Sample_4.1 | ecosystem: Environmental > Terrestrial > Soil > Wetlands | place: USA... | reverse complement strand
CCACGCGGAGCGCGCCCTCCATCTGCTCTGCCTCGGGCGTGAGCACGCACTCGGCGCCGAACGCGGCGAGGAGCGCGCGCCGCTCGAGGCTCATGCTCTCGGGCATCGTGAGCACGCACCGGTAGCCGCGCACCGCGCAGGCCATCGCGAGCGCGATCCCGGTGTTCCCGCTCGTCGGCTCGACCACGGTGCCGCCCGGCCGGAGCGCGCCGCTCGCCGCGGCCGCGTCGATCATCGCGAGCGCGATGCGGTCCTTCACCGAGCCGGCCGGGTTGAGCTCCTCCATCTTCGCCCACACCTCGGCACGCGGCGCCTCTCGCCCGACGCGACGAAGACGCACGAGCGGCGTCCCCCCGACGAGCTCGAGAACGTCCTCGCAAACACGCGGCATGGGACGGAACGCTAGCATATGCTCCCCGCATGACCGCCGACGGCGCACTCGCGGAAGCGCGTGCCTTGCACGACCGCCACCCCGCGATCGACTTGCACGCCGACACGCTCATGTGGGGCCGCTGGTTCGGCTACGACCTACTCGTCCGTCACGAGCCGCCGCTCCCGAAGAAGGCCCTCCTCGGCCACGTGGACCTCCCGCGCATGCGCGAGGGCGGCGTGGGCGCGCAGTTCTTCGGGCTCGTCTCGCTCCCGGTGCTCGGCCGCGTGCGCGGGCTTCGCCAGGCCATCGACGAACAAATCGACGTCCTCGACGAGACGCTCGCGCGGACGCGCGCGATCCGCTTGGCGCGCACCGGCCGCGACGTCGAATCCGCGCGCGCCGACGGCGCCGCCTCCGCCCTCCTCGGCATCGAAGGCGCGCACGCGCTCGAGGGCGACCTCGACAACCTCACCCACTTCGCGCGGCGCGGCGTGCGCTACCTCGGCCTCCTGCATTTTTCGGCGAACGAAGCGGGCTACCCGGCGTACGGCCGCGGCGCGCGCGACGAAGGCCTCACCATGTGGGGCCGCGAGCTCGTCGCGCGCTGCGAAGCCGAGAACGTCATCGTCGATCTCGCGCACATCAACCGCCGCGGCTTCCTCGACGCGTGCGCGATGGCGAAGAAGCCGCTCATCGTGAGCCACACGGGCATCCTCGGCGCCTTCCGTCACTGGCGAAACGTGGACGACGCCCAGCTCCGCGCCGTCGCCGATCTCGGCGGGTGCGTCGGCGTCATCTTCTGCCCGCGCTACCTCGGCGGCGACGGCATCGAGCCGGTCGTCCGGCACCTGCGCCACATCGTCGACGTCGTCGGCGAGGACTGCCCCGCGCTCGGAAGCGACTGGGACGGCTTCATCGTCCCGACGCGCGAGCTCGCCGACCCGACGGGCCTGCCGAAGCTCACCGCCGCGCTCCTCGACGCGGGCTTCACCGAGCGCACGATCGCGAAGATCCTCCGCGACAACGCCCTCCGCGTGCTCGACGCGGCCTAGCGAACTTCCACGCTCTCCACGTCGAGCCCGCGCGCGGCGAGGCGCGCGTGGAGGCGGTCGCGCCACGCGCCGGTGTCCGTCCCCGGCGGCGTGTCGACCCGCACGCTCACGCGCCCGTGCTCCGCGCTCACCGTGAGCGTCGCGCCCGAGAGCTCGCCGGCCCCGAGCTCCATGCGCACGGTCCCGCGCTGCGCGTCGCCGCTCCACGCGATTTTCTTCACGAGCTGCGGCACGAGGTCCTCGAGCGAGACGCGCGCGTTCGCGAGCGGCGCCGCGGCCGCTTCGTCGGGCCGCGCGGGCGCCGTCATCGGCGGAGCGAGCTGAGCCGTCTGCCGCGTCGACGGATCGAGCTCGTCGTCGTGCGCGGCGTGCTTTTGGTGCTTGTCGGGCTCGGCGTGCACGGCGATCACGGCCTGCGGCAGCGCCGTCGTCACGGCGCCCTGCGGCGCCTGCGGCGGAGGCGGAAGCTTGGGCGCCGCGGGGAGCGCTTTGTCCGCGAGGATGCTCGCGAAGAGCGGCCCCTTCACGAGGAGCGCCGGCGCGTTCGGCGCGTGCGGTCGAGCTGGCGGAGGCGGCGGCGGCGCGTGGGCCGCGGGCTTGGTCGGCGTCATCTCCCGCCCATCGGCCGCACCCGCCCCGAAGTTGCGCGAATGGCTCGATTTTTCGACGGTACAGGCAGCCGCTTGACCCGGGACCCGGGTCCATTACGTTTCCTGGAGCGACGAATGACGGGTCCAGGTACAGAGGCCGAGTGGATCGTCGGCGCCGTCGTCGCGTCGATCCTCGGCTCCCTGTTCGCGGCCGGCGACGCGGCCGTGACCGCCATCCCGGAGGCCGTGCTCCAGTCGCTCGCGCGCGACGCCCGCTCCCCGTTCGTGCGTTACCTGCGCGACCGGTCGCGCATCCTCTCGCGTTGGCTCGTCTGCCGCGTGACCGCCATCGCCGTCGCCGCCGCCCTCCTCCAAGAGGCCGCCGACGAAGCGGGCGTCCGCACGATCGGCCCGCTCCTCGCCGTGCTCGCCGCGATCATGGTGTACGGCACGCTCGCCGAGCTCTTCGGCACGCTCGGCAGCCAGCGCCCGCAGACGCTCGGCGCCCTCGCCCTCCGCGTGCTCCGCCCGCTCGAGCTCGCCGCCGTCCCCATCGCCGACCCGCTCGCCTGGGTCGGCGGCTTCATCGCGCGCGCGGTCCCGAAGCCGCGCCGCGACGAGCGCACGACCGAGACCGAGGTCGCCTGGATCGTCACCCAAGGCGAGCGCACCGGCGCCCTCGGCAACGAGCCGGCCCAGATCATCCGCAACGCCCTCCAGTTCAAGCGCATCCACGCGGGCGAGGTCATGGTGCCGCGCGCGAAGGTGTCGGGCATCGAGGCGAGCACCTCGCTCGCGCGCGTCCTCGAGATCGTCTCCTCCGACGGACACTCGCGTTACCCCGTCTACCGCGAGTCGCTCGATCAGATCGTCGGCCTGCTCTACGCGAAGGATCTCTTCCGCGCCGTCCGCGACAAGCAGATGGACACCGGCAAGCTCGGCGACCTCGTCCGGACGCCCGCGCTCTTCGTGTCCGAAAACCAGCCGCTCGCGAGCGTGCTCCGCGAGATGAAGGCGAAGCGCCAGCACCTCGCGATCGTGGCCGACGAGTTCGGCGGCACGTCGGGCGTCATCACGCTCGAGGACATCCTCGAGGAGCTCGTCGGCGACATCCGCGACGAGTACGACGTCGACGGCCAAGTCGAGGATCTCGGCGACGACCGCTTCGTGGCGGACGCGTCGATCTCGATCGCGGACCTCTCGACGCACCTCAAGCGCAACATCGCGGCCGACGGCGACTTCGAGTCTCTCGGCGGGCTCATCGTGCACCGCGCCGGGCGCGTGCCGGCGGTGGGCACCACGATCGCGATCGACGGGCTCGTGCTCACGGTGCGCGAGGCCGACGAGAAGCGCGTGATGAAGGTCGAGGTCGCGCCGGCGAAGAAAGCACAAGGCGGCTCCGCGCCCGCGGACGCGAAGGCCTCGTCTCCGTGAAGGCGCCCGCGGCGATTCGCTTCCTCGGCGCGGGGAAGCCGCCGCGCGTCGCGCCGTTCGGCCTCCCGTGGAGCGAGTCGGGCGCGCTCGTCGTGCAGGTCACGAGCGAAGATGCGCTCGACGAAATCCCCGAGGCGAGCGCGCTCGACCCGAGCACGCTCGTCTTCGTCCTCCCCGAGCCGGTGAAGCGCGGCGGCCTCCTCTCGGCGTTCGGTCGCCGAACGATCTCGCGGAGCGCCCGCTCCGGCGCGCTCCTCGTGCGCGGCTACGTCGACATCGGCGCCGAGGTCGACGACGCGACCCGGCTCGATCTCGTGTTCGGCCGGGTCCCCTGAGCTATTTGCCGTTCGCGATTTTGTCGAGGCCCTTGACGAGATCGTCGGCCTCTTTGAGCAGGCCGGGCTTCGTGTCTTGCACGATGTCGCCCGCCGCCTTCGGCTCGCCGTTGATCGCCGTGAGCACGTCGCCGAGCTTGATCGCGAGCTGCGCGACGAGGCCGCGCGTCTCCGACGGGCACACCGCGTCGTACGAGCGCGGGTCGACGTACATCGCGGCCGGTTCGTCGAGCTTGCCGCCCTTGAACTTCGGCGCGCCGACGTTGTGACCGATGACGCTCGCCTTGATGTCGGACGGGATGGTCGGCGTCTCGCCGGAGAACGTGATCGCCGGGTTCAGGATGCCGAGCGACGCGACGAAGTTTCCGCCGTTGTCCTTGCCGTTCGGCCCGCCGAGCAGCACGACGTACTGAATCGAGTGCTGGCCCGACGCCGCCGCCGCGATCTGCGCGCTGATCGGCTTCTCGAGCTTCGTGAGCAGGTTCTTCACCGCCGTCTTCTGCTCGTTGAGCGCGCTCACCTCGGTGATGAACGTCGAGAGCGCGCCGCTCGTGTCGGTCGGGAACGCGGAGAAGTGACGGAGCGCGAGCTGCGAGCCGTCGAAGTCGATGACGATGCCGCCGAGCTGGTTGGCGAGGTCCTTCGGGAACTCTTTTCCGCCCTGCAGCGTCTTCGCGCCCTCGTCGATCTTCTTGGCGAGCTCGTCGAGCTTGCCCTTCGCCGTGGTGACGTTCTTGCTCAGGTCCGCCGCGTCCTTCTTCGACGCGGCGTGGTCGGCGCCTTCCTTCGCGGCTTGTCCGCCGACGAAGCCGACGCCGGCGCCGAGGCCGAGCGCGATGAGCGCGAACACGAAGCCGGTCTTGCGCGCGCGCGAGGCGGCTTGCTGCACCGCCATCTCGTCGACCTCGATGCGCTGCGCCTGCGCGCTGACGGGAACCGACATCGGGCGCGGCGCGACGACCGCGGCGAGCGGGTTCGTCGGATCGATCGACGGCGCGGGACCGACAGGCACGCCCGGTGGAACGGGAAGACCCGGACCCGACGCGCCGACAGGCGCGGGGGCCGACGACGGAGCGGCCACGGGAACCGAGCCCACCGGCGCCGGCGTCGGCGTCGGCGCGGGCGCCGCTCCCTTTCCAAGGCGCGCCTTCAGGTCAATCTTCGGCTTTTTCTCTTCCGCCATCGAACGCTCTCCCTGCCCGTGAATGGGACCCTGCCAAAACTCGCGAGAACGTTAGTTTCTCCGAAGGATTCGTGTCAAACGCTACATCAAGATCTTGGCCCGCGGAAACCACATCAACCTACAATTCGATCATGGACCGACGTGTTTCTCTGCGGGCGCGCGTGGGTGGACGAGCTCTGTGGCTCAACAAGCACGTCGACGGCTTTCCGCATTTGGCGGAGGTGGTCGAGGTCTCGGAGAGCGGGATGCTGATCCGCACCATCCGAGAGCCTTCGAACCGCGAGACCCGCTTCACGTTGGAGCTCGAGATCCCGGGGAGCTCGCATCGGATGTGGCTCTGGGGCGAGCTCGTGCGGAAGTCCGGCGCGCTCCAGGCGGTGCGCATCCTCCACGCGGATTTGCTCGAGCGCGCCCAGCTCCGGCAGCTCGTTCGTTGGAACGCGGCGGCCTGATCGTCGCGCTCGCGCTCTGCGCGTGTCGGCCCGACGCCGCGGCCGATCGCGACGAGCTCCAGCGCGCGATCGACGCCGACGAAGCGGTGAGCCAGGTCTTCCAAGAAGCGCTCCAGGCGGAGAAGGCCGCGGACGGAGGCGCCGCAGTCGATATTTTGAAACGAAGCGGTGAGCCCGCCGCGAAGCAGGCGTCGGACGCCGCGGCCGCGCTCGCGCCTCGCTCCGCGTGGGGCCGCGCCCAGCGCGACGCGCTCGTCGCGCTCGAGCGCGATCGAAGCGACGAGCTCGCGAAGTACGAGACCGCTCTCGCCGCGAAGGACGACGACGCGACGGTCGCGTCGCTCGAGCGCCAAATCGCGCTCGAGAAGCGAGCCAAAGCGCTCTGGGACGAGATTCATCGCGGGCCCTGAAAAATCGGCTACGCTTGGGCGCGATGCCGCGCGTCGTCGTCATCGACAACTACGACTCGTTCACCTTCAACCTCGTCCAGTACCTCGGCGAGCTCGGAGCGACCTGCGACGTCGTGAAGAACGACGCGATCACGCCGGACGACATCGCCGCGCGCGCGCCGGACGGCCTCCTCGTCTCCCCCGGCCCGTGCACTCCGAACGACGCGGGCGTCTCGTTGAAATCCATTGAAACGATTTCTGGGAAGCTCCCGATTCTGGGAGTGTGTCTCGGACACCAAGCCATCGGGCAGGCCTTCGGCGGGCGCGTGGTTCGCGCGGACCGGTTGATGCACGGGCGCGTCTCGCCGATCGAGCACGACGGGCGATCCATTTTTCGCGGCGTCGAGAGCCCGTTCACGGCGACGCGTTACCACTCGCTCGTCGTCGAGCGCGCGTCGCTGCCGGCGTGCCTCGAGGTGAGCGCGTGGACCGCGGAGGGCGAGATCATGGGGCTCCGGCACAAGGAGATGGCCGTCGAGGGCGTGCAGTTCCATCCGGAGAGCATCCTCACGCTCGCGGGCAAGACGCTGCTCGGCAACTGGCTCGCGGGGCTCTCGTCGTGACGCTCGCCTTCGCGGACGCGATGACGCGGATGTTCGCGTCGGACGAGCTCGACGCCGGGCTGGTCGGCGCGGCGTTCGACGCGATCCTCGAGGGCGCCTGGTCGCCGGTGCAGGTCGGCGCGTTCGCGACCGCCGTGCGCTTGCGCGGCGAGACCGCTCCGGCGATCGCGGCCGCGGCGCGCGCGCTCCGCGCCCACATGACGCCGGTCGAGCACGGGCTCCCGCTCGTCTGCGACACGTGCGGCACCGGCGGCGACGGCGCGCAGACGCTGAACGTGTCGACGGCGGCGGCGATCGTCGTCGCGGCGTGCAACGTGCCGGTCGCGAAGCACGGCAATCGATCGATCTCGAGCGCGTGCGGCAGCGCGGACGTGATCGAGGCGCTCGGTCTGCCGATCGATCTCGCGCCGGACCGGCAGGCGGACCTGCTGCGCGACGTCTCCATCGCGTTCTTGTTCGCGCCCGCGCATCATCCCGCGCTCAAGCACGCGGCGCAGGCGCGGCGCGAGCTCGGCGTGCGCACGATTTTCAACGCGCTCGGGCCGCTCGCGAACCCGGCGCGCGCGACGCACCAGGTCATCGGCGTGTACGACGACGCGCTCCGGCCGATGCTCGCGCGCGTGCTCGCCGAGCTCGGCTGCGAGCGGGCGTGGGTGGTGCGGAGCGAGGACGGGCTCGACGAGCTCAGCCCGGCGGCCGCGACGCGCGTGTCCGAGGTGGCCGGCGGCGAGGTCGTCGAGCGCGTCGTCCGCGCGGAGGACTTCGGGCTGCCGCGCGCGGAGCTCGCGTCGATCCGCGGCGGAGACGCCGTGGAGAACGCCAAGCGCATCGAGGCCGTGCTGGAGAACGCCGACGACGCGGCGGCGCCTGCCGTGCTCCTCAACGCCGCGGCGATGCTGCTCGTCTGCGGCGTCGCGAAGACGCCCGCCGAGGCCGCGGAGACGGCGCGTCAGGCGATCGCGGGCGGCGCGGCGCGACAGACGCTCGAGGACTGGCGCGAGATCGCGCGGCCCACGATCATTCCGGGGTCATGAGCGGGCTGCTCGAGCGGATCGTCGCGAGCAAACGCGCCGAGATCGCGGCGACGCGGGCGGACGCGCCGCAGAACGAGCGCGCGACGTGCGACGTCGCCTCTGCGCTGCGGCGCGCGGACGCGCTCGCGATCGTCGCCGAGGTGAAGTTTCGCAGCCCGAGCGCGGGGCCGCTCTCGCGCGCGATGAGCGTCGAAGAGCGCGCGCTCGCGTACGCGGAGTCGGGCGCATCGATGGTGAGCGTGCTCTGCGACGGGCCGTTCTTCGACGGGTCGTTCGAGGATCTCGCGCGCGCGCGGCGCGCGCTCGACGCGGGCGGTTTTTCGGCGGTGCCGGTCCTCGCCAAGGAGTTCGTCGTCGACGAGCGCCAGCTCGCGCGCGCGCGCGCGTCGGGCGCGGACGCGGCCCTCCTCATCGTGCGCATCCTTCCCGGCCGCGCGCTCGCGGACCTGGCGCGCGCGTGTCGCGCGCTCTCGCTCGAGCCGTTCGTGGAGGTCGCCGAGGAGGCGGAGGTGGCGCGCGCGCTCGATGCCGGGGCGCGCGTCATCGGCGTGAACGCGCGCGACCTCGACACGCTCGCGATGGACGCGGCGAGCGCCGCGCGCGTCATCGAGAGCGTCCCGCGCGAGGTCGTCGCCGTGCACCTCTCGGGCCTCGCGGACGAAGACGCCGTCGCGCGCGCCGCCGCGACGCGCGCCGACGCGGCCCTCGTCGGCGAGGCCCTCATGCGCGAGGACGACCCGCGCGTTCGTTTGAAACGAATGTTGGCCCGGGCGCGCCGCTGAGGGAAGATCGGCGCAGATGGACCTCGCCGGGCACATCGACCTCTACCTCGATCACCTGCGCGTCGAGCGCGCGCTCGCGAAGAACACGCTCGAGAGCTACGCGCGCGACCTGAACCACCTCGCCGCGCGGCTCGGCGACGCAGCGGGCGTCGAAGACGTGACCGAGGGAGACGTCGCGGCGCTGCTCGCGCACAACGCGCGGCGCGGGCTCGGCGCGCGGTCGAGCGCTCGGCAGCTCTCGGCGATCCGCGGGTTCTTCAAGTTCCTCTTGCGCGAGCGCGTCGTGAAGAGCGACCCCACCGCGCTCCTCGACAACCCGCGCCTCGGGCGGCGCCTGCCGCGCGCGCTCTCGCTCGACGACGTGGTCGCCATCCTGCGCAAGCCGGACACGCGCACCGACCGCGGCGCGCGCGACGCGGCGATGCTCGCCCTCCTCTACGCGTGCGGCGTGCGCGTCTCGGAGCTGTGCGGGCTCAAGGTCGCCGACCTCGATCGCGAGCGCGGCGTCCTCTCGGTGAAGGGAAAGGGCGGAAAGCGGCGGCTCGTTCCGATCGGCGAGGTCGCGCTCGGGCTCGTCGACGCCTACCTCGCGGGGGCGCGCGGGCGACACGCGCGGCCGGGCGAGACCGTGCTCTTCCTCGCGCCGTCGGGCGGGCCGCTGACGCGTCAGGCCTTTTGGAAGATCATCAAGCGCTACGCGCGGGCGGCCGGCGTTCGGACGCCGGTCTCGCCGCACAAGATGAGGCACTCGTTCGCGACCCACCTCCTCCAGGGCGGCGCCGACCTCCGCGCGGTCCAGGCGATGTTAGGCCACGCCGACCTCGGCACGACCGAGATCTACACCGCGGTGGCCAAGGACCACGTCCGCGCCGCGCACGCGCGGTCTCATCCGCGGGCGTGAGTTTGGGGTAACGTTTCGGACGTGGAACCGTACTTCGTCGTCACGCCGCCGCGCTCCGAGGAGACGCCCGTCGTCGTCGAGGTTCCGCACGCGGGGCTCTTCGTGCCGCCGCACTTCGCGTGCGAGATGCTCGCGCCCGTGCGCTCGATCGCGCGCGACGCGGACCTCTTCGTCGACGAGCTCTACGAAGGCGCGTGCGACGAGGGCGCGACGCTCGTCGTCTCGCGCGTGTCGCGCTACGTCGTGGACCTGAACCGCGCGGAGACCGACGTCGACGCCGACACGGTCGTCGGCGGGCCGTCGAGCCCGCGCGCGCCGCGCGGCGTCGTCTGGCGCCTCACGACCGACAACGAGCGCGCGCTCGCCGGGCCGCTCACGCGCGAGAAGCTCGAGGCGCGCCTCGCCGAAATCCACCGGCCGTACCACGCGGCGCTCGCGGCCGCGATTCGCGGCAAGCTCGAGCGCTTCGGCGTGTGCGTGCTCCTCGCCGGGCACTCGATGCCGAGCGTCGGCCGGAGCGGACACGGCGACGAGAACGTCCAGCGGGCCGACGTCGTGCCCGGGACGCAGGGCCGGACCACCGCGGCCGCCTCCCTCATCGATCTCGTCGAGCAGCACGCGCGCGAAGCCGGGCTGAGCGTCCTCCACGACGAGCCCTACCGCGGCGGCTGGACGACGCGCCTCTGGGGACGGCCGAGCCAGCACGTCCACGCCGTGCAGGTCGAAATCGCCCGCCGTCTCTACATGGACGAGGCGGTCCTCGTGCGGGGCCAGGCGTTCGACGCGGCCCGCAAGTTCACGCGGACGCTGGTCCGCAAGCTGGGCGCGGCCGGGCGTGAGCTCTCGGCTTGACAAAGGCCCCCGGATCGTCCAGTTTCCCGCCCCCGTCATGGCTCGCAGCGACATCACCGGCAAGCGCAAGCTGAAGGCGCAGAACGTCTCGCACTCGAACATCAAGACGAAGCGCTGGCAGCACCTCAACATCCACGCGCGGCGCCTCTGGGTGCCCGAGCTCGGGCGCTTCGTGACGCTCAACCTGACCACGCGCGACATCCGCACGATCGACAAGATCGGCGTGCTCGAGTACGCGAAGCGTCACGGCGTGAAGCTGTAGGCTTTCGGCGCGCGCCCGGTCTGCATCGCGCCGGCGGACGGCGCGTGGTCGCGGAGCGCCGTCTCGAGGCTCGCGCCGCTCGTGACGGCGGCGAAGAGCTTCTTCATGCGCGCGCGCGCGCGGTCGCCGGCGACGCCCGCGGCGACGTCGAAGCGGTCGTCGCCGCGCGGGTCGAGGAGCGCGACGGTGCTCGCGCACGGGAGCGGCGCGCCCGGATCGACGCGGCGCTCGCCGCGCATCACCGGACGCGCGCGGAGCGGCGCGACGACGCCGAGGGCCTCGATCGCGAGCCCGTCGGCGACCACCTCGTAGCACGCGACCGCGAGGCCGCCGCGGTGGTCGGCGGCGCAGACGACGTGGCAGCCGTCCGCGCGCTCGTGCTCGTCGGCGAACGGCGCGACCGCCACGCCGTCGCGCGACTCGCACGCGACCGCGGGGGCGCGCGGCGCCCGGAGATCGTCGCGCGTCACGAGGCCGTGCGCGAGGCGCCCCGCGACGGCGACGAGCGCGTCGGCGAACGGATCGGCCGCGAGGGCGGGAGGCCCCCGGTCGGCGAGCGCGGCGAGGAGCGCGCGGCGCGGGTGCTTGCGCTCGAGCGCCTCCAGCGCGGGGGCGAAGGCGCGCTTCGCCGTGACGGTGCCGAACATCGAGATCGCCGTCGCGACCGCGGCGGGGAGCGCGGGGATCGCGACGCGCGCGGCGGCGGGGATCTCGTCGT
>Ga0335082_10008789_pt1 | contig 10981 bp, 23 predicted proteins | sample Lox_Sample_41_FD_206718 | JGI IMG/M metagenome (GOLD analysis project Ga0335082, IMG submission 206718) | Soil microbial communities from Loxahatchee National Wildlife Refuge, Florida, United States - Lox_Sample_4.1 | ecosystem: Environmental > Terrestrial > Soil > Wetlands | place: USA... | reverse complement strand
GGTCGTTAGGCCTACGCAGGGCGGCAGCTTGCGATATGCATATAATGTATATATCATGGCTGCATGCCTCTCGAGCACGACCCAGCCAAGGCTGCGGCCAATCTCAAGAAGCATGGTGTGTCCTTCGCGGATGCGGAGGGCGCACTGTTCGATCCCCTGGCGTTGACCGTCGAGGACATCGGGGTTGTTGGTGAACGTCGGTTCGTCACCATCGGCTTGGGGAGCGCCGGAGAACTGCTCGTTGTTGTGTACACCTATCGCGACAACGAGCCCCGACTAATCTCGGCTCGCCGCGCCACACGCAAAGAGCGAAAGACCTATGAAAGCTGAATACGACTTCTCGAAGGGCAGGCGCGGAGCCGTCATCCCGCAAAAGGGAAAGACGCGAATCTCCATCTTTATCGATAACGCTACCCTCGCGGAGTTTCGTGACCGTGCCGAAAAGGCGGGCACGGGATACCAAACCATGATGAACGAGGCACTGCGAGCCTATCTGTCGAAGACCGAGGGGCCGGTCACAGCAGAGATGCTTCGTCACGTGCTGCGGCAGGAAATGCCCGAGTATCTGCGAGGTCTAACAACTCGTTCGAGCGGGCCGGGAAAGATCACGGGCCGCGGCGGCGCGCCCAAGAAATGATGCGCGCCGCCGCAGCAATTGCGCCGTGGTCGGCCGCTCAACTAGGTCGTTAGCGGTTATTGGATACGATGTCTATAATTAAAGCGTGAGTAGCCAATTCGATGATCTGACGAAGCGGATTCGTGCCCTCCCAGCGGGCGAGAGGGCCGCGCTTGTTCGTGTGCTCATCGATGACCTAGACCCAGGACAAGATCCGGATGTCGAGAAACTTTGGCTCGAGGAGGCTGAGCGTCGCTACGCGCAGTATCTCCGGGGCGAGGTCGAGGCGATTCCCGGTGATGAGGTGATGGCCGAAGCGCGCAAGCGTCTGAAGTGACCAGTCACCGCTATCTTCCCTCGGCGAGGGAAGAACTGAACGAGGCCGCCGCGTTCTACGACGCGAGGGTCCCTGGATTGGGGGATGCGTTTCTCGATGATGTGGAACGCGCGATTGAAACGATTCAAGAGAACCCTCGAATCGGTGCGACTGTGGGTCGCCGATTCCGTAGAGTGTTCATCGGCCGTTTCCCATTCAGCACTATCTACATCGACCGCGACGGGGAGATCGTAATCGTCCCCATCGCCCACCAGCGCAAGCGTCCTGGCTACTGGCGGGGCAGGCAATGACCGCTAACAACGCGTTGCAGCGGAACGGAAGCATTGCGGCCGCCCTGTGCGCGCATGAAATTGTGTGCGCGGGCCAGGGCGGAATGGGCGCCGTGCCTGGCCGCTCAACTAGATCGTTAGCCATCACGGGGCGCCATGGATAGATTCGACGGGGCACTTCGAATAGCTATCATCCTCCTCGCGCCGGCCACCTTCTTTGTGACGCTGTGGTCCGAGAAGCAACGCAATATCCCACCGGGCGGGGTGGCGAAGATTGGGGCGCTCTTCCTCGTCTTGGGCGTCCTCGGTGGGTACATTGGCACTCGCCTCAGCCCAACCACGCAATGGAGAGGCTTGATCCCATTTGTGACGTTCGAGTCCGACACGATTCACTATTTCTCCGATTTCATCGCAATTGGATACGGCTTCGTGGCATATGCGCTATTAAGGACGCTGTCTCCAAGGCGAGGCCGGTGATGGCTAACAACGCGTTGGAGCGGCCCATCGGTCACCGCGGCCGCGCCGTCCTCGCAATGAATTGCGTGCTCGGCGGCGCGGAATGGGCGATGTGCCTGGCCGCTCAACTAGGTCGTTAGGCCGCAACGGAAGAGTGTCATCTCGGAAGGTCGGGCAGCGTTAAGCAGTCATGCCTCCGAAGGTCAGCGAAATCCTGCGCATGCTCGCCGATGACGGCTGGGTTCAGGTATCGATGCGCGGCAGTCATCGCCAGTTCAAGCATCCGAGCAAGCCGGGTCGCGTGACCGTTCATGGCAAGCCGAGCGACAATATTGCACCGGGTACACTTAACAGCATCCTGAAGCAATCCGGGCTAAAGAAGTGAGGCCGAAAATGCGCTACGCCGTGGTGATCGAGAAGGCCGGAGCCAACTATTCCGCGTACGTGCCGGATCTTCCAGGCTGCGTCGCGACCGGTAGTACCGTGCCCGAGGCGGAGGTTGCGATCCGCGAGGCGATCGAGCTCCATATCTCGGGCATGCGAGAAGACGGAACGCCGGTTCCGCCGCCGTCGAGCCAGGTCGACTACGTGGATGTTGCAGCCTAACAACTCGTTGGAGCGGCCCGAAAATCAACGTGGGCCGCGTCTGGCCGCGGCACGGTCGTTTTGGCCGGCCGCTCCCTTGGCAGGGCGCAATGGCGGTCGCGGCAGGCCGCTCAACTAGGTCGTTAGAGGGCATCGTGAGGCGCGACACGTTGGGAGGCGTGGCTGCGGTTGTGCTCGGCGTGGCCTACGCGTTCGCGTTGGACAGCGACATTTGGGGACACGAAAGTTCGCTGCCTTTGCCCGCGGTTGTCGCGATGTTCGCGTCAGGGGCATTTCTGAGCCTGGTCGCGCTGTCCGCGTGGGCAAAGCCCGACCGCCCGTGGTTATTTCCGGGATTGTTTTCCGTGCCGCTACTGTTTCTCGCGACGCCTTATCTTCATCCTTGGGACTGGGTTGGAGTGGGGATATTCCTCTCAATTGCCGGAGCCACATTCCTAGTCGGTTTCGCGGCGTGCGTGGTGGTTCGTGCAATTGTCGCCGTTCGCAGAAAGGTGCCGTGATGCCCTTTAACAACGCGTTGGAGCGGACGGGCGATCATCGTGGCCGCACCGTCCTCGCAATAGATGGCGTGCTCGGCGGCGCGGAATGGGTGTCGCGCCAAGCCGCTCAACTCGGTCGTTGAAGCGAAGCCGTCCAGATTGACGCATACACGGCATGTATAGACAATGCGCGTATGCGGTTTTCCTGGGATGAAAGGAAGCGTCGTCTAAGCCTGAAAGAGCATGGTTTGGACTTCGTGGATGCACCCAGAGTATTTGAAGGCCGACTTTCACCTTCGAGGATGATCGCTTCGCGTACGACGAGCAGCGTTTCGTGACCCTGGGCTTTCTTGCGGGAATGGTCATTTGCATGGTTCACACTGAGTCGCCGTCGCGGATCCACGTGATCTCTTTTCGAAAGGCGACGCGAAATGAAGAAGCGATACTCTTCAAGAACCTCCAAGACTGACCTATCTCGAGTTCGTGCCATGACGAACCGTCAGATCAAGGTATCGCCGGAGCACCCCGAGGCCGACGTGAGGCACATCGTCCGCGGCATCGTGCGCCAGGGGCTCAAGCCCGTGAGCTCGAAGACGTCTATCTCGCTTCGGGTCGATGCGGACGTCCTGGAATGGTTCAAGGCCCAGGGGCGGGGATACCAAACCCGGATCAATGCCGTCCTAAGAGCGTTCAAAGATGCCTCGCTCTAACAAAGCGTTCGAGCGGTCCGCGGGCGATCGACGCCGCGCCGTCCTCGCAATGAATTGCGTGCTCAGCGGCGCGGAATGGGCGCCGTGCCTGGCCGCTCAACTAGGTCGTTAGACGTCAGATGAAGCCATCCCAAGTCGTACGCACGGCGTCCTGCACCTGCGGCCAACTTACCGTGGTTGCGTCCGGTGATCCAGTCCGAGTTTCCATTTGCCACTGTCTGGCGTGTCAGCAGCGAACCGGAAGCGTGTTTGGGACACAAGCACGATTTCCCCGGGAGGCGGTGAAGATCGAAGGTCGATCATCGACGTACGTGCGGGTCGGTGACTCGGGAGGGTTATGTGCTTTTCACTTTTGTCCGATCTGCGGAGCAACGGTTCATTACAGTATCGCCGGTCGTGAGGAACAGGTCGCCATACCCGTCGGCGCCTTTGCCGATCCCAATTTCCCGCGGCCGGAATTCTCCGTGTACGAAGAGCGGAAGCATGGGTGGGTGGTCTTGCCCGAAGATATGGAGCACCAACCGTAGTGCAGCTAACGCCTAACAACGCGTTGGAGCCGACCGGAAGACGGGTGCGGGCCGCGTCTGGCCGCGGCGCCGGCGTCAGTGGTCGGTCAGCTTAACTCGGTCGTTAGGCCGCAGAAGGACCGTGGATGAAGCGCACCTGGACAGTCGTCGGAGTTCGCGATGTGGCTCGCAGCTTCAAGTGGTACCAGTCGCTCTTCGGCCAACCGGAGACGCGTCCTGCCCACGAATACTTCGGGCAACTGATCGACTCAGACGGTACCGTATTGCTCTGTCTCCACGAGTGGGGCGCGCACGAGCATCCAACCTTGATGAGCCCCGATCATGGAACGCCTGGCAACGGCCTGCTGTTGTTCTTTCGTGTGGACGATTTTGACAAGGCCTTACCACGGGCACGGGCACTCGTGGCACGGCTTGAAGAGGAGCCGCATGTGAATCCGAATACGGGGACGATGGAGTTCGCGCTCCGAGATCCGGACGGGTACTACGTCATGATCAGTGCGCTATCTACATCCCACTCGATTGCCTAAGCATGGGCGACCTGCGGCCTAACAGCGCGTTGGAGCGGACCGTGACGCACCGTGGGCCGCGTCTGGCCGCGGCACGGTTGTCGTGCCCCGCCGCTCAACCAGGTCGTTAGCCATCACCGGATGAGCACGCCGACATTCGACGCGGAGCGTTTTCGGTTGTTCGAGAAGGCGGCTCATGACCGCATCGCCGATTCCTATCACGCATTCTTCGTTCCGATAACCGAGCATGCGGCCGAGCCCTTGCTGGACGCAGCGCACGTCGGCCGAGGCACAAGAGTGCTTGACGTGGCAACCGGCTCCGGAATCGTTGCGGCGCACGCCGGCGCTCGAGGGGCCTCCGTGGTCGGGACAGACATCTCCCCGCGGATGGTGTCTTTGGCGGCCCGCCTTAATCCAGGCTGCACGTTTCAAGAGGCGGACGTCGAGTCAATGCCGTTCCCGGAAGGCTCCTTCGATTCGGTAGTTTGCGCATTCGGTGTCGGCCATTTTCCTGATTCGGGGGCGGCGGTCGCGGAGTGCGCGCGTGTGCTGGCTGCGGGAGGGTGGCTCGCGCTAGCTTGGTGGGACCTGCCGGCGCGCAATCGACTTCAGGGCGTGCTGCTCGAGGCAATCCAGGAGGCTGGCGCGGCGACGGTGCAGCAGCTTCCATCCGGCCCTCCGATGTTTCGCTACTCGGACGATGACGAGCTTCGCAATCTTCTCAGCTCGGCGGCGCTCGGTCAGGTCGCCGTCGCCTCGCACTCTTTCAAGTATGGGATCCCGAATGCGGATATCTTGTGGGATGGTGCGATGGGCAGCCTTGCACGGACATCGGCCCTGCTGCTCGCACAACCGTCCGAGACGCAGCGCCGGATACGCTCGGTCTTTGATCGGCTGGTATCAGGCTACGTTTCAGGGGGACGTATCGAATTGCCGATGGCGTTCAAGATCGCCTCAGGAAGACGGCCAGGCACTTCGTCCGGCCGGTCATGACAACCATGCACATTGCGGAGCTTTGGCGCTATCCGGTCAAGTCACTCCTGGGGGAGCGACTGACCACCCTGAGCCTGGTTGGCGATGGGGTTGAAGGCGATCGCGCGTGGGGTATCCAGGATCTTGGCGATGGTCGAATCCTTACGGCCCGGCGCGAGCCGCGCCTGCTATTTGCATCCTCCCGCCTGACGGCGGATGAAGTCCCGCTGATCTGCCTGCCGGACGGGCGGCAGTTGGCTGGACTTGGTTCCGCCACGGATGCCGCACTGTCCGCGTGGTTGGGCAAGGCCGTAACGCTGATAGCCGCCGCAGAGAGCGAGGCTGCGCGTGCAGAGTACTTTGCAGACGCCACGGATGACACAAGCCGGGCCATTGAATGGACGATGCCGAAGGGCCGCTTCGTCGATGCATTTCCTGTCCTGATAATGACCACGGCCGGCCTGCTTGGCGCGGCCTCCGCTCATTCCGCTGGCACGTGGGATGTGCGCCGATTCCGCCCGAATGTATTGATTCACGTTGATGGCGAAGGGTGGCTCGAAGACGCCTGGACTGATCGTCAGCTAAGCGTCGGCTCGGCACGGCTGGTCCCTCGCCGGCGGTGCATACGCTGCACGATGGTCAACCGCGCCCAGCCAGGGCTGGACAGAGATGTGAACATTTACAAGACGCTGCATCGAACCCACGGGGGCGAAGCCGGGATGTGGACCCAGGTCATGCAACCCGGGTCCATTTCAGAGGGTGACGTGGTATGTGTAGCGAGCGGGCCGTGAGCGTGGCCACCGTAGATCACCCGATACTACTCGTCGTTGTCGCGGCGCTATGCAGCCCCATGCTCGTGGTCACTGCCCGGTGGTTCTTCGACGACCTCGAGACGTTTCTCGAGGAATTCGGGTGTCGTGCCTGTGACGACATCTGGTGGAGGCTCACTCGCACCAGCCAGCCGAGCGCGTTCATCTGGGTCAAGATCGCCGGCTTTGCCGGAACGTACGCGATCGTTGTCGGCGCGATATACCTGATTCTCGGCAGAATGCTGGATTGATCGCCCGCAATCGATTGGATGGAAGGAGTTATCCGTGCCCCGCATCGTTCTCGCTCGACGCTCGGTGCTGAAGGCGGTGACCTACAGAGTCTTGATCATGTGCCTCGACTTCGGCACGATCTATCTCTTCACGGGGGCGCTTCGTGTCGCGCTCGGCTTCATGATCGCGAGCAACGTCTACACCACCGTGGCCTACTTCGCCCACGAGCGACTTTGGTCGCGCATCAGGTGGGGTATCGTCGACGCAGGTGCCTGATCGTTGATGGGAGAGCTCGTGATTGCGGACATCGACCTTTCACCGGCCTCACGAGAAGAGAAATCCGTCATTGCGTCGTACCTGCGCGAATATCTCGCCGAGTTCGGCTTTCGCGGGACCTATCCGTATTTCGACCAGTATTGGCTGGAATCGACGCGCCATCCGTTCCTGATTCGCCGCGGTGGAGAGCGTGCCGGTTTCGCGTTCGTACGCTCCCTCGACGGTGGCGCCACGCACGAGATGTCGGAGTTCTATGTGTTGCCCGAACACCGCGGCTTCGGTGTCGGGCGGGCGGCGGTACAGGCGCTTTTGCCGATCTTTCCGGGGCTGTGGAGGATTCCCGTCCAGGTCTCCAATCTTCCGGGCATCGCGTTTTGGTCCCGCGTGTTGGGCGCCGAGGTGCCGGCCTCGGAGGACCGGGAGACCGTCGTTTTCCTTCGCGGGGTCGGGAGCAGGGCTGCCGGCGGCTCAACCGGGTCGTCGAGCCCCATGTTCCAGGTGCGGCCGTTCGAGGAAAGGGACAGGCTTGCGTTGGAGACCATCTATCGGGAGTGCCGGTCCGAGGCAACGTGGTTGCCGTCCGCCCATGAGTCGAGCTTCGCGCGAGACACCGACGGCGAGGCGTTGCTCGTTGCAGTCGGCAGCAAAGACGAACCCGAGGGCTTTGTGTCCGTGTGGGAGCCCGAGGCATTCATCCATCATCTCTATGTGCGCAATGAGTCGCGGAGGAAGGGCATCGCCACGCAACTCCTCGACTCCCTGGCAACTCGACTGCCCAAGCCCTGGAAGCTGAAGTGTGTGCGCGCGAATGACGTCGCGCTTGCCTTCTATCTCGCTCACGGCTGGTTGGAGGTGTCGTCCGGCATTGGCGAGGATGGGCCCTATGCGGTGCTGGAAAAGGGGCCCGCGTGAGGGGCGGCATCGCCTGCCTGGCCCTGGTTTGCTCGACGCTGGCCATCGCCCAGCCTCTCGAGAACGCCTGCGGACAGGGGCAGAGCGAACCGGTCTTCTCGGAAATCGGAACCAGCGAAGAGGAGGCGGCGGCGTTCCTGGCATCCCTCCAGGGGGCGCTCGCCTCCGGCGACAGGAGGCGGGTCGCGTCGATGGTCCAGTTCCCGATCGCAGCGTGGGCCGGGAGCCGGGACGAAACCTTCAAGAATGCCGCCCAGCTCCTGGCGTCCTACGATCGCGTGTTCACGGAACGCCTGAAGAAGACTATCGGCGAGGCCCGGGTGCAGTGCTTGTTCACCAACTCGCAGGGCGCGATGATTCACGACGGCGAGGTGTGGTTCCGGCCCGTCGAGGGGCGCGGGCTGATGATCATCAAGATCAACGGGCCGATCGGGCCTGCGAAGTAGGACAGGATCTCCATGCACGTCCAACGGCTTGTCGCTTCGGATGTACCGCGCTATCGGGAGCTGATGCTCCACGCCTACGCGGCAGCGCCCGACGCATTCACGTCGACGCCCGAGGAACGTTCCGCGGAGCCCGACTCCTGGTGGCTCAAGCGCATAGCCGATCCCAGTGGCCAAAGCGTGGCCTTCGGTGCCTTCCACGACGACCATCTCGTTGGTACCGTCACGGTCGAGTTCGCTTCCAAACCCAAGACGCGGCACAAGGCCAAGCTCATCGGCATGTTCGTCCACGAGTCCTGCCGCGGCCTGGGTGCCGGAGCGAAGCTGGTTGAAGCTGCGGTCGCCGCGGCAAGCGCGCGCCCGGAGGTTCGCGTCGTCACGCTCACCGTGACGCAGGGCAACGCATCGGCGGTCGGCCTCTATGAGCGCTGCGGCTTCCGCACGTTCGGAGTCGAGCCGATGGCCCTTGCCACACCCGAGGGTTACAGGTCGAAGGTCCACATGTGGCTCCCGCTTGGAGGGTGACGTGGAAGTGCCATTCACCGGCGGTTGCGCGTGCGGAGCCATACGATACGAATGTTCGGCCCAGCCGCTTCGAATGGTCAATTGCCACTGTCGCGACTGCCAGGTCGCGGGCGGGAGCGCTTTTTCTCCCACGGTCGTCATGGCGAGCGATGCCGTGAAGATCACCAAGGGCCAGCCCGCTTATTTCGAGAAGGTCGCGGAGAGCGGCAACGTGGCCAGGCGCGCGTTTTGCCGTGAGTGCGGTACACCGTTGTTCGCTTCGAGCTCGGGGCGCGCGGAGTTTCTCGGAGTGAGGGCCGCAAGCCTCGACGACCCCGGCTGGTTCAGGCCCGAGGCGAATGTCTGGGCTGCAAGCGCTCAACCGTGGGACCACCTGGATCCAGGCATACCGAAATTCGAGAGAGGCCGGCCGCGTGCGAAGCAGGCAGGCTAGCAACGCATGAACCTCAATCAAGTCACGCTCCCCTCCACCGACGTAGAGCGCGCGGCGAACTTCTACCGCGAGCTGGGCTTCGTCCAGATCGTGGACAGCGCGCCTCGATACGCGCGTTTCGAGTGCCCCGATGGCGGAGCTACATTCTCGCTGCATCAAGTCGACGCATTGCAGGCTGGACACGGAGCGGTCGTCTACTTCGAGTGCCCCGACCTGGACGCGAGATATGAAGCCCTCGTGAAGCGCGGGATACGGTTCGAGAGCCCGCCGACGGACCAGCATTGGTTGTGGCGTGAGGCGTACTTGCGTGATCCGGACGGGAACCTGCTCTGCCTGTACTTCGCGGGAGAGAACCGACGTTTTCCACCGTGGCGCATCGGAGCCGAGCCGAGCGCGCCCAAGTCCGATCCCACCGGTCCCGTGCAGCGCCAGCTCGACGCGTACAACGCCCGCGACCTCGATCGTTTCGTGGCCGAGTACGCCGACGACATACAAGTCTTTCGGCCGCCGGCGCCGGAGCCCGTCCTTTCGGGAAAGAAGGCATTCGGCGAGCACTACGCGAGGAATCGCTTCAACCTGCCGAACCTGCATGCGAGATTGGTCGATCGCATCGTCTCGGGCAACATCGTGGTGGACCAGGAAGACATCACGGGGCTGTCCGATGGCCACGTGGCCGCCGTCGCGATCTACAAGGTCGTCGATGGCCGCATCCAGGCTGTCTGGTTTTTCTGAAGGGAGAAGAGCAGCCGTGGCAGCCCGCCGGGGACGATAAGGTGTCATCATAGAGGCGATGCAAGCTTCAGATATCACCGCCCGGATCACCTTCCTGCCCAAGGGCCGGAGCGTTCGAGATGGGCCGATCGTGGGGCGCACGCTCGGGTGCGCCGTCGTCGTCGACGGGACGCTCTACGATGTCCGCTTCAACCTCACGCCCGGCGAGGCCATCGCGCTCGGTTCCACGGCGGTGCTCGAGGGCGATTTCCCCGAGCCGGATGCCGTGCTCGCGGTCCTCGAGGTGGGAAAGACCTTCACGCTCTGGGATCGCGGGGCCATCGGGCACGGCGTCGTACTGAAACTCCGCGGGGAAGCCTGACACCTCGGGATGAAGAAGCCGGCCTCGACAGGCGGCCCACCGGCCTGCGCGTTGATCGACGAACGGGTCGCCGCGCTGGGCGACTGGCGCGGAAAAACCCTCGAGCGCATGCGCAAGCTCATCAAGGAGGCGGTTCCCGGCGTGGTTGAGGAATGGAAGTGGGATGTGCCCGTCTGGTCGCACGACGGGATCATCTGCACGGGCGAGACGTACAAGGCCGTCGTGAAGCTCACTTTCGCCAAAGGCGCTTCACTGAAGGACCCCGCGAAACTTTTCAACTCGAGCCTCGAGGGCAACGTGCGGCGTGCGATCGACATCCGCGAGGGCGAGGCCGTGGACGCGGGCGCGTTCAAGTCGCTGGTCAAGGCGGCCGTCGCGGCCAATTCGGCCGGCGGGAAGGCCAAGGCCGCGAAGAAGCGGCGGGGGAGCTCGCGATGAGAAGGATCCTCGCCTCGGCGACCAGGAAAAGGACCAGGCGCTTTCCCACGGCGAGTACGTGTACCTGCGCAAGACGAACGCCGCCTGGGCGGTGCAGGCTTCCGTGACCACCTGGCACCTCGGCTCGAAGAAGTAGAAAACCTCCGGCGAGGCTTCTACTGCGCCGGGAAACGCGCGCCGTACGCCTCCAGGGGCAGGCGCAGCGCGTTGGTGAGATAGCTCACCATCCGGTAGAGGCCCGCGAGCATCAGCAGCTCGAGGAGGGCCTCCTCCGAGTGCGCCGCGCGCAGCTGCCCCCACAGCGCCTCGCCCACCGAGGCCGTCTCGTGCAGCTCGTCGCAGA
>Ga0335082_10008788_pt1 | contig 10982 bp, 5 predicted proteins | sample Lox_Sample_41_FD_206718 | JGI IMG/M metagenome (GOLD analysis project Ga0335082, IMG submission 206718) | Soil microbial communities from Loxahatchee National Wildlife Refuge, Florida, United States - Lox_Sample_4.1 | ecosystem: Environmental > Terrestrial > Soil > Wetlands | place: USA: Florida... | reverse complement strand
GAGATCCGGCCCTGCCTGGCCCAGTAGACGTCACGCAGGTCAAGCAGGAGCGCGAACTCGTCGATGATGAGGGCCAGGCCGCTGCCGTAGCTGACGGCCACCACCGGGTGCTGGCGCAGGCGTTCATCGCCCCGGACGGCGACCGCGCCGACCCCGGCCAGCAGGCCGATGCCCCACAGATAGTGGTGCACGTGCTCGCCGCCGAGGCTGAGGTTGCGGAACGGCCCGCGCCCCGCCCGGATGCTGTAGGTGATGCCGCGGACCGTGGCGAAGGTGGCGGTGAACGCCAGCCAGCTGATCAGAGCCGACCGCTCGCATGGGTCCAGGACCTCGCCGTCGGTGAGGGCTGAGCCCTCGCCGGGTGCGGCCAGGCCGCCGTCGCCCTGGCCGCGGCCGGCCGCGGCTGCCGGGGCACCTTCACCGGGCACGGGCGGCGCGCCCCCATCGGGTGGGGTGGCGGATGGCCCGGGCGGCGGGACCCCGTAATCGCTCACAGGCTGAACCCTATCCCCGCAGGCGCGGGGCGCATGGGCCACAGCGGGGCCGCGGCTGCGGTGGCACGCGCCAGGTGTGCTTGGGTCGGGAGCGTGACCGTTACCGAGGCGCTGGCGCTGGCGGGCGCCGGGGTGGCCGCGGGCGTTGTCAGCACGGTGGTGGGCCTGGCATCGGTGATCTCCTACCCGGCGCTGCTGGCGATCGGGCTGCCGCCGCTGGCCGCGAACATGACGAACACGGTCTCGCTGCTGTTCACCGGCGTGGGCGCGGCGGCGGGATCCCGGCCGGAGCTGGCCGGGCAGGGCGCCCGGATACGCCACCTCGGGACGATCGCCGCCCTGGGCGGCGCGGCGGGCGCGGCCCTGCTGCTGATCACGCCGCCGCAGGCGTTCGTGCGGGTGGCCCCGGTCCTGATCGGGGCCGCCTCGCTGGCCCTGCTCGCCCCCTCCCGGCAGGGCCGGGCACCGCGTCCCGGCGCCGCGCCGGGACATGAGGAGCGCCGCCGCGCCACCGAGCCGGGCCGCGACGGGCGCCACCCGTGGCTGCTGGCCGGCGTGTTCGGCGTGGCGGTCTACGTCGGGTACTTCGGGGCGGCCGGCGGCATCGTCATGCTCGCCCTGCTCATCGCCATGGTGGCCGAGCCGCTGGCCCGCGTGAACGCGCTGAAGAACATGCTCGGCGCGGTCACGAACGCGGTCGCCGCGGCCGCATTCGCCGTGTTCGGGCACGTGGACTGGGCAGCGGTGGTGCCGCTCGCGGCCGGGTTCCTCGTCGGCGGCTGGACCGGCCCGGCGCTGGTCCGCCGGATCCCCGGGCAGGTGCTGCGCACCGGCGTCGCCGTCTGCGGGCTGGTGGTGGCGGTCAGGCTCGGCGTCTCCGCCTACCGGTGACGGGGCGCCGCCCGCCGCCCGGGCCGTTGCCCGGTCAGCTGTCGGGGGCGAGCCACAGCACGCCGAGCGGCGGGACCGTGAGCTCGGCCGACGCGGGCTGGCTGTGCCAGGGCCGCGCCTCCGCCTCGACGGCGCCCAGGTTGCCGACCCCGCTGCCGCCGTAGTCGTAGCTGTCGCTGTTCACCAGCTCCCGCCATCGTCCCGCCCGCGGCAGCCCCACCCGGTAGGCGCGGTGCGGCCCGCCGGCGAAGTTGGCGATGCAGGCCACCACGCCGCCTTCGCCGTCGAAGCGCAGGAAGGACAGCACGTTCCCGGCCGCGTCGTTCGCGTCGATCCAGCTGAACCCCTCCGGTGAGGAGTCCAGCGCCCACAGCGCGGGGTTGTCCCGGTAGTGCTGGTTCAGGTCGCGGACCAGCCGCTGCACCCCCGAGTGGTAGTCGTGGTCGAGCACCCACCAGTCCAGGCCCCGCTCGGCCGACCACTCCGACCCCTGGCCGAACTCCCCGCCCATGAACAGCAGCTGCTTGCCGGGATGGGCCCACATGTACGCCAGCAGCGTGCGCAGCCCGGCGAAACGCCGCCATTCGTCCCCGGGCATCTTCCCCAGCAGCGAGCCCTTGCCGTGCACCACCTCGTCGTGTGAGAGCGGCAGCACGAAGTTCTCGCTGAACGCGTACATCAGCGAGAAGGTGATCTCGTTGTGGTGGTAGTGCCGGAACACCGGGTCGTGCGACAGGTAGGTCAGCGTGTCGTGCATCCACCCCATGTTCCACTTGAAGCCGAACCCGAGCCCGCCCAGGTGCACCGGGCGGGTCACGCCCGGCCAGGCGGTGGACTCCTCCGCGATCAGCATGACGCCCGGCGTGCGCCGGTAGCAGGTGACGTTGACCTCCTGCAGGAAGGAGACCGCGTCCAGGTTCTCCCGGCCGCCGCGCACGTTCGGGGTCCACTGCCCAGGGGCCCGCGAGTAGTCGAGGTAGAGCATGGAGGCGACGGCGTCCACCCGCAGCCCGTCCACGTGGAACGACTCGAGCCAGTAGATGGCGTTGGCGACCAGGAAGTTCCGCACCTCGGGCCGCCCGTAGTCGAAGATGAGCGTGCCCCAGTCGGGGTGCGCCCCCCGGCGGGGGTCGGCGTGCTCGTACAGCGGGGTGCCGTCGAAGCGGGCCAGCGCCCAGTCGTCGCGGGGGAAGTGGGCCGGCACCCAGTCGAGGATCACCCCGATCCCGGCCTGGTGCAGCCGGTCCACCAGGTGACGGAACTCGTCCGGGCTGCCGAACCGGGAGGTCGGCGCGTAGTACGAGGTGACCTGGTAGCCCCAGGAGCCGCCGAACGGGTGCTCGGCGACCGGCAGGAACTCCACGTGGGTGAAGCCCATCTCCGTCACGTAGGCGGTCAGCTGCTCGGCCAGCTCCTGGTACGACAGGCCGGGCCGCCAGGAGCCGAGGTGCACCTCGTACACGCTGGCCGGCTCGCGCGAGGGCTCGGCCTTGGCCCGCCGCTCCAGCCAGTCCCCGTCTTCCCACTCGTACCCGGACGTGAAGACCACCGACGCCGTCGCCGGCGGCTGCTCGGCGAGGCTGGCCATCGGGTCGGCCTTGCGCCGCAGCAGCCCGTCCGGCCCGCGGATCTCGAACTTGTACTTGGTCCCGTCGGCCACCCCGGGCACGAACAGCTCCCACACCCCGGCGCCGCCGAGCGAGCGCATCGGGTGGCCGCGCCCGTCCCAGTGGTTGAAGTCGCCGATGACCCGCACCCCGCGCGCGTTCGGCGCCCACACCGCGAACGAGGTGCCGGTCGCCTCCCCGTACGTCCGCACGTGCGCGCCGAGCACCTGCCACAGCTGCTCGTGCCGGCCCTCGCCGATCAGGTACAGGTCCATCTCCCCCAGGGTGGGCAGGTAGCGGTAGGGGTCGTCGGTGACGGTTTCGGCGCGGCCGGGGCCGGGTGACCCCGGGTAGGTGACCGCGACCCGGTAGTCGGGCACCTCGGTGCCCGGCAGGGTGGCAGCGAACACGCCCTCGTGCACGTGGCTGGCGGGGAAGCGGCGGCCGTCGGGCAGGACGACCGTCACCGTCTCCGCCAGCGGCCGCAGCGCGCGCACGGTCACACCGTCCGGGCCGGGGTGGGCGCCGAGCACGGCGTGCGGGTCGTGGCTGGCGCCCGCCACGATCGCGTCGATCTCCGCCCGCAGGCCGCTGTCGAGCGCGGGCGGGGCGGCGGGGGGCTGGCCCGCCTGGCCTGCGCCGGCGGGCGTCCCGCCCGGCGTGGGCACATCGGCGCTGGTGGGCGTCCCGGCCTCGATGGGCCCGTCGGCTTTGGTGGGCGTCCCGGCCTCGATGGGCCCGTCGGCGCCGACCGCCCGGCCGGGGCGGCCAGCGGGGCCCGCCTGATCAGGCATCGGCGATGGACTCCAGCGGGATGGGCAGCCAGGAGGGCCGGTGGCTGGCTTCGTACATCACCTCATACACCGCCTTGTCCAGGGTCAGCGCACGCAGCAGGACGGCGTGCTTGCCGGGATCGGTGCCGCCCGCCTGGGCGTACCCGGCGCTGAACGCGGCCTGGTTGCGGCTCACCCAGTCGCGGGCGGCCGCGTGGGCGCGCTCCTGGCCGGCGTGGCCGGGCAGCTGGTGCCGGGCGGCGTAGTCGAGCGAGCGGAGCATGCCCGCCACGTCGCGCAGCGCCGGGGCCCGGGCGCGCCGCTGGGCCAGCGGCACCGCGGGCTCGCCCTCGAAGTCCAGCAGTACCCACCCGGCCTGGGTGCGCATCACCTGGCCGAGGTGGTAGTCGCCGTGGATCCGCTGGACCGTCAGCGGCTCGTCGAGGCCGGCCAGCTCGGTGAAGGCCCCGGCCACCACGCCCGCGTGCGGCGCCAGCTCGGGCACGGCGGCGACCGCTGCGTCCAGCCGGCCGCGCATCTGCGCGGCGAGCTCGCGGTGCGCGCTGGCGGGCAGCTCGGCGGTGCCGAACGCCTCGGCCAGCGCGCGGTGGACCTCGGCGGTGGCCTCGCCGAGCCGGTGCGCCTCGGCGGCGAAGTCGCCGCCGGCCTCGGCCGCGCTGGTGACGTCGCTGGCGTAGAAGTCGCGCACGCTGGTCGCGGCGAGCAGCCAGCCGTCGGTCGCCGCCCGCAGGTAGGCGGAGAGGATGGCCAGCACGGTGGGCATGCCGTCCAGGGTGGTCTGCATCCAGCCGAGCGGCGGCGCCACGTGCGGGGAGCCGGCCCGGTGCAGGGCCCGCGGGATCTCCAGATCGGGGTTGGGGCCAGGGTGCGGCCGCCGCAGCACCTTGAGGATGGCCTCCTCACCAAAGATCATGCTGGTGTTGCTCTGCTCGCCCGTGAGCACCAGGCTGTCGAGCCCGGTGTCGATGGCAGCGTCCGGCTCGGCGGCGAAGCTCAGCGGCCCGATCGTCTCCTGGCCGGCCATCGCCTGCAGCAGCCGCCGGGTCAGCGGCGGGTCGTGCAGCGCGTCGTAGGCCGTCCACGCCTGGCCCGGCGGGGCCGCGGCGCCGGCCGGGCCGATCACCGCGTGCTCGAGCCGGTCCGGGACCGCCGTCCGCAGGCCGGCCAGCAGCTGGTACCGGTCGGTGCCACCGGCCTGGGAAACGGCCACGATCAGATGGCGCAGGCCGGGGTCGCCCTCCACCAGCACAGTGTCGGCCACGATGGCGAGGTGGTCGATCGGAGCGCCCTTGCCCGCGAACCAGCGCTGCCCGGGGAGCCAGCCCGTGAGCGCTTCCTCGAATGTCATCTGGGATCTACCCTGTCGCGTCGGCGGTCAGCGTCCCCCGCGGAGCACCTCTGCCCCGGGCTGCCGGTCTCATTCTCCCGGGCCGCCCGGCGCGGGGGACGGTGGCCCCGCTCACCGCGGGTGTTCCTCCCGCGGCTCCGGCAGCTGGAACCAGTAGAACCCATGGCCAGGCAGGGTGAGCAGGTAGGGCAGCTCCCCGATCGGCGGGAAGATGACCCCGCCCATGCACTCGATCGGGGTGACCCCCTGGAACCGCCGCAGGTCCAGCTCGACCGGCTGCGGGAAGCGGGACAGGTTGTTGACGCACAGGATCCGGTCACCCGGGTCCTGTGTCTCCGGGTCGCCGGCCTCGGGATGCTCCCGGACGAACGCGAGCACGCTGGGGTTGGACGAGCTCAGCTCCTCGTACCCGCCGAGCCCGAACACCGGGTGGCGCTTGCGGATCTCGATCATGCGCTTGGTCCAGTGCAGCAGCGAGCCGGAATTGCGCTGCTGCGCCTCCACGTTGATGGCCTGGTAGCCGTAGATCGGGTCGGTGAGCGTCTGCAGGTACAGCCGCTGCGGGTCGGCGGTGGAGAAGCCCCCGTTGCGGTCCGGGGTCCACTGCATCGGGGTGCGGACCCCGTCCCGGTCACCGGCCCAGATGTTGTCGCCCATCCCGATCTCGTCGCCGTAGTACAGCACCGGCGAGCCGGGCAGCGACAGCAGCAGCGCGGTGAACAGCTCCAGCTGGTTGCGGTCGTTGTCGAGCAGCGGGGCGAGCCGGCGCCGGATCCCGATGTTCGCCTTCATCCGCGGGTCCCTGGCGTACTCGGTGTACATGTAGTCGCGCTCGTCGTCGGTGACCATCTCCAGCGTGAGCTCGTCATGGTTGCGCAGGAAGATGCCCCACTGGCAGGACGACGGGATGGTCGGGGTCTGGGCCAGGATCTCAGAGATCGGGTAGCGCTGCTCGCGCCGCACCGCCATGAAGATGCGCGGCATCAGCGGGAAGTGGAAGGCCATGTGGCACTCGTCCCCGCCGGCGCCTGGCTCGCCGAAGTACTCCACCACGTCCGCGGGCCACTGGTTCGCCTCCGCCAGCAGCACCCGGTCCGGATACAGCCGGTCCACCTCGGCCCGGACCCGCTTGAGGTACTCGTGGGTCTCCTTGAGGTTCTCGCAGTTGGTGCCCTCCCGCTCGTACAGGTAGGGCACCGCGTCCAGCCGGAACCCGTCGATGCCCAGGTCCAGCCAGAACCGCAGCACCTCCAGCATCGCGTCCTGGACGAGCGGGTTCTCGTAGTTCAGGTCGGGCTGGTGGGAGAAGAACCGGTGCCAGTAGTACTGGCCGCGGACCTGGTCGAAGGTCCAGTTCGAGTGCTCGGTGTCCACGAAGATGACCCGGGCGTCGGGGTAGCCGTGGTCGCCGTCGGACCAGACGTAGAAGTCGCCGTAGGGGCCGTCCGGGTTGGCGCGCGACTCCTGGAACCAGGGGTGGTCCTCGCTGGTGTGATTCATCACCAGATCGGCGATCACCCGCATGCCGCGCTCGTGGGCCGCGTCGACCAGCTCCACGAAATCCCCGATGTGCCCGAAGTCGGGCAGCACCTTGGTGAAGTCGGAGATGTCGTACCCGCCGTCGCGCAGCGGTGAGGCGTAGATGGGCAGCAGCCAGATGCAGTCGATGCCGAGCCACTGCAGGTAGTCGAGCCGGGAGGTGAGGCCGCGCAGGTCGCCGGTGCCGTCCCCGTTCGAGTCGTGGAACCCACGGACCAGCACCTCGTAGAAGACCGCGCGCTTGTACCACTGCGGGTCGCGCGGCGTCTCGAAGGAGAAGGAGTCCGGGATGGGCTCCCCCGGCGGCAGCGCGAAACCCGGTGGCTGCGCGCTCGGGGGAGGCGGTGGGCCGGGCGGGCTCCAGTCAGGCTCAGTGGCCACTTACTTCTCCTGCGGACGGTGCGCCGTCACATCGCTGGGGATGGCGTGACGGTGAAGACATGGGCTGGCGTCAAAGCTGGATCGAGGCGCACGTAGTTCGCCTGCCCCCATAGGTAGGATTCGCCGGACAGCTCGTCTGATACAACGAACTGCGACCCCGGGTCCATGCCGAGTGCGGGCAGATCGAGCCAGACCGTGGCCTCGCGGGCCGTGTGCGGGTCCAGATTCACCACCACCAGGACGGTGTCGGAGTCCCGCTGGCTGCGCTTGGAGAAGCAGATCAGGTCCGGCTGGTCGACGGGGTGGAAGCGCAGATTACGCAGCCAGTGCGTCGCCGGGTGGGCTTTCCTGATCGCATTGAGCCGGGTGATGAACGGCGCGATGCCGGCTGGCGGGCGCTCCGCCTCGGCCCAGTCGCGCGGCCGGTACTGGTACTTCTCCGAATCCAGGTATTCCTCGCTGCCCGGCCGGACCGGCGTGTGCTCGCACAGCTCGTACCCCGAGTAGATGCCCCAGGACGGGGACAGCAGGGCGGCCAGGACCGCGCGCACCTTGAAGGCGGGCGGCCCGCCGTGCTGGAGGTACTCGTGGAGAATGTCCGGGGTGTTGGTGAAGAAGTTGGGCCGCATGTACGCGGCGGCGGGACCGGACAGCTCGCCCAGGTACGCGATGAGCTCGGCCGCGGTGTTCCGCCAGGTGAAGTACGTGTAGGACTGGTGAAAGCCGATCTGGGCGAGGGTGTGCATCATCGCGGGACGGGTGAACGCCTCCGCCAGGAAGATGACATCCGGGCCGGTGCGGTCCACCTCCGCCAGCAGCCGTTCCCAGAACGGCAGCGGCTTGGTATGGGGGTTGTCCACCCGGAAGATCCTGACCCCGTGATCCATCCAGAACCGCACGATCCGCAGCGCCTCGGCGTACAGGCCCTCGGGGTCGTGGTCGAAGTTGAGCGGGTAGATGTCCTGGTATTTCTTGGGCGGGTTCTCCGCGTAGGCGATCGCGCCGTCGGCCCGGGTGGTGAACCATTCCGGGTGCTCGGTGACCCAGGGGTGATCCGGCGACGCCTGCAGGGCCAGGTCGAGCGCGACCTCCAGCCCGAGCTGCCCGGCCCGGCGGACGAAGTCGTCGAAGTCGGCGAGGGTCCCGAGCTCGGGGTGGATGGCGTCGTGGCCGCCGGCCGGGGAGCCGATCGCCCACGGCGACCCGGGATCGCCGGGGGCCGCCCGCAGCGCGTTGTTGCGCCCCTTGCGGGAAGTCACCCCGATCGGGTGGACCGGCGGCAGGTAGACCACGTCGAAACCCATGGCGGCGATCTGCTCCAGCCGGCAGGCGGCGCTGTGCAGGGTCCCCCCGGCCGGCTCGCGCCGCCCCATGGGATCGATCTGCACCCCCTCCGAGCGGGGGAAGAACTCATACCACGCCCCGTAGAGCGCCCGCTGCCGGTGCACCACCAGCGGGTAGCTGGCCGACCGGGTCAGCAGCTCACGCAGCGGGTAGGCGGCGAGGATCGCCAGGATCTCCTCGTCGTCGGCGGCGGCGAGCCGGTCCCAGGGCGGGATGGCCGGGTCCCGCAGGCGGGCGGCGAGCGCCATCAGCGCCGACCGGGCGGCCCGCGTGGCCTGGGCGGCGCGCGCCGCCTCGGCCCAGCGGGCGCCCTGCGGGCCGGGCGGCCCCGGCGGGCCCGCGGTGCCCGCCCGGGCGGGTGAGAGGGCGGTCCCGGCCGCGGCCCGGGCGCCGCCGTTGCCCCCGTTGGCCCCGTTGCCGCCGTTGCCCCCGTTGGCCCCGTTGGGCCGGTCGGGCCGGATGGACCTGGCCGCCCGCTCGAACAGGATCGCGCCCTCGGTCATCATGAGCCCGACGTCCAGCCCGCGCGGGACCTTGATGGCGGCGTCGTGGCGCCAGTGCGCGATCGGGTCTCCCCACGCCTCCACCTGGAACCGCCACCGGCCTTCGCAGCCGGCCGTGACCTCGGCGGCGTAACGGTCGGTGCCGGGCAGGACCTCGGTCATGCCGACGAGCGGGTGCCGCCCGCCGTCGGGGGTGCGCAGGACCACACCCGCGCCGAGCATCTCGTGGCCTTCCCGGAAGATGGTCGCGCTGACCTCAAAGGTCTCCCCGGCCACCGCCTTGGCCGGGCGGCGCCCGCATTCCAGGACGGGCTGCACATCCAGGATGGGTATGCGTCCGATCACCTCTGAACGCTACCCACTCGCCGGGCCGGCATATCAGCCGACACTCAAGTTAACGGCTGACGCGGCGGCGCGATTCTTTTGCCGCCGGTTCGCTGGCCCGGTTCGCGGCAGCCGCCGGCGCACGTTAGGGTCACGGTGCGTGAGAGCCATCCGCCACTTCGTCGTCCGGGCCACGCTGCCGGAGCCGCTCGCCGCGCTGCGCGAGCTGATGCTGAACCTCCGCTGGTCGTGGCACCCCGGCACTCGTGAGCTGTTCGCCGCGATCGATCCGGCCGGCCGGGCCGAGGCGGGCCGCGACCCGGCCGCCCTGCTCGGCGAGGTGCCGCCCGAGCACCTGGCGCAGCTCGCCGCCGACCCCGGCTACCTCGCCCGGCTCGGTGAGGCGGCCAGCGAGCTGGAGGAGTACCTGACCGGGCCGCGCTGGTACCAGCGCAGCACGGAGGAGCTCGCCGGCGCCCCGGCGGCGGTCGCCTACTTCTCGCCGGAGTACGGCATCGCCAGCGCCCTGCCCCAGTACTCCGGCGGGCTCGGCATCCTGGCCGGTGATCATCTGAAGGCCGCGAGCGACCTGGGTGTGCCGCTGATCGGGGTGGGCCTGCTGTACCGGCACGGCTACTTCTCCCAGTCCTTGTCCGCGGAGGGCTGGCAGCAGGAGCATTACCCGGGGGCGGACCCGAACGGGCTGCCGCTCACGCTGCTGCGGGAGGCCGGCGGGTCGCCGGTCCGGGTCGCCGTCACCCTGGCCGAGGGCTGGGTCCTGGCCGCGCAGGTATGGCTGGCCCAGGTGGGCCGGGTGCCGCTGCTGCTGCTCGACTCCTACGTGGAGGACAACGAGCCCGCGCTGCGGGAGGTCACCGACCGGCTCTACGGCGGCGGGAGCGAGCACCGGCTCCGGCAGGAGCTGCTGCTGGGGATCGGGGGAGTGCGGGCGGTGCGGGCGTTCTGCGCGCTGACCGGCCATCCGCAGCCCGAGGTCTTCCACACCAACGAGGGCCACGCCGGCTTCCTCGGCCTGGAGCGGATCCGCGAGTACGCGCAGGCGGGGCTGAGCTTCGACGAGGCGATCGAGGTGTGCCGGGCGGGCACCGTGTTCACCACGCACACCCCGGTGGCGGCCGGCATCGACCGGTTCCCGCGCACCCTGGTCGAGCAGCATTTCAGCGGGCCGGCCGGCGACCCGGCGCTGCCCACCGACCGGGTGCTCGCGCTGGGCGCGGAGACCTACCCCGGCGGCGACCCCGAGGTGTTCAACATGGCCGTGATGGGGATGCGGCTGGCGCAGCGGGTGAACGGGGTGAGCCGGCTGCACGGGCGGGTGAGCCGGGCGATGTTCGCGGGCCTGTGGCCGGGCTTCGATCCGGACGAGGTGCCGATCGGTTCGATCACCAACGGGGTGCACGCCGCCACCTGGGTGGCGCCGGAGATCCGGGCACTGGCGGCCGGTGCGGGCCCGGAGTCCTCCGCGGAACTGGCCGAGGACGGCGAGGCCTGGGAGCGGGTCGCGGCGACCGGCCCGGCCCGGCTCTGGGAGGTCCGCCGCCTGCTGCGGCGCCGGCTGGTGGACCAGGCCCGGGAGCGGCTCCGCGCCTCCTGGCGGCAGCGCGGCGCATCCGACGCCGAGCTGGGCTGGACCCAGGGCGTGCTGGACGAGAACGTGCTGACGATCGGCTTCGCCCGCCGGGTTCCCTCCTACAAGCGGCTGACGCTGATGCTGCACGACCCGGAGCGCCTGCGCG
>Ga0335082_10008786_pt1 | contig 10983 bp, 11 predicted proteins | sample Lox_Sample_41_FD_206718 | JGI IMG/M metagenome (GOLD analysis project Ga0335082, IMG submission 206718) | Soil microbial communities from Loxahatchee National Wildlife Refuge, Florida, United States - Lox_Sample_4.1 | ecosystem: Environmental > Terrestrial > Soil > Wetlands | place: USA... | reverse complement strand
GCCGTACGAGTCGCCCGCGAAGTTCGTCGCGCGCATCGACGCGGGCGACCCGAAGTGGGTGTGCGTCGGCGGCGGCGGCGACGCGCGGCGCGCGCTCGAGCGGACCGGCCGCTGGACGCTCATCGGGCGCACCAACCGCGACATGGACGAGCTCTGCTACCGGCGCCGAGGACCGAAGTGAAGCTCGTCTCGATCGTCGTGCCCACGTTCCAGGAAGATCCCGCGACGCTCGACGTGCTCGCGGAGCACCTGCGCGGGATCGACCGCTACGAGTTCGAGATCCTCGTCGTCGACGACAGCGACGCCGCGCACAAGGCCGCCATCGACGACTGGATCCGGAGGTCGCCGATCACGGCGCGTCGCATCGACGGGCGTCGCCGCGGCAAGGGCGACGCGATCCGCGAGGGCGCGCGCGCCGCGCGTGGCGCCTTCGTCCTCACGATGGACGCCGACCTCCCCGTGCCGCTCTCGCACGTCGAGCAGTTCCTCGAGCTCCTCGACGAGGGCGGCTACGACGTCGTCGTCGGCGAGCGACCGATGACGCGCAACACGTCGGAGCCGCTCCGCTACGTGCTCTCGCGCGCGCTCTTCGTCGCGCAGTGGCTCGTCGTCTTCGGCGAGCGACGGTTCGAGGACACGCAGTGCGGGTTCAAGGGCTTTCGCGCGGAGCTGCTGCGCGATCTCGCGGAGCGCCAGGTGGTGCGCGGCGGGATGTACGACATCGAGTACCTCTCGATCGCGCTCCGTCGCGGCGCGCGCGTCGCGCGCGTGTCCGTCGTGCCCAGCCCCGAGGTCCGGCCGTCGAAGATCCGCGTCTTGCGCGCGCTCGTCGACGACCCGATCGCCATCGCGCGGATCAAGTGGCGCCTCGTCACGCGCGCGTACGATCGTTGAGCTTCACTGACTGAGGCGCGTCGCCACGATGTGTCCGCGTCGCTCGCCGCACGCGTACTGGGCCGACCCCCCGCGCGCGCCGAGGAAGCACGCGCAGCTCCCTGTGTCGGCGCACTCGGGCGGGAGGACCCGGCACGAGCGCGTGGCGCCGTCGACGCAGTACTCGTCGCGCGAGCAGGCGTCGCACGTCGCGACGGCGCGCGTAGGGAACAGCGCGCCCCGCACGAGGCGGGGAGCGTAGTCGCCCACGCAAGGTCTTGGCTCCTCGGATACCATCGCGGCATGTCGAACGACACGCTCGATCCGAAGGCCCTCCCGAAGAACGACGCCGAGCGTCGCAAGCTCGCCGGCGAGCTCCGCGCCGGCGCGATGGATGCGTTCCGCGCGAACCAGCCGCTCGTCGCGTCGCTGAAGATCTCCGACGCGGTGATGCTCTACCCGAACGATCGCGAGATGCTCGATGCGTTCGACGAGATCGTCTTCAAGTCGCCCGACCCGCTCGCGCTCTTTCCGGTCGCGACCGGCGCGATCCACGTGGCGACGGCGGCCGCGCGCGCGCGCGTGCTGATGATCAACCACCGGCTCGCGGAGGCGCTCGAGCTCCTCGGCGAGGTGCTCGAGGTCGCGCCCGAGCTCGAGTATCTCGACTGGGCGCGCCGGTGGCTCCAGCCGCACGTGCTGCCGACGCTCGGCTTCGACGTCATCATGGGCTCGGTCCTCAAGCCGACGCTGACGATGGCCGTGGACGTGCCGGTGCCGCCGGACCCGCGCGACCCGCGACTGCCCAACGTGCGCTCCGGCGCCGAGATCTTCACGGCGCTCCAGGCCGCGTTTCCGAACGAGCGCGTCGTCTGGATCGGGTCGGCGATCTTGCGCCGCCGGCTCGGCGACACGAACGCGACGCTCCAAGCCGCGGGCGAGGGCGTGCGCCGCTTCCCGCAAGATTGGTCGCTCCACACGGCGCTCCTCAACGCGCTCCGCGACGCGAAGCGGCCGGACGAGGCGCTCGCCGAGGCGCGCGTCGCGATGCAAATCGACCCCAAGGATTTTTCGCCGCTCCACGACGCGGCGCAGGGTTTCCTCGACGCGAACCGGCCGCACGACGCGATGAACCTCTTCCAGGAGCTCCTGCAGCGTGACCCGCGGTATCCGGGCGCGGACGCTTGTTTGCATTATGCACGCTTCAAGGCGACCGGCGATCCGCAGGCGCGCATGGCGCTGCTCGCGCTGCGCGACCGGCGCTGGTTCGACGCGAGCGCGCGTTCGTTCGCGAACGAGATCGACCCGCCGGTGCCGTACTTCACCGTGCTCCCCGGCCCGGCGGACGCGAGCGCGCACTACACGCGCGAGGTGGTGTCGGACTTCGCCGAGCTCCTCCAGTGCTGCGGCCGCGGCGCGAGCATCTCGCTCGCGATCCAGTCGCATTATCCCGAGTCGCCGAGCGCGGCGATCGCGTTCGACTACGCGATGCGCGCGATGGGCGCGGGAAGCGCGCAGCTCTCGGTCGAGGTCGAGAAGTTCCAGCAGCCCGACCCGCGCATGGACAAGGCGCGCGTCACGTTCCCGATCTTCCAGCCGCGCGGCAACATGCCGGGGCCGATCGCGACGCAGTCGGACCCGCCGCTCGCGGCCGCGGTCGGGCAGATCGCTTTCCAGGCGTTTCGAAAGGACACCTGGGACCCGGCCGCGCAGAAGCTCGCGCAGCAGCTCGGGCCGAACGCGGCGCAGGCGCTCCTCGCCGTGCTCATGAATCCGCCGCCGCCGCCGCGCGAGTTCGATCCGATCACGTGGTTTTACCGCTGCCAGGTCGCGACGGCGATCGTGCTCTCGCACCTCGGCCCTTGGGAGTCGGGGCCGGGCCGCGCCGCGCTCTACTCGATGATCTCGGGCCCGTCGGACTGGGTGACCATCGCCGGCATCGTCGCGCTCGCGTGGCGCGCCGGCGACTCGTCGAACCTGCGCGCCGAGGTCGAGGGCGCGTTCTCCTGGCTGCGCACGCAGATCCCTCGCGAGGGCTTCACGCCTTGGGAGGGCGCCCTCGCGTACGCGTGGCGCTCGATGGGTGAGCCCGACCCGAACACGGCGCAAGCCCTCGCGCGATGGATCGAAAAGTACGAAGAGACGCTCCCCGAGAAGAACGCCGTCCGCACGCTGCGACGCCACGGCGGGATGACCATCGAGGAGTACGCCAAATTCTCCGTGCAGCGCGACCGCATCGTCGCGGGTCTCGGCTACAGCCGCGCGCCGCTCATGGGCTTCAACCCGCCGCCCGCGCTCGTGGCGCTCTGCCAGAAGCACGGCGTCGACCCGCATCGGCCGTTCGTCAGCGAGTGGCAGGAAGCGCTCAACACGAACCCGGACCTCAACGAGCAGTTCGTCGAAGCACGCCGGAGCTTCGAGCTCTCGGAGATGGGCGTGTCGGCGAACGAGAAGGACGCGCTCGACGACATCCGCCAAGGCAACATGGACATGCACCTCCGCATGGCGCAAGCGCAGCAAGCGCAAGCAGCCGTCGCGGCGGGCGACGCCGGCGATCCGGATCCCGTGGTCTTCCCGGGCCAGCGCGTCGCGCGGCTCTCGGACTACGTCGGCATCATGAAGGGCATGCAGACCGGCAACATGATGGGCGCGCTCGCGCAATACGGGCTCGACATGATGTCCTACGGGAGCGTCGCGCAAGCCTGGGGCGCGAAGATGGCCGCCGACCCGACCCTCACCGAGAAGTTCAATCGGATGATGCAGGCGCGCTAGCCCGGCCCGCGCCGGCCCGCCGGCCCAAACCACTGGCCCGGCCAACCCCGATAATCGTGCAGATCGTTCGGTTGCGTACGATCACGCGGCATTTTCGGTTCGAGAAGGCGTGGGGCCTGATTGGCATGCCAGGTGCTCAGGCGGCAGTCATGGATGCGGTGATGTTTCATGCAAAGGGCGCTCACTTGGCGGCGCAGCGGGTTGGGAGGCGCTTGCTTCGGGCGCTCGGGATGGGGATGACGCCCGCGCGGTTCGACTTGATGAACGCGCTGGGCGCGCGGGGGAGGCGGCAGAGCGACCTGTGGAAACAGTTGAATGTGGTGAGGTCGGTGGTCTGCGAGATGGTGCGTGCGCTGCGCGCGATGGGGTGGGTGAAGAGGGTGCGAGCGGCGGACGGGCGGACGTGGCTCGTGCAGCGAACGCGCCGCGGCGCGGAGCTCTATGCGCGCGCGAATGCCGCGTGCGTGGAGAGTGGAGACGTCGGCGTTTGGTTGGACTTCGCGCTGACGAGTGGGTGCGTGGAGCGTGACGCCCTCGCTGAGCGATGCGAGATCGTCGATCGGTGCGTCGCGTTCATCTCGACGCTGCGCACCGGGCCGCCTTTTCGGGGTACGGATCTCTACGTCTGGGACCCGGCGGACTATTACGGGTGGTTCGTCGAGCCGGGGGACATCGCGCCGGAGGTGCCGTTCGTGACCTAGCGCGTTCGGCCGAGATGAAAGAGTAGATCGATCGGCATCGCGTGGTAGCGGCGCCAGAGCGTCTCCGGATCGTCGTCGCGCTCGGCGTCTTCGACGAGCGTGGTGGACTCGTACATCGCGACGCCGCCGCGCATGTCGCGGAGGAAGCGGCGGCCGTGCGCTTTGCAGCGCGCGATGGACCAATAGGACGCGTCGTCCGCGTGCTCGATCTCGAACGCGTCGGGGCCGAGCCCGAAACAGGCGTCGAGCGCGCGCACCGCGTCGAGCGACGGCGCGCGCACCGGCAGCGTGACGAACGCGCTCGCGTCGACGCGCGCGTGCTGATCGCGGTGTTCGATGTCGCCGCCGCCGTGCGACCACACGGGGGTCCCCGCGGGCAGCTCCCGGCCGCCCACGGTGACCGGGCGAACGAGCATCGCCCTCGTCGGCGAGCTCACGTGGTCGTCACCGACGAGAGCGAGACCATCACGTCGCGGCGCTTGCCGTCCTTCACGAAGTCTTGGATCACGCGCGCGAGCGCCGAGCCGAGCGCGCCGAGCATCGGGAGGTGCTCGCCGCCCTCGCACGTCGCTTGACCCGCGTGGTCCTCGGCGTCGGGCGCGAAGCGCTCGTCCCATCGCACCAGGCCGAACGTGCCGTCCCCCGAGATCGCGGCGTGCACGAGCGGTTTGTTCGCGGCCCGCGCGAAGTCCGAGAGCACGACGCGGCTCGCGAGGTTGTCGAACGCGTCCACGACGAGATCCGCCGGCGCGCAGAGCGCCTCGACGTTGTCTTTGCCGACGCGCACGCCGAACGCCTCCGACTTGACGCCCCAGAACGAGAGCAGCTGCGCCTTGAGCGCCTCCGCCTTGTTCTTTCCGAGGCTCGGCTTCGTGTAGGCCTGCGCGAGCAGGTTCTTGGACTCGACGCGGTCGAAGTCGACGAACGCGAGCGTCGCCGGGAGGTTCCGGCAAAACATCGCCGCCGTCGACCCGACCGCGCCGACCCCGCAGAACACGATGCGCATCAGCCGAAGGGGACCTTCGGCCGGATGTAGATGCGCGCGCCCTCGTCGAAGCGGTCGATCACGAAGTGGTCGAACGCGTTCTCGGGCAGCTCGGGCACGTGGAGACCGCGCACGCCGCCCGCGCGCACGACCTCGACCGCGATGCGCCGCACGTCCGCGTCCGCCAGGCGAACGTCGCCGTCGAGCGGGTAGTCCGCCGAGTAGCCGTTGTACGTGATGTTCAGGATCGTCATCGTTCTCCCATCCCCGAAGCGCGCCGCAAATCGGCCGCCCAAGCGGGCTCCTTCTCGACGCGTTCGTCCTTGCCGTTCTGACGAGCGATCATGCCGCCGGGCGCGACGATCGAGAAGCGCAATCGTTTGCCGAGCGCGGCCTCGAGTGCTTCCATCGTCGTCTCGTCCTCCCACGAAAAACCGAGGGGACCTGCCGGGTGGCTGTGCGCGATCTCCTCGATGACGTCGCGATTCGACCAGATCGCCTCCCACCGCGCGCGCGAGTCCGGCAGCGCGCCCGCGTTGGGCCCGTCGTCGCGATGAAGGACGCGCCCGCCGTCGCCGATGAGGAAGAAGACTTCGTGCATGGGCCCTACCTCCGCGTGATCACCAGCGCGCCGAGCTCGATCGCCTCGCGGATCACCGACGGCAGGCTCTCGAGCGTCAGCTCCTCGTCGCCGCGGTGGCCGTCGCGGTGGTCCACCAGACAGATCCCCGCGTCGAGGACGCGCAGCGTGCGCGGATCGGCGAGCGTGGCGAAGCGCTGGTTCGCGTACTGGAAGCGCACCTCGAGCATGCCGGTCGCGAGCGTGCGCGCGCCGAGGAAGCGCGCGCCGCCGGCTTCGAGCGCGGCTTCGGCGCGGTCGACGGGCGACTCGCGCACCGCGGCGTCCGCTCGCTCGCGCGCGCCGGCGACGACGCGGCCCACGTCGACGGCTCGGACGCCCGCCCCCTCGCGAAGGAAGATGCGCCCGTCACGCCGTCGCTCGGCGATCTCCACGAGCACGCGATCGGCCGCGCGCGCGCCCTCGTCGGCGATCGTCCCGAACGACGGCCACGCCTCGATCGCCGAGCACGGGACGCCGAGCCGCCGCGACGCTCGCGCGACCACGGCCCACGCGAACGCCGCGCGCAAGCTCGCGCTCGTCCCTTTTTCGCCGGCGAGCCCGCGGTCCTCGTCGAGCGCGAGGCGCGCGGCGATCTCGGCGTCGCCGTCGAACTCGTACGACTCGAACAAGAGCTCGCCCGTCGGCCACGCGCGCGCCACGCACGGCGTGAGCGGCTCGGGCTCGCCCTCGGGCAGAAACCAAGGCTCGGCGGGCGCGGCGCCGGTGACGAACATCGTTGCATTCTGCAAGTGTCCGCGCGCGCGCGGCAGGTCCCCCCACTCCGGCTCCGCGGGCGCGAGCGCGCGCGCCGCGCGCCCCTCGATGTCGAACGCGTAGAAGCCGGGTTTCTCCGGCGGCTCGGCGAGGCGAAGCCGCCGGTCGGGCGCGTCGAGGCGATGCCCGCCGAAATACGGAAGGACGCGCGTCTCCTTCTTCCCGAGGAAGCGCCGATAATCCATGTCACGCGCCGAGGAGCTTCGTGGCCATCACCTTCTCGACCCACCCGGACGTGCGGCTCCCCGTCGCGATGGGCGCCTCGAGGAGCGCGCGGAGGACGCGCGTCACTTGGTAAGGATCGTCGAACTGATCCGCGGTCACCGTCGAGAACGGGAGGCCGAGCGCCGCGGCGCAGTCCTGCACGGTGCGCCCGCGGCCGGACGCCGCCGAGAGGAGGAGCGCCATCGCGGCCGGCGCGTAGCCGAGCCGCGCGAACGACTCCGCGAACGACGCGCCCGTCTCGCCCGCCTCGTCGCCGACGACGATGACGACGAGCTTGCTCGTCGCCGGAACGCGCACGCCGGACGCGTGGAGCGCGGCGAGCGCCGCGGCGTGCATCGTCCCGCCGGACGCCGTGATGCCCTGGAGCATGTGCTTCACCGCCGCGGCGTTCGCGGCCTTGGGGCGGAGCACCGTGCCCATCGTGTCGAAGGTTGCAATATGCAACTTTTCGAGCGGGAAGCCGGCCAAAATCCGGGTCAGCGCCTCCTTCGACTGCTGGATCGCGCCCTGCATCGAGCCCGACTTGTCGATGAGGAACATGACGTGGACGTCGGCGTCTTTGGTTGCTTCTGCAACCGCTTTGCGCGCCGCGGCGTCGGCGGCCTCCTCGAGCTTCTCGCGGAGCTCCTTGCTGCGGACGTTCTTCGCGAGGTGGAGCGCGCGCTGATCGTCGGCGCTCGCGAGCGCCTTCTCCCAGCGCGCGCGCACCTCGGCGTCCGCCATGAGCCCGAGGTCCTCGAGCGTCGGGGTGAGCATGCGGAGGTCCTTGTCCGAGAGCGACGGAAGGAGCGCCGCGAGGATCGCGGGCGTGAGGCCGACGCCCTTCGGGAGACGACCCGTCGCCTCCTTGAACGTGAGCCGCTGCGTCTCGATCGCCTCGCAGATCTCCGCCTCCGAGAGGCCGTCGAAGCGCTCGCTCTTCTTCAGCGCGAGCGCGCCGAGGCCGACGGTGCGGTGGCCGCTCTTCGACTGCTTCTGCTTCCAGCCGAGGATCTCGAAGAACGCCTGCGACTCGGGCTTGTAGCCCGCTTTGCGCGCGATCTGCTTGATGGTCTCCTTGTAGCCGGCGCGCACGAGCCCCGCGAGCATCGGCTGGTTCTTCTCGCGCACGCGCAGCCACTTCTCCGCGGCGCGCGGCCAGCGCCCGAGCGGCGCCTTCTTCGACGCCGGATCGGCGAAGCCCGCCTTGCGGTTCAAGTGCGCGATCGAGGGCGTCTCGAGGAGCTCGGCGACGCGCAGCACGCCCTTGGGCGTGAGCATGCGCGGGGACTTCTTTGCATAATGCAACACCATCGCCTCGCCGAGCGCGCGGAAGTCGTCGTCGTGGAACGCGACCGCGCCGTCGTCGCCGCGCACGGGCTGCCCCGAGTGCGGCTGCACGAGCATGAGCGCGGCGCACGCGACCTTGAGATCGCGCCAGTCGGTCTCCGTGAGCGCGTAGCTCGCGAAGTGCGTCATGAGATCGGTGTTGAGCTGGTAGATCTCGAGGAGCTTGGCGTAGAGCTTCTCGGCGGCGGGCACGAACAAGCCGGGCGCGACCTTCGTCGCGCGCGCGCGCGCAGCCACGGGCGTCCCGCGCGCGGCCTTCCACGTGCCGCCGACGTCGAACCCGGGCCGGTTGTGCCAGAGGTGAGCGGAGCCGTTGAGGACGAGATCGAGGAGCTTTTCGGCCGGCCCGATTTGGGCTTCGGGCAGCGGCGGGCGAGCGGTGGCCATGGGAAATGAGAATAAGAGGGGCTACGGGCTACAGGCTACAGGCTTCAGGACGCCTCGCGGCTGCTGAAGCCTGAAGCCTGTAGCCTGATCGCCAAAACTTGCCGCGCCCGAGTGAGAAAGCCGTGTTTATGGAGCTCTTACCAGGAGCTTTGCCCACCTTACGGGCGATTGATCAAAGGCGACCAATGTTGGATTCGAACCAACGTAGTTTGCGTGTGTGGCCTCGTCGGCCGGGCGCGGCACGATCACATACGCGCGCCGCTCGTCTTCCTGACTCGTATGCTCGGTCCATGGACGTCTGGCCCGAAGGGATCGCGCTCGCGACGAGCTCGCGCGCGTGGATCTTTCCCGAGGCGCGCGTGATCTTCACGAAGAGCTTCGGACAAGAAGCGACGCTCGAGGACGCGAACGGGCTCGTCGATTTCTTCCTCTGGCTCGAGACGATGGAGGGGCCCGACGCGATGCCGCGCACGCCGCCGCCGATCGTGGTGCACGACTGGCGATCGTTCGCGCGCGTGCCGACCGAGACGCGGCGGACGTTCATCCGCCGGCGCGCGGAGATCAAGACCATGCCGGCGAAGCTCGTGCTCGCGCTCTCGGTCGATCCCGTGCTCCGCATGGCGCTTCGGACGGTGGCGCTCGCGTCGCAGCTCGTCACGCGCGCGGTCAAGCTCGAGCTCGTGGACGATCCGGTCGACGCGCTGGAGGGCGCGGGCGTCACCGCGCCGGACGCGCTCCTCCACCTTCGACTGCGCGACGCGTGGGGCGCTCGCGCGGAGGGGCCGCCGCGCAAGACCGCCCGCCCGCCGGCGTAGCGAGCTAACCTTCTCCAATGCGGATGCGGTGGGTCCTCCCGTACGCGTTGCTCGTGGCGTGCTCGTCGCCCCCGAGCGATCGCGGGCTCGCGCCGCCGACCGAAGTCACGACGTCGCGCGCGTGGCCTGCCGACGAAGTATTCGACGGGCTCGACGGCAAAATCGTGCGCCTGTGCGACTTCTACGATCCGAGCGGGAGAGCCCCGCTCCTCGTGATCGCCACCGTGGACGCATGGGACGACGCGTCGCGCGCTGAACGCGATTATCTCGCGAGCGTTGCGGCGAGCTACGAAGCGCTCGGCGTGAGGTTCCTCGAGGTGCTCTACGACGGACCTACCGTCGGAATTGGGGCGACGCCCGCGGACTTGGCGCAGTGGGCGGAGAGCGGCTCCGGCATCGTCTACGCGCTCGCGTCGGAAGAGGAATTCATCGACGCGGCCGGGATTCCGTCGAACACGTACGTCGACGCGCGCACGATGACCGTCCTCGGGTCCGTCATCGGCTTCGCGCCGGGCAGCATCGACACGTGGCTCGCCCGGGTCGAGAACCACTGACGAGCGAAAATTTCGAGGCAACCGAGTGAGCAAACCTTGCCCGGCCCTTGCGGGACGCGAGCGGTATTCCTTTCGAGGGATTTTGCTTGTGAGGCCTGTTCGGCCGATTGCGTCTGCTCGTACATACGCGCGGGCGCCGCGTTCCTGACGATCAACGCACCATGCTCGTGAGGAGCTCGTCCACCTCCGCGCGCTCGAGCGTCGCGGTGCGTTCGAGCTTGCCGGGCATGCCCGAGAAGACGCGGCCCGCGTTCCAGCTGCGACGGATGGAGGACGTGCCGATCAAGACCACGCGCGTGCCCTCGAACTCGGCGATGTCGGCGGGGACGCCCTCGTTCCAGATCCAGCTCTTTTGGTAGTCCTTCGTGTCGATGACGTTGCCTTCGCGCAGGGCGAACCAGTTCGCGAGCTGCCAGTCGCTCTGCGCCGAGCCGCCGCCTTGGCCGTCGGTCGACGCGGCGATCGTTTCGGCGCTCGGGCGCTTCGCGCCGAGCTCGGTCGCGAGGCGCGCGCGCAGGAGCACGTGGAGCTGGAAGTTGTCGGCGATGCCGCCCATCGTGAAGCGGAAGCCGCGCGCGCTCGCCGGGTGCAGGACGAGGAGCGGCTCGTCGTCGAGCACGCGGATCATCTTGCCGAGGAAGCCGTAGCGCTCGCTGTAACGGAACGTGTGCTCGAGGAGCTGCTCCTTCTGCGGGAGCGTGCGGCGCATCGCGGGCGAACGCGAGAGGCAGGCCATCGCCGCGCGCTCGAGCTCGTAGTAGGCGCCGGGCAGCTCGGTCTCGTCTTCGGGTCCTTTGATCGTGCGCAGATGCTCGAGCAGATGCTCGAAGACGGACGGCGGAAACGACACGGGGTCCGCGCCGATCTCGACGAGCGCGCCCGCGAGGATGGCGAGCGGGCCGGAGCGGTCGCTCGGCGTCTGCGAGATGGGCTCCTCGAGCGCGGC
>Ga0335082_10008782_pt1 | contig 10987 bp, 7 predicted proteins | sample Lox_Sample_41_FD_206718 | JGI IMG/M metagenome (GOLD analysis project Ga0335082, IMG submission 206718) | Soil microbial communities from Loxahatchee National Wildlife Refuge, Florida, United States - Lox_Sample_4.1 | ecosystem: Environmental > Terrestrial > Soil > Wetlands | place: USA: Florida... | reverse complement strand
AGCGCGACCGCCTGGCGCAGGATCTCGCGAAGTACACGAAGATCCGAGGTGAGCTCGATGCGCAGGAGCCGCAGTTGAAGCTTCTTCGGAAGGAGTATTCGGAGCTTGACAAGTCGATCAAGCGAATTGCGGCGCTGGAAGGTGAAATCTCCGATGCCAGGAAGATGCTCGCTGAATCCGAGGCGCGGTGGGTGAAAGCGATTGAGGCGGAACAGGAGGCCCTCTCAGCCTGGAAGATCGAATCCGAAGGGAAGGACACCCACGATCAGGTCCGGCGATTGCGAGAGGAAATCGCAGCGCTTTGTGCACCGAGTTCGACGGAGTTGGACCAGATCCGGAAACTGTCAGCGCGGCGGGGCCAACTCAGTGCGGTTCTCGAGAACGCCATGCTGCATGTGGAGTTCGAGCTGACACGGGCCGCGGAGCTCCGGGTTGTCGAAGGCGAGCCCGGAGGCAACCTGCCGCTAGAACCGGGCACAACGTCTCGCGTCTCAGGTTCTCCAAGGATTGTCATCGAGGTTCCAGACTTAGGGACCATCCGCGTGAGCGGCCCCAAGGCGTCTGTCGAATCGATCCGTGCGGAGCTCGTAAAGGTGCAGCGCGGCGTGACCGAGGGCTGCGCGCCGTTTGGCACGGAGGACCTCGAAGAACTGGAGCGCCGCGCTTCGCGCCTGCGGCAGATTGAGGCGGAGGTGCGGGAAGTCGAAGCCCGGTGGAACGCCGCCATGGCAAGCGCGGCGACCCGGAAGGCCATCGCGGAAATGGAGAGGGCAACATTCGAGAACCGGCGGGAGGCGCTGGGACGGCAACTCGATCAACAGGAGCGCGAGCTGGCTGAGCTGCGCTCCGACGGAAAGACGCAGGAGGAGCGGCAGGCGAGGTTCGTCGAGGTTTCCATGCTCGGCCTGGCGCTGCAAGAGACCGCGAAGCGGCTGAAGCAGGAGCTCGACCAGTTTCCGCTTCGTCTGGACGAACTGGCCGCGGCCGCGGAGGCGGCGAAAGGCCAGAGCGAGCAAGCTCTGGAGCGAGCCAAGACGGACCTGATTCGCCAAAGGGCGATGCTCGATCAGATTCTGGCCGACGCTCCGTACGAACGGCTCGAAGAGGCCGAGGAGGCATTGCGGGAGATCGAGCGGCAGGCCGTGCAAGAGCAGCTCCGCGCCGACGCGGCACTGCTGCTGCATAAAACGGCGTCGGCCTACCGCGAGAAGGCGAAAGCCGGGGCGGGCGAGCCGCTCGCCTTGAGGGCTACGGAATATCTCTCGCGCATCGCCGGCAGGCCGCTCGGTGCGATTCGCGTGAGCGATGAACTGGCGCCGCGGGAGTTTGTGCCGGAAGGGATGGATGGCGCCGTGGGATTCCAGCGGCTCTCCGGCGGTGAGGCTGAACAGGTGCATCTGGCCGTCCGGCTTGCGCTGGCGCGCGTGCTCTCGGATGAGGAGAGGCAATTGGTGGTTCTCGACGATGTGCTGACGGCGACTGATGACGAAAGGCTCGCGAGAATCATCGAGATCATCGAGGAACTGCGGCCGCGCTTGCAGTTCCTGGTGCTGACCTGCCACAGAGAACGCTACGCGAACCTGCCGAAGGCGTGCTTCGTCGATTTGGAAGCGAAGGTCCGGGGCCGGGAATGCCGTTCGACGACTTAAACGACCAGCAGCGGGAGGTCGTAGAGACGATCGACCGCCCGGTACTCGTGATGGCGCCGGTGGGCACCGGAAAAACGAGAGTGTTGACGCTGCGGGCGGCGCACGCCGTCGAGGGGGGCATCGAGGCGGAATCGATTCTTTGTCTATCGTTCACGAACAAAGCGGCGCGGGAAATGCGGGAGCGGCTGGTGGAGCTTTTCGGGAAACCGGCGGGCGCGATTACGACTCAGACCTTTCACGGCCTGTGCGCTTCGATCCTGCGGACTGAGGCGGAGACGCTCGGCCTGGACGGTGACTTCCTTATCTATGACGAAGAGGACTCGACCGAGATCTGGGGACGGATCATCCGGAAGTACCGGCTTCCCATCGATCTCCGTGAGTTGACTCGGTGGACGTTTCTGTTGAACACGGCGGCGCAGAAGGCGAGGCTTAGCCCCTACGATGACGCCGAGCCAAGAAAGGCGCAGCCGGTCTTTGAGGAGGTGCTGAACCAGTCGAGGCTGCGCTGGACGGGCCGGCCGCCCAAGATTGAATTTGCCCGCCTGCTCGCCGACTACGTTGTCGAGTTGCGGGAGAATCATGCCGTCGATTTCACCGACCTGATCCTGGGCGTCAACCGGCTCTGGGACGAGAGCGAGCATGCGTTGCGGCGCTGGCAAAAGCGCTTCACGTGGGTCCAGGTCGACGAGGTGCAGGACACAAGCCGGGCCGAGTACCGCGTGCTGCGAAAGCTGGCGGACGTACACAGGCAGATGTCGTTCCTTGGTGACGTGGACCAGACGATTTATGGCTGGCGGGGATCGGCGCCGTTCGAGATTCTGGACGACTACCGCGCCGTTTTTCATCCGCGCGAAATCCACCTGACGCGGAATTACCGTTCGACGCGCGCGATCCTCCAAGCCTGCACGGCGTTAATCCGCTGTTGCCCGCATGCCGCGACCAAGGAAATCATTGCGCAGCAGGCGGAAGAGGGCGAGCCTGTCCGGATAGAGGAAGCCGTCTCGCCGCGCGCGGAGGCCGAGTGGATTGCGTCGCGCATCCGAGGGCTGAGACGGCAGCACGAGCTTCGATGGAGCGACTTTGCGGTGTTAACGCGGACCAATTTTACTGCGCGCGACATCTCGGAGATATTCACGGCGCTGAAGATTCCACATATTCAGGTGGAGCAACAGAAGTTCTTTCAGCGCGCCGAGATTAAGGCGGCCATCGCGCATTTACGGCTGATCGAAAGCCGCCACGACGGCAACAGCCTGATGCGCTTTCTGAAGATTCCGCCGAAGGGCATCGGCGAAGCGACGATGGCGGCGCTTGCCGGCGCGCCGCGCGAAGCGGGACTGAAGACATCGGACCTGCTCGATCCCATCACGCTGGAAACCGCCGATCCGTTCGCCCCGCTGCTGGACGCCTATGACCGCGGCCAGGTGATCGTTTTTGATACGGAGACCACCGGTCTTGACCCGGCCGCCGATGACATCGTGGAGATTGCCGCCGTGCGGTGTGGAAAGACCGGCGCGCCGGAACGGTTCCACGAGTTCCTGCGGCCATCGCGGCCGGTTGGCGATTCGGTCAATGTGCATGGGTGGACTGACGAGTTTCTCGAGGCCAACGGAAGTGCGCCGGAACAGGTGCTGGGACGTTTTTCGGAATTCTGCGCCGGCGCGGTGCTGGTAGGACATAACGTCTTCAACTTCGACGTACCGATTATCGCGGCCAACAGCGCGCGCACCGGCATCCTGGGCTGGCCGCAGGCTCCGGTGTTCGACACGCTCGATATTACGCGGCGATTCCATCGCCTGAGGCGATACCGGTTGGCGGATGTCGCCGAAGCGCTGCAACTCGCGAAGAGGCCCACACACCGGGCGATGGAGGATGTGGAGAGTACGGTCGAGCTGCTGGAGAAGCTGCTGGCTCGGGTGCGCGACGGCGCGCAGGCTCGGAGAGCGGCGGTTCAGGATGTCGCGTCGCGCTTCATCCCGCTCTCAAAGCAGTTGCAGAAGTGGCGGAGTCGAATCGAAGAAGAGCGGCCGTATGAGTTGCTGGAACGGGTGCTCGAAGAGTCGGGCCTGCGGGAGTACTACCGGCAGGAGAAGGACGGGGAGCCGAGGCTGCAGCACCTGAGCGAACTGAAGACGCTGCTGGAGCGGTATGACAATCCGGCGCTGCCGCCGCGAGCTGCCTTCGTGCAGGCAATCAACCTGGCTTCGCTCGGCTCGGATGTGGAGAGGCAGGCCGGGCAGGAAGACCGGGTTCTGATTTTGACAGTGCATCAGGCCAAGGGCCTCGAGTTCGACACGGTGTTTGTCGCGAATGCGCACGACGACGAATTTCCGAACTTCCGCAGCCAGCGGGAGGGCCGGTTGGATGAAGAGCACCGGTTGTTCTATGTCGCTTTGAGCCGGGCGCGGCGGCGGCTGTTCATTACGTGGCCGAAGCGCGATGCGATGGGCAACAAGCGAATTCCGAGCCGGTATATCGATTCGCTGCGGTGAGGTGGTAGGCGAAACCGCTCGCTGACGCTCGCGGCTCAGTATGCGCTTTGCGTGCAAGACGTTCTGACGGAGCCGCGAGCGTGAGCGAGCGGTTTCAGTCTTCGTCGGCCACGGGAGCGAAGCCGCCGGACAGGTCCTTTTGCTCCACTTTCGCCGCGTTGAACTTCGCGGCTCGATCGCGCATGTTTTCAAGTAGCTTTTCGGGCGCCGGCAGTTCGCCTTTGATGAAGCGCAGCGGGTTGATGCGGGCGACGACGAAAGCGCGAAGGTACGGGCTCTGAAGCCCGCGCTCCTTGAGCCGCGCGACCGCGTCGCCCACACGTTCATCAAGTTCGAGCAGAAGGGCGGCGCGCCGCTCATGTGTTTTGAGCGCGGCGCGAAGGGGTTGGTCGGAGAACGCCTCCACCCGGCGCAGCACGGGGTGATACGCCCCGCCTCCGAACGAGCGCTTCTGCTCGTACGCCAAACCCAACGTCACCAGAGACGGATCTTCGAGGTAGAACTCGTAGTCGGATTCTGGCTTCGAACCGCTCTCTTCCATCAGACTGCGGAAGATGCGGATCACCTCATGGGAACGCTCCTTGAGGTTGTGGGCCTTCTCCGTGTTCAGGGCGAGAATCTGCCAGGCGACTTCGTGGTCCGGCAGCAGGAGAACGGTGATGGATTTTGCGCCGAGGCGGCGCATGGCCTCAAGGCGGTGCAGGCCGTTGGGCGTCCAGACACCTGTCCCGGGAGCCAGGACGCCGATCACCGGATCGAGGAAGCGCCCCGTCTTCTGAATGACGCCCGACAGGCGCTTGTGATGCGCGTCGGACAGGTCGCGCTGGTACGGAGTGGGCTGGACGCGTTCGAGCGGCAGGATGGCCAGCACCAGGGCATGGCCGCCGAGCGGGTCCTTGTAGGCGCCAATGATCACTCCGCCTTCCGCCGCGACACGCGCGGCCAGAGGCTCGAGTTCGCGGCCGATCTCGAGCAGGCAGTCCTTCGGCTCGAGGCCGGAGGATTTTGCCTGCCGTTTCCTTGGGACGCGGGTCTTGCGGGTCGCCATGAGGCTATTGTCCGAACTCGTGGACCGCTTCGTACAGGGCCACCACGTTCCCGGTGGGGGTGTTGGCTTGGAGATTGTGGCAGGGGGCCACGACGTAGCCGCGCGCGGAGGAGAAGGCTTCGATGTTTTCCCGCACCTGGGTGCGGACATCCGCAGCGGTTCCGAAGGGAAGCGTGTGCTGGTTGTCCATGCCTCCGTGGAAGACAAGACTCTGCCCGAAATCACGAGCGAGCGCGTCGCGGTCCATGCCGCGGCAGCGCCATTGAATCGGGTTCAGGAGGTCGATGCCGATCTCGATGAGATCGGGCAGCAGCGGACGAATGGCGCCATCGTCGTGGTGAAAGGCTTTCACGCCGTAAGAGTGGGCGAGATCGATGATCTTCGCCATTCGCGGCTTGAGGAAGCGCCGAAAGGCGTTCGGGCTCATGAGCAGCGACTCCTGCGTGCCCAGATCTTCGGCGACGTATACGAACAGAAGCTGGTCTCCAACCGTTTCAAGGATGCGCCGCATGAGCGTGAGGTCATGGTGCGCCATGTGGTCGAGGGCGCATTCCGCGAGAGCGGGGTTTTCGACCAGGTCCTCGAGAGCACGCTCCATGCCGCGCAGGCGGCAGTACTGATAGAAGAGTTCGCTGCTGCCCGCAAGAATCGGATAGTCGTTCCAGAGATCGCACTGAGCGCGGAGGCCGGTAAGGTCCCATTCGCAAGGATCGGGCCACGCGAAGCGCTCGACATCGGCAACAGTCTCCGCCGAAGCCAGCGGATGGACCACGGCCTCTTCATAAAGGCCGAGTCCGCCGGCGTAAGGGATCCTGGCGGTTCCGATTTGCCACAGGCTGAAGACTGACTGCAGGTGCCAGGTGTCGACGACGACGCGAGGGTGCGAGGGAATGAGATGGATCAGCTTGTCGATGCCCAGTTTTTGCCAGAGGGCTCGCTCGTCGGGGCAGCGCAGGTCGCGCATCAGCCGGGTGGTGATTTCGGCCGTCCCCCAATAATCGCAAGGGACGCGGTCAGGCGCGCCCCCCGCAAAGAGCGCTTGCCAGCGTTGGCGGGGTGTCATGCCGGCGCCTACTGTATCAGACGGAGCACCAGCCGCTGCAGAAGGAAGATGGCAACAAAAGCAAGAGCGGCCTGAACGAAAACCGCATGCAACCCAAAGGACTGGCCGGCGATGCCGGCGATCCAGGGCAGGGTCATGCCGCCGCATAGGGCAATGGTGAAGAGGATGCCGAAGACGGTGCCGGAATGCTGCGGATACTGTGCGCCGGCGACTCCGAGGAGCGTGGGGAAAATGCTTGCCAGCGAGAATCCGGCGAGGATGATGAACACCGGCGAAGGAAAGAAAGCGAGCGCCGCACAGCCTGCGGTGGCGCCGGCGGCACTGAAGGCCAGCGTTCGCCCCGGCCCAAGAGAGGGAAGAAAGCGGCTCAGGAAAAGGCGCGCGGCCATGATGGAAGCCCAGTACAGGGCGAGTAGCCAGGATGCGTTTGAAAGGGAGTAGCCGCGCGACGTAAGGTACGTCGAAAGGAATCCTCCGAGCGTGAATTCGTTGCCCGACTGGAAGAACAACAGGAAAGCCATGGACAGCACGAGCGGCTGGCGCAGGAAGCGCGGCATTTCGCGAATGGGCCAGCCATGAACCTGCTTGGCGGCGGGGAACTTCAGGGTGAGAGCCAGCAGGCCCGCTGCAACGCAGAGTACGGCGGAGGCGTGAAGGGCGCCGGTGTCGAGTGAAGCGCCGAGAAGGAAGGGAAGGAACAGGGCTCCAAAACCGAAGAAGATGCCGAGGAAGTTGAGGGCCGCGCTCTTTTCCGCGGGGTCATCGTATAGATCGGCGACCAATGTATTGCTGGCGGCGTTCAGGGCTCCGCCGCCAATGCCAAGTACAACGGCGCTGGCGGCGAGGGCGGCATATGAGGGAGCGCGAGTCATGCTTTCGACAGAGGCGGCCACCAGCCACGCTCCGGCAGCCAGCGGCGCTTTCATGCCGAAGCGATCCATGCCGGGACCGACGCCCAGGCTGGTAGCGAGCATGGCTCCGTTCATGAAGAGGAACAGCGCGCCCACGGCGCTGAGTTCCAGGTGCAGACGAGCGGAAACGGATGGGAGCACCGCTCCCAGCAGCGCCATGACGATGCCGAAAACGAACATGCCCGCGCAAGCGGCGGCGAGCAGCGGGCGGCGATGGGTCATGAGCGGCGTTCGAACCAGCGGCGGGTGTATTCCTCAAAGACGCGCTGGTTGTGTCCGGCTTCGATGCCGGGAACATTGGGAGAGACGAAGGTGTGGAGCGGGTAGCCTTGCTGCGCGAGGCGGGCGCCGGTTTCCGCCACCAGGCTCATGGCGATGAAGATGACCGCCATCGTCGAGCCGGCACCCACCTTTTCCGGGCGGCCGATGTCGACCTGCGAATCTTCGGGCGGAACGCAGTTGTCGATGGCGATGTCGGCGCAGTCGGAAAGACGCTTTCCCGATGAATGGGTTGGCGCGGCAACTTTCGCGTTGGCATGCGAGGAGACGCTAATGACTTTCATGCCGCGCTCACGGGCGTAGAGGGCGGCCTCAATGCCGGCGGCGTTTAATCCGCCGTGAGAAAACACCAGCAGCACATCGCCGGCTTCGAGCGAGTAGCTTTGCAGGAATTGCTGGATATAGCCTTCGCGCCGCTCGAGCCAAAGGAGTTCCCTCGCGCCGCCGCCGCCGATGACGTTGTGCCACATCAGGCGGGGATCGTAGAGGGGGTAGAAGCCGACAAAGCTGCCATAGCGGGGAAAGATATCCATGACGGGGATGACGGAGTGGCCGCTGCCGAAGAGATAGACCCGCTTTCCGGCGGCAATGGCAGAGGCACACAGCGCGCCGGCGGATTCGATGTTGGCGGTCTCCCGCTCGTTGATGGCGGCGAGAACGCCGCTGATTTTGTCGTAGTATTTCCTGGCGGACATATCTTTAGTTCTACTTCGCTTCGATGGATTGAAGAGCGAGACGCGCGGCGCCGAGGAGTCCGGCGTCTTCGCCGAGTTGCGTGAGTTCGATGCGCGTTTTGGGAAATGCGACGGGCTGCGCCCAGCGTTTTGCGCGGGTGCGGATGCGGTCCAGGAACAGATCGCCGGCGTTCATGAGACCTCCGCCCAGGACGACCATTTCGGGGTTGAGCAGGCTGATCAGGTTGGCGACGCCCATGGCGAGGTACTCAGAAACTTCATCGATCACTGCCAGGGCGGCTGTGTCGCCGGCGCGGGCGGCCTCGACGACAGCCTTCGTGGAGCGCGCGCCCTTGCGGCCCACTGCCGGGCCGGCGGCTTCGCTTTCCCAACAGCCGGTGCGCGCATACTCTTCCTTCCAACGCGGGTCGAGCGCGAACCAGCCGGCTGCACCGGCGATTCCATGGGCGCCGGCGACGATGCGGCCGTCAGAGAGAATCCCGACGCCGATGCCAGTGCCGACGGCGGCGAAGACAACATCGCGCAGTCCGCGGGCAGCTCCGCGCCACTGCTCACCCAGTACGTATCCGGCGCGGTCGCAATCGATGGCAAGCGACACTTTGAGATGGGACGACAGGGCATCACGCAGCGGCACTTCCTCCCATCCCCAAAGGTTCGGCGCCCAGGCCGTGCCGGTGGCGGCGTTGTAGATGCCGGGGACAATGAGGCCGACGGCGGCGGCATCTCCGGCGCGTTCCGCTATTAGCGAGACCGTTTCCTCGAGCTTGCGCGATGCGGTGGCCTTGGTCCGGTCCGAAACAGATCCTTCCTCATCGACTCGCGCGAGAGCGATCTTCGTTCCGCCGAGATCGACAGCCAGGACGCTGCGCTTCAGACCGCTTCTCCTCTCACATCCGCCACCGTGCTCAGGAACGTTCCCGCGAGAACGACGAGGCTACTGACGACCATCACCGGCGTGAGCCGCTCAGCGAGAACGATGCTCGCGAGAATCAGGCCAAAGAATGGTATCAGGTAATTCGACAGGGCTGCCTGCGTGGCGTCGAGCCGTGTCAGCACTCGCAGGAAGATGACCATGGAAAGGCCGTACTGGAAGATGGCTAGCAGCGCAAGGGCCAGCCAGACCTTGGCCGTGTAATGAGAGATGGCGCGCAGTGTGCCCGGTTCCGCTGCCAGCGTAACCGGCGCAAGCACGAGCAGCACGAAGTAGTAGCTGTACAGCAAGACGTCGACCGGATCGTGGCGAACGAGAACTTTCTTCGAATAGGTGTTGTAGAAAGCGCTGCCGGTGACGCCGAGGAGAACCAGCGCATTGCCTGCGGCGTAGGCGGGATTGGCCAGGGACAGGGAAGTCCAGTCGATGCCCGAGCCGATGAGCGATCCGGCAAGTGCGAGAACGAGTCCGATCCACCGCAGCCGGGTCATCCGTTCCCGAAGGATGAGGAAGGCCAGCAGCGCGGTGAAGAGCGGCAAGGCGAGGTTCAAAAGCGCGGCGTTGGCTGCCAGCGACATCTGCGCGCCCCAGGTGGCGCCGACCTGCGCCGCTACCTGGCCCGCCACGCCAAGCAGGACGAAGTGCACAAGGTCCGGACGCGGCATGCCGAACGGACGCGGCGCAAAGGGGATGAGAAGGAGCGTCGCGATGGTCATGGGCAGCAGGACTGTGGTGAGCGGGCCTACCTGGTTCTCGACGACTTTCACCAGGACGAACTGGCTGCCCCAGATGAGATTGCAAACGAGCAGAAGCCCCCAGTCGCGGACACGATTCAAGCCGCACGCTCCAGGGCGTCTCGGAGACTCTTTTCGATGAGCGCGCACATTTCGTCGAGGTTGGCTTCGTCCGCGATGAGCGGAGGCGCGACGGCAAACCACCAGGGATCGACGCGCAGGATGATGCCGTTTTCGAGCGCTGTGCGCTTCAGGTGCGCTCCGATTTGGCGATTCAGTTCGACGCCGAGCAATATGCCGCGGCCCCGCACTTCGCGAACGATACCGAGCCTGGCGAGCGATTCGAGTTTCGAGCGCAGCAGGCCGCCGAGGTGGCGGGACTTGGCGCAGAGGTCCTTCTCGACGATTTCATCGATCACGGCAATGCCTGCCGCGCAGGCCAGCGGATTGCCGGCGAAGGTGTGGCCGTGGGCGAAGTTGCGCCCGGCTCCCTCGAAAGCGTCGGCCAGGTCTTCGCGGGCGAGCATTGCACCGAGCGGGACGGCGCCGCTCGAGATGCCCTTGCCGACGCAGAGGATGTCGGGCGTGACGCCGAAGGTTTGCGCGGCGAACATCTGCCCCGTTTTGGCGAAGCCGGTGATGATCTCATCGAAGATCAGCAGGACGTCGTGACGGTCGCAGATGGCGCGCAACATCTCAAAATACTCTGGCGTCGGGGTAATGATGCCGCCGGTGTTGCCGATGGGTTCGAGGATGACACCGGCTACCGTGTCGGGCGATTCATGGACGATGACATCCTCCACGGCTTGGGCGGCGAAACGGTTGGCCTCATCCCAGGGGAAGCGGTCTCGATAGTGCGTGGGCGGAAACACTTTGAGGAAGCCGCCCATGTTCGGTTCGAACTTCGCTTTGCGGGGTCCGTTGCCGCTGGCCGACATCGCGCCGAAGGTGCCGCCGTGGTAGGAGTGATAGCGGCTGATGAACTTCGTCTTTCCGGCGCGTCCGGTCTGGCGGAAGTACTGGCGTGCGAATTTGAGGGCGGACTCGACGGCTTCGCTGCCTCCGCTGTACGGCTTAACGAATTTCAGGTTGCCGGGAGCGACCGAGCCGACCTTCTCGATGAAGTCGAGCGTGACGTCGGCGATGGTGTGAAGCGGCGGCACGAACGTCGCCTTTTCCATTTGCCGC
>Ga0335082_10008781_pt1 | contig 10989 bp, 12 predicted proteins | sample Lox_Sample_41_FD_206718 | JGI IMG/M metagenome (GOLD analysis project Ga0335082, IMG submission 206718) | Soil microbial communities from Loxahatchee National Wildlife Refuge, Florida, United States - Lox_Sample_4.1 | ecosystem: Environmental > Terrestrial > Soil > Wetlands | place: USA... | reverse complement strand
GAGCGCCTGCGGGTGACGCTCGCGCCGCTCACGCACGGGCTCGTCCTGTTCGGCCACCTCCACGTTCGCGCGCGCCGGGCACTCCGGACCGCGCGGGGGACGCTCGACGCGATCGGGGCCACCGCCGCCGCGCTGGATCACCCGGACCCGCGCGCGCGGGCCGGATTCAACGCGTACACGTTCGACGACGAGGGGCGCTGCACCGGGTTCGACGCACGCGTGGTGGAGCCCGACGGGCGGACCCTGCGGACCGTCCCGCTCCCCGAGCGACCGGAGGAAGCATGACCTACCGGCGCGTCCTCGTGCTGACCGAGCTGGGCGCCGACGCCACGCCGGCGCTCGCGGCGACCCGCGCGGTCGCGAGCGAGGCCGAGCGGGTCGCGGTGGGCGCATTTCCGGCGCCGCGTCGCTGGAGCGGTGCCAGGCCGGCGCCCGGCCCCGCCGGTCACGGCGTCGCGGCGTGGCTGGACGACGTGCGCGCCCAGGCGGCCTCGATCTCGGAGAGCGCGGAGCTCGGCGTCCTGGCCGAGCCCGATCCAGAGGAGCTGGACGCCCTCGTGGACTCGAGCGGCGCAGACCTCGTGGTGGTCGGGCCGCGCCCTGGCTTCGCGGTGGCTGCCGCGGCCGAGCTGCGGCGGCGCCGCCCCGTGGCGGTGCTCTGGGTTCCAGCGACGGCAAGCCGAGAGGTTCGCCCCGTTCGCGAGCTGCTCTGCGTCGCCGTCGGCCTGCGGGCGCGGCGCGCGGTGGCCGCGTTCCTGAGGGATCATGGCGATCCGGCGATGAAGGTCGCGCTCCTCGCGGTGCCGCGCCCGCCCCATGACGAGGTCGCGTCCGGACTCGGCGTGGCAGGGGTCCGCTCGCCGGTGGAGCTCGTCCCGGCGCCCGTGGTCCCGCCCTGGCGCGTGCTCGACGCTGCCGCGCGCGGCAGGGCGATCGATCTCTTGGTGGTCACGCGCTTCCCGTCGGCGTTGCTCCGCGCGGCCGGATGGCCGGGGCCGGTGCTGGCCCTCCCCGAGGGCGACGGCGCGGGCCGGGTGGCCGACCGCCCGCTCGACGTGGCGGACGCGGTGGACCTCGGCGACGTGATCCGGGTCCGGCTCGGCCTGGCGTTCGGGGTGGGGCGGAACCCGGCGCTGGTAGACCAGGAGGTCGCGTTCGTCTCTGGCGGAAGGCTGATCGCTTCGTTGAAGACGCGGAGCGGCGGAGCGGAGATGCCCTCCGCGCTCGCGGCCCGTTCGCTCGGCGTGTTTCGGGTGGCAGCCAAGCCGGCTGCGGAGCCGGTCGCCGCGGTCGAGCGGCTCGTCTCCGTCGTGCGGCCCGGCTCACGCCCGCTCGTGCTGTTCGACGCGGAGCTTCCGGCCGCGGACCTGCAGGCGCTCGGAGCAGTCGACGAGGTGGAGCGGCTCGCCGTCCGGATGACCCCGGGCCGGAGCGTCCAGCGGGTGCGAGCCCGCCTGCGCGAGGCGGGGCTCGCGCCGACGGGCGTGGTGGACGCGAGCGCGGTGCTCGCCGACGGGGAAGCGTCCGACGTGGGCGAGGCGCTCTCGGCCGTGCGGCTCGCCCGCGTCGCCCTGCGTCTGCGGGCGGCCCGCTACCCGGTGGTCGCCATCGTGCATCGTGGCGCCGTGCCGCCGGCCGCGAGTGGGTTCGCGGCGCTGAGCGCGGCGGACGTGGGCCGCCGCACCTGGACGATCCCGGCCCCGGGGCGACGTCCGGCGTCGCTCGCCGAGCGGCTCGACGCGCTGAGCGGCGCCGCACGCGTGGACGGGAACCGCGTCGATGTAGAGCTCGACAACGCGACGGCGAGGCGCTGGTTGCTCGAGGAGATCTCGGGCGCGCGGCGACGGCTACACCTTCAGACCTACATGGTGGCCGACGACGGCTTCGGCCGCGAGCTCGAGCAGGCGCTCGCCGGGGCGGCGTCGCGCGGGATCGTCGTCCGCGTGCTCGTCGACTCGCTGCACGGGCTGCATGGCTCGTTCGGGCTCGTGAACCCGCTCCTCGAGCGGCTCTCCCATGCGCCGGGCGTGGAGGTCCGCGTCGCACGCCCGGTGATCGGGATGCCCTCCCTCGAGGACCTCAAGCTGCGGGATCACCGAAAGCTCGTGGTCGCGGACGGGCGCGTCGCCCTGCTCGGCGGCCGCAACGTCGCGCACGAGTACTACCGGTCGTTCCACGAGGTGCCCCTGGACGCTGCGACACCCTGGCGGATGGTGCCGTGGCTCGACGCGGGCGCGCGGGTGCAGGGCCCGGCGGTCGCCGTGCTCGAGCGCTCCTTCCTCGAGGCATGGGGCGGCGCGGGCGGCGAGGCGTTCGAGATGGTGGAGCCCGAGCCGGCCGGCACGACCGCCGCGCGCCCCGTGATCCACCACGGGCTCCGCGACGCGGCGGCGCTCGAGGCCTACCTCGCGATCATCGACACGGCTCGGTCGAGCGTGGACGTCGTGACCGGGTTCCCGCTCGCGCTCGAGGTCCAGCACGCGCTCCTCCAGGCGCTTCGCAGGGGAGTCCGCGTCCGGACGCTGTTCGGCAACGTCACGCCGACTCACGGCGGTGAGCCATTCGAGGGCGAGTGGACGCTGGCCCGCACCGCCGGGACCTGGATGGTGCATTCGCGCATGGACTCGCTCGTGGCCGCCGGCGCAGAGGGGTACGAGCTCGAGGTCCGCGACGTGCCCGGGTGGGCGCCCGACCTCGGGCCGGTCCATCCGCACGTGCACGCGAAGGCCCTCTGCGCCGACGGAAGCGTATGCGCGGTGGGCAGCGCGAACCTGGACGTGACCGGGAGCTACTGGGAGAGCGAGCTGTTGCTCGTCGTCGAAGACCAGGCGATCGCGCGCGCCTTCGAGCAGCGCACGCACGCGCTCATGGCGGGCTCCGTCCGCGTCGACAGCGAGGATCGGGCCTGGCAGCGCACCGCGCGCAGGCGCGAGTGGTTGCGGCACTGGCCCGGCGTGCTGTCTCCGTGAGCCGGCGCGGGAGGTCGCGGGCCGGACCGGCGCGCGGGACGTCTCGAGCGGGAGCGTCGCCAACGTCGCGAGCCCACGGCGGATCGTGCCGCTCGTTCGTCGCGGACTCTCCGGAGGGGTTCCAGATCGAGGCGGCGCGCAGGGTCAATCGTTCCGTCGTCCACGGCAATGCGTGGGACGCGCCTGGCGCCTACCCTCCGCGCCGCAGTCAAACAACCAGGAGGCCTATCATGGACAAGATGCTCATCACCACATTCGACGAAGAGAAGAAGGCGTACGAGGGCTCGAAGATCCTCAGGGAGCTCGACGCGGAGGGCAGCATCGAGCTCTACGCGATGGCCGTGATCGGAAAGGATCCGAGCGGCACGTGGACCGTGAAGAAGGAGGCCGATCAGGGCCCGCTCGGGACGGGGGTCGGGCTGCTCACCGGTGCCGCGCTCGGGCTGTTCGGCGGTCCGGTGGGAGTGGCGATCGGCGCGGGCGTCGGAACGGTCGGCGGGGCGATCGCCGATCTCGCCCGGGCCGGCGTGAGCGGCGACTTCCTCGCCGAGGCCGGGGAGCAGCTGCTCAAGGGCCAGTACGCCGTGGTCGCCGAGATCGAGGAGGAGTGGACGGCGCCGGTCGACTCGCGCCTGGAGGCCGTGGGCGGCTCCGTCGTGCGGCAGGTGCGGGCGGAGATCGTCGACGTCCAGCTCCAGCGGGAGGCGGCGGCGCTCGAGGCCGAGCTCAAGCAGCTCCGGGCGGAGCGCGCGCGAGTCGCCAAGGAGGACAAGGCCAAGCTCGACGCGAAGGTCGAGGCGGTCAAGGCCAGGGTCCGCGCGACGCAGGACCGGGCCAAGGCGGCGCTCGCGGCGGCGAAGGCGGAGAACGAGGCGAAGATCGCCCTGCTGCGCACCCACATCAGCAAGGCGCGCGGGGACGCCAAGGCCAAGCTCGAGGCGCGCATCGCGGAGCGGCGCGCGGAGCACGAGCGGCGCAGCAAGCTGCTGCACGAGGCGTGGGAGCTCACGAAGCAGGCGCTCGTGGACTGAGGCCAGGCCCACTCATCGCTCGGAAGGTACGAGCGGCAGGAACGATAAGGAGAAGACCATGGAAGCGAAGCTTGCGCAGGTGCTCAAGGAAGATGCGGTCGCCGGCAGCAAGGCGTTGATGGCCACCGGTGTCGCGATGGTGGTCATCGGGATCCTCGCGGCCCTCTCGCCGCTGGCGAGCGGTCTGGTGTTCGACGTGCTCTTCGGCGGGCTGCTGGTCGCGGGTGGGATCGTCGAGCTGATCGACGCAATCCAGTCCGCCCGCTGGCAGCGCGGGGTGCTGGTGGCGCTCGGCGCCATCGTGACCCTGACGGTGGGCGTGCTCTACGTGATGCGTCCGATGTTGGGGCTGGCCGCGCTCACCGTCGTCTTCATCGCGTACCTCGTGTTCGCCGGTGCCTTCCGCATCGTGCTGGCGTTCGAGCTCCCCTCAGGCGTGCCCGGCAGGTTCTGGACGTTCCTGAGCGGCGTGGTCGCGATCGGGCTCGCGTTCGTGGCCATCCACCAGATGCCGGCGACGAGCCTCTGGCTGATCGGGACGTTCGTCGGCGCGAGCCTGCTCACCGGCGGGATCTCGCGGATCTCGCTCGCGAGCGGGCTCCGCGCCGCGGCCGACCTGGTGGGCACTCCTCCCGCGCCGGCGGCGCGCGGCGCCCACGCCTGAGGCGTTCGGACGAGCGGTGCGAGCCGTGGGCTGCGACGGCGACGTGCGTTCCGCGCGCGCCGTCGCAGCGCCACGTCGATTCGCTCCTGTAGGGGCGATGGGTCCGTCACCCCTGCGAGGGGGCCCGCACGTGGGCCCCGATGGGGTCAGGTCTTCTCCCCTCACGGCTGGCCGCCGCCGGGAAGCGCCGGAGACGGTGTCGTTTGACAGGCCCGGGAGCCTGATTACGTTCGCGGCGCTTTCAGGAGGACGGGAGAACCGCAACCATGCTCATGGAGTCAAAGGACGCTCGAGGAGGACGAAACATGGCGATGAACACGAGGTGGGAGCCTTTCCGTGACCTCGCCAGGCTCCAGGACGAGGTCACCCGGCTGTTCGAAGATCGTGCGTTCCACGCGGGCGAGTCCGTGGGCTGGACGCCCGCCTGCGACATCTACGAGGACGAGGAGGCGGTGATGCTCAGCTTCGAGCTCGCCGGCGTCGAGCCGAAGGACGTGGACGTCCGGTTCGAGAACGGCGTGCTCACGATCAAGGGCGAGCGCAAGCTCGAGAGGGACGGCAAGCGCGAGAACTACCACCGCATCGAGCGGTCCTACGGGACCTTCACCCGCTCCTTCTCGCTCCCTGGCACCCTCGATCCAGAGCGGATCAAGGCCGAGGCGAAGAACGGGGTTCTGCAGATCGCGCTCCCGAAGAAGGCGGAGGCGAAGCCGCGGGCCATCCAGGTCAGGGTGTCCTAGGCTGGATGCGCGCCGCGACCGAGCGGCGCATCGAGAATCGTGGATCGGGACGGGAGTCGCCGGGCATTCCGGCCACTCCCGTCTCAGATGCCGTGCACGTGACCGTCGATCATTCAGGAGCGGTCCGAGATATGTCCGACCTCATCGACGCCGTTCACCTGCGACGCGACATCAGGACCGCGGTGGAGCTCGCGATCATCGCCCTCGCGCCGACCGATCTCGTCGAGCGCCTCGCGGCGGCGGCCGGCCTCCTCGAGGCGATCGCGGAGCTGCCGCTGGATGCGCCGCCCGTCATTGCGCTCACGCCGAAGGTGACCGAGCGTGCCCGCGAGGCGCTGGACTCGTGGCACCGCTGGCAAGCCGATCACACGCCCACTCGCGTGTGATCGGACGTGCGGTCCGAAGCGCCGCGATGGGGTGGGCGTCATGTTGCGACCGCAAGCGAGCAGGAGGTGCCAGATGAGTCGGAGCGCTGCCGGGCCCTTCCTCGTCATGGGTCTCATCGCCTCCGGGGTGGCTCGAGCGGCGTCTCCCGTACCCGTAGAAGCTCCCGCCTCCAAGCACTTCAAGCTGCAGAAACTGGCCGACGGCGTCTGGGCCGCCATCGCCACGCCCGGCGGGTGGGCGATCTGCAACATGGGGATCATCGAATCCTGAATGCGATTCGAATCTCGCGAAGCGAAATCGAGCGGTTCATCCAAGAAAACTTCAGCCCGCGGCGATCGCGCCACGTTACCGTTCACCTAGAAGGCTTTGGTGGAAAATCGAAGCGCAGCAGCTCGCAGGGACGTCGTCGAAGGTAGGGAGGCACATCCTGGACGTGACCGCAGGCGTCATCGTCAGGAGTTTGACCGAAAGCGACGTCGGTCGTTCGCGAGGAAAGCGCACGCGTGCCGCCTGCCACACGGAAGGTGCCGCACACATCCCGGGTTCGGAAGCCGTAGTAGTGGCTAATCGAATCGAGAAAGCGGTGCGGATGGGCCCCCAGGCCGTGAGCACGATCGGCATCGAGACACCGAAAAACGCCAACTCGTCGCGGCGGTGATCCTGATCCACAAAGGGAAGCAGCAGAACAGGAACGTGTTCGAGGGTGCAGAACTCGTCGAAGGTCATCGCCATCGCGGGACGAGCGGGAGGTGTTCGAGCGCCTCGCTCCGGTCCCGGACCTTGTGGCGGCGACAGGGAGCGTCCGCGCTTCGAGGGCCGCGGTTTCGCCCGACCCCTAAGAGGAGGCGCGTCACACCGGCGGTCGATCGGCGTCCCTTAATCGTGCACGCTGCCCTCGTGGGCCAAGCGCGCGAGGCGAATGAACGACGTCGGGCTCCTCGAGCAGTGGCCGCGGGCGGAAGGAACTGGCCGCCACCGCTCCGGCGCGCTCCGGGCCCCCGCGGCGCTCGCCCCCGCGGGGTTCACCCACGGCGCGACCGCGGGCGCGTCGCTCCCACGGAGGGTCCTCCCAAGCGAGTTCTTAGGGCGTCGTCCCGTGGCTGCGGGACGCGAGCCGATTCACTCTGGGTGGCGCCGCCGCCGCGAACAGCGCATCCTCCCGGCCGTATCTCCACGTGCAGTGGCGATCGCGCGCCGCACGCACCCGTGCTCGTCCGCCTCGGCGGCCCGCAGATCTTGCGCGGCGCGCGACCGCGCCACGGACGAAAGCATGGCCGGATGAGCGCCGTCCCGACCATTCCCCCGCCGCCCGCGGCGGACGAGCTCGTCCGGATCTTCGAGGACCTGGGCTTCGTCACCCGGTCGTCGCGCCTCGCGCCGCTGCTCCAGCAGATCTGGCGCGTCGCCCACGTGAGCGATGCGACGGTGCTCATCGAGGGAGAGTCGGGGACCGGTAAAATGGTCGTGGCCGAGGCGATCCACCGCCTCGATCCGAAGCGCTCGCGCCACCTCTTCGTCACCGCCCCGTGCGCCGTGATCCCCGGGTCGGTCGCCGAGAGCGAGCTCTTCGGGCATGCCCGCGGCGCCTTCTCGGGAGCGGTGGACGAGCGGCTCGGGCTGTTCCGATCCGGCGACCAGGGAACCGTCTTCCTGGACGACATCTCCGACCTTCCCATGTCGCTCCAGCCCAAGCTCCTCGACGTGCTGCAACGGCGGACCGTCCGGGCCGTGGGCTCGGATCGGGAGCACCGGGTCGACGTCCGCACCATCGCGGCCACGAACGTCTCGCTCGAGGCGCTCGTCCCGAAGGGGACGTTCCGGGCCGACCTGCTCTATCGGCTCGACGTCATCAAGCTCCGGATTCCGCCGCTCCGGGACCGGGGGGAGGACCTCGGCGCGCTCGTACTCGCCCTCGCCCGCCGCCACGGGGATCTCTACGGACCGATCCGGGGCGTCGACCCCGCGCTCGCCGCGCGTCTCGCGCAGGCGTCGCTTCCGGGAAACGTCCGCGAGCTCGAGCACCTGGTCGAGCGGATGCTGTTCGCGAAGGCCTCAGGCGACACACTAGACGTGGAGGACCTCCCGCCTCCGCCCGAGGATGGGGACGGCCTCGACCGCGCCTGCGAGGCGGCCGCCGACGGCGCCTGGGCCGCCATCTGCCAGGACGGGATCGGTTTCGACGAGGCGCTCCGCCGGTTCGAGCAGCGCCTCCTCGGCCGCGCGCTCGGGAGCGCCGTCGGCACGCGCCGAGAGCTGGCCGCGCGGCTCGGATTGTCCGAGCGTTGCCTCTACAAGAAGATGCGCGCGCTCCGCGTCGCGGCGGGCTGGGTTCCCCCCGAGGGCGGTGACCGGAGCGGCAGTGCCGCTGCCCGCGAGGTCGGTCCCCGTCCCGGGCAGCCCGGCGGCGGCGGCGCGAGCGCGGCCACCGCCGCGCCGCCCGACCGGGACTGACGGATCGCGCAGCGCCATCCGGCGCCCGCGCGTCTAGACCCGCGTTCGCGCGAGCGTTCCGCTCCTGGCATCGCCGATGCTCAGGCGTGCCTCATGATCGGCGCGAGCGGACAGCCGGCGAGACGGAGGACGGGACAGCGCGTGAAGTTTCGCGTGCGCGATGTCTACTTCCCCGAGCCGGACCGCGTGCCCGAACGGATCCGAGGTGACGCGGAGCTCATCGGGACACTCGTCGGGCTCTCCGACTCGGGTGACCGCGCCGGCGAGTTCGGGCTGGTCGAGGTGTCAGACGGAGTGATCGTAGTGGTGCCGGTGACGGCGCTCGATCCCATGCGCGATGAGTGACGGAGGACGTATGCGGGATGACGGGTACGCGGGCGATGCCGAGAGCTTCAACCTCCAGTCGCTAGGGCAGATGCTCCAGACTGCGGCGCCCGCGGCCATGCAGGGCGCCGCGGCCGGGAGCGCGCTCGGGCCGTGGGGAGCCCTCGTCGGCGGGCTCGGCGCCGGGGCGATGAGCATGGCCTCGCAGGCGCAGGGGCCGTCCCCGTCCGCGGTGCCGCCGCCGCGGCCCGCCGTGCAGGCCGCCCCACCGCGAGCGCCGGCCCCGATCTCAACCCCAACGCTGTCAGCGTCGATGCCAATCGCGGCGCCCGTCTCGTCCGCGGCACCGCCCGCGCCCGCCCCGTTCGCGGCGCCACCAGCGCCCGCTCCCGTTCCGGCCTTCGCGGCCGCGCAGCCTACCGCGCCCGCCGGCGCCGGCTCGGCCGGCACGCTGAACCAGGTGATGACGCTCCTCGGCACCCCCCAGGTCCAGGCGCTCCTCTCGTCGCTCGCGTCCGGCCAGCGCCCGTCGACGGCGAACCTCATCGGCGGCGCCGGTGCGGCGCTGAGCGCGTCCGCGCCGCGCGGCGCGGCGGCCGCGGAGGCCGCGGAGGCCGAGGACACCGAGGACACCGAGGACACCGAGGCGGACGGCGGCGGCGCGGTCGGATGGCTCATCGCGACCGGCGTGGCCCGGCCGCGCGCCTGAACCGGACGGAGGCTCGAGATGGCAGACGACATCGGCATCCCTTCCCCGAGCGGAGGCGCCATGCCACCCTGGGCAGCGGTCGGCGCGCAGCTCCTCGACGCGCTCCTGTCCCGCCTCAAGAGCGACGACGCCGGCGGGCCGCGAGGCGGCGGCGATCCCGGCGAGCCGCGGCGCGAGGGCGGACCCTCCCCGGGCGGCCGGCTGCGCCGCGCCTGCCGCCTGCTCGCGCGCCGCAACGCGCGCGCGGCGCGAGCGCTCGGTGCCTGCCGCTGCTGGGGCCAGAGCCCCGGCTGCCCGATCTGCGGCGGCGCCGGCCGCCCCGGCACGTTCGAGGTCGATCCGGCCGCGTTCTCCCAGCTGGTGCTCCCGCTGCTCGAGGCCCAGCCGGAGCTGTTCCTGCGCCACCTCGGCGCGGTGGAGGTCGTGTCCGAGCAGCAGCAGTGAACCCGAAACAGGAGGAGTCCGATGGCTGGAGACTGGGAGTCCGAGGCGTTCGACGAGGCGGAGCCGTACGAGGCCGCCGACGAGGCGGAGCCGTACGAGGCGTCCGATCCTTACGAGGCCGCCGACGAGGCGGACTTCGATTCCGAGTACGACGGCGAGGCGGTCGTCTACCAGCGGCGCGCTCCGCCGCCCGTCATGCGGCCGTTCCCGATCCGGGGCGTGCAGACCGCCACGGTCCAGACGCCCCGAGGGACAGCCACGATCAAGCTGCCGAGCAAGGTCCCGACGGTCACCGAACTGACGCGCGTCCAGCGCGAGCTCGCGACGACGAAGCGCCAGATGCGCGAGCTCTCGATCGGCGTGAAGCGCTCGCGCCGCGCCTCGAGGTCGAGCACGCACGCCGACGACCACAGCGCGCGAAACACGGTGATGATCCTCGCGCTCGAGTCCGTTCGGGACGTGCTCCGCGACGTCGGCACGTACTCGCTGATCAGCGACCTGAGCCACTAGTCGACGGGAACCGAAATGAAGAACACGAACCGCGCGCGCTCCCGGCACGCGCACCTGGAGGAATCGATGAAGCACCTCAAGCTGGCCAGCACGACCACGAGCTCGACGACCACGGCGCTCTCCTCGACCGAGGAAACCGCCGTCCGGAGCGCCGACTACTCCATCTCGGAGCTGGAGATGGCGCTCGCCATCTCCGGCTTCCCCGCGGCGCGGCGCAACAACGCCTGGCTGCTCGCGCTCGCCGCTCCCATCGCCACGGCGGGGATCCGCGAGGCCATCCGGCCGCGGTTCTTCGACAAGTACGACGTGAAGTCGACGGCGTGGGCGCTCCTCGCCCCGACGCTCGTCGGCCTCGCCGGCGCGGGCGCGCTGCTCATGACGAAGTACGGCAGCCCGCGCTTCCGGCACCGCTACCCGTAGCGGGGCCGCGCCATGGTCGACCCGGCCCTCGAGGAGGCCGTTCGGCGTGGACCGGCGGATCGCGAGATCGAGGCCGCGGCGCTCGTCGCGGCCGGGATCCCGCTCCCGCCAGACCTCCGCGTGGTGGCCACCTTCGGAGAGGTGGTCACCGCGCGGCTGCGGGTGGACCGGATCCCGGAGGTCCGTCGGCATCGCGCAATCCGGAGCCTGAAGATGGCCCGCGTGGTGGCGCCGGCAGACGCCCTCGCCACCGCCGAACCGGGCACCGCGACCCCGCCGCCGCGCGGAGTCACGGGCGCGACCGGCGCCGGGTGCGTCCTCGCGTTCCTGGACTGGGGCT
>Ga0335082_10008778_pt1 | contig 10991 bp, 10 predicted proteins | sample Lox_Sample_41_FD_206718 | JGI IMG/M metagenome (GOLD analysis project Ga0335082, IMG submission 206718) | Soil microbial communities from Loxahatchee National Wildlife Refuge, Florida, United States - Lox_Sample_4.1 | ecosystem: Environmental > Terrestrial > Soil > Wetlands | place: USA... | reverse complement strand
TGTTGAATCCTTCATTTTCTAATAAACGCGATAATGAAGAAGTTTCTGAAAAATTGAGTTTACAACCGAGTGTATGAAATGCTACTGATCTTGAATCGGCCATAAAGGTTGCAAAGATACAGCACCATCGTCAATAATAACCGGGGCAGTATATTTGGCAAATAAAATGAATCTGAATATCAGGTCATTCATTTTCTTAAATCAAATTAACGAACTGTTAAAACAATGCGGAGCAGATCCAATATACTCTTACTAGCCATCTGTTTATTTTTTGTAAAATGCCAGCAGCCTCCCAACCATAACGAGCCTCTTAACAGGCATGCGCATCTGATCTATACACATCATGCGCGATGCAGGATGGATTGCCGTCATATTACAGAAAAAGAAGTGAGCGAAATATTAGAAAAAGGAACTATTAACTATTCAAAAAGCGAACCGGATGCCCATCCGGATCCTAAATATGCATTTGAAGGTTATACGAACGAAGGCCAGCACCTTCGGATCGTTTTTGCTCCTTCAGGAAACGATGCAGTTGTCATTACCTGTATTGAGCTGGGTGTGGAATGGGAATGTCATTGTAATTGAAAAGTCTGGAATGACAGTAAAGTCAGAAAGCCGGCACGAAATAAAAACTGATATCGAAGTCGAAAGAATTTTTAGAATCAGAAAATCTTTCCGATTTTCGGACTTTATGAAACTCTTATTGAAGCCCCTTCAGTTTTTTTATTCCATCTATGCGCTGATTGTTTTTATTATATGCATGTTCGTGGTTTTCCCCTTAGTATTCATTGCTTCTTTCCGGGGAAAAATGAAAGGAGGAAATTTTATTTACAGTATTTCCCGCATTTGGGCTGATGTATGGTATTTCATGATCGGCATCTGCCACCAAAATATTTTTGAATTCCCATTGGATAAAAACAAACAGTATGTTTTTGTTGCCAATCATATCTCCTATATGGATATCCCTACTATATTCAAAACAATCAGGAAAAGATCGATAAGAGTGTTGGGAAAAGAGCAAATGAAAAATGTGCCGATATTCGGATTCATTTATAGCAGGGGTGCAGTGATGGTCGACAGAAATAGTTCGGCTGTCCGGACAAAAAGTGTACTTCAACTAAAATCCATCGTACGCAGAGGAGTATCCATTGTTATTTTCCCTGAAGGAACTTTTAATGAAACCCATCATCCTTTAAAAGATTTTTACAATGGAGCTTTCCGTATCGCTATCGAAACACAAACGCCCATCCTTCCCATTCTTTTTCTCGATACATATGATCGATTGCATTTTAAATCGATATTTTCTCTTAGTCCGGGCCGGTCGAGGGCGGTTTTCCTGGAAGAAGTGAAAGTGGATTCCTTTTCACTTAAGGATATAAATGCCCTGAAGAATATAGTCTATGATCTGATGGAAAAAAAATTGATTGAATATAAAGCTTCCTGGATCGAAAAAACCTGAAATTAAGAACCTGTTCCCCGTTTTGCCGATAGTTTTGCATTTCATATTTTACATTCCAGATCTACCAAGTGTACGCCGAAGTCATCATACCGCTGGCATTGCCAAAAAATTATACCTGGTCCGTTCCGGAAAGGTTTCGTCTCACTATAAAGGAGGGATCGAGGGTTGAAGTATCTCTGAAAAATAAAAAATATGCCGGTATTGTCAAAAAGTTTCACAATTTAAAGCCGGAAGCTTTCGAACCAAAAGAAATTTTGAATCTGCTCGATACCGATCCGATTATTTATCCTGAGCAACTTCAGTTTTGGCAATGGATCGCAGGTTATTATATGTGCAGCGAAGGAGAAGTGATGGCTGCTGCATTGCCTGCGCATTTTAAGCTAAGCAGTGAAACCATCCTGGTATTTAATGAAGATTATGGAGATGATTTTTCAGTCCTGGACCATGACGAATATCTTGTCGCAGAAGCTTTGCTGATCAAAAAGGAATTGAAATTATCTCTCGTTCAGCAAATACTGGACTCTTCACACGTGTACCCGGTTATAAAAAAGCTGATTGAAAAAAAAGTTTGTTTTGTATGGGAAACATTGAAAGAATCTTATGCACCCAAAAAAGAAACTTTTATTCTCTTAAACCCTGAATACAATGACGAGAAAAACCTGAGCGTTCTTCTGAATGAAGACAGGAAATTACAAAGGGCTGAGAAGCAAATGGAATTATTATTGAGCTACCTGCATTTGATGAAAACAGCCGGAAATGTCAGCAAGTCAGAATTATTAAAAAAATCAGGAGCTTCTGATGCACAGTTAAAAGGCTTGATCGAAAAGAATATTTTAATAGCAGAGAAAAGAAGTATCGAACGCGTTCAATACCTTCCTAAAAATATTGAGATCGATTTTGAACTGACTTCATCACAGGAGAAAGCTTTCAAAGAAATTGATATCGTTTTTCAATCCAAACAAACATGCCTGCTGCATGGAGTTACTTCGAGCGGCAAGACACAGGTTTATATCAGGCTGATTGAACAATTCATTAATACAGGAAAACAGGTATTATATCTGTTGCCGGAAATTGCGCTGACTTCGCAGATCATACGGCGTTTGCAAAAACATTTTGGCGGATACATTGGAATTTATCACAGCAAGTTTAACCAGAATGAGAGATTCGAGATATGGAACAAAATCAGAAGCGGAGAATTGAAAATTGTGCTGGGAGCGCGTTCTTCACTTTTCCTGCCTTTTGAAGATTTGGGGTTAATAATCGCAGACGAAGAACATGATGCTTCCTATAAGCAACAGGATCCGGCTCCGCGTTATCATGCACGTGATGCTGCTGTATATTATGCCTCCCTATTCAATGCAAAAGTGATTTTGGGAAGCGCCACTCCATCTGTCGAATCCTATTTCAACGCGACCAACAATAAATATGGGCTTGTAGAGATCAATGAACGTTTCAGTAATTTCAATATGCCGGTCATTGAAATTATCGACACAAAAAAAATCCCTCCAAAAGATAAAAACAAAATCATTATAAGTCCGGCATTGCAGGAAGCAATCCATCATTCCCTGGAAAAAAACAAGCAGGTAATTTTATTTCAGAATCGTCGGGGTTATTCACCTTACCAGGTTTGCCAGGTTTGCGGATGGATCCCACAATGTCAGAACTGCGACGTTTCTCTCAGCTATCACAAACTGACTAATAAATTACATTGTCATTACTGTGGTACCGTGTACCCGCCTGTGAATATATGCGCTGCCTGCGGCAACCACCGTTTTATCCAGCGAAATTTTGGTACAGAGCGAATCGAAGAACAATTGGAAGAAATTTTCCCAAAAGCAAAAATTTCAAGAATGGATATCGATAGTATGAGAGGAAAAACTGCTCACGATAACCTGATAAAATTGTTCGAACAGCAGCGCATTGATATCCTCATAGGAACGCAAATGATTGTAAAGGGACTTGATTTTGATAATGTAAATCTTGTAGGCATATTAGATGCCGACAGCCTGCTAAGTTTTGCAGATTTCAGGGTAAACGAAAGAGCTTTTCAACTCATGGAACAGGTTAGTGGCCGCGCCGGCAGAAAAGACGGGGAGGGAAAAGTGCTGATCCAGGTTGCTAACACCAATCATCCTGTACTGGCATATGTGCAGGCGCATGATTACAAGCTTTTTTTCCGGAATGAAATCCTTGCAAGACAAAAGTTCTTTTATCCTCCTTTTTCAAGAATTATCATGATCACATTCAAACATAAAATAAAAGATGTGGTTGTAGCTGCCGCCCATTTCTGTGCCAACAATATGAAAAAAGATTTCGGGAAATATATGGTAGGTCCGGCTGAACCTATGGTGAATCGTATCAAAAATCAATACCTGATAGAGCTATTGCTGAAATTGCCCAAGGATGGAAATACAATTTTACTCGCCAAAACCATTATCCAGCAACAGACAGCCATCCTTCACAATAACAGAAAGTTCCGGAGTGTGGTCATTATTCCGGATGTAGATGCAGTTTAGAGTTTTCAGCTTTGAGTCTATAGTTAATCTGAAACTGTTTAATTTGCTTTTGAATTAACAATATGCAGATCCAGGAAAACATCTCCCTCAAACAATTCAACACATTTTGTATTGATGTGAATGCAAAATACTATTCTGCTTTTAACAACTGGGAGGATTTGCCGGAACTGATAACCAGTCATCCTAAACTCAAAACTTTTATTCTTGGGGGAGGAAGCAATATTCTTTTTACCAAAAATTTCGAAGGACTGGTATTAAGAAACGAGATCAAAGGAATTGAATTGATCAAGGAAGATGAGCATCATCTTTATGTCCGGGCCGGCGCCGGAGAAAACTGGCACCGGTTTGTGATGTATTGTATCCAAAGAAATTGGGCCGGGCTGGAAAATCTTTCCCTGATTCCGGGGAATGTGGGCGCCAGTCCCATGCAGAATATCGGGGCTTACGGAGTAGAATTGAAAGAATCATTTGATGAGCTGGAAGCATTTCATATCAAAGAAAAAAAAGTCTATAGTTTCAGCGTGAATGATTGTGAATTCGGATACAGGGACAGTGTATTCAAGAAAAAGCTGAAAGACCAGTTTATTATCCTGAATGTAACCTATCGTCTGAATAAAATTCCTGTATTCAATACCAGCTATGGCGCGGTGGAAGAAGAATTGAACCGGATGGGAATAAAAAAACTTACGATCCAGGCTATTTCACAGGCAGTGATCAATATTAGATCTTCGAAATTGCCAGATCCGGCTAAAATCGGAAATGCAGGAAGTTTTTTTAAAAATCCTTCGATTCCAAAATCAAAATTTTCTGATCTGAAAAAAGAATTTCCTGGCATTATCGGATATGAAAATTCAGATGCAACGATCAAACTCGCAGCAGGATGGCTGATTGAACAATGCGGATGGAAGGGTTATCGAAAAGGCGATGCAGGTTGTCATTCAAAACAGGCATTGGTTTTGGTGAATTATGGTCATGCTACCGGAAAAGAAATCTATCAACTGAGCGAAAGCATAGAACAATCCGTTAAGAAAAGATTTGGTGTGAGGCTGGAGATGGAAGTTAATATTATATAGCGATCCGGAAGCAAATCTTCAAAACCGGTCAATTCATTTTTAATATCTGCAATAAAACTAATTTACGATCGCGTCATACTTATCTAATTGCAACATATATTTCGAAGCCCTCATCAGGTGAATTTGCCCAGTCTTCTAAAAGTTTACTGTTGATAGGTTCATATATTTCCATTTCCGCCGGATCAAGCGGAAGTTCTTTGATAGGTGTCAATACCAAAAAGCGCGGCTCCATATAATCAAGTCGCCGGTCTGTTGTAAAACCCTGTACCTGGACATACTGAAATCCTTTCTCTTTTAGTTTTTGCAATAAAGGGTAGCTCAGTTTTTTTTCTGACCCGGAATTCTCTTCAGTATCATCTTTTATTTTCATTGTATTGATTTTTGATTAAGGTTATTAACCGGTTATCCGGGAACTGTCATGATGAGTCATTTCAAATAATATTTCGTTACACCTTTCCAATGCATCTCCAAAATCTGCAGTCACGTTGGCCTTACCGATGGCAAATAAAAGCCTCGCATTTTTCAGGGCGCCCATGACCTGTGCGCTATTCACTTCGGATAAAATCAGTCTTGTACCCCGATGTTTTGATTCTTTATAAACTTCAGCGATTGTTTTAATACCGGTAGCGTCTATAATTGGCACACGTCTCATGCGGATAATAAGAACCCTGGGTGGCTTCTCAATAAATTTTATTGCATCCTTGAACTTGTGTGCAGCCCCAAAAAAAAGCGGTCCTGTGATCTCAAATATTTCAACATGTTTAGGGATCGTCTCGGTTTCAAGGGTTTCTTTATTTGCGCCATCCTCTTCATCATCCATCTTTCCGGTTAATACAGCAACATCAGAAAATTGAATCATCTTTCTTATAAATAGAACAGCTGCCATCAGCATGCCAATTTCTATGGCAACCGTAAGATCAACAAGGACAGTTAAAAAAAATGTGATGAGAAGAACCGCCATATCGCCACGCGGACCCTTCATGATTGAAATAAAACTTTCCCATTCACTCATGTTATACGCTACAAATACCAGTATGCCAGCCAATGTTGCCATTGGTATCAATGATGCCCATTTGCCAACGCAGATCATGATCACCAGTAAAGTAACAGCATGCATTATCCCTGCGATTGGTGTGCGGCCTCCTGATTTTATATTTGTCGCCGTACGCGCTATTGCTCCTGTCGCAGGAATACCGCCAAACAAGGAAGAAAAAATATTGGCGCTCCCTTGTGCAATCAATTCCATATTCGATCTGTGATTGCCTCCAATCATTCCATCGGCCACCACAGCTGATAGCAGCGATTCAATACCTCCTAATAAAGCAATTGTGAAAGCAGGCTGTACTAAATTTTTAATGGTAGCAAGGTTTAAATGAGGAATAACAGGTGCCGGTAATGACGAAGGAATCTGGCCGAACCGCGCTCCGATCGTTTCTACAGGAAGATGAAAAAAATAGGCGATTGTAGTCGTAACAAGAATTGCGATCAACGAACCCGGGATTTTATGTGTCACTCTTGGCCAAAGAAAAACAATAATTATTGTCAGTGAGCCAATCAGGACGGCATAAATATTTACAGAACCAATATTTGCAGCATAGCTGATCCATTTACTGATAAAATCGGAAGGCACCGGACCCATGTGCAAACCAAAAAAATCTTTTATTTGCGAAGAAAAAATAATGAGCGCAATGCCGCTTGTAAAACCAACAATGAGTGGGAAAGGAATAAATTTGATAATAGCTCCCAGCCTGGCAATGCCCATTATGATCAGCATGATTCCCGCAATGAATGTTGCAATGATCAAACCATTGATTCCATATTGCTGTACGATGCCATATACTATTACGATAAATGCTCCGGTTGGTCCTCCGATCTGCACCCTGCTTCCACCCATTGCAGATATGATAAAACCCGCAATCACAGCCGTAAATAATCCTTTATCAGGTGAAACACCTGAAGCAATCGCAAATGCGATAGCCAGAGGCAATGCAACAATTCCAACAATGGTTCCTGCCATCAGATCCTTAGCCAGTTGCTGCCTGTCATAATTTTTCAGTGTATCAAATAATTTCGGTCTGAACTGAGTCGTAAGAATCATATTTTCACCCAGAATTTTAATAAATCATCAAATTGTTTGTTCAGGAGCCGATAACTATAGGGCACTTCCGCTTCCAGGCTCTGAAAAGTGACCAGCTTTGTTCCGGATGGCATATTCTCCAGTTTTTGAAAAAGATAAATGTTATAGTAATTATATAAACTCGCAGAATATTCAAAGTCTTCATCTATTTTATCTGTGCCTGCCAGGTTTTCATAAAAGGAATTGTAGAAATAAAAATGATCGTAATTATTAAAATCCGTCTGTGTAAAATTCTGATGAATAAAATGCACGTTTTTTAATCCGAGAATGTCTTGGGCTGCCTGCGCATGTTCAATTAATTTTTTACGTTGTTCAACCCCATAAAAAAAAGCTGATGGATTATGTCTCGCACCTGCAAGGCAAAATTTTCCAACACCGCTTCCAACATCAAGTATTTTTACACCGGCTTCCTCTGCCAGGAATTTAGCGGCATGATATGCAATAACCAAAGGCGACCAATGCGCCCTGTCTAATTGTTGTATGAAATGAGGATATAGATGACGAAACTTAGATTCAGAATCAAAATAATTATCGAAACGCCGGGCATAAGGACTAAATGACATAATATCGATTGAATTAAATGCAAAACAAAATTAGTTCTCAGTTTAAGTCGGCGCGGTAAGACATATCACTCAAAAAAGTGATCTTTATCACTCCGAAAAAACTATATTTGATACCATGAGCATCAGAAATATATTTCCGATCGACAAATGGGATTTTAAAAGTCAGTCGATATTAACAGGTTTGCCAGCAGAAGATTTATCGATGATGACTCAGCACAAAATAGAGCAGGTATACAGCAAGGGAGAAATTATTTTCAGAGAAGGGTCTTACCCTTCCGGCATCTTTTTCATAATCAATGGCATGGTAAAAAAATATAAGCTGGATAATGAAGGGAAGGAACAAATTATTTATGTGGCGAATACAGGCGAACTGATCGGATATCACGCGATTTTATCCGAAGACCGCTACCCGGATTCCGCTGCAGCACTTGAAGAAAGCCGGATTGGTTTTATCCCGAAAGAAGATTTCTTATATGCAATGGAACAATCAGAGGTTTTAAGCAAAAGGCTTCTGAAGACGCTTAGCCATGAATTTGCAGTGCTTATCAACAGCATGGCGCTTTTTACTCAAAAAACCGTGCGTGACCGGCTGGCTTTACAATTAATTGTACTCAGGGAGAAGTATAAAAAAGATTTTCAACCAGGCATGCCCGTTGAAATTAATATGTCAAGAGATGATTTAGCCAGCCTTGTCGGCACAGCGAGGGAAAATGTCGTGAGGGTATTGACTGAATTTAAAGAACAGGGAATCGTTGAAACAAAAGGAAGAATAATTATCGTTTTGAACGTAAAAAGACTAATAGAAATCGCGAATTATAAATAGAAATGGTGGATCAATGATTATAAAATCACCAAATCTCAAAATCAGAAATCACAAAATTTTAATCTACCTGAAATCGTTCCCGTCAAAATCTTCTTCCTCGCTGGAATAATTACCGGACCCAAGATTTACCATTGAACCGATAAGATCCTTGAATTCAATTTTTCCTTCAACGACTTTTTTACTGATCAACGAATAAGCTGCCAGTCCATGCAATAAAAATTCCATGAGAAGCGCTGATTCCTTTTCATTGGCATGCTTGAAATATTTTTTTACAAGTGAGTGCAGCCCGTCTACTTTATACAATAATTGAATTTTATCAGCATCTTTTGTGTTGAAGAAAATATTCAGCTGATTTCCCTTATCAAACCAGCCGGTAATCGGCCTGAATGGGTTTTCTTCTCCCGCTTTTCTTTTCTTAAACTGCTCGGGGTTGGGAAAATAATTGACGAACTGTGAACGAAATGCTTTTTCAAGAAGGTTGAATGCAACCTGGTAAGGCCCCTCCTGTTCTCCTTCATAAACCAATTCTATTTTGCCGGTAATCGATGGAATAATTCCCACCAGATCACTCATCCATATATGTGTTTCTTTTTCATTGTTCAAAATAGCTCGGCGTTCGGCTGCGCTTATTGCATTTTCATATGCGGCAATAGTAAGACGGGCTGATACACCACTTTTCTTATCAACAAACTCACTCGCCCTTGCTTCGAATGCGACCTGTTCAATCAGCCTTTTTACAAGATCACTGACTTTTACTTTTACTTTTTGCTCCTGCAGAACATCAGCTTCCTGTTCGGTAATACTCAAGGCAGTTTCGATTGTCTTTGGATAATGCGTCAATATCTGGCTTTCGATACGGTCTTTCAATGGAGTGACGATGGATCCGCGGTTCGTATAGTCTTCGGGGTTAGCCGTAAATACAAACAGAATATCCAGCGGCATTCTCAACTTGAATCCTCTTATCTGTATATCGCCTTCTTCCAGTATATTAAATAGCGCTACCTGTATGCGGGCCTGTAAGTCCGGAATTTCATTGATCACAAAAATTCCGCGATTACTTTTTGGAATGATTCCGAAATGAATGACTCTTTCATCAGCGAAATTCAAACGGAGATTTGCAGCTTTGATCGGATCAATATCTCCTATCAGATCTGCCACACTTACATCGGGAGTAGCCAGCTTTTCTCCATATCGTTCGTCGCGGTGCAGCCAGCTGATTGGCGTATCGTCTTTTTTTTCATCAACGAGATCCCTGGCATATTTTGAAATCGGGTAAAAGGGATCATCATTGATCTCGCTTCCGGTTACAATGGGAATATGTTCATCCAGTAATCCGATCATTTGTCTCGCCATCCTTGTTTTTGCTTGTCCGCGTAAACCAAGGAACAAAATATTATGCCTCGACAATAATGCTCTTTCCGTATCAGGAATCACTGAATCTTCATAACCGATAATGCCCGGAAAAGTATTTTCCTTATTATGGAGTTTTTTGATGAGATTATCGCGGATCTCCTCTTTAATAAACTTATGTTTATAACCGGCTTTCTTCAGCTCACCCAGCGTTTTAATTTTTTTAATATCCATTTTTAAGTTTTTATCGCCCACCCTCATCCCCCTGTTCTGCAGAAGGAGGCCCGGCTTAATCAAAATTAATTTTTATTGCAGCAATTAGCATCCTATAATATTCCACATGAAGAACATCTTACATTTGACGTTTCACGATCAGCCCATTTTATCAACATTCTTTTCAATATACCGTTTTTCTTTTTCCACTTTCAAAATCCCGAAAGATAAATGCGCCAAGATGATCGAGAGAAGCAAAGAAGGCTTTTCCGTTATTTATTTCGGTGAATTCATTGACAAAACGCTGCAGATACGGATCACTGGCTATCATAAAAGTAGTGATAGGGATTTTTATTTTTTTACATTGTGCAGCCAGGTTTAAACAACGCGCCGTGATTTTCCTGTCTAATCCGAAACTATTCTTATAATATCGCTTGCCTAATTTCAGGCAGGTTGGTTTCCCGTCCGTGATCATAAAGATCTGCTTGTTGGGATTTCTTCTTCTCTTCAAAATATCCATTGCCAATTCAAGCCCCGCTACTGTATTCGTATGATAAGGTCCGACCTGCAGATAAGGTAGATCTTTGATCTCAACAGGCCATGCATCATTTCCAAATACAACAATATCCAAAGTATCCTTCGGATATTTTGTAGTGATGAGTTCGCTTAATGCCATGGCGACTTTTTTCGCAGGCGTGATCCTATCCTCCCCATATAAAATCATGGAATGCGAAATATCGATCATCAATACGGTGGATGTCTGTGCCTTGAAATCAGTTTCCCTGATCTTCAGATCATCTTCCTGCATATTAAAAATTTCGATACCATGATTGATCTGTGCATTGCGGATCGATTCT
>Ga0335082_10008777_pt1 | contig 10991 bp, 10 predicted proteins | sample Lox_Sample_41_FD_206718 | JGI IMG/M metagenome (GOLD analysis project Ga0335082, IMG submission 206718) | Soil microbial communities from Loxahatchee National Wildlife Refuge, Florida, United States - Lox_Sample_4.1 | ecosystem: Environmental > Terrestrial > Soil > Wetlands | place: USA... | reverse complement strand
CGTCGCGGTGGCTCGTCCATCGGCTCATCGGTGAGCTTGAAGGTTCCCCAGTGCATGGGCACGCAGTGCGCCACCTGCGCCGTGGCCCCACGCAGATCGACGCACGCCCGGATCGCCTCCTCGGGGTTCATGTGAACCGGTTGCATGAACCAACGTGGCTCGTACGCCCCGACCGGAACCAGGACGACGTCGAACGGCCCGAACCGCTCGCCGATGCGCCTGAATTCCGGATGGTAGCCGGTGTCGCCGACGAAGAGCAGGCGTCGATCCGCCGTGGCGACACTCCAGCCACACCAGAGCGACCGGTCCCGCTCCCATGGGCGGCGGCCGCTGAAATGCTGCGCCGGCGTGCATCCCAGCGTCAGCGATCCCCTCACCACCTGATCCCACCAGTCGAGCTCTGAAACGCCGCGGACCCCGAGCCGCCGGACGAAATCGCTCAAGCCGAGGGGGACGAACCAATGGGCGTCCGGATCCCGCGCGGCCAGGCGACTGACGGACTGAGCATCGAGGTGATCGTAGTGATCGTGGGAGAGCAGGACGAGGTCGATCGGCGGCAGGTCGTCGAATGAGACCGCCGGCGGCACCCATCGTTTGGGGCCTGCCCAGGCCACGGGAGAGGCGCGATCACTCCAGATGGGATCGGTGAGCAGGTTCAGACCGCCGAGTTGCAACAGGAACGTCGAATGCCCTACCCAGGTGACGGTCAATCGCTGGGACCCGGCACGCGGGCGCTCGAACGCCGGCGAGGCGGTCCGGGCACGCGACGGCACGCGGTCGGGAGGTGGAGGATTGCGCAGTCGGTCCCGCCACCAGCGTAGCAGCCCCCGGAGGCCCATCGTGGTGGATTCGGGCCACGGATTACGAAAGCCGCCGGTCGGGTTGTGGTGAGCCTTCACCCGCGACCTCCGGCCAGGCGAACCGCCTCAGGCCGGCGCCGCAAGGCCTGCATCGCCCAGACGCCGATAAAGGGACCGGGAGCGAGCACCGCCATGCTCCAGTGCCAGCCGAGTCTCGAGGCGATCGCGGGAAGGAGATAGATGGTTCCAGCGGTGAGCAGGAACCCCAGACTGGTCTGCAACGTCAGGGCCGTGCCGACATACTCTGGCGGGGCGAGCTCGGTGACGGCCGTCGAGAATTGCGCCGAGTCCGCCACCACGGCGACTCCCCACACCGCGAGCAAGGGAAGCAACACCCACCACGGTTGCCCGAACAGGAAGCCGACCAGCAGGCAGCAGGTTCCCGATACCAACATCGCCGCGGTCGTCACGAGCGTCCGGCCCCAGCGATCCGCCCACTTGCCCCCCAGCCAGCACCCGATCGCCCCGCTGCCGACGACCCCGAAGGTGATGAGCGCCGCCAGCGCGCGAGTGTCGGTGCCCTGCCCCCCTTGTTCCCCTCCGCGCGCGATCTCGCTCGCGGCGACGAATGCGGCCATCCAGGTCCACATCGCGTACAGCTCCCACATGTGCCCCAGATAGCCGAGATTCGCGAGCCGGGAGGCGCGGTCGCGCAGCAGACGGGGGACGGCGGACCAGGAGAACGGCGGGCTGGGAGTCGCGAATGGCCCGTCATGCGGAACGGCGAGGACGAGCAGCGCCCCGGCGAAGGCCGATCCCGCGGCGGCGAGGAGGACGAGGCGCCAGGCGTCTCCCGGCACGACCCAACGAATCAAGTGCGGGAGTGCCGATCCCAAAGTCAGCGCGCCGACCAGGATCCCGATCGCCCATCCCCTCGCTTCGCGAAACCACCCCGCCGCGATCTTCATCCCTGGGGGATACACCCCCGCTAACGCCGCCCCGGTCAGGAACCGCAGCGGAATTGCGGCCTCCGCGCTCGAGGCCACCGCGACGCCGAGGGTCGCCACGCCCGCGAGCACCGCGGAGCCCGCGACGAAGCGGCGCGCTGACCAGCGGTCGGCCAGCGTGAGGATAGAGCTCAAGAGCGCGCCGATTGCGAAGCCGATCTGCACCGAAACGGTAAGGCTCGCGGCTCCGGCGGGCCCCAGGTGCCACTGAGCCGTCAGCGCCGGTCCCACCGCCGACGCGCTGAACCATGGGGCCATCGCGAGCAGCTCGGCTCCGGCCAGGAGCGCAAGCACCTGGCTCGGTTTCACAGTCCTGTGGGATGATCCAGAAAGGTCCAGGGCAACCCGAACTGGTCACCGAGGTGTCGGGCCAGCGCCTGCACGCCGAAGGTCTCGGTCGCGTAGTGCCCGCCGAAGTAGACGTTGAGACCGAGCTCTTCGGCGTCGAAATAGGTGTAGTGGGCCCCTTCGCCGGTGACATAGGTGTCCAAGCCGGCGGCCGCGGCTTGGGCAATCATCGACCCCCCACCGCCAGTGGCAATCCCGACTCGGCGGACCCGTTCGGAGCCGAAAGCCATTTCCTTTGCAGGTTGTCCCAAAGCGCGGGTCAGTCGCGCGCTGAACTCTTCCCGGGTGACGTCCAGCTCCCCCCAGAGACCGCAGGTTTGCCCATGCCAGACAGCGAATTCCCCGCGCATGGTCACCCCCAGCACGCGGGCGAGCACGGCAGCGTTGCCGACTTCCGGATGGATGTCGAGCGGCAGGTGCGCACTGTAGAGCGCCATGCCGCCCTCGACGAGCTCACGAATGCGTTGGTAGGCGGGTCCCGTGAGGGGACGCAGGCCGGCCCAGAACAGGCCGTGGTGCACGAGGAGCAGATCGGCGCGCGCGGAGCGCGCCAGCCGGATCGTGGCCAAGTTGAGATCCACGGCCGCGGCGATCCGGGTCACGCTGCCCGCGTTTTCGAGTTGCAGCCCGTTCAGCGCTTCAGGAGCATCCGCCACGTGGGCCAGTCGGAGGTACTCGTCGCAATACGCAACGAGTTGCGATAGCAGCATTATCAACTCACTATCGTGGCACTATGACGACAGCAATTTGTGCTTCAATTGTGGAATTCGCAGTCTTGATAGCGTGTAACGCTATGATTTATATGATAATTATGTAATCCACACCAGCGGGGCCTCGGTGTGGATATGCCACCACGGCGCAGGGTCAAGCGGTGACGTGGGCTGCAGGTGCTCTCTGCTCCATGGCGGCCGTGGCCTCCTGCCCCATGCGCACCACGCCGTTCACTTCCCCGCCCTCCTGCACGAACAGCCGTCGAGTGGTGAGGTCTCCGTGCACCACACTGGTGGTCTGGATCTCGACCCGCTCAGTCGCATAGACGGCGCCGCGCACCTCCCCACCGACAATCGCCTCGCGCGTGACGACATCACCTTCCACCATGCCGCCCTTGGCGATGAGCACCTGCCGACCGGCCTGCACGCTGCCCTGAACCGTCCCTTCGACCTTCACGACACCTTCGGCGGTAATGTCGCCGATCACGCGCATGCCGGTCCCGATAATGGACAGGGTCGCGTCCGACCCGCCCGCCGTAGCGCCCTTCTCAGTGAATATCGCCATGTCAGTTTCCTTCCTTCACGAGCGTCAATGGGTCTACGGATCGCCCGCCCAGGCGAATCTCGAAGTGCAGGTGCGGCGCCGTGGACCGTCCTGAGTTTCCGGAAAGAGCGATCACCTGCCCCGCTTGTACGTCCATCCCGGCATGCACGAGCAGCCGCGAGGCATGCCCGTACATGCTCTCATACCCGTTGGGGTGCCGCAAGAGCACGAACCATCCATAGTCCGGGCTCGAGTCAGCCGCGGCTACCGTTCCGCCGCCCGCCGCGTGGATCTGGCTGCCCACGGGGACGGCAACATCGATCCCTTCGTGGGATTCGGAGTCCGCCGTCTCGATCTGCCCCCGGGTGACGAATCCAGTGACGTCCAACGGCCAGTGCGTCGGTGCTGAAGGACCTGTTTCGTACTGCTTGCCGCTCGCCGGCGCCGCCGCTTGTGCAACGCTGTCCCGTGCCGGAGTTGGCGGTGGCGCCACTCGCTTCCGCGGCGCAGCGCCCGTCGTGTCCGGCCGCGTCGGCGATGGCGAGAGCGAGGCAGGCCGGGGGACGGATGGGGCCACCGCGACCCGAGCAGCGGGAGGAGCCATGGCGCCCGCCGGTGTTCTCCCCTCCAAGATCTGGCGTACCGCCTGGTAATTCGTCTCCGCGCGGCTCAACGACGTGGCCAGCTGGTGCACTCGCGCGCTCTCCGCCTGCAGCCGCGCCACGTCGTGCTCCAGGCCCGGCACGCGGATCGCGGCGCGCGTGAGCGGACCTGCGAACGCGAAGAACAGCACGGCCAGCAGCGCCACCACGAGCGCCCCCCATTTCACTCCATTCACGGCCCACAATGGGACGCGGTACTTCCGCGACTCCAGCTCGCCGTCGGTATGGACAACGATCGTGACGCTGCGTCCCTGCGTCATCCGTCGTATGGCGCGCCGAGGATCAGCTCGAGCAGCCGGGCGAGATCGTCGTTCGAATAGAACGACACATGGATCTGCCCCTTCCCTTTCGCCCCGACGGTGACGCGCACGTCCGTCCCCAGTCGGCGACGCAGGGCGTCTTCGACCCGACGCACTTCGGGAGCTGGGGCCATCCCGCGCCGAATCCGTGGCCGCCGCTCCGGCGCGCGACCACCGCGCACCCGATCCTCGACGTCGCGCACCGACAGCCCCTGGGCGACCGCTTCGCGCGCCAGATTCGTGACCGTGCGGGCATCATCGAGGGCGAGCAGCGCCCGGGCGTGTCCGACCGTCAGTTGCGCGTCGTGCAGCATCAGGAGAACCACGTCCGGGAGTTTGAGCAGCCGCAGCGCATTGGCCACGGTCGAACGGTCTCGACCGACGGCGTCCGCGACATCCTGCTGGGTCAGCTGGAATTCCGCGATCAGCCGCTCGTAGCCCCGGGCTTCGTCCACGGGTGAGAGGTCGTCGCGCTGCAGGTTCTCGATGAGGGCGAGGGTCAGCAGCGTGCGATCGTCCACGTCGCGCTTCACCGCCGGGATGCGCTCCCAGCCCAGCGCCTGGCAGGCGCGGAGCCGGCGCTCGCCGGCGATCAACTCGTAGCCCCCCTGCCCGTCCGGCGCCGGGCGGACCACCACGGGCTGCAACAGCCCTGCCTGCTTGATGGAGGATTTCAGCTCCTCGAGGGCGGTCGGGTCCACGTCGCGCCGAGGCTGCAGGGGGTTGGGGCGGATGTCGTTCACCGGGAGCTCGGCCAGGCTCCCTTCTTTTTCCGCCTCCTCGCGAGTCGGACCCAGCAGGGCCTCGAGCCCGCGCCCGAGGCGACGGCGTCCAGCAGCGAGATCGGTCATGCGGGTACCTCCGGCAGCGGTGCGGCAGCAAGGGCAGGGGATGACGCCCGTTCGACGCGACGAATCAGCTCCTGGGCCACGGCGAGGTAGCTCTTCGCCCCGACCGATTGCACGTCATAGAGCAGGATTGGTTTCCCGAAGCTCGGCGCTTCAGCTAGCCGCACGTTGCGCGGGATCGTGACCGTAAACATGCGGGGGCCGAAATACTCCTTCGCCTCCTCGGCCACCTGTTTGCTCAGGTTCAAGCGCGCGTCGTACATGGTCAGCAGCACGCCGTCGATGGCGAGCGCGGTATTGAAATTCCGCTGGACCAGCTTGATGGTATTGAGCAGCTGCGAGAGACCCTCGAGCGCGTAGTATTCGCACTGAATCGGGATCAGGACGCCGTCGGCGGCGGTGAGAACATTCAAGGTCAACAGCCCGAGCGAGGGCGGGCAGTCGACGATCACGTATTGATATTCACCGCGCACACCGGCCAGTACTCGACGCAACGCCGTTTCACGACCCGACCGATTCACGAGCTCCAACTCGGCGCCGACCAGGTCCTGGGTCGCCGGCACAACGTCGAGGTAGGGAAAGTGCACCCGGGTAATCCGAGATTCCGCGAGGGGACGACCTTCGATCAGCGAATCGTACAGAGAGTGAGCCAGGTTCTCGCGTTCGATGCCCACGCCGCTGGTCGCATTGCCCTGGGGATCGGAATCGATAAGCAGGGTCTTCCGTTCCGCCGCTGCCAGGGAAGCAGCGAGGTTCACGGCGGTCGTGGTCTTGCCAACGCCGCCCTTCTGATTGGTGATGGCGATGACCCGAGGCATTATATAAACTCTTGTCTCATAATGAGTTAACTCAATAGTGTCGCTTCGGCGCTACGAATATAGTGCCCGGGAGGGCTGCATGTAAAGCAAGTTTCACGTGAAACGGAGCAGTTTCACGTGAAACACGACTCGCAATGGCTGGCATTCCGATTGGTTCGCTAGGTCATCAGGCGACCTGTCGTCGCCGACGGGTCACTTCCATGACAAGGTTGTGGAGGTCGCTGGGAGACACCCCGGGGATCCGGCCTGCCTGAGCAAGCGACGCCGGCCGAACTCGATCGAGCTTCTGCCTCGCCTCAGTCGAAAGAGTGCGCAGCTCGAGGTAGGGGAGGTCGTCGGGGAGCCGGAACGAAGCCAACTCTGCCAGGCGCGCGGCCGCTTCTCGCTCCCGCGCGAGATAGCCCGAGTACTTGAGCTCGACCTCGACCGCCAAGAGCACAGCGGCGCTGAAATCGCCCGCGCCACCAGCGGCACTCAGCAGAGCCGCGAGGGAGACCCCGGGGCGGCGTGCCACCGCGGAGACCTTCTCGGGTTCCGTGAGGGTCGTCCCGGTCGACTCGAGTGCGGGGGCCGCCTGGGTGGGGGTGATCGTGGTCGAATGCGCACGAGTGATCGCCCGATCCTCTTCCTCAAGGCGGCGCTCCGCCACCCTCCGTTCGTCGTCCGTCAGCAGTCCGATTCGCTCCGCCAGGGAGTAGAGGCGCCGGAGTGCGTTGTCCTGGCGCAGCGACAGCCGGAACTCCGACCGGGAGGTGAACAGCCGATAGGGCTCATCCACCCCCCGCGTCACCAGGTCATCTACCAGCACACCGATGTACGCCGCGTCTCGACCGAGGATGATCGGCTCCTGGTTCCGCAACCGTCGCACGGCGTTGATCCCGGCGACGACCCCTTGCCCGGCAGCCTCCTCGTACCCGGTCGTACCGTTGATCTGACCGGCAAAAAAGAGTTGCTCCACGCTCTTCGTTTCCAGCCAGGGGGTCAGCTGCTCCGGAGGGTAGTAGTCGTACTCGATGGCGTATCCGGGACGAGTCATTTGAGCATCCTCGAGCCCGGGAACCGCGCGCACGAACTCGAGCTGGACGTGAACCGGCAGGGAAGTGGAGAGCCCGTTCAGATACAGCTCGGTGGTGTCGAGCCCCTCCGGCTCCAGAAAAACCTGGTGGCGCTCGGCCGCAGGGAACTTGACGATCTTGTCCTCGACCGACGGACAATACCTCGGGCCCCGCCCACTGATCGCCCCACCGTACAGCGCCGACTCCTTTAAGTGACGGCGGATGATCTCCTTCACCGGTTCGCCGGCCCAGGTAATCCAGCAGGGGACCTGGGGTGGCAGGTCCGCCGATTCGTAGAAGGAGAAGCGGTAGGGGTCTGGGTCACCATCCTGGCGCTGGACCTTGGACCAATTCACGCTGCGGCCGTCCACTCGCGGGGGTGTCCCTGTCTTGAAGCGCGCGACTGTAAGTCCAAGTTCCTCAATGGCTTGCGCCATATGCGTCGATGGCGGATCACCAGCCCGTCCGGCAGCGATTTGCGTGTCGGTGCCGAGGTGAATCTTGCCTCGGAGAAAGGTGCCTGCGGTGATTACGACCGCTCGAGCGGTGAAGCGTCTGCCATCGGTCGTTTCGATCCCGCGAACGACGGTGCCTTCGAGGAGGAGCTTTGCCGCCATGCCCTGCGTGAGGTCGAGCTGCGGCAACTCTTCGAGCAAAGAGCGGACGGCGCGCCGGTAGAGGGTCCGATCGCACTGGGCTCGGGGGGCCCAGACCGCCGGACCTTTGGAGCGGTTCAGCATCCGGAATTGGATCATCGCCCGGTCGGTGGCGCGTCCCATGATGCCGCCCAGAGCATCGACTTCGCGTACGACGGTGCCCTTCGCGATCCCGCCGATGGCGGGGTTGCAGGACATCTGACCGATGGTGTCGAGGTTGGCGGTGACGAGCAGGGTGCGGGCACCGAGGCGGGCCGACATGGCGGCGGCTTCGGAGCCGGCGTGGCCGCCGCCGACGATGAGGACATCGTAATCCATTGAGGCCAATATTAGACGCCTAGACGCCTAGACGCCAAGCGGTTGTCAGGAACTAGGTGACAGGTTGCTTCGAGGCGCTCGCACTGATCTTCCGCAGGAGGCCGAACAAGGTCTTGCCAGTTTCGGTGGTCAGTGCCTCCAATCGACCGAACGACGCTGGCTCGACGTAATCGAGCTCGCGAGCCAACCCCAGAGCGGTTTCAAGCTCTGCCAGTGATGCGTTGGCAGTGTCCAAGAACCTTCGGTAGTCCCTTGATCCGCGCCTGGTGCTTCCCTCCGCGATATTCAACACGACGCCATAGGCGGCGCGTCTCACCTGATCCGCCAACCTGTCCTGCTCATACTCGGGGAAGGATCTGGCAGCCTTCACACACTCCACTGCCAGCCGCTGGGCGTGTTGCCACGCCTTGAGTGTCTTGTACGGGGCCATGAGCGAATTTGGGCGGGATCAACGGACAAGCGGCATCAGAACTACGCAACGAGCAGCATTACTACGCACTCATTCCTAATTACCGCTAGGCGTCTCGGCGTCTCGGCGTCTCCCTTGGCGTCTCGGCACCTCGGCGTCTCCCCGAACGCCTAGCGACTCACACCTGCCTTCAGCCGGCTCTGACCCACCTGATCATCTCCTTCATGCTGGGCCGCTTGCCCGTCATCAGGATCCCCACCCGGTAAATCCGCGCCGCCACCCATGTCACCCCGATGATCGTCACCGCCAGAATCCCGAGCGAGAGCGCGACTTCCTGCCACGGCAGGTTGCCGGCCGCCCAGCGCACCGGCATGGCGATCGGCGCACTGAAGGGGATGAGGGAGAGCGTCACGGCCAGCTGCGACCCCGGATCGTTGAGGATGGCGAACATGGCCATGAACGAAATGATCAGCATGAAGTTCACGGGCTGTTGGGCCTGCCGGGCCTCTTGCTCAGAGGAAGAGATGGCCCCGACCGCGGCGTACATCGATGAGTACAGCAGGAACCCGCCCAGGAAATAGGCGATGAAGACGAACGCCGTCTCCAGCGAAACCGAGGGCATCTGGAAGACCTGACCCGCATCCTGCATGCTATCCGGGCCGAACAGCTTCGCGCGCTGGGAAATCAGGGCGCGCGCCGAGACCCCCCAGATGAGGAATTGGAACAGGGACACAGCGCCCACGCCGAGCAACTTCCCCAGCATCAGCTGGAAGGGGCGGAGCGAGGAGATGAGCACTTCCACGATCCGTGTGGTTTTCTCTTCGAGCACCGAGCTCATGACGTTCACCCCATAGAGCAGGATGCTCATATAAAGGATGATGGCCATGAAATACGCGAGGGAGAACGACTGCGCCGCGTTCTCTCCCGTGGTCCGCGTGCCCGAGATTTTCTTCGTATCCATGTCGATCCGGATGTGTGACGCGGCCACGACGCGGGGGTTGACGCCCGCCCGTTCCAGGCGGACGGCGTTGGCGACCAGGCTCAAGGTCCCTTCAATCGCCGCATTGGTGGCGAAGGCGGACACGTTCGACGCGCGATACTCCGCTTTGCCCGAGTCCACGAGGGCGTCGGTGAGAATGAGGAATCCATCCAGACGTTTGGCGCCGACCTCCCGGGTGAGGGAATCCACCACGCCGCTCCCTGCCGGCACCCTGGTCGGGAAGACCGCGCGGGTGGCGACGAGCGCCGTCACCACCTGCGCCCCGGTCGAATCGGTAGTGCCGTCCACCACGGCCACTTTCTTGACACCGCTGGCGCGGGACATCAGGATCGGGAGAAAAATCAGGGCTCCGAAGAAGACGGGGCCGAGCAGCGCCATCACCCAGAACATGCGCGTGCGCACCCGCTCGACGAACTCGCGCCGGATCACCGCCAGGACCTTACGCATGGGCGGGGGCCCCTTTCTCGTGCGCGACCGCGGTCACCGCGTCCGGACCGACCAGATCTACGAAGATCTTGTGGAGCGAGGGGGCGGTGAGCTCGAAGCGCGACAACCGTGCCCCCGAGCCCACCAGCGCCCGCAGGATTTCCTGGGCATCCGCCCCCTGGGCCAGCTCGAGCTCGGCGTAGGGCCCGAAGTCCTGGACCTTGGCCACGAGACGGCGGTCGGCGAACACGGCGGCCGAATTTCCTTGAGCCCCGTCGAACGACACGGTTACGTGGCGGCCGCCGTGCGTTTCCTTGACGTGCGCCAGCGACCCATCAACGAGCTTCTTGCCCCGCGCGATGATGCAGAGCTGATCGCACAGCTTCTCCGCCTGCTCCATGATGTGGGTCGAGAACAGGATCGTCTTGCCGCGCCGCTTCAGGTCCAGCACCGTCTCGAGCAACATGTCCGCGTTCACCGGGTCGAGCCCGCCAAACGGCTCGTCCAAGAGCACGAGGTCGGGCTCGTGCAGCATCGTCGCGATGAACTGCACCTTCTGCTGCATCCCCTTGGACAGGTCGCGCACCTTGTGCAACGCCCAGTCCTCGAGCCCCAGGCGATTCAACCAGTCGCTCGACTTGGCCCGGGCGACCCGCCGGTCCAACCCCTTCACTTCGGCCAGGAACGTGAGGACGTCGAGGACGCGCATTTTCGGGTACAGCCCCCGCTCCTCGGGCAGGAATCCGATGCGGCCCGCGTATTCCCTCGCGGTCCCGCCGCCGCCGAACAGGCGTACGCTCCCCGAGTCGGGAAGCAGGATGTTCATGATCATGCGGATCGTCGTGGTCTTGCCGGCGCCGTTGGGCCCGAGCAGGCCGTAGATCACACCGGCGGGGACTTCGAGGGAGAGCTCGTCGACGGCGGTGTGGCCCGCGAACCGTTTGGTCACACGGTCCACTACGAGAATCGAGTCGGTCATCGGTCCTGACTGGTTGAAACTGGCCGGAAAGCTACTCCGTTGAAACGGGTTCCGCCGCCTGCTGCAGCGCTGCGTGGAGGGTGTGCCAGGAGAGGCTCGCGCACTTCACCCG
>Ga0335082_10008773_pt1 | contig 10994 bp, 12 predicted proteins | sample Lox_Sample_41_FD_206718 | JGI IMG/M metagenome (GOLD analysis project Ga0335082, IMG submission 206718) | Soil microbial communities from Loxahatchee National Wildlife Refuge, Florida, United States - Lox_Sample_4.1 | ecosystem: Environmental > Terrestrial > Soil > Wetlands | place: USA... | reverse complement strand
GGGTGGACGACCGCGTCCGGGGCTCCATCCGGCGCCCCGGCGCGCAGCCTGACGAGATCCGGGTAGCCCTTGCCGGCGGCGTGCTGGACGCGTTCGGCGTGCTCGTCGCGGACGTTCGCCTCCCCGACGATCGCGGCGAGCTCGGCCCGAGCGCCGTCCGCGAGCGTCGAGGGCTCGAGGCGCACCTGCTCGAGCGCCACCGGCGGACGCTCCCGAGGGGCGGTGCCGACGTGCTCGTCCAGGAACGCGCGCGCGTGCGCGGGCAGGCCGCCCGCGTGGGCGTCCTCGCCCCAGCCCCAGAAGCGCATCCGCGGCGGCTGCTCAGGCACTGATCCGCTCCAGGCCGTCGAGCGCCTCTTCGATCAGCCGGGCCGCCGCCTTTCGGACCATCCGCCGTCCCATGCTCGGGAACAGCGCGCGCCCACCGACGGTCGGCGTCGAGGAGCCGCTCAGCTCCTGGCGCAGCTCGATCGTCACCTCGCTCGCCGCTCCCGTCCCGGACCTCCGTCCTGCCGGCTCGACCCGAAGCTCGGTCTCAGACGAGGACAGCACGCCGGCGAACGGCGTCCCCTGCAGGCGCTGCTCCCACACCACCGTGCGGGTCTCCTCGTCGCTGCGGACGACGTCGAAGTCGGCCCTCACCGTGCGTCCCTTGCGCGTCTGCATCACCTCGGTGAAGGCCCCGCCGGAGACGTCCTCGACGCGCTCCACGCGCGGCCACCAGCGCGGCAGGTGGTAGGGGTCGGAGAGGAGCCGCCAGAGCTCCTCGGGCGGCGAGGCGATCGTGCGCGTCGCGCGGGCGGTCGGCATCGGGCCAATCCTAGGCGCCGTCGTAGGCGAGCAGCGCGTGGACGTCGCGCCCGGCGAGCCGCGAGCGGCCGTTCAGGAACGACAGCTCGATCAGGAACGAGCAGGCCGCGACCTCCCCGCCGAGCGTCTCGACCAGCTCGCATAGCGCCGCGGCGGTCCCGCCCGTTGCGAGCAGGTCGTCGTGGACGAGCACGCGCGCGCCGCCTGAGATCGCGTCGCTGTGCACCTCCAGGCTCGAGGCGCCGTACTCGAGCTCGTACTCGACCGCGACCGTCTCGTGGGGGAGCTTGCCCGGCTTGCGGGCCAGCACGAAGCCGGCGCCGAGCTCGAGCGCGAGGGCCGGGCCGAGCAGGAAGCCGCGCGCCTCGGCGGCGACCACGAACCCGATCCCGAGGCCCCGCACCGGCTCGGCCAGGCCGGCCACCGCCGCGCGCAGCGCGCCCGCGTCGGCGAGCAGCGGCGTCACGTCCTTGAAGAGGATCCCCGGCGAGGGGAAGTCCGGGATGTCGCGGATCAGCCCGCGCAGGGCCGCGCCGTCTGCGGGAGCGCCGGGGCTCACCTGACGATCTTGCGCAGGTCCCTGATCAGCAGCAGGTGCTTGAGGTGCGTCGCGACCGCGGCGAGGTTCTCGAGCGCGTCGACCGCCTCCTTGCGCCGCTCCGGGTTGCGCGAGCGGAGCGCCGGCGCGAGGATCTGCTGGAGCAGGTTCGCCTCCCGGTCCGCCGAGGAGCGGAAGACCCTCAGGTTGCGTCCCCCCACCCCGTAGCGCGCCAGCTCGGCCACCGCGGCGATGATCTCCCGCTCGGTCTCGTCGAAGTAGCGCACGCCGCCGCGCAGCTCGCCCTTCACGACGCCGTACTCTTCGAGCTCCTTGACGAGCTTCTCCTCGGCCTTGGTCTCCTCGAGCACGTCCTCGATCGAGTACAGCGCCCCGGTCGACTCGCGGACGCTGACGCTGGGCCGCCACGTGCGAGGCGTCTCGCGCCCCGAGCGCGCGGGCGGGCCCGCCGTGCCGAGGGCCGTGTCGCCGCTGCGCCCGGCGGCGAGCTCCTGGCGGATCACCCGCAGCGGCAGGAACTCGTCGCGTTGCATGCGCAGGATCGTCCGCAGGCGGGCGACGTCGCCCGGCGTGTAGAGCCGGTAGCCGCCCGGCGTGCGACGCGGCGTGAGCAGCTTCTGATCCTCGAGGTAGCGGATCTTCGAGATCGAGATGTCGGGGAACTCCTGCGCGAGCGCCTTGCAGACCGCCCCGATCGTCAGCGACTTCTGCCGTTTGCTCGACCCGGATGCCCCCTCGTCCGCCTGCGCGGCGAGCTCGACTTCGAGCTGCTCGGCGTCGCTGGGTGTCGCCTGGGCCGCCATCAGCGCACGTGGAAGGTCAGCTTGTACTTGCCGATCTGCAGCTCGTCGCCCTCCTCCAGGCGCCGCGACTCGATCCGCTCGCGATTCACGTAGGTCCCGTTCAGCGAGCCGCAGTCGTCGATGTACCAGTCGTCGCCGCGCCGGATCAGCAGCGCGTGGTCGCGCGAGACCGTGACGTCGTCGAGGAACACCTCGGAGTCGGGTCGCCGCCCGATCGACATGCGCTCGCCCTCGGCCGGGAAGCTCTCCCCCTCGCGCCCGCCGCCGGCGCGGATCACGAGCGCCGGGCCGCCCGCCGTCACCTTGCCGATCTCGACGGGGACGAGCTCGCCCGTCTCGTCGATCCGGTAGGTCGCGGTGACCGGATCGCCGCTGCCCTCGCTGGGTCGCTCGAGCAGCGCGCCGCAGCGCTGGCAGTAGTTGGCGCCCTCGCTGTTGAGGAAGCCGCACTCGGTGCAGTGCATCGCCATCGCCTCTAGGACCTTCCGCGCCGCTCCGGGCGCGTCGCAGTCGATGCCACGCCGGGCACGGGAGCGCTCCTACTCCGCGACGTCGGGCTGGCGCCGGGCGAGGATGTCGGTCAGCTTCTGGACGTCGTCGCCGGTGATCGTCATCTCGCCCCCCTCGTGCTGCTTGCGCAGCCGGTTGACGAGCTCGGCGCGGAGGATGTCGATCTTGCCGTGCAGGATCCGCCGCCGGTAGGAGATCTCGGTCTCCTCTTCGGTCAGCTGGCGGATGACGTCTTTGAGTTCGACGTCCGACAGCGTTCCGAGATCGGGAAACGTCTCGTCCATGTGCAGCACCTCTCCCTCCGCACTGAGGCCGGGCCGCATCTCCCGATGAGAGGCGGCGGGCGACCGGATCGGCAGTATAGACCAGACGGTCAAGCTCAGCTTGACACTTCGGGCCCCCGCTCCCGCACCTGCGCGACGCCGGACCGCACGTAGAGGACGAGCGCGAGGATCGCCAGCACGAGACCGATGTACAGCAGCACCTCGCCGAATTTCAGGAGGCCCGTCATCGGGAAGAACAGCGAGCCCATCACCGGCGCCACCGCGATCCGGCCCGGCCAGTTGATACGCAGCTCAATGCCGCGCTTCAGGCCGTAGCGTCCGAGCGCGAGCATCGCGAGCTCGCGAGCGGCCAGGACCGCCAGCGCCCAGCGCGGAAGCAGCTCGAAGCGCCAGTCGACGACGACGCCGCAGACGATCAGCAGCCGGTCGGTGATCGGGTCCATGAGCGCGCCGAGGCGGCTGTACTGCCGGGTCACGCGCGCGGCGATGCCGTCGGCGTAGTCGCCCCAGCCGATCACCGCGAACAGCGTCGCCGAGAGCGCGTCGCGCCCGTCGCGGCTGGAGAGCGCGACGACCATGAAGACGGGAATCAGCGCGAGGCGGGCGAAGCCGATCGCGTTCGGGATCGTCCACGGGTTCAACGGCGCGCCGGCCTGCGTCTGCGGCGGCGGCGGGCCGGAACGGTCCAGGCCCGAGAGCCGCGCGAACGTCAGCTTGGGGGGACGCCAACGCAGCGCCTCCGCGGCACGCTCGCGGGCGGCGCCGCCGCGCCTGGAGCTGGGCTCTAGGGGAGGCTCCGCCACAGCTCGCCGAGCTTCGCCGGCAGCGCCGCCGGATCGCCGCCCAGCGGCAGCGGCGCCCCTTGCTCGAGCCCCCGCCTGATCTGGACCTCGACCTCACCCGAGTCGAGCGAGCGCCTGCCGACCGTCAGCCGCAGCGGGCAGCCGAGCAGCTCGGCGTCGGCGAACTTCTCGCCCGTGCCGAGGTCGCGGTCGTCGTAGACGACGGACAGCTCGCCGCCGCGGAGCGTCTCATAGAGCCGGTCGGCGGCCTCACGCTCGGGCGTGCCGGCCTTGCCGAGCGCGACCAGGTGGACGTCGAACGGCGCCAGCGAGCGCGGCCAGGAGATGCCCTTCTCATCCGCGTACTGCTCGACCGCCGCTGCGACGATCCGAGCCGGACCGATCCCGTAGGAGCCCATCCAGATCGGCTGCTCGCGCCCCTCCTCGTCGAGGTAGCTCGCGCCGAGCGGGACCGAGTAGCGCGTCCCCAGCTTGAAGATGTTGCCGACCTCGATCGCCGGCTCGATCGTCACCGGCACGCCGTCGATCGTGTCGCCCTCGACGACGTTGCGCACGTCGACCTCGCGGTAGGAGAAGTCGCGCCCCGGCACGACGCCGCGCAGGTGCTCGTCCGCGCGGTTCGCGCCCGTGACGTAGCCGCCCTCGGGGCCCCCTGCCACGGCCGCGTCGAGCACGATCTCCACGTCCTCGCCGGCGCCGACCGGACCGATGAAGCCGACGGGCCCGAGCCGCGCGGCGATCTCCTCGGGGGCCGCGGGCCTGCTCTGCGCGCCGAGCGCGAGCGCCAGCTTGATCTCGTTGACCTGATGGTCGCCCCGCACCAGCACGAGCACGAAGCGCTCGCCCTCCTCGCCGGTCGCGACCACCGGATAGGCCTTGATGAGCGCCCCCTCGGCGACGCCGAGCTCGGCCGCCACGTCGCGCACCGTCGTCAGGCCCGGCGTCGCGACGGCCTCAGGCGCGTCGGGCGCGTCGGGCAGCGCCACGGGGACGGGATCGGCGCTTGCGACCTCGAGGTTCGCCGCGTAGTCGCCCGCCAGCACGACCTCGTTCTCTCCGGCCGGGCACGGCGCCATGTACTCGTCCGCGCCCGAGCCGCCCATCATCCCGACGTCGGCCTCGACCCTGTAGTAGCGCAGGCCGGTCCGCCGCATGATCCGGTCGTAGGCCTCGGCGTGGAGCCGGTAGCGCTCGTCGAGGCCCGCCGCGTCGCGGTCGAAGGTGTAGGAGTCCTTCATGATGAACTCGCGCGTGCGCAGCACGCCCGCGCGCGGGCGCGGCTCGTCGCGCTCCTTGACCTGCAGGTGGTAGAGGGTCAGCGGCAGGTCGCGGTAGGAGCGCACGACCTGCGCGACGTGGAACGTGACGGCCTCCTCGTGGGTCATCGCGAGGACCATGTCGGCGCCTTTGCGGTCCTGCAGCTTGAACAGCTCGTCGATCTCGTAGCGGCCCGTCCTGCGCCACAGCTCCGCGGGCTGCAGGACCGGCATCAGCATCTCCTGGCCGCCGATCGCGTCGAGCTCCTCGCGGATGATCGTGGCGGCGCGCTGATGGACGCGCCACCCGGCCGGCAGCCACGTCCAGATGCCCGCGCCCATCTGGCGGATCAGGCCGGCGCGGACCATCAGCTTGTGCGAGAGCGCCTCCGCGTCGGCGGGAGCCTCGCGCTCGGTCGGCAGCAGGTATCCGCTCAGTCGTGTCATCGCTCGGAACGCTGTGCCGTCTCGGGGCGACAGCGAGCGACGAGCGTATACGCATCGGCGCGCGCGGGCCATGCCCGAGCCGCCGCGGAGGGGCCGGTGGCTCGGGCAGACGGTCCTTCAGACCGCGGCTGTCGAGTCAGGATCCGAAGCCGTAGGCCTGCGTTTGGATCGCGACGGTGTTCACGAGGTTCCCGAGCGCGATGTTGACGTCGTAGAGGTGCAGCCCCCATTCGGGCCCGGCGAGTTCCAGCGGCGCTTCGTTGTGCGCCGCGAGGTCTTCCTGCACGTGCTGGGAGAGCCCTTCGGAGGGCGCGATGTTCAGCCACGTGGCTCCGTTTTCGTGCTTGCACCGACCGGCCGCGCTGCCGAGCGACTCGACCCACGGCGTCGCGGCCGTCGGGACCGGCGTGCCGGCGCCGAGAACGCCTGGGAAGGGCGTCGTCGGCGCGTACGGGAGCAGGTTCGCGACGGACCCGTCCTGTTTCAGCAGTCCCGGGTTTACGCAGACGACTTCCATGCCCGGCGGGACCGTTTCGCCGAGCAGCGGACTGCTCGGGCGGCCGAAGAACGCGTCTTCGGGCGGTTCTTTCGCGAACGAGGAGTAGGCGATCACGCAGCCCGTGTCGGTCGCCGCCGCGCAGGTCGGGACGTGCTGGAAGGTGCCGCCGAGGGCTTGGCCTTCGGGCACCAGCACGTTGCCGCCGAGAAGCACCGCCGAGACGAGCTGTCTGCGCAGCGCAGGGTTCGGGTCGAAGACTCCTTTGACGAGGTTCTCGAGCATCAGCGCGCCCTGCGAGTGCCCGATCAGGACGATGCCGCGGCCCTTGTTGTACTTGTGCAGGTATTCGTTGAACGCGCTGAACACGTCGCCGTAGGCCTTCAGCGCGTCTTCCTGAGAGACGCCTTCGGGGTTGTCGATCGCCTTCAGAGTCAACTGCTCGTAGACGGGCGCGTAGACCTTGCAGTCCTGCGAGAAGCGCGACGCCTGGTCGATCGCGATCTGGGTCTCCTGCGGTTCGATTTCGAAGTTCGCGTTCGGGCCTTCCTGTTCTGAAACCGTCGGGTAGACGTAGAAGCAGTCGACGCTCGCCTTGCCGTGCCTGATCGGCTTCTGGAGCGCTTCGTGGCGCGTTTCGCCGCTGTAGCTGACGACCGTCGCCGTGCGGTCGCTCATGCACGGGTCGGGCTTCTTGCCCGGCTTGCAGAGCCACACCGTCTTGCCCGACGCGCTCCCGGCTAGCGCCAGCAGAGACGCGACCGCCACGGCCAGCGCGAGGACCGCGACCGGCCGCGACCGCTCAAAGGCTGCCTTGCTCATCCCTCATCCCCTCTCCTCGTGCGACGCGGCCCGCCTCTCCCCGCCGCGGTGATGCCGGCCACCAGAGCCGGCGCCCTCTACCCGCCCATTCTAGGCGGAGGGGTCGAGTCCCGATCGGTGCCCTGCTGGCGGGGTAGTTGCCTCTGATAGAACAGCGCGCAGAACCGCGAAAGGTCAAGACCCCGGGAAAGGGAGCCCATGGCATACACAGTCCCACCGCTTCCGTACGCCTACGACGCGCTCGAGCCGCACGTCGACAAGGCGACGATGGAATACCACCACGACAAGCACCACCAGGCCTACGTCGACAAGGCGAACGCCGCCCTCGAGGGCACCGAGTGGGCCGATAAGCCAGTCGAGGAGGTCCTGAAGAACCTCGACAGCCTCGGCGAGAAGAAGGGCCCCGTCAAAAACAACGGCGGCGGGCACTACAACCACTCGCTCTTCTGGGAGTCCATGTCGCCGAACGGCGGCGGCGAGCCCGACGGCGCGCTGGCCGACGCGATCGCCTCGACGTTCGGCTCCTTCTCGGACTTCCAGGCCAAGCTCAAGGAAACCGGCGTCAACCAGTTCGGCTCCGGCTGGTCCTGGCTCGTCCACGACGGCTCGGGCCTCGCAATCGTCGGCACCGCCAACCAGGACAGCCCGATCTCCAGCGGCCAGACGCCCCTGCTCGGCGTCGACGTCTGGGAGCACGCCTACTACCTGAAGTACCAGAACCGCCGCCCCGACTACATCGACGCGTGGTGGAACGTCGTCGACTGGGGCAAGGTCGCGGAGCGCTTCGCCGCGGCGAGCTAGCCGCGTACGCCGGTCCGTTGCCTGGCGTGGCCGCGCGCACGCCGGGCGACGGGCCGGGGACTTCGCGAAAGATCTGAATCCTCGGAATCCTTTTTCGCTCGCGGGCCTCTTATCTGCAGAGGACCGACTACCGAAGGAGGCGCACGATGCGATTCGGCTGTGCTCGCTGCCTGCTCGTCAGCGGAGCGGTGACCCTGGGGCTCGCCCCGACCGCCCGCTCCACGCCCGTCATCGACTCGTTGAAGGCGACGGTCGTCCCGATCCCCGGATTCCCCGGCACGGGAACCCGCCTTGGCGCCGCGGCGGCGCTCAAGGGCTCGGTGAAGATCTCCGGGAGCGAATACGGCGACGCGCCGTCGCCGCTGACGCGCCTCGAAATCACGCTCCCCGCGGGCACGCGGCTGCACCCTCAGGGGTTCGCCACCTGCTCGCGGCGAACCCTCGAAGTCGACGGGCCGGCGGGTTGCCCGAAGAGCTCCTCGGCCGGCTTGGGGGGATGGGCGCTCGGCACCGTCACGTTCGGCAGCGAACGCGTGCCCGAGCGCGCCACGCTGCAAGAGTTCTTCGCGCCGGGCGGTGGTCTCGAGGTCTACGTCTTCGGACACACGCCGGCCTTGGTCGAAGTGATAGGGGAAGGCCATGTGGAGCCGCCGACGCCTTCCAGAGGCCCGCAGGTGGTCGGCGACGTCCCGCTGATAGAAACGGTCCCGGAAGGCTTCGACGCCTCCTTCCAGGAAGGCGCCATCGAGTTCGGAGCAGCTCGCCGCGAGTCAGGAAGGGTCGTGCCGTATCTGACGCTGCCCAAGCGCTGCCCGGCGGAAGGCTGGCCGGTGAAGCTCGTCATGGCCTTCCTCGACGGCGGCCAGGTGACCGCGACGACGAAGCTCGGGTGTCCCCGTGGCTAGGGGCAGGCACGCGGCTGACGGCTGGCCGGATGAGGAGATCGTGAGGGCGGCCCAGTGCGGAGACAGGGTCGCGATCACGCTCCTGGTCGAAACGTCGCACCCGCACGTCCAGCGCTTCGCCCGCAGCCTCTGCGCGACCCAGCAGGACGCCGAGGAGGCGGTCCAGGAGGCCCTGATCGCGCTGTTCCGCAAGATCGGCACGCTACGAGTCGCCGGCGCGCTCGTGTCGTGGCTGTTCCAGGTCGTCAAGCACGAGTGCATGAGAAGGGCCCGCCTGTCGCTGCACGCTCCGGCCGTGGCGGGGACGAGTCGCACCACCGAGGATCTGGCGTTCGCGAGACTCGAGATCGAGCGCGTCATCCGGTGCGTCGCGGCCCTTCCGGTCGACCAGCGGGAGGTCCTTGTTCTCCGGGACCTGCAGGGGCTCTCCGGGGCGGAGACGGCCGAGGCGCTCGGGCTCGAGCGAGCCGCGATGAAGTCCCGGCTGCATCGCGCGCGCGAAGCGGTGCGAGTGCAGCTCCGCGCGCCCGAAGAGACGTTACGTCGATCCGGCCGTGCAGACGCCGGAGCGTGAGCTGCCTGCCGGCGTGCTCCGCCTCAGCAGGCTCGATGGGCCCAGGGATCCACCGGCGCGGGATATCCGGAGGGCACGTGCGGCTTGCGATGCAGGTGCCGGCGCATGCGCTGGTCGAGCGCCATCACGACCGAGCTCGAGGCCGTCTGCCCTTCGCCCGCGACCGACAGGCGCGCCTGGACGAGGATGTGGCCGCGGTCCGGGACGTAGGCGCGCAGGCGACGCAGCGCGCGGCGCGCCAGGCGGAAGCTGACCGAAGACGTCTGGTGCGCGGCGAGCCGGTAGTGGACGAGCTCGCTGAGAGCCAGGGTGGCGGTATGAGCGCGGCCGGGGATGAGGTACTCGTAGAGACGCACGGCGCCGCTGACCGGGAAGGGGTTCGTGTTGCGGATCGGCACCGTCACGGCGTGCCTGCCGTGGCGGAGCCACAGGTGGCTCTTGGGAGCGAGCAGATAGACGGATCCGAGCGCACGCCGGCCGGACGGCGCCGTCGCTGCGGCAGGCTGCGGGCCCGGGCCAGCGGCCGGCTTGGCCCCCTCGTACAGGACCGCGCGGGGCGTGAATTCGTTTTCTTCGAAGCTCGTGCCGGGTTCCATTTCGTCCAGCCACGAGACGACCCCGGACCCGTCGCCGCCAATCGCCAGCGCCGTGGGGCTGCGGTAGCCGCCCGGGCCGGAGACGAACGTCCGCGGCGCTTCCCACGTGCCCCCGGCTGCCTTCGCGGCGCCCTGCACCAGCGAGCTCGGCGGCGAGAACGATTCCATCGCGCTCCAGCTCGCGAGCGCATCGCCGCCGTCGTCGACGCCGAGCTGCATGCGCATCACGTACCAGCTTTCGGGGATCGTCGTGAGCACCTGGCGATCGCCGCGCCAGGCGCCGCCCGGGCCGACCGATTCGCTGACCATCCGCCCGTCCGTTTCCAGCCACAGAGCCTGGCCTTCGCCCGCGGCGTCGATCGCGGTCCGCGGCGGGTGCTGATCGCAGACCACGTGGATGTGCGTGCCGGCCGGGTTCGAAACGGTCCAGGAGCCCGCCTGCATGCTCGCCGCGTGGACGCTTTCGGTTGCGGCATCCGCCCAGACCATCGTCGCCTGGCCGGCCGCGTTCGCGCGAAGCGAGACGCCGTACAGCCGGTCCGGCCCCGATTCGACGGCCTGCTCGCCCGTCCAGCCTTCCGCCCCGAGCGTGTCCGTCTCGACGGCGTAGACGCCGGAGGACGGCGCCTCGATCCAGCCGAGCAGGAAGCCGCCCGAGCCGGCCGTGACCAGCGGCCCTTCCCACAGCTGCACGAATTCCGCGGGAGCGGAGATCCGCTGCGGAGCGCCCCAGGAGCCGCCCTGCCACCTGCTCGCGACCAGCCACTCCGAGGTGTAGCCCGAATCGGCCTCGACCCACACGACGACGGCTTCGCCGGCCTCGTTCTCGGCCACGGCCGGGCCGTCCGCGACGTGATCTCCGGGCGCGAAGAGCGGCAGCTCGGTCGCGGGCGCCCACGCTTCGCCGCCACGGCGGCGCGACACCCAGACGGTTCGCTCTTCGCCCGCGCTCGCGCCGTCGAGCCACGCCGCGGTCTGCCGGCCCGCCGGCGAGATCGCGATCTGCGGCGCCAGGCCCTCGGCTCCGCCTGGAATAGACACCGGAGCCTGCCAGGCCCCTCCGGCCGGTCGCTCGACCGAGACGACGCTCGATTCCGGCGGACGCCAGTGGACCAGCACGACGGCCGCTTCGCCGCCGGACGCGATCACGGCGCTCGGCGGCGCGAACGAGTCGGGCTCGCGCAGCGTCGGTGCGAGCTGAGACGGCGGCAGCATCCAGCCGGGTTCGGCGGCCGCTGGCGCTGTGGCTGTCGCTGCGAGCAGGGAGACGAACATGCACGCGCAGACAGCCTTCGAGGATCGCGGGAGGAGCCGCATGTGAACCTCTT
>Ga0335082_10008772_pt1 | contig 10995 bp, 13 predicted proteins | sample Lox_Sample_41_FD_206718 | JGI IMG/M metagenome (GOLD analysis project Ga0335082, IMG submission 206718) | Soil microbial communities from Loxahatchee National Wildlife Refuge, Florida, United States - Lox_Sample_4.1 | ecosystem: Environmental > Terrestrial > Soil > Wetlands | place: USA... | reverse complement strand
GCGATCGTCCATGCGATCGTCGGAGTCGTTTGGTTTTACCCATTCTAGATTCCTGATCGTCCGGATATTCTGCCTGCTGGCCGCGTCAAATATGGTTCAATTCAATAATCCGCACTTCAGGGTTTGAAACTGGGTTAAGCACCAGGTTCTACGTTACCCGCACATATGTTATGCCCTATCCCACGCATTCCCGCCTGATCTCTGAAACTTCAAGCGGGATATCATGGTGGTGGGTGGCGGCAACTCTCTATGGCGTTTCCGGTTTTACCAGTCTTGCGTACGAGGTATTGTGGGCGCGAATGCTCTCCATGCAATTTGGAGTCAGCATATTCGGTGTGGTGCTCACGGTCGCGGCTTTCATGATCGGCTTGGGTTTGGGCAGCCTTGCCGGGGTGAGGTGGACCAGGAAGTGTAGTGAGCCATTGCGTTTATTTGCAATTCTCGAGATCGCTATCGCGCTTTATGCCTTGCTGTTGCCGGGTCTGTTGCATGCTATAGGCGGATGGACGGAAGGCGTCGCGATTCAGTTGACCCTGGCACAATGGTATCTGTTGCAGGGGACAGAGGCTTTATGCCTGCTGGTTATCCCGGCCTTTGCAATGGGCATGAGTTTTGCCCTGATGCTGAAAGCCGCAGTCCACACGCCGCTGACGCTGGGAAAACTATATGGTTTGAACACCATAGGCGGTGCCGTCGGGGCGCTGTTCCCGCTGTGGAGTTTGCCGGCACTGGGTTGGATCGCTTCGGTGAGGACAGTCGCCCTGCTCGGTTTGGCGGTTGGCGGCGCGGCTTTGCTATTGTCATATCTTATTCGAAGCGATGCCGGCCCCTCACGTCCGGAACAGAACGTCAGACAAACCCGTCCACCGATTTCCGCTCTGCTCATCTATGCAGGCATAGGAGCAGGCAGCATCATGCTGGAAATCGGCTGGATCCGGCTGTACGGAATGATCATGTTGCGCACCGAGTACGTACTCGGTGTCATACTGGCCGTATTTCTGCTGGGAATTGCGCTCGGTAGCCTAGCATTGCCGCGCGTCCATAAATACTGGCTGAACATACTGATGCCGCTTGTAGCCGGCGGTGGGGTGCTGATCAATCTGTGGTTGCTTTCAAGCGCCTCGGCCTGGGTTGAACACAGCCAGTTTCAAACCTTTTTCGGCGCAATCGGATCTCAAGCGTTGATGCTGGGGATATTGACTGTGCCGGTCACGTTGGCCTTGGGAGCGTGGCTGCCTATGTTGGCGACTCGTTATGGCAGTGCGGGCGTGAGCGGCGTCTGGTTTTACGGCGCAAACTGTTTGGGCGGAGCGGCCGGTGCGATTATTGCCTGTTTGGCGCTTATTCCATGGCTAGGCAGCGCGGCAATGGTTGCAATTGCAGGGCTTGCAATCGCTGCCTTCGGGTCAATATGGGCAACATCCCGCTGGGTCTGGATTGCATATGCAGCCATGCTGATTGTTGCATGGCCTTTGCGCAACATGCCGCCGGCCCATGAATTGTTGCCGAAAATCGAGGCGAATAGCCGTGATCTTTATCTATATGAAGATGCAATTTCGCTGACGCACGTTGTACAGCAACAAGATGGCCAACGCGTGCTGCTGAGCGATTTGCAGCGTATGGATGCCTCGTCTGAACCTAGCGCAGTCGAAATTCAGATGGATCAGGCGCGACTTGCGTTGTTGCTTCATCCTGCGCCGCGCAGCGTATTATTCCTCGGACTGGGGACAGGAATTTCAATGGCCGGATCGCTGCCTTTCCCCGGTATAAGGCGCGATGCGGTGGAATTGTCCCAAGGGGCTATATTTGCAGCGAGAAGCTGGTTTGCACCGGTTAATGGCGGCATCATGGATAAAGCGAAGATCCAGCGGGATGATGCGAGGCATTTTCTGATTGCTACACAGGGTAATTACGATGTGATTGTCGGAGATTTGTTTCATCCGGATTTGGCGGGAATGGGTTCCTTGCTGTCAGTGCAGCAATTCCAAAGGGCGCGGAACCATTTGAATGATGATGGGGTATTCGTGCAGTGGCTGGCACTGAACCAGTTCGATATACATTCTCTCGAGGTTGTCCTGCGCAGCTTCCAACGTGTGTTTCCGGATGCCCAGATGTTCATGGACGGCATGCATCTGGCTTTGATCGGTCCCAAGGCAAAGCTGCAAGCAACCAGCGTTATGCGTGAGAATCTTAGCAGGTTGACCAAGCAAGAGCAGGGACTGGCAACAGGTGGCGAAGGGGTGTGGACGTGGCTGGGCCGTTATTGGGGCCCTGTCGCGGCGAGTGATGGAACGGTGCAGGATGAGTGGGTGCCTTTTGTCGAATACAACCTGCCACGGGCGCGCTACGACGGGAATGTCAATTTGGCGAAATTGATGTCCTGGTTGCTGCAACGGCATCCAGACGCCATAGCAGCCATGAAAATCTTGGGAATCGGTGAGAAAGACAGGAGCAGATTCGGACGAGCCTATGTGGCAACCGACTTGGCAGTCCGGGGTTGGGTTGCGTCCATTCAGGGAGACGCGGCAAAGGCAGGCAGCTTGATCTGGCTGGCCTATCAGGCGAACCCGCAGGATCACTGGATTGCAAACGCGCTAGCTGATAATATGCTGCAGTCGCTTTCGCAGGCCGGCCAGCACGGATTGAGCGAGCGCGAGGCATTACAGCGGATCCTGGAAGTGAATCCGAATTTTGTTGGCGCATTGCGCGCGCTCTGGCATCTGGAACGATCTGCCGGCAATTTGCCGGAAGCCGACCAGTATCGCTTGCGTCTGCTCGCTGTGTCCCCACTGGATGCTGAAGCGAATGCAACCCTTTGAGTTAGAATCGACTTGCACCGCACATAAAGGTACCCATGTCCTCCGGTATTAACAAAACACTCTCAAGTATCCCAGTCAGGGTCGTTGGGTCTGGCGCGAAAACAGGACTGGCCAATTATCGCTGGAAGCGGCGTGCCGTTCAGATATCCATATTATTGTTTTTGGTGATCATTCCGGTATCCGGGTTGTTTCGTATAGACCCGGAAAATGGAGCGCTGGTAGTTCTGGATTGGCAGATATGGTTTGCCGATTTCTTTTTGATATCCGGCTTGTGGATCATGCTGGCCACCGCGCTGGTCGCATTGTATTCGATCGCCGGAACGGTCTTTTGCGGGTGGGCATGCCCGCAGAACACACTGGCCGAGTGGGCTAATCACATGACCCACAAGTTACTTGGCAAGCGTGCCGAAGTCAGCCTGACCGGTGAAGCGCCTAATGTGGCGGCCGCAAAGAATAAGGCATTGAACTGGACTTTGCTGGCGCTTTCATTCATATGCGCAGCAATGCTGTTTGCGCTGCTTCCGCTGCTGTATTTTTATCCCCCGGACGTGGTCTGGTCCTTCGTGACATTCAGGGACGATACAAGACTTGCCGGTTCACTCTACTGGATATACTCGGTATGGGTGATGATCATTCTGGTGGATATTGCCGTGCTCCGGCACTTCTGGTGCCGCTTTGCCTGTGTCTACAGGGTCTGGCAGCATTCGTTCAAGACCAAGGAAACGCTGCACGTGGTTTACGACTCCAGCCGGGCGGATGAATGCGCAAAATGCAATTACTGTGTAACAACCTGTTTTATCAAGCTGGATCCACGCAAAACGGAAATCTATGACAGCTGCATCAACTGCGGGGATTGTATCGATGCATGCAACAACTTGCATGCCAAAAAGGGGGTTGCAGGTCTATTGCGCTTTGAGTTCTGGCAGCGCGAATCGGGCAGGATCCGTAAATTCCGCGACAATTCGATGTCATTGCTGTCGCGGTTCCATTGGACCGCTCCATTTTCTGCACTCGGTATGATCATGTTCGTATGGGGAATCTGGTCATACCAGCCGTATCACTTGTCAGTGGGGTACCTGAGAACTGCACAAAATCAATCTGCACGCGATTACCGCATCGAGGTTGCCAGCAAACGATATCGCCCATCCGAATTGACCATGTCGGTGGAAGGATTGCCTCTCGATAGTTTCACACTCAGCAGTAACAAGGTCGACCTGGCATCCGTCGGGCGGGCTTCGGTATTCTTGTCGGTAAAGCCAAAACTGCCGCGCGGGCTCCACCCCTTTGTAGTCGTGGTCCACTCCAGCGACGGATGGATCGGACAATTTAATGTCCAGCATTTTGTCGAATAGGGAGCATGTGTGATGGAAGAACAGGACAAACAAGTCGATCCTGTCGGCGACGCGTCAAAGTGGGGCGAGTATCGCAAGGATAATTTTGGCTATGCCTCCGACAAAGAACGTTTGGAAAAGCGCGGAATGGAGGATTGGGAACTGGTGGAAAAGATACCGGAATCACAGCGCAATGTTCCCTACTGGTTCATGGCGGTGGTGGTGATCGTGCTGTTGGTCGGCGTGGGTTTAAGTTTTCCATTCTGGGGGTTGCGTCCCGGCGTCGTGGTGAAATGGACCGACTGGGTCAAAGACCCCGGATTTATTGGTTCGCTGGTATACATAGCGGTTGCTGCTGCATTTGTGTATTACATGGTGTATCTGTACGGGTCCTCAGCCGGAGGCAGATTGGATTCGGACAAGGAAAAGCAGGATGAGAAGAATGAAAGCAGAAATGGAAAGCAGGAATAGGGTCCGGTTCGCTATCAATAACAGGTCATATCATTCGTTATCGGGATGGTGAAGAAGTATCAAGCGATATTGTTCGCTTTGCTGATAGCTGGGCTTGCCGCTTGTAGCGGCAGGGATGATCGTTTTGCGATCCCCGCGCAACAGTGGAACGGGATGGCAGTGCGTATCGAGCCCCATCCCAATCCACCGCTTCCCGGCATGTCAGAGATCGTCGTTATCGTGACCGGCCCGCATGGCAAGCCCGCGGGGGACTTGACCGTGTCCATTCGCGGAAATGATTCGATGCCGTGGGTGCAGGCTATTCAGGATGGATTCATTGGCGTATACCGCCGCGCGGTGGATATCGGCGACGGCAAGACAGCAGTGGTGCAAGTGCGGCTGCAGCAGGGGACAAATCAGAAGGTGTTGCTCTTCCCGTTCGAGCTTGCGGCAGGTTGATCCTGCTCAGGGTTGACGTCATGAGTGGCCGGGCTCTTCATGGTCAGGAAGACGTTCGCCAGAAATGTACAAAACCCGATTGCCATTGTGGTGCCGGAAATTGCCATGGCCGGCCCATAAAAGCGATGTACAGACGGCATATCTTGAGGGTTGGAGTGTAATAGCAATCCTTCCCAGATGCCGAAAGTCATTTGTATGATATAAAAACTGTAAACTCCGGTGCTGACCCACCAAAAGGTGTGTTTAACCAGTCTGATGGAATAGATATTTTTCCCGGTGAAAATCGGCAGCAGGTAAAAAGTCACACACATGGCCAGCAATACCACCCCGCCGACCAGATTCATATGCGCGTGAGCCAACGGGTCTATCATATGGCCTGGGCCGCCGTAAGGACTCCCGATCGAATCCAGCCACGCACGAATCGGAGGCATCACCTGGAGCATGCCGTGGATGGTGCCAACAAAAAATGAAAATGCCGAAAGCAGCAGGAATCTCAAAAGATGCCGATGCAGAGAATCTGTTCTCATATAGCGTCAGGATAGAACATTAGGGGATCGCCGGGCGCAAAAATCAACAATCTGGAAGGGCCGGAGAAGAAATTGTCCCGCACATGCGGAACTACAAAAGAAAATGCCCGGCAATTGCCGGACACTTTCGGATACGAATTTAAATGCAACGAGTGATCTGGTTACTTCTTGTTACTTTCAACAATGCGCTCAATCCCGGCGCTGGATAGACTTATGGAAACCACGACACCCAGCGAAAAAATGATAATCGGTACTAGCAGTTCAATTGGCATATTATTTCCCCTCAGATTATTTCAGAGCACTATTCAAGAATGCACAAGGACAACGCGTCCTTCCCCTCACCGCGCATCGCAGTTTAGCGGAATCTTTCCCCGTATGCAACTCGCCCAGTGTGCAAAATAGCTCATAGCCGGTCTTGAATTGCTGGTATGGTTCGCTTCCTGATAAAATTTCTCGGGATTATCAGTTGTATCAACTGATTCTGTCTCATCTGAGTTATTTGGCAGGTTAGCTCGTTCAGGCATTTGACATGTCGGATCTGCATTGACCTGCAGCTTCATCTGATTGGTTGAAAAACCTTAACCTGATTTCATACACCTGAATCAACTATAATTCTAAAAATCAACATGTTGGCGGCGATTGCAGTTACGCTTCGACATTTTCCAAAATGCAGTATTTCGCGAGGTCATTTCTCCAAAATGAATAATTGGCTATCAAAGGTTCCGCAAAAGTACTGGGCAATCTTGTCGCTGCTGTTATGGGGAGCGCTATGCTTTTTACTGCTGAACAAGACGGCATATGGGATTGACGAGGGCGCGGCTCATGCGCTGTTGTTGGCATGGTCTGTTGCCGACAATGTCGTCAGTTCGATCGTGACCCTGGGGCTACCGGATTTTCGCGCAGTAATACTCGCGCCGGTCGGCTATTTATGGACAGGCAATATACTCGCTGCGAAGATTGCCACGATACTTGTGATGGCCGGTGCTGCTTGGGCATTCCATGCCTGGAAGAAGCGTAGTGGAGATTCCGAAGGCGCGCTGCTGGCGACCGGTTTACTGCTGATTTCTCCATTGGTATTGGATCAAATCGACACGATTTCCGCTGGTCCTTATCTGCTTCTGACTTTCGCTTTGGGAGCATGGGCCGACCAGATGTACCGCGAAAAGCCGCAGGCATTCGGCGGGAAATATTTTGCCCAGCTGTTTTTATGCATGGCCAGTGTCACCCTGCATCCCATCGGTCTGGCTTATCCGTTGGCCTTGTTGTGGTCGTGGTACCGCGACCCAATCAACAGGAAGCAGCAAGGTTATTTTATCGGAGGGATTGCGCTGACAGTGACACTGACGCTCCTATTGACCATGGGGTGGCGCAATGTCGAGTGGTTTGCAAACCCCGTGATGGGGTTGTCAAGTATATTGTTTGGATCAACCGAAGGCGGGGACACCGGAGCGATGCGCTGGATTTCCGGAATCGGAACATTATTCATCCTGTTGCTGGTAATTTTCAAGCAGGCGAAAAATTTATGGGCGGATTTGCTGGGGCGTTCCTGTTTGGCTGCGCTGGTCATTGGCATACTGACCGGGGATGAGGTATTAGGCATGATTGTGCTCGCCACTTGCCTTTACTGGGGATTGCCTTTGATATTGCAAAGGCCAACTGACGTGCAAGGAGGTTTTTGGCAGCAGCGCGGAGTGGCCATGCTATTGATATTCGTTATTGCCACCGCATTCATGAATATCGACAAAGCGCGCTATCAAAATGTATTGGAAGGCAATCTCGTTCCACGGGACAATTTGATCAAGGCACTAGTCGAGAATATCGAGGGACCGCAAAGTAATCAAACTGCAAGCAAATCTTCCTCTGAAAAGCCGATCAAAATTGCAAGCGAATGGCCGGCGCGAACCATGCTGGCATGCAGATGTAACACTTTGCCATTGCCACCAAGCGCCAAGGATGATCAGGCCTTGTTTGCGATGCTTAGGGGGATCAATTATCTGATATTCGATCCGCGCAACCCGCATAACAGCTCTCTATCGCACAATCTGGCCTTGATGGGTGCCGGGAAAGTTGAAACCATCGTCCTGCAGCAAGGCGGAGTAATCGTTGAAATCAAGAATTCTCCCACAGAGCAAAAGAAGTGAGTGTATAGCATGATAGGGGAGATATTGATCTATGCGATTGTCGCAATCACCTCATTGTTCATAGCCGGCTACGCGGTACATATGTTCATAGGGGGGTTGGTCAGCCCTGAAATCGAGTATCTGCTGATCGCCATAGTTTGCTTGCTGATTGCCATGGCCATCGGTTACATGGCCTGGGATGTCTTCGAAAGACGCTCGGGGAGGAAGTAGCGTTCTACTTCTTGAGGTAACGCAGCAGCAACTCGCGCGCTGAACCGTATTGATCCGGACTGGCAAACTGACCGCGGTGAAATACGAATTGCAATTGTTTTCCGGAGCCATCCAAACCGGAAATGCCGAATGATTTGCCGGCATAATCGGCATAAAACCGAAGATTTTTCACCAAATCAACCCGGACGCCGTTTCTTTGCACCAAGCCGATACTTTGTTCTTCCACTTTAAGGCATATCGGCGCCGAGGGTAGAAGCATCAACCGGGTTTTAAACACCCGGTTAAAGCCGGCGATAAAAAAGAAGCACGTCAGGAAAAAGAACAAATAACCCATGTTGTGGTCATCGCCGTACCAAAAGCTGGCAGATAGGGAAGCAAGCGCGATCACGGTCGGAATGTACAGCAACAAATCCCATACCATACCTTTTCGGTCCTGCACGAGATCAAATTGCGCTGTTCCGGCAATATTTTTTTCTGCCATTGTCCCGATATCTAAAGCTTTGTAGATTAACTTTGCGGCCCGGATTGCTTGTTTGCATCACAAAATCTGCTTGATTGCCTGGTCCAATTCGCTGTATAGCATTCTGCCTGCGCGCTCGAAGTGCACGACGCCATGTTTGTCGATGATAAACGTCCAAGGGTCTCCCATAACCTGATAGGCCCTGTACGCTTGGGGGTTCTCATACTGGTCGATGTGGATGAATATCAACTGATCCTGGTACTTATCCATAATTGCCTTGAGCATTTGCAGCTGTTCGTCACAATTCGTGCAATGCCCGGGGGTGGCAAATTCCAGCACAATCGGTTTGCCGGTCAACAAAGCCTTGTCGACCGAGTACTGATACATACGGGCATCCGGTTGCCGATACGTGGTAACTTTGCTGAAATTTCCGCCTGCGTCAGCCAAAGTTTTGGTGGGCAAACTCGGAGCGCGCATGCCGACAGTGAAGCCGGCAGATAACTTTTGTTCGCATCCAGCCGTCGAGCCCAGGATAATGATCCAGCATATAACCGCAAGAAACTGCCGTTTGTTCATAGGCGCTTTTGCCATCCAATCGCTGTTTTGTATAAATTATATCCCCAGATGATATTTGCCATCAGCACCAATGTTCCGAATATTCCGACAAAGGCAAGCAAGTGGCTGACCATTCTTTCCGGGTCTTCCCCCGTCGATAATCCTCCAAGCAGCCCGGCCGCAAAGAAAAATACTACCATCCCGATCAGGCCGAAGTTATGCATCCAGAAATGGATCTTCACCAGCCGCAGGCTGTAGATCGGACGACGCGAGAGTGTAGGGACCACATAATAGAGAGCGGCAAAAATCGCCATCTCGACCCAACCGAGCAGATTAATGTGCCCGTGCGCGAGGGTGATCAACCGTCCATGCGCGCTGTAGTCGACAAAATGCCTGAAGGCGGGAACGCCACCCATGATCGCACCCCAGGAAAATCCGATGATGCTGTAAATTATGCATGCGTACACAAACCACAATACATACTTGGTGTAATCCTGGCTCATCAACGCGTCGTGATCAATGCTTCCCATCATTTTGTTCCTTTTTAGGGTTCGATTTCATCCAATCGCGTATATCCCTGAACTTGTTTCTCCAGCCTTCCGGTGTCCACATATCCAGCATGGCATTGATAAAACTGGATTCGCCCTGGGGCGGCTCGAAGGATGTAGAAGATCCTTGGTCGGACTTAAGTTCGGATAGAAATATTGCCATTGCACGCAAATCCGCGTCCGGGAGGGCAGATACATAAGCAGCATCTTTGGGCGGAGCTCCATGATCCATGGTCTTCGCGCCATACGTCTGTTCCGGGTGCTTGAGAAAATTATAGAAATATTCGACATCATGCTTCGAGCCGAGCCCGTCCAGGCTTACGCCCATACTGGTTCCGCTGCCGACAGCATGATGACAGGTGTAGCAGTTATTCTGCTGATAAATGCCGTAACCGCGCAAGCCTTCGGCTGAAAAATCGTAATGTGTCAGAATTGGAAACAAAGGCTTATCGGAGTTATGGCTGACCGTTTCCAGCATGGTAAAGTTGACTACTGTTATAAACACAAGCAATCCGATTATCCCAAAAAGGACTTTTTCTCCTTTTTTCATCTATCACCGATCCTGTTGCTGATTCATCATGAAGCTTGTGCCAAGCCCCAGTATCCTTGCATGGGCCTACAAAGCAAAAAAGACTGATCAACTCGGATCAGTCTCCGTAACATTCCCGCGCCGCTAACCCGGCGCGGGAGCATGCAACAACATCCAGAATACCTTATCGTAAGATTTTGATATTCTTCATTACAGTTTTATTGTCCAGTTCCAAGCCGCCGCCAACCGTACTTTCATCCGCCTGGGACAAGAACGCAGCCGCATTGCGGATGTCTTCATCCGTCAAATTCCGGGCAATCTTCTGCATCTGTCCCATCGGGTCATTTGCGCGGGAGCCATCACGCCAATGCGTCAGCTGATTGACCAGGTATACATATTTTTGCTGGCCGATTTTCGGATAAACCGGATCAGACCCGCGGCCATTAAAGCCATGACAGGACTGGCAGGCTGAAACCTTGCCTTCTACTCCGTAGCGCACCAGTATTTGCCCCTTGTACGCTTCACCTACTGCCGTCCCGTCCGCCTTGAGTTGTTTAAGGTCGGATAGTTCCGGTTCGTGCGGGAAGCTGTTCTCATAGGCCGCCAAATCGCGCCTGTCTTGTTCAGTCAAACCCTTGGCAATGCCATTCATCTGCTGCATTGTCAGGTCCTGGCGTTTGTCTTCGGCAAAATTGGTCAGTTGCTTGACGATATATACATATCCAACATTGGCTAGCCGGGGTGAACCCATCGCGTCGTTGCCCATTGCCTTGTCGCCATGGCAAGTGGCACAGGCCGGGACACTATCGCCTTTGCCATTTTCGTAGATATTCTTTCCATTGGTGATATTTGCTGTTACTACCCCTTCTTCGGCAAAACCTGGGCCGGAAAAAGCCAGCATGGCAACTGCTCCCCAATATATCATCGCCAAATTGGATAATTTACGCATGTACCCCTCCCCATTCT
>Ga0335082_10008771_pt1 | contig 10995 bp, 10 predicted proteins | sample Lox_Sample_41_FD_206718 | JGI IMG/M metagenome (GOLD analysis project Ga0335082, IMG submission 206718) | Soil microbial communities from Loxahatchee National Wildlife Refuge, Florida, United States - Lox_Sample_4.1 | ecosystem: Environmental > Terrestrial > Soil > Wetlands | place: USA... | reverse complement strand
ATCCAGATCCGCCGGCTCCTCGGAGCGGCGGGCGTCGGCGCGTAGCGGTCCCCCCAGCGTTCTCGTCCGACCCGGTGGGTCGGCCTTCGGCAGGCTCGCGACCCCCGCGCGCGAGCTGCGTGGTCACGCGCGAGAAAGTCCTCGAGCGACGTGCCCGATCTGCCGAAGGGAAATTCGAAACCGGGGCTCCGAGCGCGGGTCGGCCGCGGACGGGCCCCAGGCAGGAGGGAGCATCGGGCATGGCGCGCCGGGATTCGGGTGGAAGGACGTCGTTCCAGGAGAACGCCTCGCGGCTGCTCGGGCTCGCCGCCCTCGCCGCTCTCGCGCTCGCGCCGGCGGCCGTCCGCGCGGCGAAGCTCAACGAGGTGCGGGTCGGCACCCACGAGGACCACACGCGCATCGTGCTGCAGCTCGACGCGCCGGCCGACTACCGCATGGTGTCGGGGGGCGGCGACACCGATCTCACCGTCGCGCTCGACGCCAAGAGCATCGCGCGCCAGGTGCCGTCGAAGAGCCCGCTGGTGCACAGCGTGCGCGTCGAGCCCTCGGCCACCGGCTCGACCGTCCACGTGAAGCTCGCGGAGTCCGGCGTTCAAGTCACCGAGATGATCCTCTCCAACCCGCCGCGCATCGTCTTCGACCTCGCGCGCGGCGAGGCGCCGGTCGCATCGGCCGCGCCACCGGCGGCCGCGCAGAAGCCGGAGCCGATCGCCCCCATCGCGGCGCCCGAGCCGGCGCCGGCGCCGACGGCGAAGGCCGTCCCCCCGATGGAATCGAGGCTCGCAGCGGCCAAGCCCGCCGAGCCCAAGGCCGAGGTGGAGTCCCTCGCCGCGCCTGCTCCGGAGGCGAAGGCAGCCGACACCGCCGAGGATCACATCGCTCCTCCGAGCGTTCCCGCGTCGCCGCCCGCCGAGCCGCCCGTCGCCGTCGAGAAGCCGATGGCGCCGCCGCCGGCCCCGCCGGCAGCGACCTCCGGAGCCGCGGCGCCGATGCACCGCGCGACTCCTGCGTCCCACGACGAGGCCGACTCCTCATGGCTTTCGCTCCTGATGAGCCCGATGGGTCTCATCGCAGCCGGCGGCGTGCTTCTCCTCGGGATCATCCTCGTCGCAATGCGCCGCCGGCGCGCCGCGGCCGACGACGACCCGCTCTACTCGGTGATGTCGGCCGAGGACGCGGGCGCGGGCGCCGAAGAGGCCGAGGCGCACGCCGACTCCGAGACGACCATGCGGTGGGACGCCCGCGAGAAGGAGCCCACCTCCGCGCGCGACGTGCGGGCCTTCGAGGCCGACGGCGACGACCAGTACGGCCAGCTCCCGCTCGGGCGCACGCCTGGGACTGCGGCCGCCTCGCCCGGCAACGGCGCGGTGCACGACGACGCGGCCGCCACCTCGATCTTCGCGAGCGACCCCGAGCCGGCGCCCGCGGCCCCGCGGATCGACGTGTCCACCACCGCAACGATGCCGATTCCGACGAGCGCGCCGGCCGGGCCGCAAGGCGGCGACGCCGTGCGCAAGGCCAACGAGGTGGAAGGACGCGTCGCGGAGCTCGAGCGCCGGCTCGAGCAGCTCGTCGAGGCGCGCGAGCGCCTCGAGCGCCAGGTGGCGGCGCAGACCGAGGAGCTGCGCGTCCAGCGCGCCGCGATCGCCCGCACCCAGCGCGTGGTGCGCTCGATGACCAAGGGCGACGAGCTCGTGACGGAGCCGGTCCCGCGGGCGCCGAACGCGTAGAGGCGCCGCCCTTTCGCATCATCTCGGGTGGGCAGACGGGCGTCGATCGCGCGGCCCTCGACGTCGCGCTCGAGCTCGGGATTCCCTGCGGAGGCTGGTGCCCGAAGGGGCGTCGCGCCGAGGACGGGCGCATCCCGGACCGCTATCCGCTTCGCGAGACGCCGCGGCCGGACTATCGGCAGCGCACGGCCTGCAACGTCGAGAGCTCCGACGCGACCCTGCTCATCTACTCGAGCGCACATCCGATCGATCCGGGGACGACGCTGACCGAGCGCCTCGTCCAGGCGCAATCGAAGGGATGCTTCCGGATGGCGATCGAGCTCGGGATCGATCCCGCGGCGGTCCGCCAGTGGATCGACGCGTGCGGGACGCGCGTCCTGAACATCGCCGGTCCGCGCGAGTCGAGCGCGCCCGGGATCTACGCCGCCGCGGTCGACTTCCTGCGGCGCGTCGAGTGGCCTGCGTAGGAGAAGGGGATGCACGCGCTCCCCGGGGTGCCTGATCGCGAGGAGCCTGACGTCGACCGGCTCGGATCCGACGCACGGCATCGGGCAGGCAGTCCTCTCGGTCCACACGAGCGCAGCGGGAGACTCGGTCGTTGCGGTGTGCAGCGACGCAACGTGCGGGACCACGGCCAGCTCGTTCTTCGTAACGCTGAGCACGCGGGCGAGGTCGGGCGACGCGGCCAACACGTTGTCGTTGCAGGTCTCAGCATCGACCGGGGACAGCCTGAGTGCCGAGTCGGCGAGCGCATCGGCAGACCCGTTCATCTCGATCGATCCGAGCTTCCCGACCGCGGCGCTCTACAGCGTCCTCGTAAGCCCGGGGGTCGGGAATGCCGTGCCCGAGCCAACGAGTGCGATGCTCGTGAGCTTGGGGATGCTGGCGAACGCCGTCTTCCGCCGGCGAAACCGAGCCTTCCCTAGCCGCTAGCCCGCCGCGAGGAGGAGCGCGCCGAGCGCGCCCGCGAACTCGCCGCGCGGGAGGAAGACGGGCTCGCGCCCGTAGGCGCGGAGGAAGTGCGCGAGCATCCCGGAGAGCGCTGGGTTGCCCCGCAGCGTCGAGCCGCCGAAGACGATGCGCGTCACCTGCGCCGCGCCGGCCAGGCTCGCGCACAGCAGCGCCACGTTCTCGGCGATCATCCCGGTGATGGCCTGCGCGAGGTCGGCCGGGTCGGCGCGCTCACCGGAGGCGAGCCGCCGCGCGAGCTTCCCGAAGTTCGACGCCGTGAGGTCGCCGGCCAGCGCGATGCCGCCGGCGTCGTAGATGTCCGAGACGAGGAGATCCACGCGCCGGCGCGAGCCGCGCTCGGCGAGCTCCGCGATCTCCTCGAAGTCGAAGCCGCCGATGAGCGCGGCCGAGAGCCCGAGGAGCGTTCCCCCGCCGAGCGCCGTCCCGCCCACGCGCGTCACGGAGAGGCCATCGACCAGGAGGACCGAGGTGCCGGTGCCGAGCGAGACCAGCAGGTAGCGCTGCGTCGGCGGCGCCTCCATTTCGGCGAGAAGAGCTGCTGCTCCGGCGCCCCACGCCGCGAACTCGTTCACCTGCACGGCGTCGGAGCCGAGCTCGCGCGCCAGCATCGCGGCGCCCCCGCCCGTGAGGCCCACGCGCGCGGCGCCCTTCTCGGCGAGGGCGCGGAGCGCCGCATCCGGATCCTCGATCGGGAGCAGGCGAAACTCGAGGTCGCCGTCGCTCCGCCGCGCGACGACCTTGGCGAGGGTCGCCCCCCAGTCGACGCCGAGGGCCGTGGCCACTGCGAAACCTTCTCCTCCGGCGCGGGTTCCAGGAGCGAGGCTCCCGGCGACCGATGGCGTGCCCTCCCCTCGCAGAGCGTTCCGGGGACGACGGTTCCCAAGCGACCTCCGGACTGATAGCTTCGCGGTCCGTGTATACCGCGTTCTTCGGGCTGCGCGAGAAGCCCTTCGCGCTGAGTCCCGATCCCCGCTTCCTCTTTCTCTCGGCGGCGCACCGCGAGGCGCTCGCGCACCTCCTCTACGGAATCGAGCAGGGAGAGGGCTTCATCGCCGTCACCGGCGAGGTGGGGACGGGCAAGACCACGCTCTGCCGGACGCTGCTGCGCCGGCTCGGCGGCGAGGTCGAGGTCGCCTTCGTCTTCAACCCCAAGCTCTCGGCGCGCGAGCTCCTCGAGGCCATTCTCGTCGAGCTCGGCCTCGAGAAGCGCGGCGACTCGGTGCGCGAGCTCGTCGACGAGCTCAACCACTATCTCCTCGAGCGCCGCCGCCAGGGCCGGCGCGTGCTGCTCATCATCGACGAGGCGCAGGGCCTCGCGCCCGACACGCTCGAGCAGGTGCGGCTCCTCTCGAACCTCGAGACCGAGACCGACAAGCTGATCCAGATCCTGCTCCTCGGTCAGCCAGAGCTCGACGCGCTGCTCGCCTCGCGCGACCTCCGGCAGCTCCGACAGCGGATCGGTGTCCGCTGGCGGCTGGCGCCGCTCTCGCGCGAGGAGACGGGCGCCTACGTGCACCACCGCCTGCGCGTGTCGGCGGGGAGCGACCGCGACCACCTCTTCTCCGAGCCGGCGCTGCGCGAGGTCTACCGCGGCTCGCGCGGCATCCCGCGCGTCGTGAACCTTCTGTGCGACCGCGCGCTCCTCGCGGCCTTCACCGACTCGGCGCCCGTGGTGAAGGCGGCCCACGTGCGGCGCGCCGAGCGCGAGATCGAGGGCCGGGGCGGCGAGGAGCGGCGTGGATGGCTCCGGCGCGTCCTCCCCCTGGTCGCGCTGGTGGCGCTCGCGCTCGGCGCGGCGGGTGCCTGGCGGCTCGGCGCCTTCGAACGCCGCGCGCCGCTCGAGGCGGCGCCGCTCTCGGTCGCCGCCGTGACCCCCGACGTCGCCGCGGCGCCGCCCCCCGCTCTCGCTTCTGCGGTGGCCGCGGACCCGGCTGGGACCGCCGTGCCCGCCGGCGCGCCCCTGCCTGCGGCCCATCTCCCCGAGGCGGCTCCCGAAGCGACCGCGCCGGTGCCCGGCCCCGCGGTCCAGGCGGTAGCGGCGGCGCCTGCGCAGGCTCCGGAGGCGGCCGCCGCGGCCTCCGCTCCGGCGACGCCCGAGCGTGTCGGCGATCTCCCGCAGGCGCTCGCGCTGCGCGCGCCCGGCGCGACGGCCGTCGATTCGCTGGCCGCGCTCCTCGACGCCTGGTCGCTCCCGCGGCCGGATCCGCTTCCGCAGGCGCTCGCCTTCTCGGACCTGGCCGACGCCCTCTCGACGCGCGGGTTCGCGCTCCTCGACGTACCGGACGCCGACCTCGAGCGCCTGCGCGCGCTCGGACAGCCGGCGCTCCTCCGCGTCGACGCGGCGGATGGTGTCCCGCGCCTCGTGGCGCTCCGCCAACTCACCGGCTCCGACGTCGACCTCGACGGCGTCCTCCCGGGCCGAACCGCTCGCGTGTCGGCCGAGGACCTTGGGCGGAGCTGGCACGGAGACGCCCAGGTGGCGTGGCGAGACTTCGAGCCGCTCCCCGAGCTGATGCGCGTCGGCGACGCGGGCGACGGCGTCTCCTGGCTCCAGCGCTCGCTCGGCGAGCTCGGCTTCTGGTCGGGCGCGCCGACCGGGCGCTTCGACGCCGCGACCGAGCTCGCGGTGCGCGCTTTTCAGGCGGACCGCCGGCTCGCGGCAGACGGCACCGTCGGGCCGCTCACCAAGATCTCGCTCTACAAGGCGCTCGGGCGCTACGGCGTTCCCGCCGTGGTGCCGCCGGGAGGCGCGGGTTGAGCACGATCCTGAAAGCGCTGCGGCGCATCGAGGAGGACAAGGCGCGCGGGGCCGAGCGGCCGCTGCGCGAGGACGTGGTGCTGGTTCCGCCCGCGCGGCGCCGGATGGCGCCGTCTGTGCTGATCGCCGTCGCCGCCGTGGCCTTCGCCACGACCGTGGCTCTCCTCTCGGCGCTGCGCGAGCGCTCGCCCGCGCGTGCGCCGGCGGTCGCCGCGGCTCCCGCGCCGCGCGCTCCGCTCCCCCTCGCGACGCAGCCGCCCGCGCCGAAGTCCGTCGCCGCTCCGCCCTCGGTGGTTGCCGAGCCGACCGGGCGCAGCGGGTCATGGGCGAGCCAACAATCTGAGGGCGCAGGAGCGCTCGGTCGGGCTGTGGCACCCGTGCCCGAGGCGGCGAGCGAACCCAGACCGGCTGCCCCCATCCGGACTCCGGATGCCGAGCCCCTGGGATCGGCTCCGCCGCCCGAGGTGGTCGTCCTGCACCCCGGTGCGAAGGCGTCGATGCGTCCGGCGGCGAGCGTGCTCGAGCCCGACGACGCGAGCGACGAGATCCCGATCCCCGTCGCGCCCGCGAAGCCGAAGCGCGTGGCGGCGGCTCCCTCGCCGCACGTCCTCCGCACGAGCTGGCACCCGCTAGCGGAGAAGCGCGTCGCGTGGGTCCAAGTCGCCGGCGGGGCGGCGACGCCGGTGCACGAAGGCGATCAGGTCGGGAGCTATCGCGTGCGCGAGATCGAGCCGGCCGCCGTCGTCTTCGACGCCGGCGCCGCCGAGATCCGCCGCAACGTCGGCGCGCGCTGACTCCTGTCGCGCGCTCCGACGGCGACCCGATCAGCGCAGCGAGATCGATCCGTTCGACGTGCGCAGCTTGATCGGGATGCCGCCCCGACCGATCACGCCCGCCAGGCGTCCCCCGCTCGAGTGGCTGCAGTGGTCGAGCGAGCGCTGGTTGCGGATGACCCCGTTGTCGACGCGCGCGTCCACGTCCGCGTCCGCCGTCTCGGGGAGCTCGAGCGAGATCCGTCCGTTGCTCGTGGCGAGGACCACCGGCCCGCGGACCTCGGTGAGCGCGGCGTGGATCAGCCCGTTGGAGGTGGCGGCGTCGATCGAGCCGCGGTGCTCGGCGACCTCGATCTTGCCGTTGCTGCTCCGCGCGAGGAGGCGCCCCTTGCAGGCGGAGCAGCAGATGCGGGCGTTCGAAGACTGCACCTCGACGTCGCCCTCGACGTCCTGGACGCCGACCGCGCCGTTGCTCGAGCGCACCCGCAGCCCCGCGCGCAGCCCCTCGACGCCGACCTTGCCGTTCGAGGACATCACCTCGACGCGCAGGCCGCGCGGCACGCGCAGCTCGATGTTCACGTGGCCGCGGCGGTTCCAGCGCCGCGGCATCTCGATCTCGACGTCTAGCCCGGCCTCGGTCTCGGACGCGGCGAGCCGCATCGAGTCGGCGAGCCCCTGCGCCGCGGACTCGCTCTCCGCGCGGGCCACCTTCTGGAGGCGGACCTCGACGTCGCTCCGGTCCTCGCCGATGACGCGGGTGCGGCCATTCGAGTTGTCGACGCGCAGGAGCCCGGAGCGCGGCGCAGCGAGCCGCACCGTCTCCTCGCTCTGAGCGCGCTCGCTCCAGGGGATGCCGGCGAGGAGCCCGCGCAGGAACTCCCCGAAGCCGCCGCCGACCTGGTCGTGACAGGGCCCGCGGCGCTCGCCGGTCGTCACGCGCGCGCCTCCGACGCGGCGACCGCGTGCTCGAGGAGGCGCGTCAGCACGGGGCCGCCGGGCCCGCGCAGGAAGATCGTCGCCGCGGGGGTGAGCTCGCTCGGCTCGGGGTTCACCTCGATCACGCAGCCGCCCTGACGAAGCACCTCGAAGGGAAATTCGGCGGCGGGATAGACCGTGGCGGACGTGCCGGCGACGACCATGCAGTCGGCCCCCGCCACCGCTTCGTAGCAGCCGCGCAGCACGCCCGGCGGGATCGGCTCGCCGAAGTGCACGACGTCGCCCTTCACGATGCCCTCGCAGCGCGGGCAGAGCGGCGGGAGCCGCTCCGGGTCGACGGGGAGCTCTTCGGGGTCGAAGCGCGCGCAGCAGTCGATGCAGCGCAGCAGGCGGTGGTTGCCGTGGATCTCGAGGAGCTTCGCGTGGCCCGCCTGGCGGTGGAGGTCGTCGATGTTCTGGGTGATCAGCGCAGCGAGGAGGCCGCGGCGCTCGAGCTCGGCCAAGGCGTGGTGGCCGGCGTTCGGCTTCGCGCGCCGCACGGCGTCGCCGAGCTCGCGCGCCCACGCCTCGCGCGGCGCGAGACGGTCCTGCCACGCGGCGCGCGGGTCGCGCAGGAAGCGCTGGTAGCCGTCGAGCGGCGGCTCACCGTGCTTGGTCCAGATGCCGCCCGGCCCGCGGAAGGGCGGGATCCCGCTCTCGACCGAGAGGCCCGCGCCGGTGAGCGCGACCGCGCGCCGAGAGCGAGCGAGCGTCTCGCCGGCGCGGCGGATCTCGCGGTCGAGCGCGGCGTCGAACTCGAAGATCGGATGCGCGCAGTCGTCCATGCTCGCTGCCATCAGTGGAGCCACGGCCCTTGGCGGTCCTTGTCCCGCCAGTCGTTCGGGTCCACGGCGTGGAGGCGCTTGCGCATCCGGTAGCGCCGCCAGCGGTACTTCCAGTGATCGATCGAGAGGACGCTCGCGGCGTCGCCGTGCCCGCGCAGCAGGAGCCAGCCGACGAGCAAACCGCCGAGGTGACCGAGGTGGCTCACGTTCGCCGGCCCGAAGGAGACCTCCGCGAAGAGCAGGATCGGGATCAGCCAGATCGCGCGGAAGGCGATCGGGATCGGGAACATCAGGATCTGGCGGTCGGGCCAGGTGAGGGAGTAGCCGAGGAGAACGCCGAAGATCGCGCCGGAGGCGCCAAGCGTCGGGATCATCAGCCCGATCGGGCTCGCGCCGCCGACCAGCACGAGGAGCCAGGGGAGCGAGACGATGAGGAGTCCTGCCCCCACGCCGCACAGGAGGTAGAAGCGCAGGAAGCGCTGGGCACCCCAGGCGAGCGCGAGCGGCGAGCCGAACATCCAGAGCGCGAACATGTTGGCGGCGATGTGGCCGAGGCCGCCGTGCAGCCACATGTAGGTGAAGGGCTGCCAGACGAAGCCGCGCTGCCAGAAGTCCGACGGGATCGCCGCGAACGTGCTCTCGGGGATCAGCCCGAGTCCCTGCGCGAGGAAGACCGCCGCGTTCGCGATCAGGAGCTGCTTCACGACGGGAGGCGTGAAGGGCGGTCCGATGCCCAGGCCTCCCGATCCATACCCGCGTCCGTACAAGGCGTCTCCCGAGCGGTGTCTCCCGGCGTGGAGGGCCGGGACGATGTCGTCGCGCTCCGTGGCGCGATCCGCTTCCGCTCCGTTTGGCTCTGCCGCCGGGTCGGGCGCGGGCACCCGCGGCGAGCATGGAGCGTAAGCACTCGATCTGGCGGGGTCAACGAAGGCTCGATCCGAGCCTAGGCGCCGGCCAGCGACTCCATGACGCGCTCCGCCGCGGCGCGGTCGAGCCCCGCGAGGTCGAGGACCGGCAGGTCGACGCCGAACGAGCGGCGGATCTCGTCGATTCGCCGCCGGCAGCTCCCCGCAGGGCCGGCGACGATCGCTTCGCGCAGCTCCGCCTCGAGAAGGTCGGCGAACCAGGGGTTCCAGCGCCGATACGCGGCGCGCAGCTCGTCTTGCGGGAGAGCCTCGCCGACTCGGGTCCAGAGCCACATCGAGCGGCCGATCGACGCGGGGTCGCGGCCCCTCGCCCGGCACGCGCGCTCGAGCTGACGCGTCGCATCGTCGACCCGCTTCGCGACCGGCGGGAGGTTCAGGTCCCAGCGGTCCGCCAGCGCCGCCACGAGCTCGATGAGCCGCGCTCCGCGCCCGGCGACCTCGATCGGGATCTTCCCGGCGACCGGCCGCACACGCGCCGCCTCGAGAGCTACGAAGCGCCCCTTTGTCGTCACCGTCTCGCCCGCCCAGAGCGCGCGCAGCGCAGGGACGAGCTCGGCGAGCCAGGCGAGGCGCGCGCCCGCGGGCGGGAAGGGAAGCCCGAAGCGCGCGTCGGTCGGCGACGCGCCGATCGACACCAGGAAGCGGAGGCGACCGGGCGCGATGCGCACGGCGGTCGCCACGGCCTGCGCCAGGCGCGCGGCGTTCCAGTGGTGGACGAGGCGGATCGAGCCGATCTCGATGCGCGCTGTCGACGCCAGGAGCGCAGCCGTCGCAGTCCAGCCGTCGAGGACGTCGCCCTCTCCGCGCGAGGGGAGCATCGAGACGTCGCCGTCCACGTACGCGGCGCGGTAGCCGAGCGCCTCGGCGCGCCGCACGAGCGCGAGGAGCTCCTCGAAGGGATGCGTATGCCAGACGAGCGCGACGGCGAGATCGCTCACCGCAGGCGACCGAGGCGGTGCGCGGCGTGGACGAGCGCGAGCGCGCTCTTCGCGTCACCGAGCTCGCCGCCGAAGACGAGGTCGAGCGCGGCGTCGAGCGACATCGGCACGAGCTCGATCACCTCGTGCTCCTCGCGCCGGTGCGGCACCTCCTCGAGGTCGAAAGCGGCGAAGAGATGGATGCGCTCGTCGGTGAAGCCTGGCGTGGTCCAGATCGCGCCGAGCGGAACCAGGCGCCCGGCTCGACGCCCCGCCTCCTCCTCGAGCTCGCGGGCGGCGCAGACCTCGGGCGAATCCCCGTCGAGCTTGCCGGCCGGCACCTCCCAGATCGTGCCGCCCGCGGCGTGTCGGTACTGGCGGATCAGGAGCACCCGGTCCTCGCGCTCGAAGGGCACGACGGCGGCCGCGCCCGGATGGCGCACGATGTCGAGCGGCGTCGTGAGCCCGTTCGGGAGCGTCGCCTCCTCGACCCACACCGAGATCGATCGCCCCTGGTAGGCGAGCCGGCGCTTCACGCCGCCCTCCGCCTTCCCTCGGCGCTTCGGGGCCACGGACAGTCCGGGCGCAGCGGACACTCCGCGCAGCGCGGGCTCCGCGCCGTGCAGCAGACGCGGCCGTGGTGGATCACGCGGTTCGTGTAGCTCGTCCACTCCTTGCGCGGGACGAGCTCGGCGAGCTCGCGCTCGATCTTCTCGGGATCGTCCTCCCGCGCGAGCCCCAGGCGGCCGTTCACGCGCTGCATGTGTGTGTCGATCGCCAGCCCGGGCACGCCGAAGGCGTTTCCGAGCACGACGTTCGCGGTCTTGCGCGCGACGCCGCGAAGCGAGACGAGCGCCTCGAGCTCGCCGGGCACGGCGCCCCCGAATCGGTCAGCGATCTCGCGCGCAGCCGACTGGATCGAGCGCGCCTTCTGGCGGTAGAAGCCCGTCGGGCGGATCATCACCTCGATGGCGCTCGGGTCGGCGGCGGCGAGCGCCGCCGGAGTCCCGAATGCGGCAAACAGGGCCGGGGTGACCTCGTTCACCTTCTTGTCGGTGCACTGCGCCGAGAGGATGGTCGCGACCAGGAGCTCGAAGGGATTGCGGAAGCGGAGGGCGGTGCGCGCCTCCGGATACGCCTTGGAGAGGCGCCGCACGAT
>Ga0335082_10008770_pt1 | contig 10995 bp, 8 predicted proteins | sample Lox_Sample_41_FD_206718 | JGI IMG/M metagenome (GOLD analysis project Ga0335082, IMG submission 206718) | Soil microbial communities from Loxahatchee National Wildlife Refuge, Florida, United States - Lox_Sample_4.1 | ecosystem: Environmental > Terrestrial > Soil > Wetlands | place: USA: Florida... | reverse complement strand
CGCTGGAGCGTGCCTGCTTTGATCCGCGGCACGGCACATCTTCGTACCGACATCGGGCAGGCTCCGCATCTCATCGTTTGGGCAATCCTCGCGGGATGCATGTGGGCAGTCGCTAACACGCTGACGATTTACGCAATTCGCAATGTCGGCCTGAGTATTGCATTTCCTCTTTGGAACACCAACAGCCTGCTGGGAATCTTCTGGGGATTTCTGCTGTTCAAAGAACTGCACGCCGCCGGATGGAAGCGCTGGCTTGGCGTAATCGGCGGTGCACTCAGCATGTTCGCCGGCGCCACGATGCTCGCTGTGGCCTCCTCACACGAAGCGGCGCCAGGCAAGGCTGCACTCGGCATCGCCGCCGCACTGGGCGCTGGAATTCTCTGGGGCACGATGTACATCCCCTACCGCAAGGCGTATCTGACTGGCATGAACCCGCTCTCGTTCATCACGTTCTTCACCGTAGGAGAACTGGCGACCATGCTCGTCCTGGCCATCACGTACAGCGGCGCTGGCCCGCTCTGGCACGAACTCAACGGCGCGCGACCGGTTCTGTTCTGGCTGATGCTCGGCGGATTCGTCTGGGTCATTGGCGATCTCTTCCAGCAGTACGCGACAAAGTATGTCGGCATCAGCCGAGGAATCCCACTGTCGAATACGAATCAGCTCTGGGGACTACTCTGGGGGATTCTGGTCTTTCACGAGTTGCGCGGGTCCACTCACGCCACGTACGCCCAGGTCGCCGGCGGTTCGGTCTTGATGGCGCTCGGGGCGCTGGCGATCGCCCTCTCGTCGGCGACCGAACGCGAGCATTCATCCTGGCGCGATGCCGCCGAGCGCGAAGGCGAGCGGTACGGCGTCGAAGGGGAATACGTCCGGGCCGGAATGGAGGGCCGAGCGCATGGGACCAGCACGACCGGCAGAACGATCGCGGATTGGATACTGATCCTGGGCACGACCGGATTGTTCATGGTGCTCGCCGTCGCGGCGAAGCTTCCACGCATGGAAATAGGCGTGGGATGGGCGATTGGGCTGACGGTGGCGATGGTAACTCTGTTGGCGACCTGCGGGGTCGCCCTATGGCGAACAACACGATTTCGGTGAGCCGCACCAGAGAAACACAATCAGGAGGCTGTCCCAATGAAACACATGTTCCCGGCTTTATTCCTGCTTACGCTCATGGCGGGCGCGGTTCGGACTGCAGCGCAGGTAAATCCTTACAAGGACGGCACGCCCGGCGTCACCGGAGTGCGATCCGAAGTGCTGGCCATGGTCATGATTCAGGAGAATGAGTTTGAACGCCTCGCCGAAGCGATGCCCGCCGACAAGTACACCTGGCGTCCTTCCGCGGGAGTGCGCTCGGTGGCCGAGGTTTTTCTGCACGCCTCTGCCGCCAACTACAACATGTACAAACTCGTCGGCGTGCAGCCTCCTGCGGGCCTCGACGTGAACGGCATGGAGCAATCGACCACGGACAAAACAAGGATCATCGCCATGCTCAAAGAATCTTATGCTCACGCGAAGAAGGCGATCATGAGCGTGCCTGACTCCGATCTTGAAAAGACCATGGATTGGCGCGGCGGCAAGATCACCGAGCGCGGCATCCTGATCTACATCGTGCCCCACATTGGCGAACATCTGGGCCAGGCGATTGCCTACGCGCGTGTTCTCGGAGTCGTCCCTCCGTGGTCGGTGGACCCACCGAAGAAATAGGTGGAAAGACCGGCGCAACAGAATAGGCGCGGCTCCCATGTTGATTTCGTTCCAGACAGATTCTCCCAACCCTTTAGACCGTCGGAACTCAAGAACAATGAAGGTAACGGGGACTCTCGATGAAACGTATCTTCACAGCTTTCTGCCCCAAAGCCCCGTTATGTCTCCGCATTCGCGGGCATCAGTAATGCCTGATGCCTGACGCCTGAAGCCCGACGCCTGACTATGCTAGATTCGGAGATTCGATGAACTCCGCGCCTAGCATCTCCACCGAATCCCTCACCCGCCGTTTCGGCGACCTCGTGGCCGTCGACGGCGTGGACCTGCGCGTCGCGCCGGGACAATTCTTCGGCTTCCTTGGCCCCAATGGCGCGGGAAAATCCACGACGATCAAAATGCTGACCGGGTTACTTGCGCCGAGTTCCGGCCGGATCGAAATCCTCGGCCTCGACCTCATCGCGAATCCGGTGGAAGTGAAGCGCCAGATCGGCGTCGTTCCGGAAGGTATGGCGCTGTTCGGACGACTCACGGGCGCCGAGTTCCTCAGCTTCGCCGGACGCATGTACGGGCTCGATCGCGAAACGGCCGCCAAACGGGCCGCCGAACTGCTTGACTTCATGCAGCTTGCCGATCAGCCGAAAAAGCTAATCACCGACTATTCCCACGGCATGCAGAAGAAGCTCGCCATGGCCGCGGCAGTCATTCATGGACCGAAGATTCTCTTCCTCGACGAACCCTTCGAAGGCGTCGACGCTATCGCAGCGGGGACGCTGAAGGCGATGCTGCAAGGCATGATCGCGCGCGGCGCGACCATCTTCCTGACTTCGCATGTGCTCGAGATTGTCGAACGGCTCTGCAGCCATGTGGCGATCATTCATCAAGGACGCCTAGTCGCGCAGGGATCGCTCGAAGATCTTCGTGCCGGAGTCGAGGCGCAAACGCCCGCCGGTGATGGCAATGGGGTGCCGTCTGGACAGAAGCTGACGCTGGAGCAAATCTTCCTGCGCGTGGTGGGCGGATCTCGACCCGCAGAGCAGGAACTCTCCTGGCTGGGTTAGAAACTCAGAACAAGCCTGGGACTATCCGCGGAGCGGCCGGCGTAAGAGCCGGCGGCCGCGGCGCCCCATCTGCAGTCGCCGCAGCACCGACAGCAGCCGGTGCCGGCGCTGGATCGACATGGTTTCCAGTGAGTAACGGAAAGTGGTCCCGCACTCACAGCACACCTTGTAGCTGTGTCCGTCGATCGTGAACACGCGGCTCAGCTTGGAATGATGACAGCCGAACGCATACTCCAGCGCGTTCGCTAACGGATGCGTCACGCTATCCCACAGCGGAACTTCTTCAGACAACCTCATTTTCAACCGACCTCTTGTACTACTCCTAAATTGTCCTTCGGCAGAGTCGCGATTCCCGTGAGTGCCCCCACTCCCAGCCGTGATGCTCATCACAACGAGGCCGCAGCCATCAACGAGTGACACAACCATCGTCTTGTATTCAATTGCTTATGAGTCCATGCCAACCGCATCCGTATGTGCAAGAATGGAACGCACGAAATGTCGTCCCCTCTCAGCGTCGCCGCGCAACTCTCCACCGTCGCCGAATTGCGCTGGCGCATGTTCGTCAATGGACTGCACACGAAGCGCGGCAAGTTGGAACTCGTTTCCCGGGTCATCGTCACCGCGGCGTTCGCCCTTGGAGGCTTCGGTGGCTTCTCTGCCGCCATCGGAATGTCCTGGTTTTTCATGTCGCAGGACAGACCCGAACTGCTGGCCGCTCCGCTGTGGATGATCTTTCTGTTCTGGCAATTCTTCCCGGTGATGGCTACCGCTTTCACCAGCCATCCGGATTCCTCCGACCTGCTTCGCTTCCCCCTCACGTACCGTACGTATTTTCTGGTCCGTCTCGCGTATGGCTTCTTCGACCCCGCGAGTGCGCTGGGCACTGTGGGCTTGATCGGAGTGTTCGTCGGTGTCACCGTCGCTCGCCCGCTGCTCTTCCCCTGGATAGCCCTGGTGCTCTTCATCTTCGGGCTTTTCAACCTCGTCCTGATGCAAATGATCTTCTCCTGGCTTGAGCGCTGGCTGGCGCAACGCCGCACGCGCGAAATCTTCGGCGTGATCTTCGTCCTGGTTATGCTGAGTTTCCAGTTGATCGGCCCGGCCATCGAACGCTTCGGCCACGGGAGTCATCCCGAGTTGCGCCACACTGTCGAGATCATCGTGCGATTCCAGGCGATCCTGCCGCCGGGCCTGGCCGGCGACGCCATCGCCCAGACCGCACACGCACACTTCTTCACCGGGTTCAATTCGCTTCTGGTTCTACTTACCGTCACCCTGGCCATCGGATACCTTCTGAACCTTCGGATACGGGCGCAGTTCCGCGGAGAGAACCTGAGCGAGACCGCCGCGCGCCCCAGCGTGAAGCAGGCACAGGAACTGCAATTCGGCTGGACGCTGCCGGGATTCTCGCAGTCCGTCGCGGCGGTCTTTGAAAAAGAAATGCGCTACCTGGCGCGGAGCGGCCCCATGCTGCTGACGCTCATCATGCCGATCTTCATGCTGCTGATTTTTCGCTTCGGTGCCATGAACTCCCTGCGCCACTCGGGTGCCTTCAGTCGCACGCCCGACATGGCATTTCCCGGCGCCGCCGCCTACGCATTACTGGTCCTGACCAACCTCGTCTTCAACAGCTTCGGCGGGGACGGAGGTGGCATGCAGTTCTTCTATGCATCGCCGGTTCACTTCCGCCACATCATTCTCGGCAAGAATCTCACGCACGCCGGGGTCCTCATCGCGAACACCGTCTTCGCCTGGATCGCAGTCAGCTATCTTTATGGAAAACCACATCTGCCGGTCACGATCGCCACCGTCGCCGGACTCCTTTTCGCCGCACCCTTGAATTTTGCTGCCGGAAATCTGCTGTCGATCTATTCGCCGAAGAAACGCGACTTCGCCGCCTTCGGCCGCCAGAACGTCTCGCAGACGACCGTGCTGGTGAGTCTGGGGCTGCAGATTGTGATCGTTGGGCTGGGTACTGCCGTTTTCTTGATTGCGCGGTTCTACAAGAATATGTGGATCGCAGCTCTGCTGTTTCTGATCCTCGCGGCGATTTCCATTCCGGCCTATGTTGTCGTTCTGCGCCGCACCGACAGGATCGCCATTCAACGGCGGGAGACGCTGCTGGCGGAGTTGTGCCGGGCCTAGTGATGCGGTCAGGAGTCATGAACTATCGGGCCCATGCCTACTTCTCTGGCTTCGCCAGAAACCGATAACCCACTCCGCGTACTGTCAACAAATGCCGTGGATTTCCCGGGTCATCCTCGATATACCGCCGCAACCGGACTACGAAGTTATCGATCGCGCGCGTGTCCGTGTCCTCGTGCAGGCCCCACACTTCTTCCAGAATCTGCTTGCGGGAAACGATCTTCCCATCGTTCCGAACCAGATGGCGCAACAACTCCGACTCCATCAGCGTCAGATGAATCGTACTGTCACCAGAGGTCAGTTCCAGCGCTCCGAAATCGATCGTCTTCCCTGCAAACGAAAACGTCCCGAAGCCGTCGGCGTTGGCTCCGCTCGGTTGCGAGCCGCTGAGTTTCCCCCCCCGCATCCACTGACTGCGGCGTAACAAGCCCTGCAGCCGTGCCAGCAAAATCGAAAGATCAAAGGGCTTCGCCAGATAGTCATCCGCGCCGGACGCGAATCCCTTCAACACATCCTCGGGACGACCCCGTGCCGTGAGCATGAGCACCGGGACGTAATTCCGTGCAGCGCGCAATTCTGAAACCACGCTGAATCCATCTTTCCCCGGCAGCATGATGTCGAGGACCACCGCATCAAACGGCTCATTCTTACCTAGCAACCTGTCGGTTGCGGACTCACCGTCGCCCACGACCTCGGCGACGTAGCCTTCCTCTTCCAGGTTGAAGCGCAGACCTTCCGCCAGGTGCGCTTCATCTTCCACCACCAGAACGCGACTCATGCCTGCGACCCCGCTGCAGGTTCGGTTTTCGGCAGTTCGATCACCAGCGTAGTCCCCTGGCCTTCTCCTTCGCTGAGGGCAAATGCCGTGCCCCCATGTTTTTTGGCAATCGCTTTCACGATGAATAGTCCCAGTCCGGTTCCCTTGACGTGCGCCAGCGCGCGCGGCGTCACGCGATAGAAGCGGCGGAATACTCTCTTCAGATCATCCGCAGGAATCCCTACGCCATGATCTTCCACCCTCAGCACCACGCGCTTCTCGTCGGGTGTCTCAAGGCAAACGCGCACATCCACGTGATCCCCCGAATACTTGATCGCATTGTCGAGCACATTGGAAACCGCCATGCGCAGGTCGTCGGCGCTCCCTCGCACATGCAGCCCACCTCCGTTCTGCGGCTCCTGAAAGCGCAGAGCTTCAGGCTGCAGATGATGCCGCGTCCGGACCGCCTCCATGCAGTCCCGCACTAACTGGCTGAAATCCACGTCCGCTTTCTCGCGTCCTGCCTTCTTGTCGCCCGCGCGCCCGGCGCGAAGCACCTGCTCCACGGTCTCGGTGAGGCGGTCGGCGTCGCTCAGCATGAGCCGGTAGAACTCCTGCTTGCGCGTTTCGGGTAGTTCACGGCGCTGCAGCGTTTCCAGATGCAAGCGGATCGATGCGACCGGCGTTTTCAGCTCATGCGTGACCGCGTTGATAAAGCTATCGTGCTGTTCGCTGCGCCGGAGTTCGCGCACCAGGAAGATCGTGTTGACCACCATTCCGGCGATGATCAGTGCAAAGAACACGATGCCGAAGAACAGCAGCACTCCTTCGCGCCAGTTCAGGATGATCCAGCCGACGTTGAGCGCAACCGCCAACGCCACCAGGCCGATGCCCAGGATGATGAAGAACACGATCGTTCCGCGGCGGCTCGAAATGCGCATGGGCGTTCCGGATTGATTCTAACGCGGCGGCAGCACGTTCACGACAAATGCAAACAGCCACAACCTGTCTGGGGTGACAGGCTGTGGCTCCGGCGGCGATTATCAGGAAGGCCGCGAATCGTCTACCACACAACTTTCAGTCCGAACTGCACCTGGCGCGACGAAGTGGCGGTGCTGCTGATCGCTCCCGCGGTGCCGGACACGCCCGACGGAGTGAACGCAATCAGGCTTGGCGTGTTGAAATTCGCGCGATTCAGAAGATTGAAAATCTCCGCGCGAAATTGCAATCCGATCTGCTCGTGCAGGGTCGTCTCTTTGCCGACAGAGAAGTCCCATGTCGCCAGCCCAGGCCCAATCAAAGTGTTGCGCCCCAGATTCCCGTAGAAGCCGCTGTTGGTCGGCGGCGCGAGAAATGCATTGGGATCGAACCACTGACCCGGCTTACCTAGGATCACCGGCCCGGTAAAGTCTGGGTTAACGAACGGCCTCACCGGATTCCGCGTGTCTCCGTTGTTCGACGGGTTGTAGCTCAACTGCGGCGTGAAGGGGAAGCCTGCCTGCAGTGTGACAACGCTGTTCACCGACCAACCGCTGGCCATCGCTCCCTTCCACCCGTCGAGGCTCCCGCCATAGGCCTGGCCCCGGCCGAACGGCAGGCGGTACACGGCATTGATCACACCGATATTACGCACATCGTAGGTCGCGAGCCCGTAGTCGGCGCGCAGGTTGAATGGATTCGACACCAGCCCGGGCGCATTCGCGGCGGCCGTCGCATTGAGAGAGTCGCCGTCGTCCAGCGCTCTTGACCACGTGTACACCCCACGCACCGCTAGCCCATGACTGAACCGCCGGTTCACGTCGACCTGCATCGCGTGATAGTTGCTGTCGCCGACCGAAAACCACGTCCAGGTATTGGCGAGCGCGGGATTCGCGCGTGGCGTGCTCGGCGACACGAACGGAATGTAATACGACCCGGCCGGCACCGGAGCATTCGCCAACGCTCCCGGAAAGGTGCTGGGGTACGTGGCCGGGCAGGGGGCGGCCGGACAGATCACCGGAAAGGGCTCGTTGGCATCAACGCCAACCAATTCATGGTAGCCGTGGCTGCCCACATAACCTACCGTCAGCGACGTATTGGGAGAAATCTGCTGCTCGACACGCAGCGACCAGGAGATCAATGTCGGCGTCTTCATGTCGGGCTGCACACCGCCGGCCACCAGTTTCGCCCCGGTCGGCACCGCGGCCGAAGGGTCGATCGGCAGCGACGACACCGCCAGCGACGCGATGCTATAGGTCGGATTAAACGGCGCATTCTGATCGGTCCGGTATCCCAAAGCGTCCTGCAAATCGTTGTACATGCCAAATCCGGCGCGGACCACAGTCTTCTCATGCAGAGGATTCCACGCCAGTCCAATCCGCGGCTGCGGCAGGAACTTGCCGTTATTGGTGGTGAACAGCGAGTGCCCGATGTGCGGGTCCGTATTGATCACACCGTTGGTGAACGTGTAGTCGGCGGCCCGGCCATGAGCCTCGTTCCATCCTGTGCTGAATTCACTGCGGAAACCGATCGACACCGTCAGTCTTGAACTCGCACGGATCACATCTTCGGCATACCAAGCTCCAAACAGCGACCGCCAGTTCATCGGCGTCGGCGCGGGATCATAAAGGAAGCTCGAAGTCGTCCCTGCAAGGAATGACTGGAGGCTGGAGAATGTCGCCTGCCCGTATTGGCTGAGCGCGATGACCTCATTCGACTGGAAGGGCTGGAACCATGCCCCGAAGGTTAACTGGTGACGCCCGCGCATCCACGTCATATGATCTTCAAACGTATACAAGTTCCGGGCAATGCTCAGATCGCTTCCATTGTTACTACCGGCCAATCCAACCTGCGCCTGAGGATTTGAAGTCGCCGCTCCTCCGACAACCACGGCCCCGACCTTGCGTCCCAACAAAAAGCCTGCGACATCGGCTGCCGGAGTTCCTGGCGTCGGTTCGCCCGTAAAGAAATATCCCGCCCGGGAATAGCCCACGCGCGCCACATTGATCAAGGACGGCGAGAACGAATGAGTCTCATCCACGCTGAGCACTTGCTCGCGCAGCGTCAGCACGTCGCTACTGTAGGGGTTGAGAACGGTTGCGGTCAGATCGTCTCCGTCATCGACCGTGTACACCGCGGCCAGTGCATCGCGCTCCCGAAACGCATGATCGAGCCTCAGCGTCCCAAAGTCTTCGCGGATCGTCTGCAGCGGGCTGCTGAACACCTGCGCGATCCCATCAAAGTCTGGTACATCGGCCGGCGCGATGGGCCACAAGTTCAGAAGCGGCTGCACGCTTGCCACCGCCGCAGCTCTCGATGTCGCATCCGGAACGAATGCCGCCGAGGTTTGGTGCAGGTGCTGCCTGAGCCCCTCATAGTTTCCGAACAAGAACGTCTTGTCTTTACGGATCGGCCCGCCCAGCGATGCGCCGAACTGATTGCGCTGGAACGGAGGCGCTGATCCCTGGTCGAAATAGTTGGGCGCATCGAATGCGTTATTCCGCAGAAATTCGTACACGCTGCCATGCAACTGATTCGTCCCTGAGTCCGTCACGATGATGACCTGGCCTCCCGGATGCTTGCCGTACTCGGCCCCGTACGAATCACGCAGTACGTTGAATTCGCGCACTGCATCGACCCCCAGCAACTCCCCGCTGCTCCCACCGGGTTGCATGTTGTTCTCGGCAGCGCCCGCGAACTCCACACCATTCATCAGAAACAGGTTCTGCTGCGGGCGATTTCCCGACACAGCGAAGTTATTGCCCGTCGTCGAGTTCGATACGCCAATCCCGCCCGTCTTCTCCGACGTGAAGTTGACCACCCCCGGATTGAGATTCACCAGCAAGTCATAGCTGCGTCCATTCAGCGGCAAATCCTTCACCTGGCGCTCACTTACCAGGCCCGAAATATCCTGGGTCGTCAGATTCACGACCGGAGCATCGGCGGTCACCTTCAGTTCTTCGCTGACGGCGCCTACGCGCAGCCCGACATCGACCGTCGCCTCCTGCGCCACAGCCAGGCGAATCCCGCTGCGAATTCCCGACGCAAACCCTTCCTTTGCAACTCGAACTTCGTACGTGCCCACCCCGAGAGCCAGCACTTGATAACGGCCCGCGGAATCGGTCGTCGTTGAGCGCCATATTCCAGTGTCGAGATTCTTCGCCGTTACAGTTGCCCCCACCACGGCTGCGCCAGACTGGTCAATGACCATTCCAGACAGGCTGGCCGATACCTGGGCCCATGAGGGCGAGGAAAACAACAGAGCGGCAAGCAACGACAGCAGAACGCGGACGACAACGCTCTTCGACATGATCTTCCCCCACCAAGGCTTGCTAGATGTGAAGTGTATACGATAGTCGATTTCACTGTCGAACATGATACGGTTTTACACCGATGCTTTGAACAATTGACCATCGCATTCGACCGGCCCCGTCGGGCCCGCACGTTGACCCCCGCCAGTTCTTCAGCGTACGATTCCGTTCGCATGGCTCCCCGGAACAAACCCTCGAAGACGGCCCCCGAGAATTTCGTTCGTCCCCGCGACGCCGCCGTTCAGCTCCAGATCAGCTATCCCACCATCAAGCAGTGGATCTATCACCGCAAGCTGCGTGCGGCAAAAACGCCCGGCGGCCACTACCGCATCCCGCAGTCGGAGATCGACCGCCTGCTCTACCGCACGCGCGGCCACAACGAAGGCGAGCGCCGCGTCAGCTACCAGCGCATCAGCGGACGCAACCAGCTCGTCGGCCGCATCGTCGACGTCCGCGTGAGTGGACTTGTGGCCCAGGTAACTCTTTCGGTAGGAGGACAGCTCATCACGTCGCTGATCACCTCAGGCGCCGTGCGTGAGATGCAGCTCAAAAAGGGTCAAACCGCAGCCGCTTTGATCAAAGCCACGGAAGTGATGATCATCCGAGTGTAGGAAACGGGTAAAGTGAGGCCAGAAGTGTGCAAATTGCTTCATCCTGCTGTCTAGCACGAAGGTAACTTGCCCAAGGCATGGGGCACCCAGTACCGTTACTTCAGATTACTTCAGTGCATTGAACGGCAGTTTACGAACGGCTAGCCTTGGTTGTACAAAGTAGCAGAATCGCGTTGAGCGGATGCCATTTCGTCTGTTCGGGGGTCTGTCTTGCCCGGCATCTGAGTCACCGCCCCCTGTGAGTCAGAAGCATGAGCGAGAGGATGAAGTTCTTCTATTACGCGCTCTGGATGCTGCATCCGGTCCTGGAGATCGGAATCGTAGCCCTGATGCTTCGCCGCGGGTTGATCCGTCCTTTCAAATTCTTCTTTGCCTACATCATCACGCAACTGTTCACCTTCTGCGTCGTCTTTCCCGCCTTCGTC
>Ga0335082_10008769_pt1 | contig 10996 bp, 12 predicted proteins | sample Lox_Sample_41_FD_206718 | JGI IMG/M metagenome (GOLD analysis project Ga0335082, IMG submission 206718) | Soil microbial communities from Loxahatchee National Wildlife Refuge, Florida, United States - Lox_Sample_4.1 | ecosystem: Environmental > Terrestrial > Soil > Wetlands | place: USA... | reverse complement strand
CCCGCACGCAGCAACTCGGCCAGCTTGCGGGCGTCGATCGCGTCGCTCTTGTTGCCCGCCTTCAGCAGCGCGTTCTTGCGCGGATTGCACACCACCAACTGGGCCACGCGCCGCACCAGCAGATCGTAGAGCCAGGCGGAATGCGTGCCTTCTTCGCAGGTGACATGCAGCGTCCCGCGCAACCCGTGAAGAAAATCGAGAATGGTGACGGCGTGAGTTGCGATCACCGACTGCATCACCAGCTGGCCGTCAGCGTTGAGCCGCTACCGAGATGGTGCTCTGGTGGACATCGAGGCCGATATACTTGATGCTGTTCATCAGGGTGTTCCTTTCGTCAGGTTTGGTTTACTGCTTCACACAGCAACCATAACCTACTTCGAAAGGGGCGCCCTTTTATAATACGTGCCCCACTCAAGCGGCTTTTGCTCGGGTGGGGAGCTTCCTTTTCAAGCCACCAGCGGGCGCACGTCGCGTTCCACCTCGGCTTGGAGCTCGTCCTGGGCAACATCGAGATCGCAGCTGGATTGAGCGTTCATCCAAAAGCGGACGCTGGTGTTGAAGTAGCGTCCCAGCCGCAGCGCCGGGCTTTCGCCGTGATTACCGATAATTAAATAGGGGCAGATAATCAAATCGACTATCTGCCCAATTGCCGTGCTGAACTCGCCTGGCTAGGTTGGCGGCAGCACCGGTAAGACTTGACAGATCCAAGCAATGATCTGGATTCCCGGAACCTTAAGGCTGGATCCGTCGAAGCTGCTCGCCTCAGCGCCGCCTCCGGAAATGGTCATCGGACCAAAGCTTGCGACGGCGTTGCCGGCGACCGCCGCGTTGGCCGACTGTTTATCGGAGTCGGACCAGGACCCATTGATCACTACGTCCTTCACCGCAATGAAGGAGAGCGGTAGCAATGGCATCATGCCGGGATTGTTGTCTGCCTGGCCCGTGGAGATTGAGCCCTTGTCGATTCCACCCAGTGACCAGCCCGGCAAATGGAAGAGGGTATGGTCGATCCAGGGCCGCTGAATCGTCACTCTGGTATAGCGAAAGGTCGTGCCCAGGTTGGTGGCAGCGACCGGCTTAGGAGTCGGAGGTGGTGGGGGTACGATAACCGGCTTGGGAGGCGGGGGCGGCGGTGCGACAACCGGTCGAGAAGGCGGGGCCAGTGGCCCGGACCTGGTCCCCGGCACGGTTCGAACCGTTCCCGTGACGGCGAATTTCGGCGTGCTTCCCAAGCGAGCCATGATCGCAGCGCTGGCGGCCGGCGTGATTTGTGGCCGAAGCGTGGCCAAGAATGTCCGGTTCGCCGCAAGGTTGACAACGGCCGGAGGCTCCTCGAGAGCGACCGCGGTGGCCGGATGCGCGACCGATCTGGCTGATCCGGCTGCCATGGCAAGCGGGACCGCCCGAATCGAGGCCAAGCCAGAAACGGGTTTTCCTGCCGCTACCGACACGACCCGCCAATTCACCGGGTGAGCCACGATGGGCTGTAGGACTTTCGGAGGAACGGGCGGGGCCTTTGCGCCCCCTCCGATCGTGACGCTAGTCCAGCCGGCTTCGCCGGAGGGATCGCACCAGGTACGCGGGACCGGAGTACTCGGGTGGAATTGAACGCCCGGGTTTTCGAGCGAGTCCCGAACCGTGCCGGCGAAGAGCGCCTGCGCGTTGGCAAAGGCGTTCGCGACCGGGCCGGCTGGGGCAGTGGCCTGCAGAATCAGCGAGTAGACTTGCTCGATGGTAACGTCTCCCGGTTGATAGAGCGGGCCAAAACGGGGACATCGCCGGCCAGGGCGGAAAAACTCTCCAGCGCCTCAGGGGAGCCGCTTTGATTGTCGCTTGCCCAGATGTTCCCGCATAGTTTTGGATCGACGGGCAATCCCGGCCATTCCAGGCTTACATAAGTGGAGCCGCCGGCTTGCCCGCCATGTGATTGGGTATCCCCGAGCACGGCACCGTACAAAGCGGAGATGAAATCCATTGGTTCCATGGTGTCACATCCTTTCGCTTTTCACGCTATGGACCGACGGGCGGTGCTGGCGGTTCCACTCTTACCTAAGTGGAGCCGCCGGCTTGCCCGCCGTGTGACTGGGTGTTTACGATCACGCCCTTTTACCTTTCATCCTGCGGGGGGCACAAAGGCACAATCTGGTTGACCCATCCGATGATCTGCGGGAAAGGCACCGAGATGCCGCCCGTGCTCACGTGTCCCATCAGGTGCTGGTCCGACGAGCTGTGGCTGTAGTGACCACTGACGGAGAATGGTCCCCATCCCACCGAGGCAGAAGCACTCATTTGGCTGTTAGCGTAGTCCACTTCCCCTTTTGAGAAATTAGCCGCGATGCTCAGGTTCTTAATAACCAGGAAAGCCTGCGGCAACAAGGGGAACTTTGCGTTCTTCTGGTTCTGGCGCGTCCCGGAAGAAAACCCGCCTTTTTTCGGCGCAACATCGGTCTGCCATCCGGGCAAGCCGAACAGCAAGCCTTTCAGCCAGGGCCGGCGGATCGTGACGATCGCGTACTGGTAGCTGATGGCGATGTCATGGTTCATGGCGTCGGAGTGGAAGTGTGAAGATGTGGACGACACACTGGCGCCGGCAGACCACAGGCCGAGGTTGAACCCGCCGCCGCCGCCCGCACTGGTGTAATCCGAGTGCTGGTTGGATACAGCAGTTGCCGAGGAGAAATGAGCGGTTGGCCAGCCATTCTGGATGCCCGCCTGGTACCAATTGGTGGGCAGCAGAGAACTGCGTGGCCGGGGCTCGCCTTCGTCGAACGTCATCATGTAACTGTCGAAGACTGACTGGGCATCGGCGAATGCGCGCTTCACCTGGTCCTTACCTGAGGTCTCCAGGGCCGCCAGAGCGGCTTCCACCTGGTCGGCCTGGCCGCTGCGCCAGGCGTGCCAAGCCTGCAGCACAGGCACGTGCAGCGCGGGTCCGAGCAGAGGCCAAGTGGCCTTAAGCTTCGGATCGGCAAGAGCCGCGGCATAAGCGGTGCGGTATGCCACCACGGCATTGTTATACGCAGTTTGGTTGGTGAGATAGTTTTGATAGACCGGTGACTGGGCAGTGATGAACTGACCTGGCACATCCGGATTCGGAGTTTGGCTGTAGAGAAAGTCATTGGCCTTCTTGTAGGTTGCATCGGCCGCCGGGTTGGGCGGCGACTGTGCGGTTACCGTCGCACGCAGAATCTGCTGGTAGAGATCTGTGACGGTAGCGGCCCCTTGAGTGTTGAGAGCGTTAAAGATAGGCGCTTCATCGGCAAGGTCGCATATCCTGGCGGCAGCGTCATGACTGCCATTGGGGTTACCGGGAGTCCAGGCACCAGCAAAATCGTTAGGATTGATGATGCGGCCGCGTGGTTCCAGAGAGATAAACGTCTTGTTCGGGTCGTAAGCAGCTTTGCTACCGTCACCACCCTGAGTGAGTGAATCGACGACTTTATCGTAAAGCTCCTGAACATACTTCCGGCTCTGTTGCTGTTGCTGTGGGCATGATCATTTCCTCCTTGATAGGAACTTGTAAGTACCCGGTTGATGGTTAGGAGGCGGAGCTTGTAATTTGTTGGGTGGCTGGTAATGGGTTACGAGGAGAGCTTGTATCTAAAGTTTGGTGGCTGGTTATCGGTATGAGGCGCAGTTTGTAATGGTTTGATTGCCGGTTGTTGGGTATAGGGTCGAGATTTTTGGTTGGCGGTTGAAAGTTGGAGGGAAACCCGTCCCTCGTTTATCCCACTGTGGAAAAGTATGTGCCTGTTCCATTGCGAAAACAAGACCACAAAAGTGGCTTTTCATTTCGCGGGCCGCGTTCTTCGGAGAGGTTGTGCTGTGACTGTACAACAGGACCTGACGGATTTTTGTACCAAGTGGAATGTTGGTCTAGCGCCTTTTTAAACAATAGTTCGTAGTCGCCGTCGGGGGTAGCGCGGGTGGTTGAATGTTCCTAAGTTGTAACTGTGGTGCGACCGCAGGTCCTTCGACTCGCGCTTAGTCGGTCGCCGCGGCGACCTCGCCTCGCGCTCGCCCGGGATGACAGTACAGATAGAACGAGATGAAAGCTACAGCGGAATGTTGCCGTGCTTCTTGGGCGGATTGCTGGCGCGCTTGTTCTCCAGCATATCGAGCGCCTGAATCAGCCGGCGGCGAGTGTCGCGCGGACGAATGACCGCGTCGAGGTATCCGCGTTCGGCAGCGATGTAGGGGTTAGCGAAGCGCTCGCGGAACTCCTGGATTTTGGCCGCGCGGTCGGCGTCAGGGTCCGGCGACCTTTCGATTTCGCGCTTGTACACGATGTTGACCGCGCCCTCCGGTCCCATCACCGCGATCTCGGCGGTCGGCCAGGCGTAGTTCACGTCGGCGCGGATGTGCTTGGACGCCATCACGCAATAGGCACCACCGTAGGCCTTGCGGGTAATGACCGTGATCTTGGGCACCGTGGCCTCGGCAAACGCGTACAACAGCTTGGCGCCGTGGGTGATGATGCCGCCGTACTCCTGCTGCGTGCCCGGCAGAAAGCCGGGAACGTCCTCGAAGGTGATGAGGGGAATGTTGAAGCAGTCGCAGAAGCGTACGAAGCGCGCGCCCTTGATGCTGGCATTGATGTCGAGCACGCCGGCGAGAAATGCCGGCTGATTGGCCACGACGCCGACGGATTTTCCGTTGAGGCGGGCGAAGCCGACCACGATGTTCTTTGCGTAATGCTCGTGCACCTCGAAAAAGTAGGCGTCATCCACCACGGTGTTGATGACTTCCTTGATGTCGTAGGGCTGGTTCGATTCGGCGGGGACGATGGTGTCAAGCTTTTCATCGGTGCGATCGATGGGGTCGGTGCAGGGCCGGCGCGGCGGGTCGTCAAGGTTGTTGGAGGGAATGAAGCTGAACAACTCGCGGATCATGCTCAGGCATTCGGCATCGTCGCTCGCCATGAAGGCCGCTACGCCCGAGCGCTCGTTGTGGGTCATGGCGCCGCCCAGCTCGTCCTTGCTGACCTCCTCGTGGGTCACGGCCTTGATCACGTCCGGTCCGGTGATGAACATGTACGAGGTCTTGTTCACCATCAGGATGAAGTCGGTGATGGCGGGCGAATACACGGCGCCGCCGGCGCACGGTCCCATGATGGCGGAGATCTGCGGAATGACGCCGGAAGCGAGCGTGTTGCGCAGGAAAATGTCGGCATATCCGGCGAGCGACATCACGCCTTCCTGAATGCGCGCGCCGCCGGAATCGTTCAGGCCGATCAAAGGCGCGCCCACGCGCATTGCGGTGTCCATAATCTTGACGATTTTGGCGGCGTTTGTCTCCGACAGCGAGCCGCCGAACACGGTGAAGTCCTGGGCGAAGACGAAGACCAGACGGCCTCCGATGCGTCCATAGCCGGTGACGAAGCCGTCACCAAAATACTTCTGCTCATCCATGCCGAAGTCGGTGCAGCGGTGGGTGACGAGCTTGTCGGTCTCTTCGAAGGTGCCTTCGTCGAGCAGGAACTCGATGCGCTCGCGCGCCGACATCTTGCCCTGCTTGTGCTCGCGCGCGCGGCGCTCTTCGCCGCCGCCGGCATCGGCCAGCGAGTCACGGCGCTTCAGTTCAGCCAGCTTCTGTTCCAGGTCCATGGGCGAGATTATAAACAGCGCAGGCTGCGGAACAGCGTGAGTCTGCGCGCCTGGTGGCTCACCGAACGCTGTGACGAATGTACTTGCTGGATGTTCACGGTCCTGTGCCGCGACGCTATGCGAAGTGTTCCCAGCCACCGGGCTTCAGGAGTTCCGCCTTTCCGTTCGCCCCGGCGAGTTTCACCTGCCTGCCGCGCGTGATCTCGCCGATGCGGGTGATCTGCACGCCGGCAATCTGCTTCGGGATGCGGCGATGCGGAGGCGCCGTGAACAGCAGTTCGTACTCGTCGCCGCCGTGGAGAGCGAACGTCAGACCGTCCTTGCCGGAAATGGCCGAGAGCGACTCGGCGTACACCACCGCTCCGGTCTTGCTCTCGTCGCAGATGTGGTTCAGGTCGGTAGAAAGTCCGTCGCTGATGTCGATCATCGCCGAGGCCAGCTTCTTCTCCCGCAGCAGCCGTCCTACGGCCAGCCGCGGCTCGGGATAAAAGTGCTTGCGATGAGACTTTGGGTTCAGCTTCTCTCCGTCGCGCAGGCGGTTCAGGTCGGCGATGGCCGAGCCGAGCGTGCCGGTGACATAGATGGAATCGCCGGCGCGCGCTCCGGAGCGCAGAACGGATTGTCCGGCAGGAATGGAACCTAGCACGACGATGTCGGCCAACACACCATCGGGCGACTGTGCCGTGTCGCCGCCTGTTAACCGAAGCGAAAATCGAGCTGCAAGTTTCAGCAATCCGCGAAGGAATCGGTCAACCCAAGCCTGCGGCACTTCGGCGGGCAAAGCCAGAGAAAGGAAGGCAGCGTGCGGAATGCCGCCGATCGCAGCAATGTCGCTCAGTCCTCGCGCCAGGCAGCGATGGCCGACGGTTTCCGGAGGATGCCAGTCACGACGGAAGTGCACGCCTTCCAGACTGAAGTCGGTGGTAATGAGAGCTTCGTGCCCGCGCGGAACAGGCACAACGGCACAATCGTCGCCGATGCCTCGACCCGCACGGCCACCGCCCGCGGATCGTCGAATCCCCTCAATCAGAAGCTTTTCGCTGACTGGCAAGACACACCTGTTCCAAGCCGTGCTATGCCACTATACGCGAGGCGAGGGTGCCGCATTAGAAGGCAACAAGTCGTACTACTTCGTACTACTTTAGTGGAGGATTGGCTCGTCCCCAAATCGTTGACATGGGTGCGCCGCTCTGGTACGGTTTGGAGTCGCTTCATTCCAGCCGAGCGTCCGGTGTAGTTCCATGCCGGGCGGAGAAGCGTTAACCCACGCTTCTCCAGGGACCAGAAAAGCAGTTCGGACCAGCAAGGCCTAGTGTTCCGGAATTTCATAGTTTCGTAGCGCGAGCCGGAACCAATTTTTATTGAGGGTTATAGTTTTGCGGAAACGCTTTTATATTCTTTTCGTAGCCCGCGACGCAGAGGGTCAGCTACGAAAGATTCCAATCCCCGTTCACTACCTGTACGTCTTTCTGGCCGGCGCTCTGCTGGGCATGTTCACCATCACTGGAATGGCAGGTTCCTACACACGCATGCTGTGGAAGGTGGCCAGCTTCAATCAATTGCGCTCCGAAAAGAAGGCGCTGGAGACTCGCTACACGCAATTGGAACAGGTCAACCACGAGAAGGACATCCAGGTCGCGTCTTTGGGCTCTTTAGCCAACGAAGTCTCCATGATCTATGGGCTGAAGCGCGATCCCAAGCTCCTGCACGACCCAGATGGTCCGGTCAAGCCGGAAGAAGTGAAGTCCTCCATGGACGAGCTGTACGCCCTCCGCAGCTCAGCCCTGACAGGAGCAGCCACGGCGGGACTAGGGCTGGGATTAACCCATCAAGCCACGCTCACGGATTGGGTTAACGCGATCACCGCGCCGACCCTGTGGCCGGTAATGGGACCCATCACGGGCTCCTTTGGCGAGCGCATCAATCCGTTTAACGGTGAAGGTGCGTTTCACTCCGGCGTGGATATCTCCTGCCACTACGGAGAGGCGGTTGTGGCGCCGTCCGATGGGGTCGTGACCTATGCCGACTTCTATAGCGGATACGGACGCATGATTCAGATTGACCACGGAAACAACATCACGACCCGATATGGCCACCTGTCGGCGTTTGCGGTCGTGGATGGCCAGAGCGTCCGGAAAGGCCAGGTGATTGGCTATGTGGGCCTCAGCGGACGCAGTACCGGACCCCACTTGCACTATGAGGTGCGCATCCATGATGTGCCGGTAAATCCACACAAGTTTCTGCGCAGTTTACCGGTCAATCTGGGTGGCTTCCACGCTGGCTAATTCATAGCTACTTTTGGGATTTTGCTTTGGCCGCCGGGGCACTCTGCTGCGGCTGCATTTCTGGAGCCAGTTCCACCGTCGGCTCGCTCAGCATTTTCTTGAAGAACGCGTAGGGGACCTGCGCTGTGAGTACGGCTTCGTGGTTTTCCTGATGTATTTCCAGGCTGTCAAAAACAGCCTTCACGTCGGCATCCGGTCCGGAATCCATTGAAATATCCAGCGACTTGAACAGTGCAAGATAAGTCTTCACACGTTGGGTGAAAGCCTGGGCCTCCAGGTCGCTGCTGGTGAGAACTTGCGCTCGAAGGTGAATATCGTTGAGCGGACGCGCTGATGCAATCACGATACTCTTGGGCGGAAGCAGAGCGCTCCATCCGCCGGGCAGAAGGAGCTCGCCATGCTCCTGAGCCTTGCTGACTGCGGGAGGCCGCGCAATGGTCCAGATCACACTGCCCAGCGGAATCCGACGATAGTACTCACTCACCAGCGGAGGGCCGGAGAATGGCAGCGCCGCCTGCCTGTAGCGGTCGATCATTCCGTGAATGACGCTTGCATCAGCAGTGTTCGAGGCCGCCGCGATATCAATTCCCAGAAGAACAACGCGCACCGTCCGTCCTTCGACAGGAATGATGTAGATGTCGAGGTCGCGATAGCTTTCCACTCTGGCGGCAAGCTTGCGAAGATACTGGCCCACCCGTGCGCCATCAAATCGGCCCTGAAAGACTTCACTGTACCGCGTCTCGCTGGACTTGCCGTCGCTCGTTCCACCGTAATGAATGGCGAAGGCGGCCTTATCCAGATCGCGCTCGAACTCGAATCCGGTCTGGTTGATGAACTCCTGGTATTGGGGATCTCGATCATGTAGCGGCTTCTTGCCTAAGCCTGTCAGCAGACGTACGGGTTCGAGGTTGATGTAAAAGACCGCATCAGAGTCAGGCAGCAGGCGAACTGCGTCGGGTGCGGCGCGTTTGCGCAAGAGCATTGCGGTCACAATGCCGCCGGCAATAACCAGCACAACCGCGAAGGCGACCCACAACTGCTTACGGCGAGCTCGCATGGACGACACTCGATGATACGAGAAAAGCGCCCCGGTAGCTAACCCCGAATGAAATCGGGTAGAATAAGGTGACGGTATTTTGGCGTTCGCCGAAGCGAGCGCGCTCTGCAGAATCCCCAGCCATGAGGCCCGCGGGAGTAGCGAGTTGTTGGTCCACAATCAATCGCACGCAGGTGATGGAGTATGCGCGCGATTGCACGTTGAATGCCGTTCGTGATAACTTAAATGATTGTCCCGGCTGGCAGGACGAATCATGCCTGGTTCGTGTGAGTCAGGCAGCAGGCTGGCGTAGCTCAGCTGGTAGAGCATCTGATTTGTAATCAGAGGGTCGGGGGTTCAAATCCCTTCGCCAGCTCCAGAATTGTAGCGTGAGCGCGCCGCTGAGGCGTAGCAGGAGCAAGCCAAACTAGACGCGCAGCTCTCCTAGAGACGAACTGATTCCAGCATCAGCTTCCTGAATCGCCAATCGTGCGCAGAAGTATGGTTGCGCGGCGGGAGCAGAGTTTTGTGGAGTCGTCGGAACAAAGTTGGCGCCGGAGTTTGGCGGCCGGGATTGGTGATTCCGGGACCCACGATGGCAAGCAATTGCGGAGCGCGGGATGCTCGGTCGAAGCGTGCACAGGTGGCCGAGTGGTTAATGGCAGCAGACTGTAAATCTGCCGCTCCTTGCGAGCTACGGAGGTTCGAATCCTCCCCTGTGCACCAGGTATTTGGAGTTGGATGAAGCGGTTGTGGGTGGCGCTGAGCGCATACGTAGTGCTGGCGGTTTTGGCTGCAACCACCATCACCGACCAGAAGTTCAAGCTGGCGACCCTGGCGGTGCTGGCGATGTTTGCGATTCGCACGTGGTCGTGGAGTAGAAAGCTGGACCGCGAAGCGCACGACCGGCAGGATGACGGGCGGGAGTAAGGTGAGCCGTTTTGCAGGCGTGAGCCCGCAGGCGAAGTCCCGAGTGAAACGCGGGATATGCTGTTCGAAGGCGGGAGTAACTCAGTGGTAGAGTCACAGCCTTCCAAGCTGTTGGTCGCGGGTTCGATTCCCGTCTCCCGCTCCAGAGTTGGCGGGCCGATGTAGCTCAGTTGGTAGAGCACTCCCTTGGTAAGGGAGAGGTCACCAGTTCAATCCTGGTCATCGGCTCCATGAGGTCAGAGGTGGATCGAGGAAGTGGTGAGATCGGATTCACGGAAGCGTCTCCAGCCTCGGATTCCGGCGAAGCGTTTCCGACAGGCTGCTGATGAGCGTTGGAAGGATGCCCGATGCCTTCACGACAACAAAAGGTTTGAAGGCGCCATTTACCTGTGTGGCTACGTTTTAGAGTGTTTTCTTAAGTTCGTTCTGTGTGAATTGAAGAGCATCCGAAGCATCGGCTTAGCCGAGGCAAAGCAACTAGGCCATAATTTGATTGAGCTGTTGGATGCTAGTGGCTTAGGAGCGGCATTGGAGCAGAACCGCGATTTGCAGGTGGCGTTTGTACGAAGTAATAACCGGTGGGCACCGGAGATGAGGTACTCGGGAAGGGCAGCGGACGAAAGATCCTCTGCGATATTCCTGCGCGATACAAGGGACCTACGCAATTGGCTACAGACTCAATTGAAACCGTAACGCGTGCTTTGGAGAGGGGGTTCGCCGAGAAAGGTAAGGAGGTAGTCGTGTGGGCTGATAAGAGCGACTACAAAGATTTCATCCGGATGTACGTGGTTTCCGACTACTTCAAAGGAATGTCGGAAAAAGAACGCTTGGGTGAGATCTACGCGATTTTGGAATCGCATGGAGCGAAGGCCTTGATCGGCAGGATTTCTTTGTGTATTGGCATGACCAAACGCGAATATGAAAAAGAGTTTGGGGGGCCGGTCGAAAAGGTGTTTCTGGGGTCTTTGGAGCAGGTTTATCGAGGCACGAATCCGCGTCCCAGATTGCGTCGTCTGGCTGGCGCGCATGGCAAAGGCTGAATCGTAGGAGCACGCAATTATGGCGAAAGAGAAATTTGATCGCAGCAAGCCGCACGTGAACGTGGGCACGATCGGGCACATCGATCACGGCAAGACCAC
>Ga0335082_10008768_pt1 | contig 10996 bp, 12 predicted proteins | sample Lox_Sample_41_FD_206718 | JGI IMG/M metagenome (GOLD analysis project Ga0335082, IMG submission 206718) | Soil microbial communities from Loxahatchee National Wildlife Refuge, Florida, United States - Lox_Sample_4.1 | ecosystem: Environmental > Terrestrial > Soil > Wetlands | place: USA... | reverse complement strand
TCCTGGCGTCGGCAAGACTTCGCTGGGTCAATCCATCGCGCGGGCTCTGGGCCGCAAGTTCGAACGATTGAGCCTGGGTGGTCTGCATGATGAAGCGGAATTGCGCGGTCATCGTCGGACGTACATCGGCGCGCTGCCAGGACGGGTGATCCAGGCTATGCGTCGTGCTGGCGCGAACAATCCTGTCTTGATGCTCGACGAAGTGGATAAGCTCGGACGCGATTTCCGCGGCGATCCCGCGGATGCGTTGCTCGAGATCTTGGATCCAGAGCAAAACAAGACGTTCCGCGATAACTATCTCGACCTGCCATTCGATTTGTCGAAAGTGCTTTTCATCACGACGGCGAATGCTTTGGATACGATTCCGAGTCCGCTGCTGGATCGTATGGAGCTGTTGCGGCTGGCCGGCTATAGCGAAGAGGAGAAATTGGAGATCGCCAAACGCTACCTGATTCCGCGTCAGCTCAAGGAAACCGGCTTGACCACGGAGCGGTGTGCCATTCCCGATGAGACGGTGAAGAAGATCATTTCTCGCTACACGCGAGAGGCTGGTGTGCGGCAGTTGGAACGGGCGATTGGCCGGGTGGCGCGGAAAACCGCGCTGCGTTACGTCGAGGGCAATCAGGAAGGCCTGACCGTGACTCCGGATGAATTGACGGAAATGTTCGGACCTGAGCCGTTCAATCAGGAAGAGGCTCGGCGCGAAGTGCCTCCGGGTGTCGCGACTGGTTTGGCCTGGACCGAGACAGGTGGCGATGTGCTGTACATCGAGGCTACGCTGCTTCCGGACGGCAAAGATCTGACGCTGACCGGGCATCTCGGCGAAGTGATGCAGGAGTCCGCGAAGGCGGCCCGAAGCTACATTTGGGCGCATGCTCGTGACTTCGACATCGATCCGGCGCTGTTCCGGAATTCCGGTGTGCACGTGCACGTCCCGGCAGGAGCGATTCCGAAGGACGGGCCGTCAGCCGGAGTGACGATGGCTACTGCTCTGGCGTCGCTCTATGCGGGCCTGCCGGCGCGGAGTGATCTCGCGATGACTGGTGAGATCACGCTAACCGGTTTGGTATTGCCGATCGGCGGCGTGAAGGAAAAAGTTCTGGCAGCCCGGCGGGCCGGAATCCTGAACGTGATTCTGCCGAAGGGCAACCAGAAGGATCTGCGCGATCTTCCGGAAGTCGTTCGGAAAGAGATGCAGTTCCATTTTGCCGAACGGATCGAGGATGTGCTGACTATCGCGGTTCCGCAACTGAAGGAGCGCATGGAGTCGGCGAAGCTGCATCGCATCGATCACGCGGCGTAGGGCGGGAACCTCGAATCAGTGGATAAGCTGCTGATCCGCCCTGCGGTTCCCAACGACGCCGCAGGGATCGCGCGCGTGTATATGGAGAGCGCGGAGCATCATGCGCGGATCGATCCGGAGCGGTGCCATTTGCCGGATGCTGGGTTCATCGAAGATCGTTATCGGGATGGCAGGCAACATTCCGATCCGGAAGCGCCGGCGGTTACGCTGGTGGCAGAACTAGATGGTGCGATCGTGGGCTTTCTCGATGCGCAGCTTCAAAAGCCGTTCGATCCGATGCTGCGGCCTTTCACGTATTGCTTTATTGCCGATGTAGCGGTCGGCTCCGCCCAGAGAAGTCGCGGCATCGGCAAGCAACTGCTTGAAGCCGCCGAGCACTGGGCTCGAGAACACGACGCCCATTACATGTCGCTCTTGTACAACTCCGGAAATACCCGCGTGCAGGAGCTGTATGCGAGCCTTGGTTATCTCCCTGGAGCGGTTAGCCTCACCAAAAAGCTCTGACTCAATCGAGCAGCATGTAAGTGACGATCGCAACGGCGGCTAGCTTTCCCTTCGCATCTTTAAGATCGACGCGGCCGACGCACAGGTTCTTACCGATTCGAACCAGGTGCGAACGCGCTACCAACTTGCCGTCCATGATCGGCCGCAGATAATTGACTTTCAGCTCGGCTGTGGTCGACGGTCGCCGTCCTCCGAAATGGTGGGCTAGAGCAATGCCGACAGCAGCATCGGCCAAGCTCGCGGCGACACCGCCATGCATTGCTCCGGCGACATTCCTCAACTCCTCACGCATGGGGCACTCCAGCGTGACGCCATCCGGATGAGTTCGTAACACACGCATACCCATCAACTTGTTGAACGGCATGTTTTCAGCTACGCGGCGAAGGTCTCGAAGGGTCAAGGAAGCACATTGTATCATCTAGGAATGAAGCTCCGAGATAAAGTCGTAGTAGTCACTGGTGCCGGCAACGGGATCGGCCGCGCGTTGTGCCGGCGGTTTGCGGCGGAAGGCGCCAGGGCGGTAGCGGTTGCCGATATCGAACAGGAAGCCGCGCGGCAAGTGGCTACCGAGATCGGAGGCTCTGACTTTGCCGTAAATGTGGCCAGTGAATCCGATATCCAATTGCTGGTCGACCAGGTGCTGAAGAAGTACGGTCAGATCGACCTGTTCTGCTCCAACGCAGGCATCGGCGTCGAGGGCGACTGCAACGTTCCGGATCGAGAGTGGCAGCGGATCTGGGAGATCAACGTAATGGCGCACGTTTACGCGGCGCGCGCGGTGCTGCCGTCCATGCTTGCGCGCAAGGAAGGCTATCTGCTGCAGACCGTGTCGGCAGCGGGTTTGCTGACGCAGATCGGATCGGCGCCTTACGCGGTCACGAAACACGCGGCACTGTCGCTTGCGGAATGGCTCTCGGTCACCTATGGCGATCAAGGTATCAAGGTATCGGCGCTGTGTCCCCAAGGAGTCAAGACCCGGATGCTGGCCAATGCGGAATTCGGCGGTGGCACGTTCTTGCTGGAGGGCGCTTTGGATCCGGAACAGGTTGCCGAGGCCGTAGTGAAGGGGCTCGAAGCTGAGTCCTTCCTGATTCTGCCTCACCCGGAAGTATTGGAATACATCCGCCGCAAAGCGGGCGATTACGATCGGTGGCTGCGCGGCATGCGCCGTTTGCAGGCCAATTTGGAACCCCTGAAGGCCAAGGTGGTTTGAGTCGATGGAACAGCCTATTTGGAATTTCGAGCAGGAGCCCTACGCGAACGGTCCGGATGAGACTGACGTGAACCTGCGCGCTTACTTTGATCGAATGCCCGACGAAAAGATGCGCCAGTACGCGCGTTCCTGGACTGACGATCAGGTGGTGGAGTGGGATGGCAACTTCCGCAATGATGGCGGGCTGATGATTGCCTGTTGCGAGCGCGATGTGGAGATAAGGGAATACCGGGAAGTTTTGGAAGCTGCGATCGCGTACAGGGATCGAGTCAGAGACAGTTTATTGGCCGCGGATAGACGCTGATGCACGCGGATTTCTAGACTTGACCGAATCGATCGCGCAGGACGTTCTTCTGGATTTTGCCGGTGCCGCCTTTTGGCAGCGTGTCGATGAACACTACTGAGGTCGGGCACTTGAAGTGAGTCATCTGCTCACGGCACCAGTCGATTAGTTCGGATTCTGTCAGTTTTGCCTCTGGCCTCGTTACTACCACGGCGCGAATTGTTTCGCCCCAGGTTTTGTGTGGCACGCCGATGATCGCGGCTTCAAGAATCGCCGGATGCGCGCAGATTACCGATTCCACTTCCGGGGAAAAGACGTTTTCGCTGCCGGTCTTGATCATGTCCTTCTTGCGGTCGAGAATGTACAGGAAGCCGTCCTCATCCATCGCGCCAAGGTCGCCGGTGTGCATCCAACCGCCGCGTAAGACTTCGGCGCTGATCTCCGGACGATTCCAATAGCCTTTCATTACGTTGGGACCGCGCGCAATGATTTCGCCAACTTCGCCTACCGGGACATCTCGGTCGTTGTGATCCACGACGCGGACTTCGCAACAGGGCGCGGCTTTTCCGGCCGATTTCACGGGAGCGAACTTCCGGTCGGCATTTTCGAATTTGTGGTCCTCGGGCGCCAGCAGGGTCAGGATCGCGCTCACTTCGGTCATGCCGTAGCCTTGAACGAACTCGCATCGCAGTTGGTCCATGGCCTGGCGAAGCAATGGCAGCGGCATCGGCGAAGCACCGTAGGTCACGCGTTTCAAGCTGGTGAGGTCGTACTTGCTGAAATTCGGATGGTTCACCACCATGTTGATCATCGTGGGAACCAGCACAAGGTTATTGATGCGATAGCGTTCGATGGCTCGCAGTGTCGCCTCCGGATCGAAGCTGGGTATGAAGCAGTGGGTAGCGCCGCTGAGGGTCACGGCGTGAATGGCGCCGGCGTCGGCCAAGTGGAACATCGGCGCGGAGTGCAGCCATTTCCATTCCGGTCGAATGCCGAGAGGCATCATCATCGAGTGGATGGAATTGGTATACAAGTTCCGGTGCGTCAGCATGGCGCCCTTCGGGCCACCAGTCGTTCCACTGGTGTAGAAGAGTGAAACAATCTCGTCTTCGTGGGGCTCAGCGGACGGTAACGGCCCGGACTTCTCCACGCTTCTCCAATCCAATGCGCCGCCGGGACAGGGACCCGCGCCCATGAAGATGATCTGCTCCAGCCGCGGGTCACCGGCACGGACCTGGGGAATGAGCGGGGCGAATCGCTCGTCAACGAAGAGCATCTTGCTCCCGGAATCGGAGAGCGTGTAGTTGATTTCGTTGATGTGCCAGCGTGTATTCAGCGGGACGATGATCGTGCCGGCAAGCGCGGTGGAGTAGTAGAGGTCCAGATAATCCGGCGAGTTCTGCATCAGGACGGCAACGCGGTCGCCTTTCGAAGCTCCTAAACCCACCAGCTTGCCGGCGGACTTCTCGGCGATATCGTAAAACTCGCTGTAGGTGATCTGACGGTCCTCGTGATGGATGGCGATGGACTTGCCGTATAGGCGCTTGGCGCGGCGGATGCAGTAGTTCACGGTCATGCGATGGCTCCTTCGCGTTCAAGAGCATCGAGTTGATCACTGGAATGGCCGCAGCGAGAGAGAATTTCGCGTGTATGTTGGCCGAGAGCGGGCTGCGGAGGGCCGCCGGGTTCAGGCAAGTCTGCTGCCACTTCGCTTACGGTGCGGACCAGAGTCACGCACGAATCCGTGTTGCGCAACTGGTCGAACCACTCGGCGGCGGTCTTCGCCTGGAAGATGGCCGCAATCCGAGTCTTGACCGGGTCCTGAGGCTCTTCGAACTGATGTGGAATCAGATCCTCGCATCCCAAGTTGCGGCACAAGTCGGCCCAGAATTTGGGCTCTAACGCGCCGACTGCCAGCCAGCGCCCGTCGCCAGCCTGATAAACGTTGTAGCAGGCATAGCGGCCGCTCAGAGTTTCGCAACAAGGCATCGGCTCGTGACCGGTGCTGCGCCACGCTGTCAGTGGGATTGTGAGCAGCGACATCACGCCATGGTACATAGAGACGTCTATGTGGCGGCCCTCACCGGTGCTGTTCCGTGCGACCAATGCCAGCAAAATTCCGGTTACTGCCTGCATTGAGCCACCGACCAGATCGGCGATTTGCACGCCTGGAATCACGGGCAGGTTCAAGCTCAGGACACCGCCGAGCGCCATGTAGTTCACGTCGTGCCCGGCGAGTTGCGAATAAGCGGAATTCTGTCCGTAACCGGTAAGGCTTGCATAAATCAGCCGCTCGTTCACAGCGCGGAGTTCGTCGTAACTGAGACGCAGCCGCGACATCACCCCTGGTCGATTGCCTTCGATTAGGATGTCGGCGTGCATAACGAGCGCTAGAAAAGCATCGCGCCCATGCGGATTCTTCAAATCGATAGAGACGCTCTTCTTGCCTCGATTCGTGTGCGCGAACACCGGCGGGTTCATGCTGCGCGCGTAATCGCCGGCGCCGGGCTGTTCGATCTTGATGACCTCGGCGCCCCAGTCGGCAAGCTGCTGCGTCGCCACTGCACCCGGAAGCAGACGCGTGAGATCCAGGACGACGATGCCTGCGAGATCCGTCACGCCCGAGCCTTCAACATTACTTTGTCGCTGTAGATGATCACGGGCTCGCTGTTTTGATTGAGCACCATGGTCTCGAACGTAACCAGACCACGGCCGGGTCCCTTCTGCTCCTTTGCTGTGACCTTCTTGACGATGTGGATCGTGTCGCCGATGAATACCGGCCGCGTGAATCGCAGCTTGTCGACGCCGTAGAAAGCGATGACCGTATCCTGGATCTGGTTCATCTGCACGCTCAGGCCTGTGGAGATGCTGAACACCAACGCGCCGTGTGCGATGCGTTTACCGAACGGTCCTTTGGCGGCATAGGCCTCGCTCATGTGTAGCTCGACAAAGTCGCCGGAAAGACCTGCAAAGTTGACGATGTCGGCTTCCGTCACCGTCCTACTGCGCGATGTGCTCACGCTGTCAAGGGCAAAATCTTCGAAAAACAAGCTCACGAGGGCCTCTTTCCACTGTTTGAAGCTTGACAGGCGCGACAGCCTGTCCTAACTTGAGAATTCTATGCGAAAAAAGGTGACTGTGGTTGGAGCTGGCAATGTTGGCGCGAACTGCGCGCTACGAATTGCCGGCAAAGAATTAGCCGACGTCGTGCTAGTCGACATCGTGGAAGGAGTGCCTCAAGGCAAAGGACTCGATATTCTGCAATCCGGGCCGGTGGAAGGTTACGACGTCAATGTTACCGGCGCCAATGATTACGAACCCACCGCGAATTCCGATATCGTCGTGATCACGGCAGGCTTCCCGCGCAAACCGGGAATGAGCCGCGATGATCTCCTGGTGGCGAATTATGAAGTGGTGAAGACCGCGACCGAGCAGGCGGTCAAGTATTCGCCCAACTGTATTTTGGTACTGGTGACCAATCCGCTCGATGCTATGTGCTGGACGTCGTACCATGTCTCGAAGTTTTCCAAGAACCGTGTGATCGGCATGGCTGGCGTGTTGGACACGGCACGCTTCCGAACTTTCATCGCTCAGGAACTCGATGTTTCGGTGGCCAACGTCACCGCCATGGTCTTGGGCGGCCATGGCGACACAATGGTTCCGATCGTGCGGCTGACCAGCGTGTCCGGCATCCCGTTGACTGAGCTCCTGGATCAAGCGACGATCGACCGTCTCGTGGATCGCGCGAGAAACGGCGGCGCGGAGATCGTCAAGTATCTGAAGACCGGCAGCGCTTACTACGCTCCGTCGGCGGCTGCTGTCGAGATGGTCGAATCCATTCTCAAAGACCAGAAGAAAGTGCTTCCGTGTGCGGCATACCTCGAAGGCGAATATGGAATCAAGGATCTCTTCGTCGGCGTGCCGGTGAAGATCGGCTCGCGAGGGATCGAGAAGATCTACGAAATTCGGCTTCAGGCAGACGAGCAGGCGGCGCTGGCTAAGAGTGCGGGCGCGGTGAAGGAACTGATCGACGTCATCAAGCAGAAGATGGCTGCGGCCGGCTAAGTTACTGATAAGCCTCGCCGCAGGTCGGTGACCTGTACCACCTCGCTATACTGAATACTTAAGATGTACGAAATGGGCGTATTTTGGCTGCGAGTAGCCACCGCGCTATACGGGGTCGGCTTGCTGCATGTGATCGCGGTGTTGCTGCGCAAGAAGTCCGGCTTCCTAAAGCCCGCGCTGTTTGCTTTCCTGGTGGGCGTAGTGTTGCATTTTGTCGGGATTGTCGAGATCACCATGGCCGTCGGCCACCTGCCCGTCGACAATTTCTTTGAGTGCGCCTCGGTCTGCGCGTTTCTCATTGGTATTCTGTTTCTCTTCGTGTACTGGCGTTACGATTTCGCCAGCCTGAGTGTGTGCATATTTCCGTTGGTTTTCGTGATGTCGCAAGTGGGGGCAATGGAACGGCCGATGCTTACCTGGCCGAACAGCAACGTTCGTAATGCCTGGCTGTTGTTGCACGTGATCATGGTGCTTTCAGGCTATGCGGCATTGCTTCTAACCGCAGTAGCTTCGGTGTTCTATCTCATACAGGAACGGCAGCTCAAGCAGAAAAAGTCAGTCCATTTGTTCAAACGGCTGCCACCCTTGGGCTCGCTCGATAATCTGATCACCAATTCGATGGGCTTCGGGTTCGTGTTCATCACGCTCGGGGTCGTTGCTGGAAGCGCCTGGGCGTTCATCGAATCGGGAACCGCATGGATTAAGGATCCGCGCATCGCTCTCGCGTTCATCACTTGGGGCTTCTATCTCATGATGGTCTTTCTCCGTGCGACTGCCGGGTGGAGAGGCCGCAAGGCCGCGTTCATGGCCTTGGCTGTCCTGTGCTGCTCGGCTCTCACATGGGCGGCGCATGTGGGCCTGAGAACGATGCTGGCCAAATGAAGTTTTCCATCACAGGCGTGAATCATAAGAGTGCGCCGGTGGAAGTGCGCGAACGCCTGGCTTTCGACGAGCGCTCTCTGGCCGAGGCGCTGAACGAACTGAAGCGCCGGCCGGGGTTCTGCGAAGGCATGATTCTGTCCACGTGCAACCGCGTGGAGGTGGCGCTCACGGTCGAGGATAACTCCGGAGCGGGCGTGGCGGTGGATGAATTTCTCGCGGACATGCGGCACTTGCAGCGCGATTTCGTTACGCCGCATTTGTATCGCTTCGAGGATGGCGACGCGGTACGGCACTTGTTTCGCGTGGCCGCTAGCCTGGACTCGATGGTTGTAGGCGAACCGCAAATTCTCGGGCAGCTCAAGTCCGCTTACGCGATGGCCAAAGAACACGGCGCCTTAAGTGGATTCCTGGACGTCGTGGTGACACGCGCGTTTAACGTCGCCAAGCGCGTTCGCTCGGAGACGGAGATCGGCGCCAATGCCGTCTCGGTGAGCTATGCGGCGGTGGAGCTGGCGCGAGAGATCTTCGGATCGCTTGCCGACAAGAAGGTGATGATCGTGGGTGCGGGCAAAATGTCAGAATCGGCTGCCCGGCACTTGAAGCGCTGTGGCGTGACACAGATCTTCGTCACCAACCGGACCTACGAGCGGGCGGCGGAAATGGCCCAACTCTTCGACGGGAAGATCGTCGAATATGATCGCTTCATAGCGTTTCTGCCGGAAGTGGACATCGTGATCGCTTCGAGTGGCGCTCCACACTTCATCATCACCCGCGACGAGATGAAGAAGGTGATCGATACACGCAAGAATCGGCCCATGTTTCTGATCGACATCGCGGTGCCTCGTAACATCGAGCCCGCGATTAACGACCTCGACAACGTCTTCTTGTACGACATCGACGACCTGCAACGAGTGGTAGACACGAACCTGCAAGGCCGCATGGAATCTGCCGAAGAAGCTGAGGCGATCATCCGGGAGGAAGTCGAACGGATGATGGCGCGGCTGAAGACCCGCGAAGTAGTTCCCATGATCGTGAGCCTGCAGGAGCAACTGGAGAATACTCGCATGTCCGAGTTGACCCGCATGCGCGGTAAGCTCGGCACGCTAACACCCGAGCAGGAGCAAGCACTCGAAGCACTCACCAAAGGCATCATCAACAAAATTGCGCACGGACCGATCTCGGAACTGAGACGCCAAGCTTCCCAGCCCGACGGCCACCACTTCATCGCTGCCATTCGAAAGGTTTTCAAGTTAGGCGATTAGCATGCTGACCATCGGCTCTCGAGGTTCCCAACTCGCTTTGTGGCAGGCCCGCTGGATCCAGGCGCGGCTGCAAGGTTTGGGCCTGGAAACACGACTGGAAATTATCCATACGACCGGCGACAAGATCACGGACGTGGCGCTGTCCAAAGTCGGGACGAAGGGCTTGTTCACCAAGGAGATCGAGGAAGCGCTGCTGAACAAGACGATCGATCTGGCGGTGCATAGCTTGAAGGACATGCCGACGGAGTTGCCCGATGGTCTTACGCTGGCCGCGATCCCGGAACGCGAGGATCCGCGTGACGCGCTGATCGGACGTAGTCTCTCTTCTCTGGCTCAAGGCGCTCACGTCGGGACGAGTTCACTCCGGCGTGCCGCTCAGCTTCGCGCCATGCGGCCGGATCTTCAGATCGAAGACATTCGTGGAAACCTGGATACGCGGCTGCGCAAGCTGGACGAAGGGAAATATGATGCGATCGTGCTGGCTTCCGCGGGGCTGCGCCGGCTTGGTTGGGAGAAGCGGATTACCGAATTGCTCAGCCCCGAGGTGATGTGCCCGGCGGTGGGCCAGGGGGCGCTCGCGGTCGAGACGCGGGATGATGGCGGCCAAGCGCAGCAAGTCGCGAAGAGCCTGGAGCATGAAGCAACGCGAATTGCGGTAACTGCCGAACGGGCGGTGCTGGCGGCTTTGGGCGGTGGCTGTCAGGTACCGATTGGAGCTTATGCCACGGTTGATTTGGGCGCTGATTTAATCCAACTCCAGTCGATTATCGTTTCGCCGGATGGAACGCAAGTCATCCGCAAGCATGCTGGCGGGCCGGTAGCGGACGGCGCAATCATGGGCCGGCAGCTCGGGGGCCAACTTCTCGCCGCTGGGGGCGAGCAAATCCTGGCAGCAGTCTACGGCGCTTGAGCAGATGAGCAAGGTCTATCTCGTCGGCGCCGGACCCGGCGATCCTGGCCTGATCACCTGGAAGGGCCGCAACCTGCTCGCTATCGCTGACTCCGTTCTCTTCGATCATCTCGCAAGTGAGCATCTTCTCGAGTTGACCCGCAAGGATTGCGAACGCATCTATGTCGGCAAGAAGAAGGCCGTCCACGCGTTCCCTCAGGAAGAAATCTGCGCAATGATGATCGAGCGCGCGCGGCGTGGTCTGACCGTCGTGCGGCTCAAGGGCGGCGATCCATTCATCTTCGGCCGGGGCGGCGAGGAGTTGGAAGCGCTGGCAGCGGCCGGCATTCAGTTCGAAGTAGTTCCCGGCGTCACATCGCCTTTAGGAATCGCGGCGTACAGTGGCGTTCCGCTTACTCACCGCAGCCACACCAAGCTGGTTACATTCGTCACCGGACACGATGTTCCTGGGATTGATTGGTCAAAGGTGGGCCAATCGGAAACATTGGTCATCTTCATGGGGATATTCTCGATTCGCGAGATCGCCAGCGCCATCATGCGGCACGGCCGCTCCGGAGACACGCCTGCCATCGCG
>Ga0335082_10008767_pt1 | contig 10996 bp, 9 predicted proteins | sample Lox_Sample_41_FD_206718 | JGI IMG/M metagenome (GOLD analysis project Ga0335082, IMG submission 206718) | Soil microbial communities from Loxahatchee National Wildlife Refuge, Florida, United States - Lox_Sample_4.1 | ecosystem: Environmental > Terrestrial > Soil > Wetlands | place: USA: Florida... | reverse complement strand
CGGCCGCGCGGCTTCGCCATGCGGCACACGATCGCCGGGCACCGCCTCATAGAAGTCGTGCGCCGATCGGTTGGCCGCCGCCGCCGCATCGCCGAGCTCTTCGGCATCGGCCATGCTGGCACGGAACCCGCGCATGCCCTGGTCGGCCAGAGGCTTCTCCGGCGCCGGCATCTCTGCGGGTTCGGCGAGCGTGCGCCTGACCGCTTCGGCCTCGACCTTGCGGATCGCGTCCTCCAGCGCCAGCCGCTCGCGCGTGATGTCGGATTCGTCGAGCGCGGGCTCCACGCTGCGCAACTGATTGACCAGCGCATTGCGTGCGCGCTCGTACAAGGCACGGCGGTTCTCGCCGGTGTTCTTGTCGAGACCGCTGACGGCGCGGGTGATGAGCGGTTGGTAATCGGCCATCTTCTATCGACGCAGTCCTGCTTTCGGTCTTTGCGCAGCCATCATACTTCAAACGGGTTTTTCATCAGAATTGTGTCTTCGCGCTCCGGGCTGGTCGACAGCAACGCAACCGGGCAGCCGACCAATTCCTCAATTCGACGCACGTATTTTATCGCCTGGGCCGGCAATTGCGCCCACGAACGCGCACGCGCGGTCGGCTCCTTCCAGCCCGCGATGGTTTCATAGACCGGCTCGACCCGCGCCTGTGCGCGCTCGCCGGCGGGCAGATAATCGATGGTCCGGCCGTCGAGCCGGTAGCCGACGCAGACCTTGACCTCGTCGAAGCCGTCGAGGATGTCGAGCTTGGTGAGCGCCAGCCCGTCGATGCCGCAGGTCAGCACTGTCTGGCGCACCAGCACCGCGTCGAACCAGCCGCAACGGCGTGCGCGGCCGGTGACGGTGCCGAATTCGCGGCCGCGCTCGCCGAGCGTCTTGCCGATCGCGTTCGCCATCTGGTCGGTCGGGAAAGGCCCCTCGCCCACCCGTGTCGTATAGGCCTTGCAGATGCCGAGCACGTAATCGATCGAATTCGGTCCGAGACCGCAGCCGGTCGCCGCCTGTGCCGCAACCGTGTTGGACGAGGTCACATAAGGATAAGTGCCGTGATCGATGTCGAGCAGCGCGCCCTGCGCGCCTTCGAACAGGATGCGCTTGCCCTCGCGCCGCCTCGCATCGAGCAGCGACCACACCGAATCCATGTAGGGCAGCACCTGCGGCGCAATCGCCGCGAGGTATTCGTAGATCGCCTTGCCGTCGAGTTCGCCGAGACCGAGACCGCGGCGCAGCGCATTGTGATGCGCGAGCAGCCGGTCGATCTTCGGCGCCAGCGCCGGCAGGTCGGCCAGATCCATGAAGCGGATCGCGCGCCGGCCGACTTTGTCCTCGTAGGCCGGCCCGATGCCGCGCTTGGTGGTGCCGATGCGGGCGGACGAGTCCTCGCGCACCGCCTCCAGTTCGCGATGCAGCGGCAGGATCAGCGGCGCGTTCTCGGCGATGCGCAGATTGTCCGGGGTCACCGCGACGCCTTGTTTCTTGAGCTGGGCAATCTCGTCGATCAGAGCCTTGGGGTCGACCACCACGCCGTTGCCGATAATGGACAACTTGCCCCCGCGCACGACGCCCGAGGGCAACAGCGACAACTTGTAGGTGGCGCCGTCGATCACCAAGGTGTGGCCGGCATTGTGGCCGCCCTGGAATCGCACGACGATATCGGCCTGCTCGGACAGCCAGTCGACGATTTTACCCTTGCCTTCGTCGCCCCACTGCGACCCGACCACGACCACATTCGCCATTCGAACGGTTTCCTTGCGCCAGCGCTTGGGACACTGACGCCGGAAACAGCCGGCCAGGTCCACCTTCGGATAAAGGATGCCGGCGGCGGAGGCAAGGCGCAGAACGAGGCACAGGAGCCTTCGCACCGCGCCTGCTAAGGATATGGCGGACCAGCGCTATTTCTAAAAATGCAGCGGCTTGGCCTGCTGCACCTGCGGCAGCGCCTTGACCTTCTCCAGCACCGCCGCCGGAAGTTCGCCGTCGATCTCGATCAGCGCGATGGCGTTGCCGCCGGGCGCCTCGCGGCCGACGTGGAAAGTGGCGATGTTGATGCCGGCCTCGCCCAGCGTCGACGAGAACTTGCCGATGAAGCCCGGCTTATCGAGATTGGTGATGTAGATCATCGACGGGCCGAACTCGGCGTCCATACGGATGCCTTTGATATTGACGATACGTGGGCGGCCGTCGGCGAATACCGTCCCGGAGACCCAGCGCGTCTGCTTTTCGGTCACCACGTTCACCGTGATCAGGCTTTCGTAGTCGCCTTCCGCCTCACGCGTGGTCTCCTCCACCGCCATGCCGCGCTCGCGTGCCACCAGCGGCGCCGAGACCACGTTGACGTCGCCGAGCATCGGCCGCAGCAGGCCGGCGAGCACCGCCGAGGTGAGCGCCTTGATGTTCAAATGCGCGACCGCACCTTCATAAGTGATATGGATTTCCTTGATCGGGTTCTCGGTCAACTGCCCGGCGAACGAACCGAGCTTTTCGGCGAGCGCGACGAAGGGCTTGAGCTTCGGCGCCTCCTCGGCGCTGATCGAAGGGAAATTGACCGCATTGGAGATCGCGCCGCGCAGCAGATAATCCGACATCTGCTCGGCGACTTGCAATGCGACGTTTTCCTGCGCCTCCGACGTAGAAGCGCCGAGATGCGGCGTGCACACCACATTGGGCAGGCTGAAAAGCGGACTCGCGGTCGCCGGTTCTTCGACGAAGACGTCAAAAGCTGCGCCCGCCACCTGTCCGGCCTTGAGCGCTTCGGCGAGCGCGGCCTCGTCGACCAGGCCGCCGCGCGCGCAATTGATGATGCGCACGCCTTTTTTCATCTTCTTGATCGCATCGGCGTCGATGATGTTGCGGGTCTTGTCGGTGAGCGGGGTGTGCAGCGTGATGAAATCGGCGCGCTTGAACAATTCGTCGAGATCGGCCTTCTCGACGCCGAGATCGCGCGCGCGCTCCTCCGACAGGAACGGATCGAACGCGATCACTTTCATCTTCAAGCCGATGGCGCGGTCGGCGACGATCGAGCCGATATTGCCGCAGCCGATCACGCCGAGCGTCTTGGAGAAAATCTCCACGCCCATGAACTTGTTCTTTTCCCATTTGCCGGCGCGCGTCGACGTGTCGGCTTCCGGAATCTGACGGGCCAGCGCCAGCATCAGCGAGATGGCGTGTTCGGCGGTGGTGATCGAATTGCCGAACGGCGTGTTCATGACGATGATGCCGCGCGCCGTCGCCGCCGGGATATCGACATTGTCGACGCCGATGCCGGCGCGGCCGATCACCTTCAGGTTGTTTGCTTTTTCCAGGATCTTCGGCGTCACCTTGGTGGCCGAACGGATGGCGAGACCGTCGTAGTTGCCGACGATTTCGGCGAGCTTGTCTTTGTCCTTGCCGAGCGCCGGCTGGAAATCGACCTCGATGCCGCGATCCTTGAAGATCTGTACTGCGGCGGGCGACAGCGCGTCGGAGATGAGAACTTTGGGCATGGCGTTTGCTGCTTTTCGATTGAGTTTGTCTGGTCGTCGGCCCTCCCGCTTGCCGCGGGAGGACGCGCGCGTTACGCCGCCTTCGGCAGCGCGGCCTTGGCTTCGGCGAAGGCCCAGTCGAGCCAGGGCGTGAGCGCCTTGACGTCGCTCGTCTCGACGGTCGCCCCGCACCAGATGCGCAGTCCCGGCGGCGCGTCACGGTAGTAAGCGATGTCGTAAGCGACGCCTTCCTTCTCCAGCAGCCCGGCGAGGGTCTTGGCGAAGGCAGCCTGGTCGTCGGCCGTGAGCCGCGTCACCGCCGGATCGACCACCTTCAGGCACACCGACGTATTCGAGCGCTGCTCGGCCTTGTTGGCGAGGTGCGCGACCCAGGGCGTTATCGCGACCCAGTCGGCGATCGCTCTGGCGTTGGCATCCGAGCGTGCAATGGTGGCAGCAAGGCCGCCGACCGATTTCGCCCAGGACAGCGTGTCGAGATAATCCTCGACGCACAGCATCGACGGCGTGTTGATGGTCTCGCCCTGGAAGATGCCATCGTTGAGCTTACCGCCTTTGGTCATGCGGAAGATCTTCGGCAGCGGCCAGGCCGGCTTGTAGCTTTCCAGCCGCGCCACCGCGCGCGGCGACAGGATCAGCATGCCGTGCGCGCCCTCGCCGCCGAGCGCCTTCTGCCAGGAGAAGGTGGCGACGTCGAGTTTGGGCCAGTCGAGCTTTTGCGCAAACGCCGCCGATGTGGCGTCGCAGATCGTCAGGCCCTCGCGGTCGGCGGCGATCCAGTCGCCGTTCGGCACGCGCACGCCGGAGGTGGTGCCGTTCCAGGTGAACACCACGTCGGTTTTGAAATCGACCTTCGACAGGTCGGGCAAGTCGCCGTAAGGCGCCTTGAGCGTCGTCACATCCTTGAGCTTGAGCTCCTTGGTGACGTCGCTGACCCAGCCTTCGCCGAAGCTTTCCCAGGCCAGCATGGTCACCGGGCGCGCGCCCAACAGCGACCACAGCGCCATCTCGACCGCGCCCGTGTCGGAGGCCGGCACGATGCCGATGCGGTGGTCCGCCGGCACTTCCAGAATTTCGCGGGTCAGATCGATGGCGCGCTTGAGCTTCGCCTTGCCGATCTTGGCGCGGTGCGAACGTCCCAAAGCTGCGTCGGTGAGAGCGGTGAGGTTCCAGCCGGGGCGCTTGGCGCAGGGACCGGACGAAAAGTGCGGGATCACCGGCCGCACGCCGGGCTTTACTGCTGTCATGTGTCTACCCTTCCAGATAGGCGCCTCTCGTTGGGGAGAGGTGTCCCACTGGCGGGCATAAGCGAGTTGGGTCGTCGGGTCAACTCATCTGAAGGCAAAACGATGTTGCCGCAGTCACAAGCTAGAAACGCCCGCCGAGGCCGACGCGGGCGGTATTCATGGTGGTCAAGATACCACCGACCTTCCAAAAATCGATCAATTCCCACTCGCCGCGCAGGAATAGGCGGGGCGTCAATTGCATGTCCATGCCGAGACCGCCCACAAAGCCCATCTGGAAGGTGTTGTCCCGAGCGTCGCTTGCCGAGTCGACGAACGTGCCAAGGAAGGTGCCGGGGGGCGTGGTCACATCCGTCTGCGCGTCACTTAAGGCAACAGTATTGGAGTAGTTGAACCGGCCGACTGCAAAGCCAAGCGTCGCATAGGGCAGGAATTGTCCAAAAGCATAGCCGGCGCGACCGCGCAGGGCGGCATAGTCGATGAGTTTGATGGACGATTGCGCCGTGATCGTAACGTCGTGCTGGATATGGTCGGTCGTCGTGACAATTCTGCCAAGCGACTCGTTCGCCGAACTCGTCATGGACGACATGTGGCTGTAGCCGAGATCGAGACCGAGTACGAGCTGGTCCCATTGCCAGTTGTAACCGACGAAGCCGCCATATTGCATGCTGCTCGTCGACGACGACCCGAGGACTGTCCAATTCGAAGGAGAGAATTGGTCCTCCAGCGTGGTATTGCGCAAGATGAACGCGACCTCGTCGCGGGTCGCATCGCCGAAATTCGTCGCCATGGCCGAGGCGCCGAAATGTCCGCCGGCATAGAAACCGTCCCACCGGCTGTAACTCGGCGTGTAAGACCCGCGCAGAAGGTCCGGCATATCGGCCGCAAGAGCGCCGGCCGGTGCCGCGACGATCAATGCAAGCGCGGCCAATCCGATGCGGACGTCGGCAACAGATGAGGCCTGACGGGGGTGGCGGGGCACATCTGAGCCCGCAGATGCCGCACCGGAAGCGCCTGACGTCCTCGGCCAACCCATGACCACTCTTCCTTCGCTACCACTCGACCGGCCCGCGGCGGATTAGCGGGCGCTTAACCATATTTTTTCATCCAAGACAGCGCGCCGTTAACGGAAACGGCGCGCTGGATTCGGTGTCGGTTAGCCGCGGCTGCTCAGCGGCGGGGGTGGCGGCGTGTAAGCCGGCGGCTGATAGACGTAGCGCGGCGTCGGCGCCGTATCGCAGCAAGTCCAGCGCAGGCCGAGCATGAAGTCGTGCGAATAGAGATTGCCGAACTTGTACGAGTCGGGATTGCAGCCGCCGACGCAGTCGATCGTGTCGGTGATCGACCCGTAGTTGAGATAGCGGTAGGTGAAATCGACCTTGAAGTTCTCGCTGATGTTGTAGGCAAGACCGGCGTAGAGGGCATAGGCGGTGTGCCATTCCGCGGAGTTGCGGCCGAATCCGTATCCGCCAGTCATCGTATTGAGATCGTTGAAGTTGACGAGTTGATTGTAGGCGCCGCCGATACCGGCGCCGACGTAGGGAGTCAGACACCACCAGGTGCCGAGATCGACATAGGCGTTGGCGAGGAAAACCCAGGATTTGATGTAACCGTCGTAAGTGTCGTCGCAGACACCCGTACCCACGGTGCAGGCCACGGTGTAGTGGCCGAACGCATCAACCCGTGTTTTCCCACGATATTCAACGCTGCCGTCGAAGCGCAGCCATTTGTTGAAGTTGTAGCCGACCGCGCCGCCAATAAAATTGGTGTCGCCGATCGTCGACGTGTCGATGCGAAAATCGGTGCCGGCATTAGCGGGATTCTGGATGTACTGCATCTGATCGCTGTGCGTCATGCCGACGCCGACAAAGCCGCGCAGGTACCAGTTGCAGCAGGGCTCCGCCGGGGGCGGAGGCAACGGCATGTCAGCGGCGCGAGCCGCGGGAGTCGCCGTCAGCGCGGCGAACGCCACGAGAGCGGAAAATAGTAGACGCCAAGACATGTTCGTCCCTCATCGAATCCGGCGCTCACCCCGAGCGCGATCGTGAGGGACCTTGCCAGCAATTCGTTAAGTGGGACTTAACCGTATTTTTTTACCACGAATTTTAATCATAACGGCCAGTGTCGCCGCGGCCGTATGCAAATATTAACGATGCGTTAAGGATTGTGACGCGCGTGGCGCCGGTGCCTTACCAAGGACGTCAGTCTTCGGCGCCCTCGCCCATCTCGCCGATATGATGCTGTGCATAGAGTTCGAGACCGAGCTTGGCAACGAGGTCGAGTTGGGTTTCGAGGAAGTCGATATGATGTTCCTCGTCCGCCATCAGCTTCTCGAACAGATCGCGGCTCACATAGTCCTTGGCCGAGTGGCAATAGGTGGCCGCTTCCTGGTAAAGCGCGCGCGCCGACATCTCCGCCACGAGATCACAGTCGAGGACTTCCTTGACGCTCTGCCCGATGTGCAGCGGGTCGAGCACCTGCATGTTGGGGAAGCCGTCGAGGAAAATGATGCGCTCGACCAATTTGTCGGCGTGCTCCATCTCCTCGATCGATTCCTTGCGCCATTGCTTGGCGAGATCCTTGTAGCCCCAATTATCGAGCAGCCGGTAATGAAGCCAATACTGGTTGACCGCCGTGAGTTCGTGCCGCAGCGCCTTGTTGAGGTATTCGATAACCTTGGCATCACCCTTCATAACGCGTCCTCCCAACCGCGCGGCAATCGATCTTCCCGCCTCGAAACCATGCCGCCGATGCGCAGACGCAGTCAACAGGCGTGGGGAACGATCGATCGTTCAGCTGCGCGCGATGCAATGCGCGGGGCAAGCGCAGCCGGCCGGGCAGTTGGCGACGCCGACCGCCTCATCCATAATCTTACGGATGGTGCGCGCACAGCGGCCACATTGCGCGCTGCAGCCGAGGCAATCATAGACTTGACCCGTGGTGCGCGGCGCGGTTGCGGCAACCGCGCTGCGGACGTCTTGGTCACTCAATACGTTGCACGAACAGACGATCATCGATAGGTCGGCTCCAGCGGTCGCTGGAACCGCACATTGGCCGTTTCGCTAATGGTGTCCTTGCGCCAAGTCAAAAAGATAATGCTGTTTGAAAACGTTCTAATCTTGCGGCGATGGAACGCGTTTCCCCTAGCGTGGCTGCATCCGCCGCAGCCAATCGTGGGCGACCAGGCTTTGCGCCAGCGCGATCAAAGCGGAGCGCGCCGAGGCGTCTTCGATGGCGAGGAACGACTCGACCAGCCGCATGGCTTCCTGCGTGCGCGGATCGTCGCGGCCGCCGGCAATCGCCGGCGTCGACGCTATTTCGTTTGCCTGGTGGCCGCCGCCGCGCGGCCTGATCGGCAGATGGACGACATTGCCGGCGGACTGTTGCGGTCGATCGTTCATGGTTTGACGTACGCCCCAAGTGCTATGGGTAGCGAACGCAGTTATATGCGCAAAAGAACAAACAGTGTGACAACCCTACATTGCGGTTCGTGCGGCCGATGGCCATAAACCGCTAGAGCGCCTTGTGCGAGGCCGTATCACATAACATTCGCGTATAATCCAAGCGTCGCGCCGCTCGATGCCACGGTCCGCAGCCACGATTTGGATTTGGACGTTTTGGAACGCGCTCAGGCCGCGACTTCGGCCAACGCCTCGACCACGTCATCGACGACGGCTTCGACCAGCGTCTTGTCGTCGCCCTCGCCCATCACCCGGATCACCGGCTCGGTGCCGGACGGACGGACGATCAGACGGCCCCCCAACCCGAGCTTCTTCTCGGCGCTGGCGATGGCCGAGCGCACGCCGGCGTTTTCCAGCGGCTTGCCGTTTTTGTAGCGCACGTTCTTGAGCACCTGCGGCAGCGGCTCGAAGCGGTGGCACACCTCCGACACCGGCTTGCCGCTGCGCTTGATGACGGCGAGAACCTGAAGCGCTGCGACGAAACCGTCGCCGGTGGTGGTGTAATCGGAGAGGATGATGTGCCCGGACGGCTCGCCGCCGACGTTGTAGCCGTGCGCGCGCATGTGCTCGAGCACGTAGCGGTCGCCGACCGGCGTGCGCACCAGTTCGAGCCCGCGACTGTCGAGGTGGCGCTCGAGGCCGAGGTTCGACATCACGGTGGCGACCACGCCCGGACGCTGCAGGCGGCCGTCTTCTTTCCAGCTTTCGGCAATGACCGCGAGCAGTTGGTCGCCGTCGACCACATGGCCGTGCTCATCGATGATCATGACGCGGTCGGCGTCGCCATCGAGCGCGATGCCAATGTCGGCGCGCACCTCGCGCACTTTGTGGCAAATGGCGTTCAGATCGGTGGAGCCGCATTCTTTGTTGATGTTCATGCCATCCGGCTCGACGCCGATCGCAACGACCTCGGCGCCCAATTCCCACAGCGCGCCGGGAGCGACTTTGTAAGCGGCTCCATTGGCGCAATCGATAACAACGCGCAGACCGGACAGATCGATCGCGCGCGGCAGGGTCAGCTTGGCGAATTCGATGTAGCGGTCCTGGACGCCGTCGATGCGCTTGGCGCGGCCGAGATCCTCGCTCTTGGCGAGCTGCTTGGTCATGTCGGAATCGATCAGCTTCTCGATCTGCAGTTCGACGTCGTCCGAAAGCTTGAAGCCGTCGGGGCCGAACAGCTTAATGCCGTTGTCGGCGTAGGGGTTGTGCGAAGCCGAAATCATCACCCCGAGATCGGCGCGCATCGAGCGCGACAAAACGCCGACCGCCGGCGTCGGGATCGGACCGGTCAGCAGCACGTCCATGCCGACCGAGGTGAAGCCGGCGACCAGCGCGGTCTCGATCATGTAGCCGGACAGGCGGGTGTCCTTGCCGATCAGCACGCGGTGCCGGTGCTCGCCGTTCTTGAATACCAGCCCGGCGGCCTGGCCGACCTTGAGCGCCAGTTCGGGCGTGATCACCCGGTTGGCGCGGCCGCGAATGCCGTCAGTGCCGAAATAACGACGAACCATACCCTACCCCTACGCCCGCTTTACGACTGTGCCTGGAACCGCTGTTTTTGGCCGGCGGCCCAGCCCCCGCGAGGCCGCAATACTACGGCCAAGGCCGTGGATTTACTTCAAAAATTGTGAGGAATCATTACCGGTCGCCGTTAACAAACGGTGGCCCGATGCTCCGCACCGGCTAAAACCCCCGGGAATCCCGCGGTTTCGCCCACGGCGGGGCTGTGCTACCGGATTTTCCGCGCTGTCGCGCAGTCCGGGGCTTGCCCATGAAAAATATCGCTTCGATCGAAGACCTGCGCCAGCTCGCGCGCCGCAAGGTTCCACGCGCGTTCTACGACTACGCCGCCAGCGGCTCCTACAACGAAGAGACGCTGCGCGCCAACCGCGCCGACCTGGAAGCGATCAAGCTGCGCCAGCGCATCCTGGTCGACGTCTCCGCGCGCAGCCTCGCCACCACCGTGGTCGGACAGAAGCTGGCCTCGCCGTTCATCCTGGCGCCGGTCGGGCTGCTCGGCATGCAGCACGGCGACGGCGAAATCCTCGCCGCGCGCGCCGCCGCCGCCGCCGGCATCCCGTTCACGCTGTCGACCATGTCGATCTGCTCGATCGAGGACGTGGCGCAGGCGACCGGCAAGCCGTTCTGGTTCCAGCTCTACGTCATCAAGGACCGCGGCTTCTCCAGAGACCTGCTGGCGCGCGCCAAGGCGGCGAAGTGCAACACGCTGGTGCTCACCGTCGACCTGCAGGTGCTCGGCCAGCGCCACCGCGACGTGCACAACGGCATGACGGTGCCGCCGGAAATGCGCATCAAGAACATCATCGACATCGCCACCAAGCCGGCCTGGGCCTGGAGCGTGCTCAAGGGCAGGCGCAAGACCTTCGGCAACCTCGCCGGCCACGTGAAGGGCATGGAGAACGTCAATTCGCTGGCCGCATGGACCAACCAGCAGTTCGACCCGGCGCTGAACTGGAAGGACGTCGAGTGGATCAAGAAGGAGTGGCCGGGCAAGCTGATCCTCAAGGGCATCATGGACCCCGACGACGCCAGGACCGCGGTCAAGCTCGGCGCCGACGCGCTGGTGGTGTCGAACCACGGCGGCCGCCAGCTCGACGGCGCGGCGTCGTCGATCTCGGCGCTGCCGCCGATCGCCGACGCGGTCGGCGACGACATCGAGGTGCTGTTCGACGGCGGCATCCGCACCGGCGCCGACGCCATGCGCGCGATCGCGCTCGGCGCGCGCGCCTGCATGATCGGCCGCGCCTATGCCTGGGGCCTCGGCGCCGGCGGCGAGGCCGGCGTCGCCAAG
>Ga0335082_10008766_pt1 | contig 10997 bp, 13 predicted proteins | sample Lox_Sample_41_FD_206718 | JGI IMG/M metagenome (GOLD analysis project Ga0335082, IMG submission 206718) | Soil microbial communities from Loxahatchee National Wildlife Refuge, Florida, United States - Lox_Sample_4.1 | ecosystem: Environmental > Terrestrial > Soil > Wetlands | place: USA... | reverse complement strand
CACCGCCGCCGATCAGCACCTCGCGGAACTCGAGCCGCAGCGCGAAGCGGTCGGCGCATTTCGCGAGCACCGCCCGCGCCTGGTCGGTCACCTCCGGGCCGATCCCGTCGCCGGCACAGAGCGCGATGGTGGCGTGCTCCATCGATGCGCTCCTCACGGTCCCTCGTGCGCCACGCGCTGGTGGTGGCGGTGGCGATAGTCGAGCTTGTTCAGCGCGTTCACGTAGGCCAGGGCGCTGGCCATGATGATGTCGGTGTGCACGCCCTGCCCGCTGACGGTGAAGTGGTCGTCGCGCAGCGAGCACGACGCCTCGCCCTGCGCGTCGGGATCGGCGGTGATGGCGCTGACCTGGTAGCGTTCCAGGCGCGGGCTGCGGCCGACGATGCGGGCGATGGCCTTGAAGCAGGCGTCGACCATGCCATCGCCGCTGGTCGCCTCCTCGCGCTCGGCGCCGTCGACGCGCATGCGCACGCGCGCCTGCGGCGCCGCCGAGGTCGACGACGTCACGCTGAGATCGAGCAGCTCGTAGCGGGCGGCCGCGCGCGCGCCGGGCTCAGCGACCAAGGCGAGCAGGTCTTCGTCGTAGATGTTCTTCTTCTTGTCGGCGAGCGCCTTGAAGCGGGCGAAGGTCTCGCCGACATCGACGGTCTCGAAGTCGACCCCGAGCGCCTTCAGCCGCTCCGCGAAGGCATGACGGCCCGAGTGCTTGCCGAGCACCAACCGATTGCTCGCCAGGCCGACCGTCTCCGGACGCATGATCTCGTAGGTTTGCTTGTCCTTGAGCACGCCATCTTGGTGGATGCCGGCCTCGTGCGCGAAGGCGTTGTCGCCGACGATGGGCTTGTTGATGGCGATCGGAATACCGGTCACCTGGGCGAGGAGCCGGCTGGACGGGTAGATCTGCCGCGTGTCGACGCGGACGTCGACCTCGGCAAAGACGTCGCGCCGGGTCCTGATGGCCATGACGACTTCTTCCAGCGAGGTGTTGCCGGCCCGCTCGCCGATCCCGTTGATGGTGCACTCCACCTGACGCGCGCCGTTGCGCACCGCGGCGAGCGAGTTGGCGACCGCCATGCCGAGGTCGTTATGACAATGCGCGCTCCAGATGACGCGGTCGCCGCCCGGCGTCTGCGCGATCAGCTCGCGAAACAGGGCGCCGAACTCCTGCGGCACGGCGTAGCCGGTGGTGTCGGGCACGTTGAGCGTGCGGGCGCCGGCCCGGATCACCTCGCTGAACACTTGAACCAGATAGTCGCGCTCGCTGCGCGACGCGTCCTCGGCCGAGAACTCGACGTAGTCGAGGTGCTGCTTGGCGAAGCCCACCGCCCAGCAGGCCGCGTCGATCACCTCTTGGTGGGTCATCATCAGCTTGCGCTTCAGATGCAGCTCCGAGGTGGCGATGAAGATGTGGATCCCCGGGCGCTTGGCCTTCGCGACGCTGCGCAGGGCCGCTTCGAGGTCGGCCTGACGGGGGCGCGCCAAACTGAGCACGATGGGCGTGCTCACCACGTCTGCCACGCCGCGGACGGCATCCGCGTCGCCCTCCGAAGCGGCCGCGAACCCCGCCTCGATGACGTCGACGCCGAGCTTCTCGAGCTGGCGGGCGATGAGCAGCTTGTCCTCGACGTTCATCGTCGCCCCCGGCGACTGCTCGCCGTCGCGCAGGGTGGTGTCGAAGATCTGTACGAAGTTGGTCGTCGTCATTGTCATCCCCTGTCATCCCGTCAGCGGTCCGGGGGATCGGACCCGGGAAAAGCAAAGGGCCACGGGCGTCCCGCCCGTGGCCCTTCGTGCCTCTCTCGTCGCGACCAGCGGGCGGTTCCCCAGCCCGTGGCGCTGTCGGTTGTCGATCAATCCGTCGCAGGCGCACCGAGCCAGAGCGTCAGTCGTAGCGCCAGCGGTAGCCGGTGCTCGGTCGGCCGCTTGTGGAACGTCATGGCGCGTCGAGCCTAGAAGAGCGCCTGGGGGTTGTCAAGCCGTGAGCCGCCATCGCGCGGCGCACCAAGCGCCGCGCCGAGACCCACGCCGAGCGCACCGGCCCGGACACGGCATACAGAAAGAACACCGAGAACAGACAGATCTGGGGCTCGGCGATGAGCAGCTTCAGCACCAAGATCACCAGCACCAGGACCCAGAACGGCTGGCGGCGGTGGATGTCGATCTCCTTGAAGCTGAAGTAGCGAAAGTTGCTGACCATCAGCCCAGCCAGGGCATAGACCATCAGCAGCACGATGAGGTGGCGATAGGTCACGCCTTCGCCGCCGAAGAAGTAGTACAGCATGACGGTCGACGCCACCACCTCCGCCGCCGCCGGAATCGGCAAGCCGACGAAATGGCGCTTCTCGACGTTGTCGAACTGCACGTTGAAGCGCGCCAGGCGGAGCGCCCCACAGGTCACGTAGAGCGACGCCGCCAGCCACCCGAAGGTCGCCCACGGGGTCAACGCCCACGTGTAGACCAAGATGCCCGGCGCGACGCCGAAGGCGACGAGATCGCACAGCGAGTCGTACTCGATGCCGAAGCGCGACGTCGTCTTGGTGACCCGCGCCACGCGCCCATCGAGCGCGTCGAAGACGTTCGCCGCCATGATGGCAATTGCCGCGACCAGAAATTCGCCGCGCAGGCTGGCGATGATCGAGTAGAACCCGCAGAAGAGGCCCGCCGTGGTGATCAGGTTGGGCAGGATGTAGACGCCCTTGCGCAGCGGCACCGGCACGAGCCGGCGCGCCGCCCCATGGCGCACGGGCAGGCCGAGCTCGTCCGTCGCTTGGTCCCCGTCGCGATCGGTTCGCGAAGATGGGCTCGACACCGCTGCGATTCCTCGTTGATCACGCCAGATCCGCCACCCGTCTCCGGCCGTCACGTCACGCGACGGCCGCGAGCCGACCAGCGAACTGGCTCTAGTTCTTCGACCGGTCGACCAGACGCTCGGCGCCCAGCCACGGCATCATCGACCGCAGCGTCTTGCCGACCGCCTCCACCGGATGCTTCTCCGCTTCTTTGCGCAGCTCGCGGAAATGCGGCTGGCCGACCCGGTGCTCCTCCATCCATTCGTTGGCGAACTTGCCGCTCTGGATGTCGGCGAGGATCTGCTTCATCGCCTGCCGCGCCTCGGGGCCGATCACGCGCTTGCCGCGCGTCATGTCGCCGTACTCGGCCGTGTTGCTGATCGAGTAGCGCATGTTCGCGATCCCGCCCTCGTAGATGAGATCGACGATCAGCTTCACCTCATGCAGGCACTCGAAGTACGCCATTTCCGGGCTGTAGCCGGCCTCGACCAACGTTTCGTAGCCGGCGCGAATCAGCTCGGTGAGCCCACCGCACAGCACGGACTGCTCGCCGAACAGATCGGTCTCGGTCTCCTCCTTGAACGACGTCTCGAGCACCGCCGCGCGTGTTCCGCCGATCGCCTTCGCGTACGCCAGGCCGAGCGCGCGGGTGTTCCCGCTCGGGTCCTGGTGGATGGCGAGCAGGCAGGGCACGCCACGGCCCTTCTGGAACTCGCTGCGCACCAGGTGGCCGGGGCCCTTCGGTGCCACCATGAAGACGTTGAGCCCGGGCTGCGGGACGATGCCCTTGAAATGGATGTTGAATCCGTGCGCGAACGCGAGGTACTTGCCGTCGCTCATCCCGGGCGCGATCTCGCGCTGGTAGAGCTCCGCACCCAGCTCGTCGGGCACGAGCATCATCACCACATCGGCCCGCTTCGCTGCCGCGGCCGGCTCGAGCACCTCGAAGCCCGCCGCCGCGGCCTTCTTCCATGATCCGCCGTCCTTGCGCAGACCGACGATGACCTTGATGCCGCTGTCGCGCAGGTTGTTGGCGTGCGCGTGACCCTGGCTGCCATAGCCGATGACGGCGACCGTCTTGCCCTCCAACGGCTTCAGATCGGCATCGCTGTCGTAGTAGATCTTCATGCGACTCGCTCCTTCCCGCCCCGCACGCCCCGCATCAGTTGCATGCCGCGATGCATCGCAACTTTTCCGGTGCGGGCGATCTCCTTGATCCCGAGTGGTCGGAGGAGCTCCAGCAAGGCAGTGATTTTCTCTTCGGCCCCGGTGACTTCGATGAGATAGGATTGCGGGCTCACGTCGATCACCTTGCCGCGGAAGATGTCGACGATGTGCATCACCTCGGCGCGCGTGTTCTGGTCGGCGGTGACCTTGATGAGCGCCAGCTCGCGCTCGACGTGGCTGGCCTCGGTGAAATCCATGACCTCGATCACGCTGACCAGCTTGTTGAGCTGCTTGTTGATCTGCGCCAGGACCTGATCGTCACCACGGGTGACCAGCGTGATGCGGGAGACCAGCGGATCGAGGGTCTCCGCCACCGTCAGGCTCTCGATGTTGAACCCGCGCCCGCTGAAGAGCCCGGCAACGCGCGCCAGCACGCCGAACTCGTTCTCGACCAGAATGGAGATCGTGTGTCGCATGGGTTCCGTTCACCGCGCATGAGAGCCGGCGGCCGGCGGCGCATCCCACCCCCGGTCCGACGGCCGGTCGTGGTCCGAATGATCGGGTGGAGGAGACGCGTCGGACTGCCGGGATCAGGCGCCGCGGTACCGCCCGAGGATTTCCATGATGCGGTCCTTGCCCGCCAGCTTGACCTTCTGAATGCGCTTCTTCTCGAGATCTTCCTCCGGGGTCAGAAAGTGCTTGTGTTGCAGCGCCGCCAGCTTTTTCTCCAGCTCGATGTGCTCCTCGTAGTACCGACGCAGCTCCGGATCCCGATCGAGGAGCGACCGGATCAGCTCTTCTTCGTGTTTTTCCATGCTGGAAGACTCCGCGGAGGATAGAGGGGGTTCGTTTAGCTCACCCCCCACCCCCTGTCAATTTTTCCACGCTCCCGAGTCGTCCCCGCCGAGCGCGATCCCCGCGCGCCGTCCTCCGCTGCTCTCGGCCTCCGACAAGCGGCAGTACTGGGGTTCGAGCCGCGCCACATCGTCCGGTCCGCCGGCCGCCGCCCGCGCGATGCCGAGTCGACCGACGGCTGCCGCGCTCGGCGGCAACGCGTCAAGGGGAATCAACGTCGCCGCGCCGCCGAGCGCGCCGCGCCAGAGCTCGGTGTACGCATCGACCCCGTCGCCGACGAGGATGCACGGCGGCCGCAAGGACCGCGCGACACGCTCCGGCGCCAGCGCGGTCGCCGGCCGCACGCCCACCAGCTCTCCACCCCGCCAGCGAAAGACCGCGGCATACACCTCGCCCTTGCGGGCATCGAGTACGGGGCACACCGCGCCGCGGCGCTCCCCAGCGGCCTGCGCATAGGCCTCGAGCGTGGGCACGCCGACGATCGGCATGCGGCGCGCCAGCGCCAGGCCCTTGGCGGCGGCCAGGCCGATGCGCAGACCGGTGAACGAGCCCGGACCGATCGAGACGGCGAGGAGATCGATGCCGCCGAGGCCGATACCGGCTTGCTCGAGCACGGCGTCCACCAACGGCATCAAGGTGCGCGCATGACTGCCGGACATCGGCACGGAGCGCTCGGCTACCGGTTCGTCGTCGACGACGATCGCGACGCTGGCAATGCGGGTGGCGGTCTCGATGGCGAGCGCGCGCACCAGGCCTCAACCCCAGCCCCGGATGACGCGGAGGATGTCGTTGTAGAACGCGAAGGCCATCAGCCCGATCAAGATCACCAACCCGACTTGCTGCATGATCTCGCGGTGGCGCATATCGAGCGGCCGGCGCATCACCCCCTCGACCAGGAAGAACAACAGGTGGCCGCCGTCGAGGATGGGGATCGGCAGCAGGTTGAGGATGCCGAGGTTGATGCTGATCACTGCCATGAACAGCAGCAGCGATTCGAGGCCGATCTGCGCCTGCTGCCCAGCCGCCTGCACGATCAGAATGGGTCCGCCGATGTCCTGGGCGGGGATCCGGCCTTGCAGGATCTTGACGACGCTCATGACCAGCGTCTGGATCCAGAACACGGTCTGCTTCGCGCCCGCGCCGATCGCCTCGATGGGACCGACGCTCACCTCATCGAACCCGCGTTCGATGCCGATGACGTAGGCATCGCCCACCACCTCGCCGAAGATGTTCTTGTCCGGCTTGGCTTCCGGCGTGACGGTCATGGTCAGCGACTGTTCGCCGCGCTGCAGCGTGATCTCGACAGGGCTCCCGCCGCTGGTGCGAATCGCGTTGGAGAGCTCATCCCAGCTCGCGATCGGCTTCCCGTTCACGGCGGTCACCGTATCGCCGATCTGCAATCCCGCCTGCGCTGCGGGCATGCCCGGCATCACGCCGCCGACCTTGGCGACATCGCTCGGCACGCGCTGCCCGTAGATCGCCAGCACGACGGTGAAGGCGACGAACGCGAACAAAAGGTTGAACACGGGACCGGCTACGACGATCGCCACCCGCTTCCAGACGTTCTGATGCGAGAACGAGATGCGCGGGTCGGCGGCCTCGGCCGCCTCGGGGTCCTCCCCGACCATTTTCACGTATCCGCCCAGCGGGATGGCGCTCAGCACGTATTCGGTCCCGTTGACGGTCCGTCCGAACAGGCGGGGACCGAAGCCGACCGAGAACTTGAGCACCCCAACCCCGGAGCGCTTGGCGACGATAAAGTGGCCGAATTCGTGCACGACGATCAGAAAGCCGAGCACGACGATGGCAGCGACGATGCCCATTGTTCCCGCGGTTCCCTGGCCGGAGCCCTACCGCGCTACATAGTAGTACACGAGCGTGACTGGGAAAAGGAGACTATCGATGCGGTCGAGTACGCCGCCGTGGCCGGGGAAAATCCATCCCGATTCCTTGGCGCCGAACGTCCGCTTCATCGCCGATTCACCTAGGTCGCCGAGCTGACCGATCACCGCCATCACGATCGCCAAGACCAGAATTTCGCCCCATTGGCGGTCGGGCAGCAGGATGAGCTTGCCCAAAGCACCCGCCAAAACGCTGAAAAACGTGATCCCCAGCGCGCCCTCGACGGTCTTGCCGGGGCTGAGGCGCGGAATGAGCTTGTGGCGACCGAAGGCATGGCCGACGAAGTAGCCGCCGCTGTCGCCAGCCATCCCGATGGCAATCACGAACGTCACCCACTGTGGGCCGTTCGGGAGGTGGCGCAGCCAGTAGAAGTGGGGCAGCAACAGCCCGGTATAGAGCACCCCGATCGCCAGGAGGCCGACGTCGGCCAGGCCGCGCTCGAAGTCGGTCCGCAGCAGCACGACGTAGATCAGCCCGCCCGCAATCAGCAGCGACAGCGCTGCCGAGATGAGCCGTCCGGGCGCCGGCGCGCTCACCGCAGCGACGATCACCGCAACACCGAGCACCAACCCGACGACGCGGTCGCCGCTGCGCGGAAACGCCATCCCCAGATACTCGATCAGCCCGAGCACGGCGACCGCGGCCACCACGAATCCCCACCCCCACGCGGGGGCGAAGAAGATCAGGGCGAGGAGGGCTGGAATCGCGACCGCGGCGGTTACCAGCCTAGCGCGCAGCACCGGCGCGTTCCCTTCCCTGCTGCTCGCTGGTGCGGCCGAAGCGGCGCTCGCGCTGCTGGTAGCGGACGAGCGCATCGACGAACTCGGCGTCGCGAAAGTCCGGCCACAGGGTTTCGGTCACGTACAGCTCCGTGTACGCGATCTGCCACAGAAAGAAGTTCGAGATGCGCATCTCGCCGCTGGTGCGGATGAGGAGATCCGGATCGGGAAAGGCGGCCGTGCCGAGGTGGGCCGCGACCGTCGCTTGATCGATGGCATCTGGCTCCAGCCGGCCGGCCCGCACCTCGCGCGCGATCCGGCGGATGGCGTCGACGATGTCCTCGCGGCCGCCGTAGCTGACGCACAGTCCGACGGTCAGCCGCCCGTTGGCGCGGGTGAGCTCGATGACGCGATCGAGCTCGCGTCGCACCGGGTCCGGCAGGCGTGCCGTGTCCCCGATGGCGAGCACCCGGACCTCGTTCTTCATCAGCTTGTTCACCTCGCTGCGCAGGTAGCGCAGGAGCAGACGCATGAGCGCGTCCACCTCGCGACGCGGCCGCTGCCAGTTCTCGGTGGAGAAGGCGAACAGGCTGAGGTAGGGAATGCCCAGGCGCCGCGCCGTCTCGACCACCGCGCGCACGGAATCCTTGCCGCGGCGGTGTCCCTCGATGCGTGACAGGCCGCGGCGCTGCGCCCAGCGTCCATTGCCATCCATGATGATGGCGACGTGACGCGGCAGGCGTGTGAGGTCGAGCCCGGAGGTGTCGAGCGCCGGCACCAGCTCAGACCTCCATGATCTCGTCTTCTTTGGCCTTCAGAATCTTGTCCAGGCGCTCGGTGTAATCCTTGGTGAAGTCCTGGGTCTTCTCTTGCGCGCGGTGCAACTCGTCTTGCGTCAGGTCGCCATCCTTCTCCAGCTCCTTCAGCAGCTCGTTGGCATCGCGCCGGTGGTTCCGCAGCGAGACGCGGTACTCCTCGGCCACCTTCCGCACGTGCTTGACCAGCTCCCGGCGCCGCTCCTCGGTGAGCTCGGGGATCGGCACGCGAATGAGCTTGCCGTCGTTCTGCGGCACCAGACCGAGATCGGACTGGAGAATGGCGCGCTCGATGTCGTTGAGTACACTGCGATCGTACGGCTGGATCACCAGCAGCCGCGGCTCGGGCGCGCCCAGGCTGGCGAGCTGGTTGAGCGGCGTCTTCGTACCGTAATAGTCGACGGTGATGCCCTCGAGCAACGCGGTGGACGCACGGCCGGTCCGGGTGCGCGACATTTCGCGCCGCATGGCCACCAGCGTGTCCTCCATTTCCTTTCGCAGATCTGCCAGCACGTCGTCGTTCGCGCCCATCAGTGCACCAGGGTTCCGATGGCCTCGCCGGTCGCGGCACGGCGGATGTTCCCGGCCACCGTCATGTTGAAGACCACGATCGGCAAGGTGTTCTCCATGCAGAGCGTGACGGCGGTCGCGTCCATCACCTTGAGCCCCTGCCGGAGGAACTCCGTGTAGCTGAGCTCGCTGAAACGCTTGGCGGCGGCATCGAGCTTGGGGTCGGCGTCGTAGACGCCGTCCACCTTGGTGGCCTTGAGAATGACTTCGGCGCCGATCTCCGCCGCGCGCAGGCTCGCTGCCGTATCGGTGCTGAAGAACGGGTTGCCCGTGCCGGCGGCGAAGATGACGATGCGGCCCTTCTCCAGATGGCGCATGGCGCGGCGGCGGATGTACGGCTCGGCGATCTCACGGATCTCGATCGCCGACATCACCCGCGTGGTGACGCCATGGCGTTCCAGGGCCGCTTGCAGCGCGAGGGCGTTGATCACCGTCGCCAGCATCCCCATGTAGTCGCCGGTGGCGCGGTCGGTGCCGGCGCTGGCCGCACTAACGCCGCGAAAGATGTTGCCGCCCCCGATCACCAGGGCGAGCTCGAGGCCGAGCCGGCTGACGTCGCCGATCTCCTCGGCGATCGACTGGAGGACGCGGTTGTCGATGCCGTACGCGGCCTCGCCCATGAGGGCTTCGCCGCTCAATTTGAGCAGGACACGTCGGTAGCGCAGGTCGCGGGACGCCTCGCGGCCCGTCGGGCCCATCTCGTCCCGCGCGTCCATCGTGCCCTCAGTTCGCGCTCGACTGTTCGCCCAGTTGGAACCGCGCGAAGCGGCGCACGACGACGTTCTCGCCGAGCTTGGCCACCGCGTCGGAGATGAGCCGGCCGACCTGCTTGTCCGGGTCCTTGATGAAGGGTTGCTCGAGCAAGCAGACGTCGGCGAAGAACTTCTCGACCTTGCCACCGACCATCTTCTCGATCACCTGCGCCGGCTTGCCGCTGTTCGCCGCCTGGGCGGCGTAGATGCTGCGCTCCTGTTCGATCACTTCGGCGGGGACGTCCTCGCGACGCACGTAGCGCGGGTTGGCGGCGGCGATCTGCATCGCCAGCTCCTTCACCAGGCCCTGGAAGTCGTCCGTGCGGGCGACGAAGTCGGTCTCGCAGTTCACCTCGATCAGCACACCGATCTTGCCGCCGGCGTGGATGTACGACGCCACCACCCCGTCGGCCGCGGTCCGCCCGGCGCGCTTGGCTGCTGCCGCGAGGCCCTTCTCGCGCAGGTAGACGAGCGCCTTCTCGAGATCCCCGGCGACCTCGGTGAGCGCCTTCTTGCAGTCCATCATCCCGGCCCCGGTGCGCTCGCGCAGCTCGCGCACCAGGCTGGGGCTCACCTCGCTCATGCCATGACCCTTTCCAAGGCCGCCGCCACGCCGCTGTCCGCCGCGCCGCTGAACTCGCGCGCGCCGGCCTCTGGCGCCTCACCGCCCTTGGCGCGCTCTTCGTAGAGGCTGCGTCCGTCGAGCACCGCGTCGGCCATCGCCGCACAGAACAGCCGGATGGCGCGGATCGCGTCGTCGTTGCCCGGCACCCGGTAGTCGATCATGTCGGGGTCGCAGTTCGTGTCCACCACCGCCACCACCGGGATCCCGAGCTTGTTGGCCTCCTTCACCGCGATCTCTTCTTTGATCGTGTCGATCACGAACAACGCGTCGGGCAGCTTGCGCATCGTCTTGATGCCGCCCAGCGTGTGCACGAGGCGTTCCTTCTCGCGGTTGAGCTCGAGCAGCTCGCGCTTCTTGAGCACCTCGGTGATGGTCGAGTCCTCGAGCATCTCCTCCAGCTTGCGCAGGCGGTCGACGCTCTGCTTGATGGTCTGGAAGTTGGTCAGGGTCCCGCCCAGCCAGCGGTTGTTGACGTAGTACATCCCCGAGCGCTCGGCCTCCTCCCGCACCGCGTCCTGGGCCTGTTTCTTGGTCCCGACCATGAGCAGCCAGCCGCCGTTGGCGGCCAGGTCGCGGACGAAGTCGTAGGCGTCCTGCAGCAGCTTCACGGTCTGCTGCAGGTCGATGATGTAGATCCCGTTGCGGGCGCCGAAGATGTACGGCTTCATCTTCGGGTTCCAGCGGCTCGTCTGGTGACCGAAATGCACGCCGGCCTCCAGGAGCTGCTTCATGGTCACTTCCGCCATTCCGTCGTCCTCGCTCTCCGGTGGGTGATCGTTTTAGCTAGCAGAAAGGTCCGGGGC